>Ga0070734_10006082_pt1 | contig 10317 bp, 11 predicted proteins | sample Coa_R1_8_FD_66444 | JGI IMG/M metagenome (GOLD analysis project Ga0070734, IMG submission 66444) | Surface soil microbial communities from Centralia Pennsylvania, which are recovering from an underground coalmine fire - Coalmine... | ecosystem: Environmental > Terrestrial > Soil > Unclassified ... | reverse complement strand
TCTTTTGGCGCCTCGGAGCTACGGGCTTCGACTATGCTAGATTGAGGTCGCGGGCCCATAGCTCAACGGTTAGAGCAGCAGACTCATAATCTGTTGGTTCCAGGTTCAAATCCTGGTGGGCCCACCAACAGCAAGGTTTCAAAGTTTCAAAGTTTCAGGGTTTCAAGGTTTCGAAGATCTTGCGTCTCCGCACTTTCATCCTTCACGCTCATAGCGCTTCAGCGTGGTAATCCAAATGTCCGAGGATTTCCTCTATGCGCAGTGCTCGTCGTTGGACTGTTCCTGTCGTGCTTCTACTAACGACTCCCTTCGGAATGCCCCAAACCGCGTCAACCGCCGACGCTCATGTATTAGTTCTGAAGGCGGCGAAGATGCTGGATGTAAAAGCGCAGAAGATAATTCCGAACGCCGTGGTCATTATCGAGGGCGAGAAGATCAAACAGGTGGGATCCGGGATCGCAGTGCCAGCAGGAGCGAAAGTGATTGATCTGGGTAACGCGACGTTGTTGCCCGGATTGGTGGATGTGCATACCCATCTGCTGCAGAACTACGACTTCGCCCTGGGTAGCGACGACAACAATATGGTGCTGACGGTGGCACAGATGAGTCCTGCAGAGCGGGCGCTGCTCGGCGCCAAGATGGGGCGCGAAGATTTGGAGGCGGGGATCACCACCGTGCGTGACGTGGGCAATTCGGGCATCAACGGGGATGTTGCGTTGAGGGATGCGATCAACCGCGGCTGGGTGGTCGGTCCGAGGATTGTGGCCTCGACACGGGCGCTGTCGGCTGCGGGCGGACAGTTCGGTCACTTGCAACACGACGCGCAGGCGCTGGTGGCGCAGGAGTACGTTGAGATTACAACAGTCGATGATGCGCATCGAGCCGTGCAGCGCGCGATGTACGACGGAGCCGACTGCATCAAGGTGATCGTGAATACCGGGCCGCGCGTCGTCTCGCTGGAAGAGATGAAAGCGATCGTGGAGGAAGCGCACCACGTCCACAAGAAAGTAGCCGCGCACGCGATTGGAAACGACGCCACACGGATCGCCGCCGAGGCGGGCGTCGATTCGATCGAGCATGCCTACATCGTTCCGGATGAAGTCCTGAAGATGATGGCGGCCAAGAAAATCTTCCTGGTGCCGACGGATTATCCCGACGAGTTGTACACCAGTTTTATTCCGGCGAGTGCAACGCCGGAAGAGCACAAGGAGATGGAGACTGGAATGAAGCAATTCGCCAAAGGGAATCGCGACAGGTTAAGGCGGGCGGTGGCTGCTGGAGTTCCGATCGCTGCCGGATCGGATGAGTACTATCAAATGGGGACTCGCACACGCGGACAAAGCAGCACTCTCATCTACGAGTCCTATCGCGATTCGGGGATGACGCCGTGGCAGATTATCCAGGCTGCGACGGTGAATGGGTCCGAACTGGTCGGATGGCCGGACCAGATCGGAGCGATAGAAGCGGGAAAGTACGCTGATATCGTCGCGACAGCTGGCGACCCTACGCAGGATGTCACCGAATTGGAAAAGGTGAAATTTGTGATGAAGGGCGGGAAAGTGGTCCGGGATGAGTTGCTCCCCGGCCCTGACTTCTGAACAGATTACTAACGTGAGGCTCGGCCTCTTGATAACGTTGACAGTGTTTGCGATCAGAACTTAGAGTCTGCGGAGGTTACAGAACAAATAAACAATCACTCGGTCGGGAGGCGACGATGGCGGTATCGAAGCTATTCTGGGCGGGGGCCTTTGTGTGTCTAGCCACAGCTTCTTCCCTGGCACAGGATCCAATAAAAGCGGAGCCCAAGCATTACCATCTGGATTTCGAAAACGACAAGGTGCAGGTGGTCTCGGTGCATTACGGGCCACATGAGAAGGCGGGAATGCATGAGCATCCCGGAGGCGTGGTGGTGATCCTCACGGCGGCGCACCTGCGGTTCACCGACGAAACCGGCAAGACGCGCGAGATCTATTCGAAACCGGGTGAGGCCCGTTGGTATCCGCCGTTCCATCATCGCGTGGAGAATCTCGGCGACACGTCGTATGACGCTGTGTACGTGGGAATTAAAGGGATGAACGCGTCGAACGGGACGGGGAATCCGATGGACGCGATGGATGAGCAAACGAAGAAGATCGTGGCGCAGTTAACGGCATCGGCTGAAAAATAGACCTCAAAAGCACCGGCGCATACTGCCCGCGAGCTCCTTACTCTGCCTAAAAAACGGCTGGGTTTAAGATCGCGGCATCTAGTGCCGTATTAGGCTTTATCATTTACCACGATGGCGTCACGCCCTGCGGCAACTTGGAAGTTGGCATCGCTGCTCGGTCTCGCCAGCTTTCTCTCCTTTATTTATTTCTATGAGGGCGGCGGATGGAATCAGAACTCCCGCTTTGATCTGCTGCGCGCCATTATCGAGCGGCACACCTTGCAGATCGACGCTTACCACACGAATACCGAGGATAAGGCTCACTTCCGCGGACACTACTATTCGGACAAGGCTCCAGGTTTGGTCTTTCTTGCAGTGCCATTTGCGTTAGCCGCTCGGGTCGGGATGCGGGTGGTCGGAGTGGATCCGGAATCAGTCCGCGGCGAGTATGCGCTCTCTTATATTGCGACTGCGTTTGCGGTGGCGATACCGACGGCGCTCGCGGGAGTGTGCCTCTTTTTTCTGGCACTGCGATTTGGAGGCACTGAAACAGGTGCGGCGTTTGCTGTCGTCATGATGTCGATTGGAACTCCGATACTGGCATACGCAAGTCTGCTCTGGGCCCATGCGCTGGTGGGTGCGTGTTTGTTGTTTGCGTTTGCCGCGGCACTCAAGTTAGGAGACGGAGGTCCGGCGGAGTTCTGGTGGGCACTGGCAGCGGGGCTAGCCGCGGGATGGGCGACGGTGACGGAGTATCCGGCAGTGGTGGCGTCGGCGCTGCTGGCGGTTTTTGCATTGGTGCAAGTCTGGCCTCGGGGAAATGCCGCACGATGGCGCGTTTGCCTCGGCGTGGGATTGGGCGCGGCGCTTTGTGCATTCGTGCTGTTCAGCTATCTGCTGGCGGCCTTTGGAGGCCTGCGTCCGAGCTATTCCTATTACGATCCAAACTCATTTTCGTTCATGCAGCAGCAGGGATACATGGGGCTGACATATCCCCATCCGGACCGTCTGTTAAAGATCTTGTTCGGATGCTCGCGCGGACTGTTTTTCGCATCACCCGTGTTGTTTGCTGCCGTGGTGGGATGGTGGATGGTGCGGAAACAGTTTCGCTCCGCTGCAATCGTGTCGGGTGCGATTGTCGTCTATTACTTCTTGTTCAATGCGTCATTTTATTGGTGGAAGGCGGGCCTGGCGTTTGGTCCGCGGTATGCGGGACCTTGCATTCCGTTGCTTTCCTTGGGACTCGGTGTGGCCTGGACACGAGCGCCACGCGGATGGCGCTGGGTGCTGATCGCGGTTGCGAGTTGGAGTGTGTTTGTAACGGTGATGGTGGTTTCGACATCGTCGCAACTGGCGATGCAGGATAACTGCCCGATTGCGCATTCTTCATGGCCAGCCTTTTGGAGTGGGCAGATGGCAATGAATCGAGAGTCGATGTTACTGGCCTCCGAGGCGGGGAGGGGATATGGGGCGTTCAATTTGGGGAAGTTGCTGGGATTGCGAGGGATTGCGAGTTTGATTCCGTTCGTTGCGATGTGGGGAATGGTGGGTTGGATTGGCCGGCGCTGGGTTCGGGAACAGTGAGTGCGAGAAGATGTTTCGGGCTTTCCTCCACCGGAACGTGAGCCGGGCTGGCTTCCTGATGCATCGGATGTAAGATAGAAGTTCCGCCTGATTCGGCGGGGGATTTCATACTTTTGGGGGGAATTATGGCGCACACGGTTTATTGCGTGAAGTTCAAGAGACAGATGCCGGGGCTGGATGAGCCCCCATTTGACAATGAGCTGGGCCAGAAGGTGTATGACAACGTCTCGCAAGAGGCCTGGCGCATGTGGATGGAACATTGCAAGATGTTGCTGAACGAGTACCGGTTAAATCCGGCGCGGCGCGAGGATCAGGAGGTGATCGTGAAACAGTTGGAAATGTTTTTCTTCGGCGAGGGATCGGCGAAGCCGAAGGAATATGTGCCGCCTACTACTTAACCGCCGGCTCTCGGTTTTCGGCTTCCGCTCTGACTTCGGACTCCCGACCCTGGACTTCACCCCTCTGACCTTGAGTTTCCGGCTCGGGTGTTTGATCTCACCGGTTCATTTCAGCCGTTAGACTATTTTCTCGCAGGAACGGTAGTGTGCCTAAGAGCAGGGCTGCGGCTGGAATTCCCACCCAGTTGATCAGTCCCAATCCGAAGTGCGCCAAGCGGAAGAAATGAAAGCCGTCGAGGAATAGTCCCCTAGGCAGAATCATGAACATCACGACGAGCATGACTAGGGCAGGAGAGAGGCCCGCGGCAATGCGGATCGGAGTTTGTCCTGCTGCCCTACGTGACATGTAGGCCCCGATGGCGCCGAAGATGGGAAGACTGGCGAGCCACGGCCAGTAGAAAGTCATCCCCATTTTGCCGACCCAGACCTGCTGCGGTTGCAGACCCATAAATTGAGTCACTGCCAATGAAACGCTTGCTCCTAAGAGAGTAATCAAAGCGGGCAACCAAAGGCTCCTTGTTCGTTGGTTCATTGCGCCCTCCTCGCATCGTGCTGCATCGATTTCCGCTGCTAGAACGCACCAGTCTTCGACTTCTTGCAAAGCGACTTGTAGCGCCTGCTCCGCCAGGCCGCGGGCTTGAGCCTCGTCAAAAGCTTCTTCCAAGTGGGCCGCCAGTTCGGAAACGATCGAGTCTATATCCGCGAGATTCAGCCGTTTAGACTTCAATCGGTCACGAACGACGTGGTTCCAATTCGGCATCAGTCTCGGCTCACGCGCAACTGTGGCAAAGGGGTTCTCCCCAGAAATGGTAGTGCACCGGCGAACATCGCAAGCGCAGGAAGAACAAACCATCCGATTGAGGCGGCCGCCAGAGTACCGGTTGGGACGCTGGCGAACGCTTCAGGAAAGCCGATGAAGATGAGTTTGAGTACGAAGAGTGTTGTGAGCCACGCCATGCACGGCGATACGGCTGCGATCAGCCGAACCATGGAAGAACCGTGGCTGCGTCGAGCGAGAAAAGCGGCGGTCGCACCGCAGACAGGGAGCACAAGAAGCCAGGGCTGAAATGACGGAGGAATCTGGGCCATGCGCTCGAGTCGCGCGTCGAGCATCCCGAACCGGTCGCAGATATTGATTAGAGCCGAACTGAGCAGCAGGTTAACGAACGTCGGGATGAGTAAGGCTCGTGTGCGGTTCATCGAAGTATCCTCCGATCTCGTATTACGAATGCCTTCGGTGAGAACGCTCCAATCGCCGACTTCTTGCAACGCGAGTCGGAGCGACGCTCTTTGCGAAAGGCCACGGCCACAGCCACGTTCGTAAACGTCTTGCAGGTGAACTGAAAGCTCGTCAATCACTTGCTCTTTCGCGGGTAGTGAAAGAGTAAGTGAGCGCATGTGTTTGCGAACCAACTTCCTCCAATCAGGCATGGCTGACTCCTGCGAGAGCATCGAGTGCATGGAAGAATGATCGCCATTCCTGGCGCAATGGGGCGAGTTGACGCCGACCGGTTCGCGTGAGGCGGTAGTAGCGGCGGTCGCGACCCGCCGCGTTCGCCTGCCACTGGGCTTCGACCCATCCGCGTTTTTCCATTTCGTAAAGCAGCGGGTAGAGCGACGCGAGTGTGAACTTAAGGGCACCCCCAGTACGCTCACCGATCTGCCGGGCAATCTCGAATCCATACAGCGGCTTTTCAGCAAGTAGTGACAAAATCGCGAGATCGGCGCTGCCGCGGGCGATATTGGAGCGAACGCGTTTGGGCATTATCGGGTTCCTATATTTCAAGTATAGGAATCCTATATTGTAATGCCAAGTTACTCAAGTACAGGTCGCTGGGGACCAGGGTCGGGGCCTCGGGCTTCAGGTTTTCAGCTTCGGACTTGAACCTCGCGGTTGCGGCACATTGTTTTTCGTGCAAGCTGGATGCAGGGCTTCGTTCTCCGACTAGCTTGGAGGACAGCCATGAGGCAGACGAATGGATTCAGCTTGATGGAGTTGATGATCGTGGTAGCGGTGATTTTCATTCTGCTGGCGATTGCGATCCCGGGTATGCGGGAGATGATGATCCACGCGAACGAGGCTTCAGCGGTGGCGTCCATTCGGGCGATCAATACGGCGGAAGTGTCATATCAGGCGACATACGGAGGCTATGCGGAGTCGCTTGGGCAATTAGGTGGGGCGGAGCCGTGTACGAAGTCGGCAGAGACGGCTTGTCTGCTAGATCAGAGCCTGGCCGGAGGCGAGAAGTCAGGCTATCAATTTGTCGCGGCTGGAGGAAATGTATCAGGCGGAGTGAATCGGAGTTACGTAATCGGCGCGGCGCCGGAGGTATTCAATCGGACCGGGACACGGATGTTTTGTTCAACGGATCGCGGAGTGATTCGCGTGGATCAGAATGCAGGAGGAAGTACGGTGCCTCCCAGTGCGGAGCAGTGCGCGGCTTTCGCTGCGTTGAAATAGTGTGGTCTCGTTGACAACGGTTCGGTGTCACCATACACTCTCGACCTAAGGTATGCGGAGCTTTGTGCGTATCTGCATACCGTTATCTTCTGTTCTCCCCCGAATCGGCCCAGCAGCTCTTCCTTACTTGGTTCATCCCGGTCATCGCCCTGTGGGCGGAATTGTCGATAGGAGAAGACAATGAAGATTGGAAAGTTTAGTCTGCACGAATCCGGAAGCTGGAAAGATGTTGTCGCGGTTTTTTTATTCTTGGCGATAGGGACGATTGGTTCCTCCGCGCAAACCTTCAACACTCTCCTGAGTTTTGACGGCTCCGATGGCTCGGGTCCGAACGTTCTCATTCAGGGCTTCGACGGCAACTTCTATGGGACCACCGGCTCTGGCGGGACCCATGGGGATGGCACCTTCTTCAAGGCCACTCCCGCGGGCACACTGACTACGATTTACAACTTTTGCGCACAAACGAACTGCGTTGATGGCGAGCGTCCTGTCACAGTGGTTCAGGGCCGCGATGGGAATTTCTATGGCGTGACACTCCTCGGCGGCCAACTCAGTTGCGGAATTTCCGGTAGCGGCTGTGGGACGATCTTCAAGATTAACGCCACAGGCACATTGACCACGCTGCACACCTTCACGGATAGCTCCGATGGTGGCTACCCCGCAACCCTGCTGCAGAGCACCGACGGCTACTTCTACGGGGTCACCGGCATTTCGCCCCACAATGTTGGTACAGTCTTCAAGATCACTGCCGCAGGGACATTGACCACACTACATACATTCAAAGGTAGCGACGGCGGCAGCCCCGAAGGGCTCATGCAAGCTACCGACGGGAATTTCTATGGCACAACTGTCAACGGCGGTAGCGGCCTCGGGGGCACGGTCTTCAAGATCACTCCCGCAGGTACACTGACCACGCTGGTCTTCCTCAGCGAAGAGGGACCGTCGCACCCCTTGGGCGGCCTGGTGCAAGCGAGCGATGGGAATTTCTACGGAACAACAACGAACTCAAACTCAAGTGATCCCTATGGGACGGTCTTCCAGATGACACCGAGCGGGACCCTGTCTGTGATTTACAGCTTTTGCAGGCGGACAATAAACTGCCCGGGGGGAAACTATCCTGAAGCGGTCCTGGTACAAGGCACCGATGGGAATCTTTATGGGACAACGACCCTTGGCGGCGGGCACAACGGCCCCTCTGGTTGCGGAACGGTTTTCCAGATCACTCTGACAGGCACGCTGACCACGCTCCACGACTTCGACCTTACGGACGGCTGCAACCCAGTTGCGGCGCTACTGCAGGACACAAACGGGAACTTCTACGGAACAACGAGCGGGGGCGGAGCGAACAGCGTAGGTACAATCTTCAACTTGGACATGGGCCTCGGCCCGTTTGTCACGACAAATCCCACCATGGGCAAGGCGGGAACCAGAGTCGGTATTCTCGGGACCAATTTGAAGGGCGCCACCGCAGTCAGTTTTAACGGAACCGCAGCAAAGTTCAGCGTCACGGGAAAGAGCGTGATCGTGGCCACCGTTCCAGCAGGAGCCACAACTGGATTTGTGACAGTCACCACGCCGAGCGGCACATTGACCAGCAACGTGCCATTCCAGATCGTGCCGTGACACATTTCGCCGATACAAATCCGAGGGCGTTAGAGCTCTGAACAACTTATGCCAGAAGGGCTCTTATCGGATCGGGTGTCCCATCCCGTTCAAGAGCCGGCGCGTACTCCTGCTTTGTGATTTCAATCACTGGGTGCCACTCGACCATCGCAGAGCGTTGATTGAATGGCCGAGTGATGACGGATGCGCGAGTGAGCTTCAGAACTGGGAAAGCTGTGCGCCAGTCATTGCGCCGTAGATACGAGTTGATTGGACAGGCCAAGAAACTGGTCTCGGGGACGAAGGTAGTTAATCCGTTCCTCCACCTCACGTGATTCCAGTCACGTTCAAACACGCGAACCGGAGAGATGATTACAGATTAGAAACTTTATTCGCACAATCTTCGTAGATTCTCTGTGCGGCGATTTATCGACAGCTTCGGGCAAGTTTTGAGCGCCATGTGGGCGCACAAACTGCGCGCCTTCCTCACCATGTTTGGAATCGCGTGGGGAGTGGGATCCCTCCTCCTCCTTGTTGGATTAGGAGAAGGCTTTTGCGCGGGGACCGAAAAGAGCCTGGCGAACTTCGGCGAAGATTTCATGCAGATCTACAACGGCCGCGTGCCGGCGGTTGGCAGCAGCCAGCTTTCCTCTCGCCAGTATTACCTCGACTATCAGGATTATCTCGAGATCCGCAACTCCCCTTATGTGCGCAATGCCACGCCCGTCATCTACCGCGGCGACCTCCGCTTGGTGAGCGAATACGGCAGCAGCAACGGCTATGTTGATGGCTCCGAGCCGCAGTTCTATGACATCCGGCGCCAACCGGTTGACCAGGGCCGCTGGCTGAACTGGGCCGACGAACAGCAGCGCAACAATGTATGCGTGATCGGCAGCGAATTCGTGCGCATCCTGTTTCCTGGCCGGCCTGTGATCGGCAGCAGACTTCTTATCAACAGCGTGCCGTTCCAGGTTGTTGGGACGATCGCCAATATCGGCCACGGAAACAACAATAGCGAGAATATGCGGCTGGTCATGCCCTACACCACAATGGGAACGTATTTCCCAATGATGGGGGAGGGTAACGCGAACGCGATCAAATATGTTGCCTACCAGCCGATTACCCGGGCACAGCACGAGCAAGCCAGAAAGGCTGTGCACAACATCGTTGCGAGAAATCATCGCTTCGATCCCGAGACGCCCGATGCCTTTGACGATTGGGACTCCATCGCGACCGCGGAGATGGTCGGCCAGATCTCCAATGCGATGGATGCTTTTCTTGGGGCAGTCGGTTTGGTAACACTCGCGCTCGGGGCAATGGGAGTTGTGAACATCATGCTGGTCTCGGTCGCGGAGCGCACACGGGAGATCGGTCTGCGGAAAGCTCTAGGCGCTACTCGGCGGAGCATCCTGTTCCAGTTCTTCCTAGAAGGGCTAATGCTCACGGCACTCAGCGGCGGAATCGGAGTGGCTGCGGCTTACGGTGCCACAAAACTTTTCGGACTGGCGCCACCGATCGATGGATTCGAACTGCCTCACATCTATCCGGCGACGGCGGCACTTGCCGCGGGAAGCCTGGCGGTGGCGGGCATCATTGCCGGATTGTATCCCGCGAGGCAGGCAGCGATGCTCACCCCGGTCGAGGCACTTCGCAAGGAATAACAGATGATCCTGCCGAAAGACGTGTTCTCAGAAGCTTACGACTCACTGAGGAATAACCGGCGGAGAACTGCCATCACCATGCTAGGCATGGCCTGGGGAATTGCCACGGTCGTCCTGTTGCTGGCCTAAGGCACCGGATTCTCAACCGCTATCGTCAACATCTTCAAGGCATACGCCAGCATGCAGGCCATGGGCATTGCCGCCGGACGCACCTCGATGCAAGCCGGTGGAAATAAGGCTGGGGTCAACATCCGTCTGACGAAGGATGACATTGACCGCGTCCTGACCAATGTACCGCAAGTCATTCGGATCAGCCCGGAGTCCTATTACGAAGGCCCAATCAGCTATGAAGGACGCTCTTACACATGGCAGGTCAGTGGCGGCAATCCCGCACTGCAGGAGATCCAGAACCTGCAGATGGACGCCGGACACTTCTATACAGCCGAAGATATGCAATTGCGCGCG
>Ga0070734_10006081_pt1 | contig 10317 bp, 15 predicted proteins | sample Coa_R1_8_FD_66444 | JGI IMG/M metagenome (GOLD analysis project Ga0070734, IMG submission 66444) | Surface soil microbial communities from Centralia Pennsylvania, which are recovering from an underground coalmine fire - Coalmine... | ecosystem: Environmental > Terrestrial > Soil > Unclassified ... | reverse complement strand
TCATGGCCTCGTCCAGCGTAACCGGACGTAATGCGTTGGCGCGCAGAATGCGTTTGAGCTGATCGATGCTGTCGGCGTTGAGCCGCGTTGCATGAAGCAGGAATACGAGGGCCGGACGACGGCCGAGCAGCGCCAAAGCCGCCTTGCGATACCAGCCAACGATCTTTTCCGTATAGTCGAGATAGGCCCGCCTGACGCGCGATGCACCGGCCGCATCGTTGCCGAGGACCGCATTGTCGTACGGGAGCGCAAACATCCAGTCGGAATTCTCCAGCGTCACCGGTGCCACGCGATAGCGATGGCTCGCCAGCCATTGTTCGAAGTCCCGCCGGATTTCCGGCGTGAGACCGGTCTCGAGATAGGGATACCGAAACCAGCGCTCCGAACGGCCGCGGGCGGCGAGCAGCGCAGACGTGATTGTTGCGCCGCGCTCCACGTGGAAGATGTAGGCGGGGAGCGGCGTCTTGTTAAGCGACAGATGCGAGTAGCCGTGATTGCCGAGGTCCATGCCCGCATCGAGCCATTCGTTGAGGAGCGCGATGCGCGCCGGCTTGTCCTGGCCCTCCAGTTTGATCTCGTTGACGAAACCGGTTGCCGGAATCCGGTTTCGGCGCAGCCCGTCCAGGAGTCGCACCGTCGTCGTGTCTGCATAGGAAAACGAATCCGTCAGCGCGAGGGTCGGCAGGTCGTCAAACGTCAAGGCGACGCCTTCGGCGCGAGCGCTCCCGTTGGCAAGAAACAGCAGCAACGGAATGACCGCGAGGCGTCGGCGCGCAAATCTCATGTTTGCCTCTGAACCTGCGCGGCCGCGCCAGACAAGGATTCGTTCCCGCCGAACCGCTGTTGTGGGGCGGGAAATCGGCCGTGGTCGGTGCTCAGCGGCGCCCACCTCGCTTCTTGGCGGCGGTATTCTTTCTCGCGGCCGATTTTGCCGGCTTCCTGGTCGCAGGCCTGGCAGCTTTTTTCGGGGCTGCCTTCTTCGCTCGCTTGTTCGTTTTCTTTCGTTCCGCCGGCTTTGCGACCGCGAGCTCCGGCCGCTCGTGGCGGGGCTGATAGACGCCGAGCCTGCCGCCGCCGGGAAGCGTGATTTCAGTCGCCGTGCCCCAGCTCTGCCGGACGGGCGTGGAGAAAGCGATGCCGTGCTTCGTCATCTCGCCGGTGAAGGCCGCGATGTCCTGGCACATCAAATAAAGCCGGTGAATATCATTGCTTTCGGAACCATGAATGGACATTTCGGCGGGCGGAACGGCGTAGATCATATATCCCCCGCCGGCGTTGATGGACTGGAGCTTCAGCACATCGCTCAGAAAGGCCATGTCCGCCTTGTCGTTGGTGCTGTGAAGCATGATGTGCGCGCCGATGATCATCGCCTTGTCTCCGTTTTTTCCTGCTGCTCTTAGAGCAGCATAGGTTTGTCAGGAACGAACGAGAACCGTAATTTTTTCCGCGGCGAGATCGGCGGCCTGGGGGCAATTGGCTGTCCACCGAGATTGCGAGAGGTGGTCCAGGTGCCATTCACGCTGGTCTCGACGGTGGTGTTCAGCCGGCTTCGACACGGCGATACACGTCGGAAGGACTTTCATCCGGGATGAGTTGGCGGGCACGAACGAAAACGCGCACGCCCGGCCGGCTAGTAGGTTGACAGGCTCTCCCGCGGTTCGTTGGTGCTGATCCCGTTGATGCGCGTAAGCCAGGCTCGCGCGATTTCGGGATCGATAGCCCAAACTTCGCCGGCCCTGTCCTTCGGACGGTAAAACAGAGGCGCGCCGGAGTCCCGCTGTACATCAGGATCGAATCCGGCACCTGCGGACAGGTCGCCGCCGTGCCTGCGAAAGACCTTCTCGACCTCGTCTTCCAGTTTGTGCGAAGTCTCGAGTGCTGCTTTCTCATGCTGCGCGCGGATGGCGCGCATGACGGACCAGCGGCGCAGTCCGCCGGGATGTGGAAGAAGAACCTGAATCAAACTGAGCAGATGGGTCCGATCTGCCTCGGAAGGTCCGGTCGCAACAATCGATGTCATGCGAATAACGTCTCACAATCTCATTTTTGAGTCACTGCGCCGATTTGGCCCGGGTCAGCCGCGGGGAACCAGTTCCGCGATCATGTCCCTGCCGTCCGGGGTGTGAATCCATTGTTCGGCCTGTTCGAGCGTTTCGAACTGCAGCGGAATACGGTGCGGCTTCACGCGACCGGGGACCGGCACCAACACCTCGTACGTGCCCGCAAAACGTGTATCTTTCGTGGGCGCTGCATAGGGCGCCGGCTGCACGTATTTCTTCTTCATCGTCCTTTCCCCCTTCCTATGCCACTTTTCGGGCATTTCGCCGGTTGCGGAAACGCTTGCGAGCATGCGGCACGCGTTCGGGGCGGCTTTGCCTTTCCTCCGGGGCTCGGTGGAAATCGGAAAGGCGGCGCTCGCCGCCGGCAACCGCGAGAGGCCGCTTCATCAACCGCTCGATCGCCCGCAGCGAATCCCGCTCGGAAGCATCACAAAACGCAAGCGCCACGCCGCCATTGCCGGCCCGCGCGGTACGGCCGATCCGGTGTACATAGCTCTCGGCGACGTCGGGAATGTCCAGGTTGACGACATGGGAGACGTCGTCGATATCGATTCCACGTGCCGCAATATCGGTTGCTACCAGGATGCGCGAGCGGCCCTCGCGAAAGCCCTCGAGTGCCTGCTGGCGGGCATTCTGCGATTTGTTGCCGTGAATGGCGTCCGCCCGATGCCCGGCCTTCTTCAACGTTTTCGCCACCTTGTCCGCACCATGCTTGGTCCGGGTAAAGACGATGACCCGCTTCATGCTGTCGTCGCACAGGAGATCGAGGAGCAGGGCGCGCTTTGCCTGGGCATCCACGAAATGCACCCGCTGATCGATTCGGTCTGTCGTGATTTCGGCCGGCGTGATGTCGATGCGGGCAGGATCGCGCAGCACCTCCGAAACCAGATGGACCACGTCGGCGGGCATCGTTGCGGAGAACAGCATCGACTGGCGCTGACGCGGCAATTCTCGAACGATGCGGCGAACGTCGCGGATGAAGCCCATGTCGAACATCCGGTCTGCCTCGTCGATGACGAACAGTTCCACTGCGTCGAGCCGTACATGCTTTTGTTTGACCAGGTCGAGCAGACGCCCGGGCGTCGCCACCAGAACATCCACGCCGTGGCGCAAAGCCTCGACCTGACGGTTTTGGTTGACGCCGCCGAGCACCACGGCGTGGCTGAGCCCGAGATGGCGTCCGTAACCGGAGAGGCTGTCGCCTATCTGTACAGCAAGTTCGCGCGTGGGGGCGAGAATCAGGGCTCGCGCCGCGAGCGGCGCGGCGCGCCGGCGCGCCCCGGCGCCCAGGCGTTGCAAAAGCGGCAGACCGAAGGCAGCGGTTTTTCCCGTGCCGGTCTGGGCGATGCCCAGAACGTCGCGGCCGGAAAGAATGAACGGAATGGCCTTCGCCTGGATCGGCGTCGGCTCGGTATAATTTTCGGCGGCGAGCGCGCGAAGAATGGGCTCGGCTATGCCGAGCATCCGAAAGGACGGATTGGTCACGATTATTCCTTATTGCAGAAGAGCGCTTAAGTGCGCGCCACGGCAGTTTGCCGTTTTCCACGCACATCTGGAGCGAACGGTGAGTTGAAATCAGAATCCGCGGTGACTGGCGCCATAGGGGCGCGAGCGGTGCGACCGCGAGGATAGGGCCTATATCGGGACAATAGCGCCAAAGTCAACCCATCCCGATCGTGGTGGGTAGTGGCTCAGTTTGAATTTTGCTCGCGAAACCATGTGATATCGGCAAGGGCTGCGCGTTCTGCTGCCGTCTCGGTTTCGTAGATTCCCGAGCCTTCCGCCGGTTCCCAGAATGTGTCGCCATCTTCGATGGTAAGGTGCTGCCCCACGTAGCCAAATAAACCATCTGGGCGCTTTACGATTGCAAGCCGATGCAGTCCGTCGGTGCTTACGAACTCTCGAACTGCTACTAGGCCGGGCGCAAGCCACATGATCTATGCGGCTTTCTTTTTGTAAGACCCGCGCTTGGCGACCGGAGCCTCTTGGGCTGCGATCAACGCCGCAATGTCGGTCATATCCCACACCCGATCTGTCACGCCAGCGGCCATTGCAGGGGTAACGCGAAGTGTCTTGTGAATGCGACAGAAGTTATAGTGCATGTAGTGCAACGCGACGGCCAATTCGTGATTTTCGAGCTTCTTTGAGAAGGCGCTTGTAAGGCGGGTAAAGCGGCGGATGCTCATGCGCATTGTCAGATTTTGACGCTCGACAAGGCTGGTCGAAACGTGGCGAACATCGGGGCGGCCTTCGATCCGGTTGCCATAGCAGCCTGAGCATTCGGCGGGGCTATAGGCCAACAACAATAAAATTGGACCCGAATCCCGTCTTCGGTATCGTACCACGGCCGAGCATGCGGACCGAGATTGAACCGTTTCATCGCGCAATCGATACCGGCCTGACATGCTGGCGCGCTTACCCCGCAAAATCCTACCGGCTCGCCTGCTCAACCAGCTCCTGTGCCTGTGCCGGTGTTCGCCGACGTACCAATTCGCCGTTTGATCGCCTGAATTTCGTTTTCGAGCGCACCCAGAAAGCGCGAGCGATCCTCCTTGTTGAAATTCGCATGAATCGTCTGCTGGCCGGTTGCTTCCCGCAAATGCCGGTGGAGTTCGCGCATGCCGAGCGCCATGCCGATGCTTTCTTCGGTGAAGAGCCTTCCCGACGGACCAATGGCGGAGGCCTTCTTCCCGAGACATCGCGAAGCCAGAGGAACATCGGCGGTGACCACGATGTCGAATTCTTCGATGCGTTCGGCGATCCAGTCGTCGGCGGCGTCGGCGCCTTCGGCGACCGTGACATGATGGAAAAGCGGATGGGCGCTCGGGCGAATTCCGCCGTTGCTCACCACAAACACATTGAGCCGATGTCGCCCGGCGACGCGCTCCACTTCGTCCTTCACGGGACAGGCATCCGCATCGACGAAGATTTGCAACAATTTGGGCTTCCTGTTGGTCCGTCGGATTTGTTTGGCCTTCGTTGCCGATGCTCCGGCTCCCGCCTCGACGGGGCAACTTTAGTCCCGCGCCCGCAAAAAATGGCCTCGCCGAAGCACTACACGGAGTCGGTCGTGGATCCGTCGCGCTGCCGCGGAGGATTGCAGATCGGCACAGGGAATCCAAACAGGCGCTCAAAAACGAGGAAACCGGCAATCGCTCCGATGAGCTGGCCGGCCAGAAAGCCCGGCAACGAATGCGGCGAAATACCTGCGAAACTGTTGCTCAGCGCTCGCGCAAGCGTCACGGCCGGGTTGGCAAACGAGGTCGATGCCGTGAACCAATACGCGGCGCCGATATAAAGACCGACGAGCGCCGGTGCCCCCGCCGGACGATAACGAAGGGCGCCCGCAATCGTCCCGATCAGGCCGAAGGTTGCAACAAATTCCGACAGGGCCTGTGCCGGGCCATCGCGCAGTTTGCCGGAAATCTCGAAGACGGGAACCGCGAACATCATATGCGCGACCCAGACGCCGCATACGGCACCGACGAGTTGTACGGCGACATAGCCGAAGGCCAGACGCGGCATTATCTCGCGCCGAAGCGCGAAGAACAGCGTCACTGCCGGATTGAAATGCGCCCCTGATACAGGTCCGAAGACGCAGATGAGGACGACGAGCATTGCGCCCGTCGCCATTGTGTTCGCGAGCAGCGCGATCGCGACATTTCCGCCGGCCAGCCGCTCCGCCATGATTCCCGAACCAACCACGGCCGCCAGCAGAAAGGCGGTACCCATGGCTTCGGCGACGAGGCGGCGGACGATCATGGCAGGCCCCAATGCATCAGCGCGGCGGAGGCGATACCGCCAAAGGCCTCGTCCTCTCCAAAGACGAAGTCCTGCGGATCGTCATTGCGGGGATGGTTGTCGCGAGGTCGAACCCGATCGGGCGGAACATCAGGCGCGAACCGTCGTAACTGCCGTCCGGCCGATGTCGTCCAGTTGTGTCTTGAGCGACAGCCGATCAAGGCTGCGAACAGGCAGGTTGGCGAAGAGTTCTATCCGGCGTTGCAACAGCAGGAACGCATCGCGGAACGCACGCTCCGCATCCGCCGCGGAACCACGTACAGCGGCGGGATCGGGAACGCCCCAATGGGCGGTCATCGGTTGGCCCGGCCATACCGGGCAGATTTCATCGGCAGCGTTGTCGCAGACGGTGAAAACGAAATCCAGCTGTGGCGCATCCGCGACCGCAAATTCGTTCCAACTTTTCGAACGAAGGGCTCGCGTCGAAAACCCGAGCCGCTGCAGAAGCGCGATAGCCTGCGGGTGTACGACTCCCGCGGGTTGCGAGCCGGCCGAGAACGCGATGAATTTGCCGCCTCCCACGCGGTCGAGGATCGTTTCGGCCATGATGGAGCGGGCGGAATTTCCGGTGCACAAGAAAAGCACATTGTACGGCCGCTCGGGCGGGTCGCCGCGCATCAGCCGCAGGCGCCTGTCGAAGGCGAACAGCACGTCCGCGCTGCGGCCCCTGCCATCTGCTGGGGTTCATCTTCGCCGTAGATCGTGGCTTCGCCGAAGGTGAAAAAGGTCTCCCATCTCACCCCGGACGGATCGTTGACCCAGGACTTGTTCGACTGTGCGTAACAGCACGTCGTTGCTTCCTGATCGCGCGTCGTTGCTCCGGCGGCTTTGAGCCTTGCTGCGAGGTCGCGCAACTCGCCGTCGCTCTCGACCTGGATGCCGAGATGATCGATCCCGCCGACGCGGCCCCCGCGCGTGGAAATGGCGAAGTTCACGCGCGGGTCGTCGAGCATCCATTTGGCGTAATCCGGCTTGACCACATTTGGCGCCGCCGCGAACAGCGTCGAATAGAAGCCTATCGATTGTTGGAGATCATCGACGGCGACGTGAACGTGCAGACGCTTCATGCCTGGCTTCCTTTCTTTTCCGTGAGCAGGTCGCGCGGGACACGACGCCGGCCAGCGGCGCACACATCTCGGCGCGGCCGCCGCAGCAATCTTCCGTCAAAAAGACCAGGAGGTCCCGCATCGCCTCGAAGTTGATGGCATAGATGATCGAGCGCCCTTCGCGTCTGGCGCGGACCAGTCCCGCGTTGGCGAGAACGAGCAGCTGCGCCGAAAGGGTGTTGGCGGGAACGCCGAGCGTTCGCGCGATGTCGCCGGCGGCCATGCCGTCCGGTCCGGCTTTCACCAGCAGGCGAAAGACATCGAGCCTCGCCTCCTGGGCAATGGCGGAAAGGCGTTTGACGGCAGCCGATGATTCCATAATTCGTCAATTCCTGAAATGTGGATGGAAGTCAAGCAGCCTCCCGCGCCCGAACCATCAATCCGCGGCGGCGCACTCTTCGCCGCAGAACCCCTTCCACGTTGCGACGACGTCGGCCGCATGGGTGTCGATGGCGACCTTGCGCAGAATCCTGTCCATCCAGGCGCGGAAATCCGCACCGAATGTCGGCGCGTGCGTGCGCCATCCGGCGCGCATGCCTGGGATGGCGAGAAAGCCGTGCATGCGGAGCGTGTTCGAATGCCAGCGTGCTTCGTCGATCATGCCGTCGCGATGCTGGTAGTAGAATTCTTCGAACAGGCGGAAAACCGACAGCAGCATCGCCAGATATTGGCGCGACCGGGCGCTATCGAGCGATACGTCGGCGGCATTGCCCCGCAGCATGGTTTCCGCGCCCTCATACGTTCCGAACGATTGCACGGTCAGATCCTGGACGAGGCGCGCCCGCTCGTTGTGGATGATGGCGCGCTGGTTGCTTGCGTTTTGCCGTATCTGCAGCGCCAGAAAGACGAAGGAAAAGAGGACGGCAATGCCGCTGATAAAGCTGCCCAGCGAGGCGAGATCGGAAAGTGACATGAGCGTGCTCCCTGAGAATTGGCGAAGCCCAAATAAAGATTTTCCTCCCCAGCGCAGCAACTGCGAAATGGGGGCAAGCCCGGCAGCGCCGGGAGGGAGCGCGTAGCTGCACGATTCAGGCGCCCCCGCGGTACTTCGCACCACCTCCCGCGCGCAATGCACGCGGCGGAGGAAAGATTCCGTGCGGATGCCGAAGGTGCAGGCCAACTCGACAGCAAAGCCAATCGATGGAACAGTGACGCCGGGCTGAACGAGGGCGACCGCCATCGACGGGGTGGACGACAATTTGATCGGCGCGAGAGCGCTGTCCAAGGCCTTCTGGCGGATCGTGCCGCTTATCGGGCTTGGCTACTGCTTTGCCTTCATCGACCGCGTGAACATCAGTTTTGCCGCGCAGTCGATGAACCGCGACCTGCATTTCAGCGCCACCATCTACGGTCTCGGCGGCGGATTGTTTTTCCTGAGCTATGCGCTTTGCGGCGTGCCCTCCAATCTGCTGCTGGTGAAGTTCGGGGCGCGGCGCTGGATCGCGGCGATCATGGTAACCTGGGGGCTGCTCGCAGCCGGGATGATGCTCGTCCGCACGCCGGCCGAATTCTATATTGTACGCATTCTCCTGGGTGCGGCGGAAGCAGGTTTTTTCCCGGGGGTCATTTACTATCTGACGTGCTGGTTTCCGGCCAATGTCCGCGGCCGCGCCATCAGCCGCTTCTATGTCGCCTGGCCGCTGAGCAACGTCGTGATGGGCGCGGTAGCGGGCAGTCTTCTGGGCCTGCAGGGACGGCTGGGCCTCGCCGGCTGGCAGTGGCTGCTTCTGATGGAAGGCTTCCCCGCTGTCCTGATGGGCCTCCTGATCCTGTTTGTACTGCCGGATTCGCCGCATACGGCAAAATGGCTTTCATCCGGGGAGAAAAACTGGATCGAAAGCCGGCTCGCAATGGAATTCACCTCGCGGGGTCGCCGGACAGAGCAAAATATCCTGCGCGCGCTGCTGAACCCGTTCGTGCTGGTGTACATGCTGGTCAACGTGGTCGCGCTCGGATCGTACTACGCTTTCAACCTTTCGGCGCCGCAGATTCTGGGCGAAGCCACGCATCTCAATATTGCAAATGTCGGTTATGTCGTGGCGATCGGCGGTCTTCTGAGCGCGGCCGTCATGCTGTTCAATGGGTGGCATTCGGATCACACGGGCGAGCGCTATCTGCACCTTGCGGTTCCGCTGCTGCTCTCGGCCGGTGCCTATGGCGTTCTCAGCCTCTCCTCCCAGCCGCTGATCGTGACCGCGGCCTACTGGCTGGCTGTGGCCAGCAACGCTGGCATCGCCGCCACCTTTTGGCTCGCGCCGGGCGAAGTGCTGGCGATGCGATCGATGGCCGTCAGCGTCGCCGCGATCAACTCCATTGGACAACTGGGATCGTTCGTCAGTCCCTTCCTGTGGGGAATCGCGAAAGATGCAACCGGAAGCTTCCACCTCGGAATCACGCTGCTGCCCATCGGCTATACGGTTGCTGCATTGCTCGTGGTCCTGCTGGGCCGCCGGACAAGTGCACGCCGCGCAACCGATCTCTCCACTGCCGGCGAAACCGCATAATCATCTGCCCTGGGGGCACCGACAACAATTACGCTGATTTCCGACAGGAACTCACGAGCGCCGTGAAGCGGCTTTGGTTTGTGAATGTGCATCCCGCTCCCGTCATTAGGATTCCGGCGCCCGTCACCATTCGCGGGCTGCGTCTCGTGCGTCATGCCGCCGATTGATCCGCCATCAAAGCACAAATGCGAGTGCAGCCGCTATTGCTCGTGTTGCGGCAGGCCGTCGGCAATGTCGTAATAGTCGCCCTTGTTGTCGACAAAAATGTGCATTCTCAGTTTGGTATCGGTGGCTCCGTCAACGGTGCCGAGTGTGATGCCGATCCAGTCGTGCTTCTGGCGGTCCAGCGGATCGAAGAAGAGTGACGAGCCGCAAAGCGAACAGAAGCCGCGGCGCGATTTCTCCATGCGATACCAGCCGAGCTTATCTTCGCCCTGCGTAATCTTCAGCGCGGAACGCGGAACATCCGCTCCGGCGAAATAATGGCCCGACCACTTCCGGCATTGCGTACAGTGGCAGGCGTCGTTGCGATCGAGCGGACCTTCCACCTCGTAGGCCACGGCGCCGCAAAGACAGGATCCTCTGTGCATGGTTATCCCCGCCCCCGAACATCATCGCGCGGGGCAGAAGAGCATGTTTGCAGAGAGGACGCGAGGCGTTCGGCTTCAACCCGCGCCTGTCGTCAGGCGACTTCCTCGCGCGCAAAGGCGATCGGTCTGTCCTGATCCTTGCGGCCGCGCCGAAAGATCTCGCGCGCGTCGGGCCGTTCCCAGTAGATTTCGAGCATATTGCCGTCCGGATCGCAGAAATAGATGCTTTCCTGGCTCTCGTGATCGATCGCGGCCA
>Ga0070734_10006080_pt1 | contig 10321 bp, 4 predicted proteins | sample Coa_R1_8_FD_66444 | JGI IMG/M metagenome (GOLD analysis project Ga0070734, IMG submission 66444) | Surface soil microbial communities from Centralia Pennsylvania, which are recovering from an underground coalmine fire - Coalmine... | ecosystem: Environmental > Terrestrial > Soil > Unclassified ... | reverse complement strand
AGCTCGTCGTACCCGAGGTCGCGGTTGATGTAGAGGATGTGCTCGGCCATGCGCAGGCCGTAGGGCGCGTAGAAGCGGCCGACGCGGAGATAGGGCCCGACCGCCTCCGGCTCCCACATCAGGTAGTGCTCGCGCGAGATGAGCTGCGACGTCGAGACCGGCTGAAAGTCCTGGATCGGGATCAGGACGTCAGGGTCGCGCACCTGCCCGCGCAGGCCGACCACCCCCTCGAGCGAGAAGCCCGCCGGCAGCGCCAGGCGCGCGGTGGCGTCGGCCTGCATGGGGAAGACCGCGATCGTCGGCCCGTTCGGATCCTGGACCGACTGGTCGACGAACGCCCCGCGCAGGTCTGCCCCCAGCGCCAGCCAGGAGGGCAGGGTGGCGGCGCCGTGCAGGAAGGCGCCGTCGCCGCCGAAGGTCGAGAGATCTTCACCGACGGCGTCGCGCCCGTAGTTGTTGATCAGGCCGCCGCCGGCGGGCGCGTAGTGGCACTGGTTGCAGCGGACCGCGCCGGTCGAGAGCTGCCATTGTGGATAGGCGCGCGCCGGGCGTTCGTGAGCCCAGAATGCCAGCGCCGCCGCAATGACAACAAACGACCAGCGCCTCGCGCGGAACCGCAGGAAACGAAACATGGCCGGCCGGTGCCGCGCGTATATCCCGCGGGTCCCGGGGGAGGGGTGACGACCTCGCAACAATCTGGCCTCGGGGCCCGCGAACGCCGGCAAATCCGCGGGCGGCGCGGTTCAGGCCACCGCGCGGCGGCGCGCGGTGACGCGCCGGACGCCGAGCAACAAGAGCGTCACCACCAGCGCTCCGATCCCCGCCGCGCCGGCCATCCGGCCCAGGTGACGCAGCGTCATCACCCGCGTCGCGTGCTGCATCCGTGCGACGTTGTCGGCGCTCACGCCGCGCGCGCGTGCGCGGTCCATCAGGCCCTCGGCGGCGCTCCGATCGCCCTTCTCGATCGCCAGCGCCCACTGGAACGACACCGTCTTGGGATCGTCGGGCGCCTTGCGCGCCAGCTCGGCGGTGCAGGCCTCCAGCGCGGGATAGTCGTTGAAGCGGAGGGCGACGTCGCAGCGGAGCATGGTGGGGACCGCCCCCAGCTGGGCCCCGTGCGACAGGTGCGAGATGACCGCTTCCAGCTCGCGGCGCTCGTCGGTGGACAGCGGTCCCGGCGTCCTCAGCACCAGGCCGACGAAGCGGATGTAGTCGGCCGAGTTCGACCCGCTGCGGGTGAGGACGGTCCGGCAGGCGACGACCGCGGCGTGGAGATCGTCCCCCGCCTCCTCCGCCTTGCAGAGCTCGCGCGGACCGAACGCGCTGTCGGGCGCCGCCTTGGTGAGCGCCCTGTCGTACAGCGCTTCGGCTGCGTGATTGCCCGACTTGCCCGCGTTGCTCGCCTTGGAGGCCAGGTCCTGAAGGAAGTAGCCGAACTCCAGCGGCTGGGCGTTGCGCTCTTCCTCGCTGGGCACGCTCGATTCGGGATCGAGGTCGTTGATCTGGAAGTGGCTGAGCTGCTCTTTCGGCACCGCGTGCGGCGGCGAGGCCGGCTCGGCCGCCGCGATCCGGATCCCGACCAGCGTCCCCAGCAGGCAGGTGACGACCAGCGCGCTGGCCGGGCTGGGCAGCGTGGTTCGGGCGCGGCCGTTGTGTGCACGGCGCGCGCGTCGGAGCGCGTGGATCGGCGTCCCCAGGAAGAGAATCAGCAGCAGGCCGCGCACGATCCAGAGCGGTACCGACGCCTGGCCGCCGTTCTGCGCGAACGCGAGCTTGGTGGCCGGATGGCCGGGCGCGCGCCGGCGCAGGTCTTCGAGACAGGAGGTCATCGTGTCCGCGCTCCCCAGGCGCCGCGCGATGTCGCAGCGGGCGAGCGAGGCAAACGGCTGATCCACCGCCTGCCGTTGGGCGGCGTCGATCAGCAGCGCGCCGACCGCGAGATCGTCGAGCGACGGCGTCGCCCGCGGGGCCATCATCGAGGCGACCTCGTTGCGTTCGTCCTCGGGAAGGTTACTGAGGCGAACCGCTGCGTGACAGGGCTCGCGGCTGCTGACCGTCTTCGATCCTCGCTGCTCGAGCGCGAGCGCGACCGTGCAGGCGCCGCGGAGCGCCGACAGGCTGTGGGGATCGGCCCGCCGAGCCTGGGCGAAGAAGTCCGCGGCCGCAGCGAGCTGATTCGAGGCGGCGGCGGCGCGGCCGAGGCCCACCAGCCTGGCCACGTCCCCCGGGCCGACATCCGTCGCGGCGGCGGCTCTCGCCGATCCCGCGGAGAGCCCGACGAAGACCGCCACGCATCCGACAACTCGTCCCGTAAACGACAGCGCCGACCGTTTCATGGAGCGCCGGTCTTACCGGACGGGCGCCGCGGCAAATTGAAACGATTCTGCAAACATCCCCCGCGCGAGAAATCGATTTCGAAAATCGGAAAACAAATGTCGGGAATCGGTCACAGAGATCGCGCTTGCACCATGGTAGGAGGCCAACTCCATGGGTCCCGGGTGCGCCTATCTTGAGAAGCACAGATATTGCTGGCCATTGGTGGCTGCGATGTTGGCGCTCGTTGGTCTCGCGGCCTGCAGCAATGAAAACGGCGACGTCATTCTGCCCCCCAACAAGGGCGGCGACGGCACGGTGATTCGGATCCCCTCCGACGGCGGCGTCGGCGGCAAGGCGGCCGGTGGGGCGCCGGGGCACGGCGGTGGCAGCGGCGGATCGACCGCCACCGGACTGGGCGGCGCCGTCGGCAGCGGCGGCACCGGCGGAGCCAGCGCGGGCGTCGGCGGAATGGCCGGCGGCGGGGCGGGGGGCGCGGCCGGGATGGCGGTGGTCGACGATCCGTGCACCGCCTGCGAGAAGGCGAAGTGCGGAAATCCGGTCAACGGATTCGTGCAGCAGATCGCCGCCTACCAGATCTGCTTCCTGGGGACCACCCTCACGCAGGACACCGTCGACGCGGCCAATTGTCCGGACGACTCGACCAGCACGGCGCTGACCGCGACGAACGGTCCGTCGGCGGGTACGGCGAAGACTGCGCTGTGCCAGGCGTTGCTGAAGTGCATCCACCAGACCAACTGCAACGAGGGGATCGACGTCGACAACCGGATCGAGTGCTACTGCGGCAAGGACTCGAGCGGCACCGTGGCGAGCGTGACCGAGTGCGAGGATCCGTCGTTCGTTGCGAACGGCATGTGCGATCAACAGGTGGCCGCCGCGCTCGAGCTCTCGCAGTTCGCCGTCAGCGTGCCGGGGTTCACCAACCCCTGCCTCGCGAACGGTGCCGCGTTCAACATCTACGACTTCTGCGACGCGAACTGCTGCCCGACCGAATGCAACGCGGTGTCCGCGAGCGGCACCCCCGTCGACACCACCTTCTGCAACGCGCCCGGCACGACCGGCTCCGGCGGCGCGACGGGTACGGGTGGTACGACCGGCCAAGGTGGATCGTCGGGCACGACGGGCAAGGGTGGTTCGACGGGCACGGGCGGCGCGACCGGCACCGGCGGCACGACGGCGAGCGGCGGTTCGACGGGCACGGGCGGCGCGACCGGCACCGGCGGCACGGGGACGGGCGGATCGGCAACGGGGGGCACCGGCGCGGGGGGCGCTCCTCCCTCGCAGCTGGTGACGAACGGGCAGTTCGACACGTCGACGACCGGCTGGACGGCGAGCTTCGGGGCCGCCATCAGCCGCAGCCCCTCCGATTCCGCCGGCAGCGCGCAGTCGGGCTCGCTCGATCTCGCGCTCGCCGGCGCCGATCCGACCCTCTCCGTCGAGGCCGCCGCGTCCGAGTGCGCCCCGGCGGCGGGGGGAACGACCTATTCGATGGCCGCGCAGGCGTTCGTCTCGCTGGGCTCGTCCAGCGTCGGCGCCGTGGAGGTGTGGTTCTTCGCCTCCACGGACTGCTCGGGCGCGCTCGCCGGACGGAGCACCATGCCGACGTCGGCGACCAACGGATGGCAGGCGCTGAAGGGGACGGCGCAGGCGCCCACGGGGGCCCACTCGGCCTCGATCCGGTTGGAGCTGATCAAGCCCATTGGTCCGACGGCGGGGGAGGCGTTGTTCGACGCCGTGTCGGTGACGGCGCAATGACCAGGCGAGGGCGACTCGCGCTTCCGGCCCTCGGCCTCTGCGCGCTCGCGCTGGCGGGGGCCGCCGGCTGCGGGCGCCCGGGCGGACCGTTCCAGGTCTCGCAGGGGGACTTCCCGGTCCCCGACGCTGGCACGCCGCCGCCGATCGCCATCACCACGCCGGCCGTATGCACGCCCGCGCGGTCGTCGCAGATGATCCCCGCCCGCTCGTCGCTGACCCAAGCGACGGGAGGCGACGGCGGCGCACAACAGGACGTCGAGCTCACCTCGGACCTCTACAACCTGTTCAAGTCGGTCTGCGGCGGTTGCCACGTCGAGAGCAACCTCGGCAGCTTCCAGGTCACCGAAACGACCTTCCCGACGCTGGTGAACAGCACCGTCCTGGGCATGATCACCTCTGACGATCCCAGCGTCTTCATGCCGCCGGCGCTGGGCGGCGGCATGCCGTTCAGCCAGCGACAGCCGACCGACGCCGTCGTCGCCCTGGCCACGTTGCTGCAGGAATGGATCGCGGCGGGCAGCCCGGTAGGCTCGTTCCCTCTTCCGACCCAGGCGAGCGCGGCCAACGCGGGCTACGCGGTCAGCCCGGTGATGAGCGCCCAGCTGACCAACATCGGGAGCTGCATCCCCAGCAAGTCGATGGTCGGGACCAACGCCAGCGCCATGGACGCGCTCGATGCCATGTTCGCCCAGGCGACCGCGCTGCCGGCGACGCTCGACCAGACGGATCTGGTCACGCTCGATAGCGCGTCCCTGGCGAAGAGCGGCGTCATCTCGTACGCGCCGACCTACCCGCTCTGGAGCGACGACGCCCAGAAGATGCGTTACGTCCGGGTGCCGAAGGGGCAGTCGATCGTGTTCGACAAGGCCACGCAGACCTTGAACATCCCCCCCAACACGCGCTTCTACAAGACGTTCCTCAAAGAGGTGAAGGACGTCAGCGGCAACCAGACCTACCGAAAGATCGAGACGCGCGTCATCGTGTCGCGTCCCGACACCAACAACGCCGACGGCACGGTGACGCAGAACGCGCTCTTCGGGACCTATGTCTGGAACCAGGACGAGACGCAGGCGACGCTGCTGAACGACCCGCTGCGCGACGGCAAGCCGTTCGCAGACCGAATCTTCAGCTACGTGACCGACGAGCAGGCGGCGGCGCCGATCATCGCCGGCAATCCCTCCAACCTGCAGGCGGCGCTGGACAACGCCCGCGTCACCCGCCACTACGCGTTGCCCGGATCGGAGCGCTGCACGCAATGCCACATGGGGAGCCCCAGCCAGTCGTTCATCCTCGGGTTCACGCCGCTGCAGGTCGCGCGGCGGCCGGACAACGCGGGCGGTGTCTACGAGGCCGCGACGGGGGACGAGCTCACGCAGCTGCAGCGGTTGATCGACTACGGCGTCATCACCGGCATGGCGTCGCCGGCCGACGTGCTGCCGCTCGAGCAGTCCGAGGGGACGCGCGCGCCGCGCAACCAGTACGAGCTGCAGGCGCAGGCCTACATGGTCGGGAACTGCGCCCACTGCCACAACCCGCGCGGATTCCCGTCGGTGAAGCAGCCGGAGCTGAAGGACGTGCTGGTGTTCCTGCCCGGCGCGGGCGCCAACCAGGGCATCTTCCAGTTCCCGCTCGACACCATGAGCCCCATCCGCAAGCGCGGTCTCAACCAGAACGTCCCCATCCCCTACATCACGCCGTCGCTCTATGACCTGCCGAGCGGCAATGTCTGGCCGAAGTACTTCTGTCCCGACCAGATCCCTGATGGCACCTGCCCCGACACCAACGGCGATCCTCAGTGGATCCTCGCCCCTTGGCGCAGCCTCATCTATCGCAACACCGACACGCCGTACGACTACTTCGATGATTACGCCCCCTTCCCGCACATGCCGCTCAACACCTCTGGCTACGACTGCCGGGTGGCGCAGATCATGGGCGACTGGATGGTCAGCATCCCGGCCCGGGTCAAGGATCCGACCAAGTTCCAGAACGCCCTTCCCGTCGGCGGTGAGTTCCCCGATTACGCCAACGACGATCCGCAACCGTACGAGGAGGCTTTCCCCGGGGACAGCGACTACCAGGCCCTGCTGGGCTCGGCGGCCTCGCGCCTCAACCAGTACCACAACATCGGCTTCCGTTACGGGTTCTGCCCCCCCAGCTACACGGCGGACATCGTCGACCCCTTCATCGTGGCCGAGATCGACGCCGACATTCCCGTCACCAGCGACACCGGCGTGGGCTTCCGCGACCCGACGAACTCGAACCGGCTCATCATGCCGCCCAGCCTGACGCCGATCCGGCCGCACTACGTGAGCTTCGACGACACCGATCCGCCGGGCGCGTGGTTCCCGCGGCGGCCCGACTGGTCAGACGCGCTGGTCAACCCCGACGTCACCACCTTCGTGGCGAACGAGACGGCGTCGGACCACCTCGACTCGAACCAGATCGAGGACCTGACGAACGTCATGAACGCTCTCGGCGGCGTGACCCTCACCGCCGACGTCCGGAGCGCGTTGACCCAGCAGGTGCCCTTCGGTCTGTGGGACACGTCGGACCCGACCTGCAACTTCACCGGCATCCCCACCGCCGGTAGCCTCTCCAGCACCGCTCGCCCGCAGTGGATGGCAGTTGCGCCGCCGCCGGCGAACGCGCCTCTGTTCATCGAGTCGCCGGGCGCCGCCGTCTTCACCACCGTCTGCTTCAACTGCCACGGGATCCTGGCCGACTCGAAGGGGCTGCTGGCCGACGAGATCACGAACCTCACGGGCGGGGACGCGCGGGTCGCCAACCTGCGCGACGGGCTGCTCGGTCCCACGACCGCGCCCGGCATGAATCGCCAAGCGCAGTTCGGGGCCGCGGCGGCGACGCTCGGGATCACCACCGACGATCTGACCTCGCGCTACATGGCCTGGATGACGCTGGGCGGGACGCAGAAGCACCTGCCGCAGGACGTCCTGACCGAGGTGTCCCAGTCGCCCGTGGTCGGGCAGGTGCGCGCGCACGTCGATCTGCAGGGGACGCCCGACATGCTTCGCCTCGGTCTCTCTCTGTGCGAGCAGGTCGCGGACTCGGACCCGACCGGCCTGCCCCTCCAGTTCTCGCTGGGGACGACCTTCGTCGGGACGGGCCGGCTGGGATGGAGCACCTTCAGTGGTCTCGTCGACAGCAACGGCGACGCCGAGATGTGGCTCAAGCTCTGCAATCTGAGCAATCGCCCGTTCGTGCGCGTGCCGACCGTCGACGGAGGTGTCTGGACGGCGACGACGAAGACGACGGACCTGTCGATCAACGCGTTCAGCCTCTACTGGGCGCAGGACCCCACGGGGCACGACTGGTACGGCCCCAACCCGGTGATGGACCAGAACGGAAACGTCGCGACCGGCCTCGACCCGACGACGAACCTGTTCCCGATCTGCGTCCAGAAGCCCACCGATCCGACGCAGCTCGGGTACGCGACGGCTGCGCTGCAGGCGACCAAGATCAACGGGGTGAACGCCATCCCCTTCTGCCCGGACGGGTTCGTCGATCCGACCCATCTGCTCAGCACCGTCCCGGCCGCCCTCAGTCCGACCGGGGCGGCGGAGTACACCGACGGGCGCAAGTGGGCCGCGCGGGGCGCCATCAACGCCGCGCTGGCCGTCTTCCTCTATCTCGACGAGATCGAGCGCGACCCGTCCAAGCGGCAACCGCTCTACACCCAGTGCAGCCTCCTCCAGACGAGCTCGTCGCCATGACCGCCTCCTCGTTGCCCGGGCAGCCGCTCCCCGCACCGCCCTCGCGACCGGCGCGATCAACCTGGCGTCCGCTCCGGTTCGCCGCGCCGGTCGTGACCGTCGTCGTTCCGATCGTGCTCTCGCTGCTGGTGCTGCGGTTCGTCCTCCCGTCGCGGCTCGAGGGGGCCGGGGGTGGGGCGCTGGGATTCTTCGCCTGGCTGGGCGACGCGCATCCGCTGTTCGTGGGCGTGGCGCTCTTCCTCGCGCTCTCCGAGATCGCCCGCTACTGGCTGCGGCTGGCGCGCGGGGGCGACCCCGCCGCGGAGAGCGCGCGACCCTGGGCGGGCGTTCACGATCGCGGTCGCCGGCTGCGCCTGCTGATCGGGTTGGCCGCGCTGTTCGTCGCCATCTTCTTCCTGCGCACCTCGGTGGTCGCAACCTTTCGGATCGTCGGGCCGTCGATGCTCCCCACCCTGGAGCTCGGGGACCGGGTCCTGACCAACCGGTTGGCGTACGGGCTGGCGCTGCCGTTTCGAAAGACGCTCGCCTTCCGGAAGACGCCGCGCCGGGGCGACATGGTCGTCTTCCGGGCCAACGGGCTGGCCGGCCCCGACGGGCCGCAATCGCTGGTCAAGCGGGTCATCGGGGTGCCGGGGGACCGGGTCTCGTTCGAGCAGGGGAGCCTCTTCATCAACGACTGGCGCGTTCCGACCTGCGACGCGGGACCGTACGTCGACCTGGCCGGCCCGGTGACGGTCCGGGGGCGCCTGACCGTCGAGTACCTCGGCGATCACAGCTACTTGACCGTGCGAAAGCCGATCGAGACACCCTTCCCCGGCTACGTGGTGAAGCCGGGCGAGGTGTTCGTCGTGGGCGACGACCGCGGCCTCAGCAGCGACTCGCGCCTGTGGAACGAGGGGCGCGGCGCCGGCGTGGCGATCGACGTCCTCGAGGGGCGGGTGTCGCGCGTGCTCTTCGGGGCTCGCCCCGACGGTCGGCTCGATTTTTCCAGAGTCCTGGCGCCGCCGCTCGACCTCAAGGTTCGACTCCCGGGCCTCGACCTGCGGAAGACCGACGAGCGGATCGCGAACTGTCTGGCGCGGCGCCCGGCGCAAACGGTTCCCCCGGCCGGGCGCTATCCCTCGATCTAGCGGCGCGCTCCAGAGGCACGGTCCGCGGTTTGGCCCGTTCCGGCGGCCAACAGGTGACGAAACCGTCGTCACAAGAATGACACAAAAACTTCACGACGTTGTCTACGGCGTAGGGCACTGTGTGCCGCAACGTTGCCCCCGACGAAAGGTCGCACTCCAATGAGATCAGCCGCCACTCGACTCAGTACCGCTGCACTGGCGCTCTGCAGTTTCACCCGCCTCGCCGTCGCGCAGACGCCGACCCCTCCCGCTCCTCCACCGCCGCCGCCTTCCGAGGCTGCGCCGCCGCCCGCGCCGATGCCGCCGGCCGAGGCCGCGCCGCCCGCGCCGATGCCGCCCCCGCCGATGCCGCCGGCGACGATGCCGCCGGCGACGATCGTGATCGTTCCGCCGCCGCCGCCGGCTCCTCCCGCGCCGACGCCGTCGCCGCTCGCGAACATGATGTCGAAGTTCTCGGCCACGTTCTACGGCTTCGCCGAGTTCGACGCGATCTGGGACTCGACCCAGAGCTTCAACGACCTGGCCGGCAACGCCGTCATCCTGCACCAGAGCGCGCCGGCCACGGCGACCATGCCGAACCCCACGACGCCGTACGGCGCCGAGAACGGGCGCACGACGTTCGGCGCCCGCAACTCGCGCGTCGGCTTCAAGCTGAAGGGGCCGGACAGCGACATGATCAAGACCTCGGCCGTCGTCGAGGCCGACTTCCTCGGCAACCAGCCGCAAGGGTCTCCGGCGCCCGCCGGCTCGCCAGCGGTGTCGGAGGGGTCGTTCTACACGAGCCCCGCGTTCCGCATGCGTCACTACTACTTCAAGATGGAGACGCCGATCGTCGACGTCCTGGCGGGCCAGTACTGGCAGCTGTTCGGATGGCAGTCGATGTTTCACCCGAACACCGTCGAGATCCAGGGCGTGCCGGGGCAGATCTACTCGCGCTCCCCTCAGCTCCGCCTCTCGAAGGCCATCAAGAGCGACGTGATCAACGTCGAGATCGCCGCCGCGGCCTCACGTCCGCCGCAGCGCAACTCGGAGCTCCCCGACGGGCAGCTCGGCGTGCGGCTGGTGCTCAATCAGTGGAAGGGCATGCACACGGCGGGCGCCGCCGGCAGCGCCATCGACGGCGCGTCGATCGGCTTCTCCACCGTCGGCCGCCGCTTCAAGGTGCCGAACTTCGCCGCCGCGCCCACCAGCTCGGTCACGCTCAACGGCTACGGCTACTCGGTCGACGCGCTCGTTCCGATCATCCCGGCCACCGACGTCAACCACCCGGACAACGCGCTGACGCTGACCGGCTCGTTCGTCTACGGTCAGGCGATCGCCGACCTCTACACCGGCCTCAGCGGCGGCGCCGCCTTCGCAGCCCCGCCGGCG
>Ga0070734_10006079_pt1 | contig 10322 bp, 6 predicted proteins | sample Coa_R1_8_FD_66444 | JGI IMG/M metagenome (GOLD analysis project Ga0070734, IMG submission 66444) | Surface soil microbial communities from Centralia Pennsylvania, which are recovering from an underground coalmine fire - Coalmine... | ecosystem: Environmental > Terrestrial > Soil > Unclassified ... | reverse complement strand
AGTCGCGAAGGGACGTGAATCCCAGGCTCGACGCGCAACCCAGGGTGAGTCCTCGAAGACCCAGCCGACGGCGGACACGAATAATTCCCGGTCCATGGCGTTTAGCTCATTGAGTGTCATCGACCGTATTCCTGAACACGCAGTCTCCGCCGACGCAAGTCTCGCGAACGCTCTCGGCTCCGGCCAGAGTCAGGATAGCGGCGAGCATGCGTTCTTCCGAAGGCGCGTTGCGCATCACGGCCGCGAGCGGGCTTCGCTCGGGCGGACGAAGATAAACGAAATCGGCAGCCTTGCCCGCCGTGAAATCGCCGATGGTATTGCTCATTCCCAACGCCTCCGCGCCGGCGTTGGTGCCCAAGTAGAGGAGTTCGGCCGCCGTGAGCATTCTGCCTCCAGGCGCGAGCCGTTGGGTGAGATAGGCCTGTAAGCTCTCTTTCAAAACACCGAAGCCCGTGCCGCCGCCGACGTCGGTTCCCAGTGCCACGCGCACTCCGCGCTGCAGATGCCGTTCGAACGGAAAGAAACCGCTGCCGAGCGCCGCGTTGCTGGCCGGACAGTAGGCGACCGCGCATCCATGAGAGGCAAGCCGTTCGATTTCAGAATCGGTTGATTGCACGCTGTGGGCGAAAACGGAGTGCGGTTGAGCCAAGCCGAACTCTTCATAAACTCCCAGATAATCGCCCGATTTGGGGAACAAGCGCGCTACTGATTCAACCTCTCGCTTATTCTCGTTCAGGTGAGTTTGAAAGCGTACGCCTGGATTCTCTGCCAGTAACGTCCCGCAGACTTCGAGAAGTGCGGGGGTCGCGGAAAGCGCGAAGCGGGGCGTTACTGCATAGAGAAGCCGTTCCACTCCATGGAATCGGCGGATGAGCTGCGCGCTTTCCCGATACGCTTGTTCGGGCGTGGTATGGAGTTCGGGGCGCAAGCATCGATCCGCCAGGGTGAGCCCGCTCACGATGCGCAGTCGAGCGGCGCGAGCCGCCTCCATGAAGATTCCGGTGGCGCCGGCGAAGTGTGCGCCGAAAACCAGAGCGGTGGTGGTGCCGTGCGATGCCAACGCATCGAGGAACTCGCCTGCGACGGTGCGTGCGTATTCGTCGTTCGAGAAGCGAGCTTCCTCAGGAAGGGTGTGCTTCTCCAGCCAGTCGAGCAATGAATAGCCGATGCCGCCGATGAGACGAACCTGCGGATAGTGGACGTGCGCATCCACGAGTCCGGGCAACAAAATACCGCCCCGCAGGTCGCGCTCCGGAGCTTGCGGATGCACCACGCGCACCGCGGTATAGTCTCCGCAAGCCAGGATGCGCCCCTGGTCGACGAATAGGCCTCCATCAGCATAAGCCTCAAGCGCGCCACTTTCGCGAAAGGGATTTTTAGGGACGTGGAAAATCGCGGCGCGGAGAATCACTCGCGGACGACTCCCACTGCCAGTGGTTCGTTACTCGCTGCGCTCGCAATTACGCTTTGAATGGCCCAATAAACGCGCTCTGGTGTCGCCGGGCTGTCGAGCTCTACGATGCCTTTCGCCCCGAAAGCGGCGATGGCGTCGCGCAGCGCCTCGCGAACGGACATCGCAAGCATCAGCGGCGGCTCACCCACGGCTTTGCTTCCGAAAACCACGCCGGGCTCGGCCGCGCGAGTGAGGAAGTTCACGCGGAAATCCTCGGGCACCTCGGTCCACGAAGGCAGCTTGTAGGTGGACGCTCCGTCAGTGGCCAGGCGGCCGTCCTGATTCCAGAGCAACTCTTCGAGCGTAAGCCAGCCCAAGCCCTGCACGAAGCCGCCTTCCACTTGGCCCATGTCGATGACTGGCGATACGGAATCGCCGACGTCTTGGAGAATGTCCGTGCGCAGAAAACGGTATTCGCCGGTGAAGCCGTCGACTTCCACTTCACTTACGGCCGCGCCATAGGCGAAGTAGTGGAACGGTGTTCCTTGCCCCGTGCGCGGGTCATAGCTCAATCCAGGCGTCCGGTAATAGCCCTGGGCAAAAAGGGCGATGCGCTCGCGGTAGGCGGCTTCGACCACTTCACGAAAATTCGGAACGCGACCCAGTTCGCTCTCGATCCGCGCAGCCACTGGAGCCAGGCGAGCTTCGAGCTGCCGGCAGGCGTCCATCACCGCAGCGCCGTTCAGATCCGTGCCGGCCGACGCCGCGGTCGCGGAGGTATTCGGCACCTTGTCCGTGCGCGTCGGCATCACACGCACCTGGCCGAGCTCGACACCCAGGCTCTCAGCCGCGATTTGCTGAATCTTGGTGTGAAGACCCTGCCCCATCTCCGTGCCTCCGTGATTTACTTGCACGGAACCATCGCGATAAATCAACACTAGCGCGCCGGCCTGATTGAAAAACGTGGCGGTGAACGAAATGCCAAACTTCACCGGCGTGATGGCAAGGCCACGCTTGCGATGAGGCTGTGTGCGATTGAAAGCGTCCACGGCATTCCGGCGAGCGTCGAAGCTGGCGCTCTCCTTCAGCTCATCCCAAATTCGCCGGATACGGCTGGCGTCTTTCACGCGCATGCCGTAGTGCGTGGTGTCGCCTTCGCGATAGAAATTTCGTTCGCGCACGGCTTCGGCCGCGAGACCCAGCGACCGCGCCACTCGATCGAGTGCGTCTTCCACAACCAGCATGCCCTGCGGGCCGCCAAATCCTCGAAATGCCGTCTGCGAGGTCTTGTTGGTGCGGCAGATAAGCCCCGTCGCCTTCAGCGCCGACAGCAAATAGGCGTTGTCCAGGTGGAAGATGGCGCGCCAGAGAACCGGCTCGGAAAGATCGAGACTCCAGCCGCCATCGGAGTAAAGCTCGACCTCGAGACCACGAAGAACGCCTCGCTCATCGTGTCCGGCGGTGTAGCGCGCCAGGAAGGGATGACGCTTCCCGGTGAGCACCATGTCCAGAGCCCGCGGCAGCCGGACCCGCACCGGTTTACCGGTTTTCCATGCCCCCAACGCCGCGATGGCGGCCCACCCGTTGGCTTGCACCTCCTTGCCGCCGAAAGCCCCGCCCATGCGCAGGCATTCCACCGTAACGCGATGCTCGCCAATGCCGAGCGTGCGGGCCACAATGGCCTGAGTCTCCGTGGGGTGCTGGGTGGAACAATGGACGAGCACGCCTCCGCTTTCGTCCAGCGTCGCCAGCGCGCACTGCGTTTCCAGATAGAAGTGCTCCTGCCCGCCGATGTGCAGTTCGCCTTGAACGCGAAATGGGCTCTCGGCAATGGCCGCGGTGGCGTCGCCGCGTTCGATCCGCGCGGGCTTCGACAGGAAACTCTGTTGCGCGATCGCGTCTACGATACTCAGCACGGCGGGCAGCGGTTCGTAGCGAACGACGGCGCTGGCCGCACCCTGCCGCGCGGCTTCCAAAGTCTCGCCCAGCACCCACGCTACAGGCTGACCGTAATACAGGACTTCTTCGGGAAATAGCGGCTCATCTAAACGGCTGGCGCCGGAGTTTCCGTTGCCGGGCACATCGCCCGCCATCAGCGTCGCGACCACCCCTGCATGCTTTGGGGCATCGCCCAGATCGATTTGCATCACGCGGGCGTGCGCGTGGGGAGCCATCACCGGCCAGGCGTGCAGCGTGCCTGGGAAGCGATCGATCAGATCGTCGGTGTAAAGGGCCGCTCCGGTGACATGGCCTTCGGCGCTCTCATGCGGCAGGGATTGGCCAGCCAGTTTCACGCCGGCACCCCCTGCGTCTCGTTCTCGAATTTAGCAAGCAGCGATTGCGCCATCGCCAGACGATATGAGGCCGACCCGCGATGATCCGTCATCGGAGACAGCTCGCGCGCTACCGCGGCTTGCGCGCGCTGAACGGCGGGCTGATCCCAGCGGCTGCCGATGAGCGAGGTTTCGGCTTCGAGCACGCGCCGGGGCACGGCTGCAACGCCGCCGTAAGCCAGCCGAGCCATCTCCACGCGCCCGTCGCGGTCCAGGTCGATCGCGAAAGCGGCAGCCACGGTGCTGATGTCGTCGAGACGGCGCTTCGCCACCTTATAGAACCCGACGAGTTGCGGAAACGGCTTGGGAATGCGGATCGAGACGAGAAGCTCTCCCGGTTGCAGCACGGTACGGCGGTATCCGGTGAAGAAGGATTGGAGCAGTTCGGTTCGAATCCCGGCTTTGCCGGCAATCCGTACTTCCGCATCGAGCGCCAGCAGGAGGGGCGCGGAATCGCCGATCGGAGACGCGGTGGCGAGGTTTCCTCCCAAGGTGGCGCGATTCCGAATCAGCGGCGACGCAAACAGCTCCAGCCACTCGCCAATGAACGCAGGCGCGCCGCGCCATTGGCGCTCAATCTCAGCCAGCGTCAGCGCGGCTCCTATTTCGATAAAACCGGGGGCGTCCTCGAAGGAGTGTAATTCCGGAAGCAGGTCCACGCTGACCAGGCGGCCGAAGCGCTTGCCTTTGAGGTTGGATTCGACCGCAAGATCCGTGGCTCCGGCGACGAGCCGCGCGTGCGGGTGTTCGGCCAGGATTGACACGCACTCGGCAATGGTTGCGGGCCGTGAAAAGTTCTCGGACGCGAAGGGATCCAGAATGGGCGCTGGCTCAGACAACCGCCTGCGAAACGCGTCGTCGGGAGCAGGTCCCAGAGACAGCGCGGCGTCGCGGATCGGGCGATATCCGGTGCAGCGGCAGAGATTGCCGCCCAGGCCCGCTTCCCTGCAGGATCCGGTTCGGCCAGGCCGATACTGCTCCGCAAAAAGACTCATAACGAATCCGGGAGTGCAGTAACCGCACTGCGATCCGCCGGCGGCGGCCATCGCGCGTTGCGCCGGATGCAGTTCGCCTTGGCTGGCGAGTGCTTCCACGGTGTAAATCTCATGCCCGGCCGCCATCGGCAGAAACACCAGGCAGCCATTGACCGGGATGTAGGCGCTGCCGTCACCGCACGGCCGAACCATCACCACGGTGCAGCTTCCGCATTCCCCTTCCGCGCAGCCTTCCTTGGCGCCGGTAAGGCCTCGCGCGCGGAGGTAGTCGAGAAGGTTGGTGTGCGGGAGCGGATCGCACACTTCGGCGGTTTCTCCGTTCAAACGGAAGGAAAAACTGGCCGAGTTTTGGAGTGCTGACGCCATATCAGTGATTCACCGAGATGGCCGGCCCACGACGCTGTGCGCTGGCGTTCGAACTGCGGGGATCGATGCTTCGATTGTAGCGAACCCTGAGTTGTCTCGCTATGCCGCTAAGCTCGCAATCCAGTTCGCGGTGCGCCCGGCTAGATTGGCGAGGGCCTCAACCGCGAGTTCCAGGTGCGTTTCGCGAGTGTCTTCGATCTTGTTGTGGCTGATGCCTTTGAGCGATTGGACAAAGAGCATCACGGTGGGAATCCCGGCGCGGGCCACTTCGGCTGCGTCGTGCAGAGGGCCGGAGGGCATGCGGTGCAAGTTGCCGCAAAAGGAGATGAGAGCGGGATGAAAGGCGATGGGTTCGATACTCCAGATGCGCGACCATTCTACGGTGCAGCCTTCTTCCTGCGCGAAGCGGGCGCTGGCTTCCCGGGCTTCTCGATACATCGCGGCGAGAACGGCGGCATCCAGATCGCGCTGGTCGAGCGTTGCCTCGCATCGTCCGACCACAGCGGTTACGATGCCGGGGAAAGTCTTGACGCTGCCTATGGTGCAGACCGCGTCTGGATGCTTCCCGGCGATGGAGCGGATCTCGAGCGCGAGCTTCGCGGCTGCGGCGAGCGCGTCGCGTCGAACCTTCATGGGCGTCGAACCGGAGTGCGCTTCCTGGCCGTGGAACGTGATCGCGTGACGTTCTACGCCTTTGGTGCCGAGCACGACGCCCAGCGGCAGGCCCAAACCCTCCAGAACGGGGCCTTGTTCGATGTGCAGTTCCAGATAGGCAGCCGCGTCGGCGCGTTCGCGCTCTGCTTCCGGGAAACGGTTCATGTCGAACCCGCAGCGGTGTACGGCATCCTCCAGGCGAATGCCATCCTTGTCGGTGCGGCCACGGTCCGCGTCCAAAGAGTGCGTGCCCGCGAACGCCGAGGAACCGAGCAAGCTGCGGCCAAACCGGGCTCCCTCCTCGTCGGCCCAATCGACCAGGCGGATGGTTACCGGCGGACGTCCGTCGTATGCTCGCGCGAATCCTCGCAGGACCTCAAGGCCGCTCATCACGCCCAGGCAACCGTCCAGCCATCCGCCGTTAGGGACGGAGTCGAGATGGCTGCCGAGGAGAAGCGCCTTCTTCGAGCCACCCTGGAGTGTGATCCAGCGATTGCCCGCGGCATCGTAATGATGCTCGACCGGAAGACCGGCGAGTTTGGTAGTGAACCACTCCCGCGCCTTCAGCCACGTATCGGTCCAGGCGACGCGCTGCGCTCCGTTTTCGTCGGCGGTGAGCGCGCGCAGTTCCTTCAGTTCAGCAACGGTGCGTTTGGGATCGACAATCATGTTAGAAATACGCCGGTTCGCGTTTCAGCAAGCGTCCGCGGCCGCGTTCACCCACAAACTTGCCGTCGCGTACCTGCACCTTGCCACGGACGGTGACGACGGAGGGGCGTCCATCGACAGTGAATCCTTCAAATCCGTTGTAGTCGCAATTGGTGTGCTGCGTGGCCGCTGAGATCGTCCCGCGATACGCCGGATCGAACACCACCAGATCCGCGTCGCTGCCCGGCGCAATCGTACCCTTGCGTGGGAACAGTCCGAACAGTTTCGCCGCGCGGGTGCTGGCCGCATCGACGAAGCGATGCAGATTCAGACTGCCTCGGCTGACCCCGTGGGTATAGAGAAGGCTGACGCGCTCCTCAATGCCCGGAATGCCGTTGGGGATTTGCGTGAAGGCATCCTGTCCCAGAAGTTTCTGCGAGGTGTCGAAAGGGCAGTGGTCAGTCGCGACGGTGTCGACGAAGCCGGCCGCCAGCGCGTCCCAGAGGATCTTTTGATTGCGCCGGTCACGCAGCGGAGGCGACATCACGTGCTTCATCCCCTCGACGCCGGGCCGCTCCGCATAGGTCTTGTCGAGCAACAGGTGCGGAAGCACCGATTCCACCCAAATCCGAACGCCGCGCGATTTGGCGGTCTGCGCTGCCTGCAACGCTCCGTCGGATGAAAGGTGTACCACGTAACCGGCTGTGCCGGTGTTTTGAAGGAACGTGGCGAAGCGGTTGGTGCCTTCCGCCTCGACCGATTCCGGGCGGCTGGGCTCATGCCACTGAGGGCCCGTCTTGCCTTCGGAGAGCAGGAGCTGTTGCAAGCGGCCGATCAGCTCCGCGTTTTCGCAGTGCGCGGTGACGATGACGCCCAGCTTGCGGGCGAGCTGCAGCGTCTGGTACATCTCGCCATCGTCAACGCCGAAGAAGTTCTTGTAGGCCAGAAAGATTTTGAAAGATGCGATGCCGTCGGCGACGATCTCACGCAGCTGCCCTTCGGTCTGTTCTTCGAACTTGGTGACCGACATGTGGAACGAATAGTCGCAGGCGCTCGACCCGGCGGCCTTCGACTTCCAGAGCTGGTAACCCGCCAGCGCGTCGTCGAGACGCGAGGGACAGCACATTTCGATATAGGTAGTCGTCCCACCCACCAGCGCCGCGATGCTTCCGGTTTCGTGCGTATCCTTGGCGAACGTCGCCATGAAGGGGAGATAGATGTGAACGTGCGGATCGATGAAGCCGGGGAAAACCAGCTTGTCCGTGGCGTCGACGATCTCCGCATTCGGCGGTGCTTCGAGTCTGGTTCCGATGCGCGTGATGGTCTCGCCTTCGGCGTAAATGTCGCCGTGAAAGCGAGAGTCCGAGGTGACGATATCCGCGTTGCGAATCAGCAGGGACATAAAACTCTAGTGGACGTGAATCCCCATCTTCTTACGGTACTGCTCCATGGCTTCCCAGTCCTCGGCAAGCTCCGGCCGGGATTTCACGAGTTCGTCCCAGGTGACGGAGGAGCGGGCAGGAGGCAGCTCGACCATGGAGATGCAGCGATCCACCGGGCAGACGTTATAGCAAAGACGGCAGCCGACGCAGTCCTGCTCGCGCACGCGCGGATGAGGACGGGCACCATCACCATTCACGAGATCGATGCACTGATGCGCGGTGTCATTACAAGCGACGTAGCAGAGGTTGCACTGAATGCATTTCTGCTCATCGATCCGCGCCACAGCCTGGAAGGACAGGTCGAAATCCTTGAAATCGGAGATGTGCGGAAGGCTCTTGCCGCGCACGTCATCGATCGCATGGAAGCCTTTGGCGTCCATCCAGTTGGAAAGCCCATCGCACAGATCTTCGATGATGCGGTAGCCGTAGTGCATCGCGGCCGTACAGACTTGAAGACTCCGAGCGCCGAGCAGCAAAAACTCGGCGGCGTCTTTCCAAGTGGTGATGCCGCCCATGGCGGAGATGGGAAGCGCGGCCCGCTTCACGACGTCGTCGGTCGCAAGCGACGTTAGCATGTTCAGGGCGATGGGCTTGACCGCCGGACCGGCGTAACCGCCATGACCGCCCTTGCCGCCGATGTTGGGCGCGATCTGGAAGGTATCGAGGTCGACGCCGGTGATCGAATTCAATGTATTGATCAAGGAAAGCGCGGTCGCGCCGGCTGCAACGGCCGCACGCGCCGGACTGACAATGTTGGTGATGTTCGGCGTGAGCTTGACGATCACCGGAATGCGCGCGACGTCCATCACCCAGCGCGTGATCTGCTCACAGTATTCGGGCACCTGGCCTACGGCTGAGCCCATGCCGCGCTCGCTCATCCCGTGGGGACAGCCGTAGTTCAGCTCGATGCCGTCCGCGCCCGTGTCTTCTATCTTGCGGACAATGCCGTGCCAGGCTTCGGGCTTGGAATCGACCATGGCGGAAACGATGACCGCGCGATCCCGCCAGGCGCGCTTCACCTCGGCGATCTCGCGAAGATTAGTTTCGAGAGGCCGGTCCGAAATCAGCTCGACGTTGTTGATCCCGAGCATGCGCTGTCCGCCATAGTGCCACGCGCCGTAACGATTGGATACGTTCAACACCGGCGGGCCGATGGTTTTCCATACCGCGCCGCCCCAACCCGCCTCGAATGCGCGATGCACTTGCGCGCCGGAGTTGGTGGGAGGCGCCGATGCCAGCCAGAAGGGATTGGGCGAACGGATGCCCGCGAACTGAATGCTAAGATCCGCCATGCGTCACCGCCGCTAATCGAACGTGAATAGACTCCGCGGCCAGCTTGCCGTCCTGCACCGCCATGACGGTGGACGCGGCGTTCTTGGATCGAATGCAATCGCCGCCGGCAAACACGCCGGGAATGCTGGTCTCAAAATCCGCATTGACCTGGATGAACCCGCGCTTGACCGCAAGACCGAGCGCACGAGCCAGCGACGGCTTCTCCTGGCCGACGGCTTTCACGACCTGATCGGCCGGGATGATGAAGTTCGAGCCGTCTGCCGCAGGTTCGGGAGCCCGGCGGCCGGAGCTGTCGGGCGGGCCCAATTTCATAGGAACGCATTCGAGGCCTGCGACGCGGCCGTTTTCGGCGAGAACGCGAACCGGCTGCGTGAGGAAACGAAATTCGACGCCCTCCTTGCGGATGAATTCGGACTCATGCGGATAGGCACTCATCTCGCGCTCGGAACGGCGGTACACCATGGTCACGATGGACGCGCCCAGGCGTTTGGCGATGGTCGCGCAGTCAATGGCCGTGTTTCCCGCGCCGATCACCGCGACCGCGCGGCCCACGGCCATGGTTTGTGGGGTCAACTTGCTCTGTTCCACGTATTCGAGACCATCCACGATCCACTCTTCACCGGAGATCCCCATGGCAGGCGTCGCGCCCAGTCCGACGCCCAGGAAGACCGCGTCGAAGCGGGCCCGCAGATCGTCGAGCGAAAGATCGGCGCCCAGTTCCACTCCGGTCTGGATGCAGACGCCCAAGTATTCCATCATGCGGACCTCTTGCTGAGAGGCTTCGATGGGTTCGCGCAGCGCGATGATGCCGTAGGTTGACAGCCCCCCGGCGAGAGGACGCTTTTCGAACACCGTCACGCCATAGCCGCGCCGCGCGAGTTCGCCCGCGCAGGAAAGACCAGCGGGTCCGGACCCCACCACCGCAACCGTTTTGCCGTTCTTAGTCGCGGGCTTGAAGGGAGGGATCTGCTGGCGGTAAGCGTGGTCCATGGAATACCGCTGCAGGCGGCCGATGGCGATGGGTTTGTGATCCTTGCCCAAAACGCAGGCGCCTTCGCATAGCTCCTGCACGGGACAGACACGAGCGCAGGTCGCGCCCAGCAGATTGGCTTCGAAAATTGCCCGCGCGGACCCCAGCAGATTGTCGGTCGCGATTTTCTTGATAAAGCGCGGAATATCGATGTGCGTGGGACAGGCT
>Ga0070734_10006077_pt1 | contig 10324 bp, 9 predicted proteins | sample Coa_R1_8_FD_66444 | JGI IMG/M metagenome (GOLD analysis project Ga0070734, IMG submission 66444) | Surface soil microbial communities from Centralia Pennsylvania, which are recovering from an underground coalmine fire - Coalmine... | ecosystem: Environmental > Terrestrial > Soil > Unclassified ... | reverse complement strand
AGCGTACTGGCCGAATTGGTCAGCCGCACCCTTTTTGTCGGCATCGTCATTCTTTTTGTCTATGGAGGATTCGCATATTACGTTTCCAAACGGACATTCGACACGGAATTGGGGGACCGGCTGCTGGCCATTGCCCGTCTGTCGGCGGGACAAACCCGTTCGGAATGGCTGCCGTTCCTGACGGGCAAGGGCGAATTGTATGGAAAATTCCGCGAATTTCTCGAGGAAAAGAAAAGTGAAAGCCAGGCCCGGAATCTTTTCATTTTGGACATGGAGGGGCATGTTTTAGTGGACGCCAACGGCCAATATGAATTCCGGGAAAACAACTGGCTCCGCGACCTGGATTCGGATCCTTTTTTAAAAGCGAAACAGGGCATTCCTGCCGCTTCCATCCTGTTTCCTGAAAGCGACGGCGGGATCTACAAGATTGGCTACGCCCCCCTCTACAAAAACAAGAAAGTCATTGCGGTCCTAGGGGTGGAAGCCAGCGCCAAATTCATCGACGGCCTCAATCAATTTGCAAAGGTCCTTTTCAGTTTCGGGCTTGTCTGCCTTTTTCTGATGGGGGGGCTTCTTTTTGCCTTCGGGCGGCGGTTTATTTCACCGATCGAGGAAATGGCCAAAGCCTCCCAAAAAGTCGCAGAGGGTGATTTCAGCCAGAGGGTTTCGGTCACAGCGGCCAATGAATTGGGCGCCCTAGCCCAAGCCTTCAATGAAATGACCCGACGGCTTCAAAGCCACAATGAATACATCCTCGAAAGCATGTCCAACGGTTTGCTGGTGATCGACTTGGGCGGCCACGTCACCACCTTCAATCAAGCCGCGTCCCGTATCCTTGAAATAGCACAGCCGAAGGCCCTCCACGAACATTTTGAGGCGGTTTTTGCCCGATACCCGTCCTTCTTAAGCGCCCTTCAAATGATTTATTCCGGCCGCCAGCAATTGGAGAACAAAGAAATCAATCTTTCAGAAGAAACACCCAAATTCATCAGGCTTCGAAGCGCTCCACTGCTAGGGCCGGATGCCCAGGAACTCGGCATGGAAGTGATTTTTACCGACGAAACCCAGCTGAAAAAACTCCAGTCCCAGATCAAGACCTCCGAAAAAATGGCGACAATAGGGGAACTGGCCGCCGGAATTGCCCATGAAATCCGAAATCCCCTGGGCGCGATGAAGGGGTTCACGGAAATCTTGCAAAAACGGCTGGACCGGCAACCCGAGGCACAGGAAATGGTCGCGGATATCGCCTCGGAGATAGAAATCCTTAATAAAATCGTCACGAATTTTCTCATTTTCGCCAAACCCACTTCCGTCGAGCCCCAAGAAATCGAATTGGCCGAAGTGGTGCAGGGAGTTCTCCCGCTCATAACAAAAGAAGCCGAGATCAAAAAAATCAATGTCGCTGTGAAAACCCAGGCCGGGCTTCTGACCCACCTCGACGTCGAACAGTTCCGAAGGGCGGTCTTGAACCTGGCGTTGAATGCGATACAGGCCACGGCCGGGGGAAGGGAAATCCGCATCGAAATGAAAGGCTTCGTCCGGAACGAACTGCTGCGTTTTTTGGAAGAAAAAGGCTTTGCCGAACTATCACCGGTAGACACGGAGGGGCGCTGGGCCGCCCTTTGGATCCTGGACGAGGGCCCGGGCATTTCGGCCGAAAACATGAGAAAGCTGTTCGTCCCCTTTTTCACGACGAAAACAGAAGGGTTCGGGCTCGGCCTTTCCATTACGAAAAAGATTGTGGAGTCGCTGGGTGGGAATGTGGCGGCGACGAACCGCCCGGAAGGCGGCGCCATGTTCCTGATCTTATTGCCTGCAATTGAGAAAAAAGAGGAGGCTGCTTGATGAGCACGATCTTATTGGTGGACGATAAATCCAGCATGCGAAAGGTGCTGAGACAAACGCTGGAAAGCGACCAGAAAAACATCCTGGAGGCCGAGGACGGGGAAAAAGCCCTGGAGATCATCAAAGCAAAACATGTGGATGTGGTCGTAACCGACATCAAGATGCCCAAATTGGACGGGATGACCCTCCTGAAAATGATCAAGGAATTGGACACGGAAATCGTGGTCATCATCATGACGGCCTATGGGACCATTGAGACGGCTGTGGAGGCCATGAAGTTGGGCGCCTATGATTACATCACCAAGCCTTTCTCGACCGAACAAGTCAAACTGACCGTCGAAAAAGCCATCGAGCGCCAAAAGCTCCTTTACGAAAACAAATATCTGCGGGAAAAGCTCAACGACCAGTACAACTACAAGCGAATCGTCGGAAACAGCCCCTCGATGCAACCGGTTTATGAACTGATCGACAAGGTGGCCCCCACCGATACGGCGGTTTTGATCCGGGGTGAGTCGGGGACGGGAAAGGAACTGGTCGCCCACGCAATCCATTTCAACAGCCGCCGGAAGGAAAAACCCTTCATCAAAGTCAATTGCGCGGTCTTGGCCGAAGGGGTCTTGGAGAGCGAGCTTTTCGGGCACGAAAAAGGTTCTTTCACGGGCGCCGCGGGAAAAAGGATAGGCCGCTTTGAATTGGCGAACGGCGGGTCCATTTTTTTGGATGAGATCGGCGATATCAGCCCCGCCACCCAGGTGAAACTGTTGCGCGTGCTCCAGGAGAAGGAATTTGAACGGGTTGGCGGGACCGAAAGCATCCGGTCGGATGTCCGGGTTGTCGCCGCCACCAATAAGAACCTGGAAGAAGCGATCAAGAAAGGGCAGTTCCGGGAGGATTTGTTTTTTCGGTTGAATGTGGTGCCCATCCAGGTTCCACCCCTTCGCGACCGAAAGGAAGACATCGAAAGGCTGGCCGCCCATTTCCTGAACCGCTACAGCCTCGAAGCCAACAAAAAGATTTCGAAAATCGACAAAAAAGCCTCGGAATTGATGACGCGCTATAACTGGCCGGGGAACGTCCGGGAACTGGAAAACGCCATCCAACGCGCCGTCGTCTTGGCGGATGCCGATACGATTTATCCCTCCAATCTGCCCCTGGATATTCAAACCTTCCAAAAGGACGAATATCTTCATTACTTGAAAGAGGACGCAAGTCTCACCGAAAAGGTCGAAAACTATGAGAAGGAACTCATTTTAAAGGCCATGGAGAAGGCCAACCATGTCCAGACCAAGGCCGCCAAGCTTCTGGATATCAACCGGACGGCCCTCATTTACAAATTGAAGAAATACGGCCTTATCACTGAAACGACCGAAGGAAACAGCCTGCCCGAATGAAAAAAACCGTTTGCATTCTTCTTTCGCTGGTTGTGGGCGGGACAATGACTCCCCTATGGTCCCAAACGGCCACGCCCAGCCTTTCCTCTTCAGGGTTGAGCATCGACGATGCGCAGTGGAAGACGGTTGTGGCCCAGTTCGAAGAATCCGTTTCGTCCCTTTCCAAGGGACTGGAAGACAGACAGTCCCAGATGGCTGCGCTCCAGTCCGAAATTGAGACATTGGAAGGGAAAATATCCCAGTTGAGGGGGAAAACGGAAAATGGATCGGGTGTCATCGATGAATTCCGGTTGAAAAGCCTTCTCAACAATTTGAAGGACGAACTTCAAAAAAATTCGGATTTACAGCACCAATGGGATGGGGAACAAAAAGAGTTCGAGCAAAAGGCGATGTCACTCATCGCCCTTTATAACGAGCGAATTGACAAAGACCTTCAATCCACCGACCTGTCCTCCCCATCTTCCCGCCTCAATGTGACTTTCAATGAATTGGTCCAATTGATTCAAAAACGGAACCAGACCCTGGCCCTGATTAAGAGATACCAAAAGAAAACCACCGGCGAGACGCCGCCGCCCTTGGCTTCTTTTGGGGGCGTCAGACCTACCGACCGTGAAGGATTGCTTTTAACCCTGGACTTGATCCGGGACCGGAAAAAGGGGCTGGAAGAACAACTTGAAAAATGGTCGATTGAAGAAGACGAGGCCAAGAACGAATTGAAACTCCAGGGAAAAATGAAGGATTTCCTGGAGGACATCGAACGAATGAACGAAGATTCCAGTTTTCCCCACAGCAGCTTGAAAAGGAGTGATTTGGGCGACGTGGCGGGTGAGAAGGAACGCAAACGGCTGCAGTCGAAGCTGGACGATCTCCAGCAAAAAATAAGCCAAGGGCAAGCCGCATTAATACAAATCAACCAATTCATGGATAAAATCCAGCACCAGTTGGATGACTTAGGCGTGAGGGAAGAGAAATGAAAAACAGACTCCTTTTAGCAGGGCTTCTATCCTTGTTGCCTGCGGCGGGAATGGCCCAGGATACGGCGGGAAACGGGGACTTCCAGGCCAGGGCGGCATTACAACCGATCGAATTTGGGTTCCGATACGACGACAACGTTTTCCGGTCCGTCGATTTGGGCGGACGACTTTCGGACGAAATCTACCTGGTGAACGGCGGAGTCCGACTTAATTCCAACTACGATATTTTCAAAGGAGAGTTCAACTACCACTTGGGGGCCGATCAATACCAGTTTTATTCGGTTCTCAGCAATATCAAAAATAACTTCGAATTGATGTTGGGGGCCGAACCCGGCGACTTCAGTTTTTACTACCAAAAGGAGTATTTTTTAAGGGACAGCCAATATGAACAGTTCAACTATTGGGACGACGATAATCTTTTAGGGGCGCAATGGGCGCCCCCCGGACCATGGACTTACGAGGCCAGGGGCAAATACTTCTCCCGCCAATATTACGGGAGTGATCCGACCATCTTGGCCGAGAATTTCGTCGACCAGGGTTTTTTAGCCGGGATCGGAAGGGAACTCGACGAAAAAATATCGGTTAAATTGGAAGGGAGTTACAACAGCCGTCAATTCAACCGTTGGGCGGTGACGGCCGCCGCCCCCCTCCCGGGGGTGATCCAGACGGATGAAACTTGGTCCGTGCTTCTCAACGCCCACCTCTATTTTGAGAACATACTCCAAGACATCAACTTTGAACAACAAAGGACCAATTCCAACAGTTATGGATTTTCCAACACGGTCCAAAGTGTTTCCTGGGCCGCGGTCGTAAAGCCTTCCGCTTCTATTTACCTCCAGTTGTTGTTCCGGCTTTTTTCCAAAACTTACGACAATCAACCGTTGGTCAACAAGGACCTCCAAATCGGGTTTATCGACGAAGATAGCCAGGACTTGCTTTCGCTCAAGACGACTTGGGACTGGGCGCCCCAGTGGTCGGCCAGCCTTAGTGGCAGCCGTTTCCGCAATGAATCCATCCAGCCGGGCCAATATTATATCGAGGACCTTTTGACGGCGACGGTTCAGCGTAATTTTTGAAATCAAAGAGCGTGCGATTACCCAACCCGGACTTGTGGATGGGGCTCGTTGACAAGGTTCTGCCGCGCTTTATATGATGAAGCACCAGCAACCGGAAGGCGGGCGATGAGAAAGCCGGATGACGATTTAAAAATAGACATAGCGGACCTTTTTGGCGGCGCTGTTTCGGGCCCCTCGGAGCAATTGGAAGAAGTGGCTGCTTTGGAAGATGCGCCCGCTGGAACCGGCGTGCCTTCGGCGTCGGACAACCAGTTCCAAGAATGGATGAGCAACCGCAACGCCGAGCTGGAAGCCAAAACCGTTGAATTGGAAAAAAAGTTCCAGGAGCCGGTTACGGCCGAATCGGTTCCGGCCGACAACCTTTCGGCTGGCGAGTTGTTATCGGCGCCTATTGAAACCGAACCGGCCGCCCCAAACACCCCTTCCCCCATCGATTTTAACGCGCCGATTGCGCCCCCTTTCATGGGTGGGGCTCCGGGACCAGCCCCGGCCGCCGAAGCCGTTCCTCCCCAGCCGGCGGAAAACCAGGCCCCGCCCATCGACGCGGAGGAATTGAAAAGGCTCCAGGCCGAACACGAATTTTTAATGCTTTACGACGAGTTTAGGAACATCATCGTTTACGAGTTGAAAGACCTGGTCGGGGAAAAGAAGACCTTCACGATGCTGGGCCGTACCGTGGAATTGGCCCGGGAAAAATTCCCGGAGATTTTCCGGAACGCCAACTGGGATTCGTCCGGAAATCTGCTGGAAGACGGTTCGGTGGACAGCCAGAGACTCATTGAAAACAAGAATGCCTTGGACCCCCAAAAGGCGGGTGGGGTCATGGACACGGCCTTGTCGTCCTTGTTGAAGCTCCGTCTCCAGGCGGTAGAGAAGGGCCTTGGCACGGGGCTGAAGAACAAAGTCCGCGCCCATCTTTACCAATGGATCAGCGAAAAGACCCAAAAAGCGGTCCGCGACGGCAAGAACGCGGAAAATCTGAAACGCCTGAGCGGTTATGTGGCTTCGACATAGGCACGTTGACAAGCCAAAAGGCGAAAGATAAAATCCAATCGAAATGACCTAAAGGGTCGTGAGAGTTTCCTCGAACCTCATCTGCCGACAAGCGCAGGATGGGGTTTTTTGCTTTTTAAACCTGATTTTTAAGGGAAAAGAATGTCCATAAAGTTACGGCCGATACAATTTGTCCGTTCTTACACCCGTTATGCGGAAGGCTCGGTCCTGGTATCAATGGGGCAAACCCGTGTCCTTTGCAACGCCTCCATTTCTGAGGAGGTGCCGCCCTTTTTGCGGGGAAAGGGCAAGGGCTGGGTAACGGCGGAATATTCCATGCTTCCGCGGAGTACGGCTGAAAGGACGCCCCGTGATTCAGTAAAGGGGAAAATCAACGGCCGGACCCATGAGATCCAACGGTTGATCGGGCGTTCCCTCCGCTCGATAGTGGATCTGGAAGCTTTGGGCGAACGACAGATTGTCCTGGATTGCGATGTTTTACAGGCCGATGGGGGAACCCGGACGGCTTCCATCAACGGGGCCTACGTGGCACTGGTGGACGCTTTGCGGGGACTTGTGGCGAAAAAAGTACTGGGACGGGTGCCGGTTACGGAAGCGGTGGGTGCGGTCAGTGTGGGACTTTTCAAAGGAAAGCCGGTCCTGGATCTGTGTTACGAAGAGGATTCCCAGGCCGACGTTGATTTCAACGTGGTCATGACGGCCTCGGGAAAATTCGTCGAAATCCAGGGAACCGCTGAAAGGGAACCCTTCACCCGCCTGCAACTCGAGGAACTTTTGAAACTTGCCGATAAAGGTATCCGCCAGGTGCTCCAGGCGCAATCCAAGGCGCTACAGAAATGAAAAAACTGGTGATCGCCACCCAAAACCAGAACAAGTTCAAGGAAATGAAGGAGGCCCTGGCCGGCATTCCTTGGGGGCTCCAACCGGCCTTCGATTTCCCCGGTGCTCCGGAGGTTCTGGAAGACGGGAAAACACTGGAAGAGAACTCTTTGAAGAAGGCCCGGGAGGTTGCCTTATTTACCGGCCTTCCTTCATTGGCGGATGACACGGGCTTATTTGTTGATTTTATTGGCGGCCAACCGGGTATTTACGCGGCGCGATTCGCTGGTGAAAATTGTACTTATGAGGATAATGTCCGGAAATTGCTCGGGCTTCTTGAAAAAGCGCCTGATGAAAGCCGGGGAGCGGTTTTCAAAACCGTCATCACCTTTTTCCGCCCGGATGGTTCCTTTGACCAAGTCGCCGGTGAGATTGGCGGGACGATCACCCGCAGTGCCCGGGGTGAGGGTGGGTTTGGATATGATCCTATTTTTCTCCCGGCAGGTCATTCAAAGGTTTTTGCTGAAATGACATTGGACGAAAAAAACCGGATTAGCCATAGGGGACAAGCCGTTCAAAAGGCCAAGGAACTCCTGAAGGACTAGGACAGCAGCAGTATGGGGTCACCGGGTTGACAGCTGGACTTTTCGGACCGGGGTTTAGCGCAGTGTTAGTTCATCGGGTTTAGACCTGGGGGTCGTATAAGCCTGATTTTTAGGCCGGGGCGTAGCGCAGCGGTAGCGCACTTGGTTTGGGACCAAGGGGTCGTGAGTTCAAATCTCACCGCCCCGACCAGAAAATCAGACGAATGAGTGGGAAATCTAACCGATTTGTTTTTAATTTGTAGCTTGTTCATTTTCTTCCGGTTTTTCCGCGCCTGTAGCTCAGTTGGATAGAGCAACTGCCTTCTAAGCAGTGGGTCCCCGGTTCGACTCCGGGCAGGCGCACCATTTTTTAAAATCAGTCCCCAGCGAATTTTCAAAGGCCTTTGTTTGCAAGGGTTTTACCACCCGACCAAGCAGGGGCCTTTTTTATTTGTGACGGTAGGTGACGGTTGACGACCGTTAATGACAACAAAAGACGGGTCTGAATGACACGTATAAGACACAAATGACCCACTGTCTTTCAGGGAATGGGTCACAAAAGGCAGTTGTGCCTAAAGGGGGTGGGTATGAGTTATAATGGGTCCAGATTTGGACAACTTTGGAGAGTTCAGTGGGCACAGATGAAATTTTAAAATCAAAACGAACCGAAATTTTAAGCTTGGCTGCCAAGCGCGGGATCAAGAACCTGCGGGTTTTTGGGTCGGTGGCCCGTGGCCAAGCTGGACCTCAAAGCGACGTGGACTTCCTGGTTGAAGTGGAACCGGGTCGGGACTATCTCGACTTAGGGGCCTTCTTGATGGATGTTCAAGACCTATTGGGCCGAAAAGTTGATTTGGTAACCGAAAAGGCCCTTCATTCCGCCATCAAAGGCCAAGTCCTCAAAGAAGCCGTCCCTCTGTGAAGGACGACCGGCTTTACATAAGCCACATTCTCGAATGCGCCGGTAAGGTCCAGGAATACGCCAAAGTAGGCCGGGAAAAGTTCCTGAAAGATACCCTCAGCCAGGACGCCGTTCTCCGCAACCTTCAGATCATGACCGAATCTTGCCAGAGGCTTTCCCAAGAACTCAAAAACCGGCACCCTGAAATTGATTGGCGAGGTTTAGCAGGATTTAGGAATATCCTAGTCCATGAATATTTGGGAGTGGATTTGGAGATTGTTTGGGCATTGGTGGAACAGAAACTTCCGGGGTTGATGAAAATGGTTAAATTAGAACAACAGAAATAGGGTTTATAAGCGGTCCACGATGGGGACCGTCGTGGAGAATAAGTGGGACGGTCAAGGCTAAATGTAAAGGTTAAATATGAAAACCGATTCTTTTCTGGCGTCCATCCTGCCGGTCCTTTTCTTCCTTTTCATCCCTTTTGCCTACTCCCAAACCAATACCCCGGCTCCCGCCATGCCCGCGAATCCCAGGGCCTCTGATGTCGAAAAAGAGCTTGGGTTCATGTCGATGGACGGCACGCCGGAAAAGGAACCAGTGCTGACTTCGGAGCAAAAAAGCCTGTTGGAAGCCGGATTGGGATGGGTGGTCCAGCATTTGAAATGCATCCAGGAGGAGGAGTCCCCGAACAAGTGGTCAAAAATCCCCGATGGCAAATGTTTTGAGGTGTGGGGCGTTTGTATCGGGGGCTTTGGCTCCCCCGGGTTGGTGCTGGATGTGAGCGGTTCCAGCCAGTTGGCGGGGCACGGAACCATGCTTGCGGATGAACATTATGTCTTTTGCACTTTTGATAAAGGGACCTTTACGGCCGGGATTTTTTGGACAAGCACCGGGGGGACGGGCCTGCAATTGCTTAAATTCCCACAAGGGCCGGATTTAATATGGACCGGGGACAGGGTAAATGAAATGTTCGATGGGGACCCGGCCCAAGCACACCTTTTCCACAGGGGAGCGGACGGAAGGGTGAAGGAAGTCCTGACTTACCACTATGCTGAGCGGGAAGTGGGGGTGGAACATCCAGATGATTTCGAGACCCGCCTTATCCCTGGAAAAGGCGGGGCTGTCCGGTTGCTTCAAATGAGGGCACAGTGGCAAACCGATAATGATGGGAATGGCCAGCCGGTGACCCAGGTCACCGAGACAAATTACACCTGGAATCCGTCCGCTGAAACTTATATCGCCAAAGGCACTGCGAAAAACGTTTCCGAGAAGACATGGAATGACAAAAAAGAACCGGGAGAGATCGATCAGTAATTAAGTGGTCTGTCCACGATGGGATCCATCGTGGACAATCAGCACTACTGATTATCAAACCTAAGTGGTGAGAAGAGACTTCCTTCGGCCTTGAAAAAAGTGATGATTGGAAGCGATGGTAAATGACGGTTGGTGATGATTGATGACTGTTGGTGATAAACCTAAAAATTATTTGTTGAAGCTGGCCTCGTAGAATTTCAAGATGGGCATATGATTACTCATCTTGAATTTCTAATTTTGCATTTGAAGGCCGGAAATTACCTCGAAGATCCCGCGTGGTCGGATTCTGCTCTCGCGAAACACCTTCTCTCAAATCCATCCCAAGCTCCCCACGGAATCTCCCTAACTAACTGGTCTTCTCAACTCGATTTTTCGAACCGGAATGGAGCTCGCCAGGGCTTTA
>Ga0070734_10006076_pt1 | contig 10324 bp, 9 predicted proteins | sample Coa_R1_8_FD_66444 | JGI IMG/M metagenome (GOLD analysis project Ga0070734, IMG submission 66444) | Surface soil microbial communities from Centralia Pennsylvania, which are recovering from an underground coalmine fire - Coalmine... | ecosystem: Environmental > Terrestrial > Soil > Unclassified ... | reverse complement strand
CTTCGAAAGGATGGCAGCGTTCGCTGGCTCCAGTCCAGAGCTTTTCCCTTGAAGAACCCTCTGGGCGATTTCGATCGGATCGGGGGATTGCTGGAAGATATCACCGAACAGGAACAGGTTCTCGCGGACCTCCAGACAGCCGTTGCGGGAAAACAGACACTGCTGCAGGAAGTGCATCACCGCGTCAAGAATAATCTACAAATCATTTCGAGCCTGATGCGTTTGCAGGAAAAGGAGGCCAGCCACCGCGACCCTGTGGTACTGATGCGGGAGGCACGCAGGCGCGTGGAAGCCATCGCGCTGCTGCACGAGCGGCTATGCCAGTCGGAAGATCCCACGCAAATCGATTTGCGCTTCTATACCGAACGCCTAACCGCCAACCTGGAAGGATCGGCACAGAAGAATGTGACATTCACGATGCAAATGGAACGGGTCCTGCTCGATTCCAAAGACTGCATGCTGTGCGGCCTGATTCTGAACGAACTCCTGACGAACTGCCTGAATCACGCTTTTCCAGACGGGAAGAAAGGGGAAGTCACCATTCGATCCAAGGTGTCGGGAGACAGGATCGCGTTAGAGGTCAGCGACAACGGCGTAGGCTTGCCACAACCACCCCATTCGAATGGAGAAGGGTTGGGTCTCAAGTTGGTCCGCCGTTTGACCAGCCAACTCAAGGGGACTGTATCCTTCTCGAATCAGAAAGGTCTCAGCGCGCGAATCGAGTTTCCATTTGGAGGGCGAGTTGAACCGTAAACACGTGCTGGTAGTGGAAGATGAGCAGATTATCGCGCTCGATCTGGAAGGTTGTCTTCAGGGGATGGGATATGACGTCTCCGTAGAAACTACGGGCGCGGGAGCGGTGGAAGCAGTGGGCAGGCTGAATCCCGACCTGGTGTTGCTGGACATTCGCCTCGAAGACTCAATCGACGGGATCGAGGCGGCCGCACAGATTCGCAAGACCTCGGCCATGCCGCTGATCTTTGTAACGGCGTCCGCAGACCTGAGCACCGTCAAACGGGCGGCGCAGGTGGATCCATCGGGATTCATCTTTAAGCCCTTCAACGAAAAACAACTGGCGGCGAACGTCTATCTCGCGCTGCATGGCAGGCGAGGCCAGCCTCGACCCATGGATCCTGGCGAAGAGCCTGAGCCTAGTGAACAGATCGCGATGAGCCCCACTGTCTTGCGGGTTGGCGATCTCGAAATCGATCTCCAGCAGCACAGCGTGATCCGCAACGGAAAAACCATCCCGCTCACGACGACGGAGTTCGAGATCCTCAAATGTCTGGCCGAGCGCCCGGGCATTTTAGTCAGCCGCGGGGCCATCCTCTCCAAGATCTGGGGCGCGCAATTCGTGCACTATATTCAGACCCTGCGGGTTCACATCGGGCATCTGCGCCAAAAACCCGCCTCGGCCTCGGTTCCCCGTCTGGCGTGCGCATCGAGGTGGTTCGCAGCGTGGGGTACAGGCTGGTTGTGGGTAGCGCGAGCTGTTAGCGCAGTCATGACATTTGTGCGCACGCCGGCTAAAAGCAGCCCGCAGCCAAAATTGGCTGCCCCACAGCGTTCTTAGCGGCCCGAGCCTTTGTCTAAGAACTGAACCAGCGTGACGGAGAACGTCCCTAGATCGCCTCCGAAGCTCCACGTTCTGGCGCTGTTGCCGCCGCACATATGCAGCGCGTAGTCGCTGCCCTCGACTACGGACGGCATCGAGAGCACCACACCAGGAGGAAGAATCGGCTTCAGGTTCCCACCTACCATGTTCGTGATCTCTCCCAGCGCATCGCGAACATCCGCGTCAATGCGCGCCGGCTCGATGCCGGGAATCAGACGGGACGCCACCACGCAGGCTTGATGTTCGTCGCATTGTAAGAGTACGGCGCCCTTCCACTCACCGGCGAATTGGACCACTGAGGTCAAGGCCGAAGGTCCGGCCGATTCCGGTCCGGGGTTAGGATGAGTTTCCACATGCAGCATCGTCCGAAATACATCTTCGACGATTCGCATGGTCTCGCTCTCGTAAGAATCAATCTCAATCGTAGTTGGCACAGTTCGTCCTTATGGGGCTTGATAGAACACAGTGCGGCCGACGGGCACGCGCTTGAATTCGTTGTCGAGGTTTAGCGTGCTCTCGGCGCCGCCAAGCACCAGATAGCCTCCGGAAAAGAGAGCGCCCCGAAGTTCCCTCAAAATTTGCTTCTTGGTCTCCACGTCGAAGTAAATCAGAACATTGCGGCAAAAGATCACGTCGAACGGCCCCTTGGTGCGCATACTCTTGCGCAGGTCGAAGGGCTCGAAGCGAGCCATGTTTTTGACTCGATCTTTGAGACGCCAGTCGAGACCCTGCCGGTCGAAATACTTGACCAGATAACTCGCGGGCAATCCCCGGTTCACTTCGATTTGCATGTAGCGCGCCTCCCGGGCGCGGGCGAGAATCTGATCCGAAAGATCGGTCCCGAGGATTTGTATATTCCAGTGTCCGAGGCCCATTTCGAGCAAAAGCATCGCGAGACTGTAGGCTTCCTGTCCGGAGGATGCCGCGGCCGACCAGAACGTAAGCTTCCGGGTGTCTTTTCTTTGCTCGATCAGCGGCGGAAGAACTTCCGTTCTGAGCGCATCGAACGGAGCGACATCGCGGAAAAACAGCGTCTCATGGGTGGTCATGGCTTCGACCACTTTTTTCTGCAGCGGCGCGTCGCCATTGTTGCGAAGCACGGCGCAAAGGGCATCCAACGAAGCCAGGTGCGACTGCTGCACGACGGGCAGCAGGCGAGCCTCGATCAGATAGTGTTTATCGTCGTCGAGAACGATACCGGATTCGCGATAAATATATTCCGTAAGGAAGCGGTAGTTTTCCGCGCGAATCGGTGCAGTCGTGGTGTTTTCAGACACGCTAGTTCCTATTCAACTTCCCGGACGTCGCTAGAACCCCGGAGCTTGCCCGCCTCAGGATTTCCGGAACAACTGCGTCCAGTGGCAGAACGCAATCGGCTAAGCCCGCATTGACCACGGCGCCAGGCATGCCCCAAACGACGCTGGTGGCCTCGTCTTGGGCGATCACATAGGCGCCGTGCGCTTTCAGCACTTCCATGCCGCGCAGGCCATCGTACCCCATGCCGGTGAGAATGACCGAAATCACTGCCGGGCCATAGGCTTCCTCCACGGAGCGAAAGAGCACGTCCACGGCCGGCCGGCAAGAGTTCTCGGGCGGCTCCTGGTCCAAGCTAACGAAGGTCTTGAGCGCATTCCTGCGCACGCGCATATGGTAATTCCCCGGGGCGATCAATACCTTGCCGGGTTCGACGAGTGCGCCCTCGGTAGCCTCTTCCACTCTTAGCTTCGTGATGGTCTGGAGCCGATCCGCGAGCAACTTCGTGAATACCGGCGGCATATGTTGCACGATCACAATGGGGAGGGGGAAGTCGGCCGGAAAGGAAGGCATAATGGCGCCCAGCGCATTCGGGCCTCCGGTGGAGACGCCAATCGCCACGATCTCGGCGGGGACCTTGGATGGCGAGGTCCTGGCGGGGGGAGCGGCTGCCTGAATTCGGCTAGGTGTGACGGTGGATCGTACGGGACGAAGGGACTCATCCTCGAAGTCGAAAAACTGCTTGATTTTCGGGATGAGGTCGCCGCGCAGAGTGGCCATCGAACGATCGAGGGAGCCTTCGTTGGAAGCCTTGGTGACGTAGTCGTCCGCTCCGAGCGAAAGGGCTTCCATGGTGGCGGAGGCGCCGCGCTCCGTAAGCGTGCTGAACATGATCACGCGAATATCCTTGTAGGTCTCGCGCAGCTTTCGCAGCATCTCGAGGCCGTTCATCTCCGGCATCTCGATGTCCAGGGTGATTAGATCGGGGTTGAGCTGCGGAATCCGCGCCAGACCGATGGAGCCGTTGGGCGCCGTACCCACAACGTCGATCGCGGCGTCCTCGCCGAGTGCGTGCGAAACCAGCCGGCGGATCACCACCGAGTCGTCCACTACCATCACGCGAATCCGGCTTCCGCGCCGAATCGTTCGTTTCGAAAATAGACCCATCGGAGCAGCCTCTACGCAATCGCGCCAATGAGGCGCAACTTTTCGGCGATGATCTCTTTGGTGAACGGCTTCATGACGTACTCGTTCGCCCCGGCTTCGAGCGCCGCGACCATTTGTGAGATCTCTGTCTCGGTGGTCACCATCATCAGAGGGATCGAGGAATAGCGGGCATTGGAACGCAGCTGCTTCACAAAATCCAGCCCGTTCATCTCCGGCATGTTCCAGTCCACCAGAATCAAGGAAATTGGGCCGCTTTCGCGTTCAACGGTCGCCAGCCCCTCTTTGCCGTTGGCAGCCTGGGACACCTCGTATCCCAGCTCCGTGAGAGTATTGGCGAGAATCATGCGAATAGCACGCGAGTCGTCGATTACGATTGCTTTGGACATGAAGTCTCCGAGTTTTTCAATCTACCCTGTATATGAATAAGAAGGCCTTACCGTGGCCCCAATCTGGCTGAGGACAGGTAGAAGCGCGCGACGCTGCCGCCAACGCTGCCAGCGCTCCAATTCCTCAGCAAGGATTACCTCGACGCGCGGAATTTCCCGCCGCCGTGACGTGAGCGCCTGCTCCTGCTCGCGATCCAGCGAGTCCAAGTTCAACAAGCGCACGTGTTTCAGTTCGGCCACCGCCGGATCCGCATTACGCGGAATTCCCGCATCCACGATCAGCAACTGGCGGCTGCGGCCAGCCGTGCAACGCTCCACCGCGTCCCGATTCAAAACATCGAGGCGGGCCGACGTCGCCGCCACCAGAACGTCGATGCTGGCCAGGTGGCTGAGGATCTGGTCCCATGCGATGGCACATCCCTGGAATTCCCGTGCCATGCTGACGGCTTGATCGGGGTTGCGGGCTGAAAAAGTGAAGCTGGCCGGGCGCGCTTTGGATAGATGCGACGCGATATCCCGGCCCGCTTCTCCCCCACCGAGAACCAACACCCGAACCTTTGATGCGTCGGCGAATCCGTGCCGCACGGAGCGGAGCACGGCAGCGCCGACACTGGCCGCACCTTTGCCAATCCCGGTTTCCCGGCGGGCCCGCTTCGCGGCTCGCAGGCTCTCAGTCAAAGTCCGGTCTAGAAGAGGTCCGAGGGTTCCGGCCTGGCACGCCAGGCGATGAGCTTGTTTGATTTGCGCCACGATGTGGGTGTCGCCCATAATCTGCGAGTCGATTCCCGCCGCGACGCGGAAAAGGTGCTTCACGGCGGATTCGCCCATTTCAATGAAGCGCAAGCAATCCTCGTGCAAGGCTCGAGCGTCGCTCCGGAGGGATCTCAGCGTTTCGAGTACCAACGGCACCGGCGACTCACCCGTATAGGCGAGATAGAATTCCGTCCGGTTGCAGGTCGCGAGTAAGAACGCCTCTTGAACCCCACCCAGCTTGACCAATCCCGGCAAGAGCGCCAGAGTCTGGTCGTGGGAGAAACTAAGTTCCTCGCGAACTTCGACTGGCGCACGGCGGTAGTCCACGCCGAGTAAAACGATTTGCTCACGCATTGAGTTGAGAAAAGTGGGGCGCGGACCGTCCGCGCCCCCGGGTCATGGCTACTGGTTCTTCGACTTCGTGACCAGTCCTTGGAGCTGAACGGCCAGTTCCGTAAGAGCCTGCGCCGCTTTCTGCGTGTCTCCCGCCGCCTGAGTGGTTTCGCGCGCTGCGCTTGCGACACCGGAGATGTTCTTCGCGATATCGGAGGTGCCTTTCGCGGCCTCGGTCACGTTGCGGCCGATTTCGTTGGTGGTGACAGTCTGCTCTTCCACCGCCGAGGCGATGTTGTTGGAGATGTCATTGATCTGATTGATAACCGTGCTGATCTCACCGATGGCCTGAACCGCACCCTTGGTATCGACCTGAATGGCTTCGATCTTCTGGCCGATGTCTTCGGTCGCTTTGGCCGTCTGCTTGGCCAGCTCCTTGACCTCGTTCGCGACCACGGCGAACCCTTTACCGGCTTCACCCGCCCGCGCTGCTTCGATCGTGGCGTTCAGGGCTAACAGGTTCGTCTGTTGTGCGATGGAAGTGATCACCTTGATGACTTTGCCAATTTCGACGCTGGAATCGCCCAGCTTGGCAATCGTGCGGTTGGTGGTGTCCGCCACCGAGACGGCGCTCTTCGCCACGCGCGCGGCTTCATTGGCGCTCTTCGAGATCTCCCGAATGGAAGCTTGCATCTCTTCGGAGCCAGTTGCCACCACGTTGACGTTCTTGGACACTTGCTCGCTAGCGGCGGAGACGATGTTGGCCTGCGTCGCGGTTTCCTCGGCTGTGCCCGCCATCTGCTGGCTGATCGCCGTCAGCTCTTCCGCGGAAGAAGACAACGCGGAGGCGTTTTGCTCAATCTGGCGCTCCAGTTCGAGCTTCTTGGTAATGACGCTCCAGGAAGCCATCGAGCCAAGGAAGGCGCCGTTCTTATCGAAGATCGGGCTGACCAGCAGGTCCAGCATCTCCTCACCCAATGGGATGGTAGCGCGGTGCGGGAGATTCTTCGGATCCGACAGCATTCTCCGCTGGTGTTCCGGATTCTTGTGAAAGAGATCGATGGATTTGCCGAGCATGTCTTCCACCTTCACCGGCAGCAAGTGCTGCAGGGCCGTCAACTGCTTTCTCGAAGCCGGATTGATATAGCGCAGCTTCAAATCCTTGTCCGCGTAGAGCACGTTGATGGGCATGTTCTCCATCATGGATTGGATGCGCGCCGCTTCCACTTCCAAGCGCCGGCGCTCGGTGATGTCGGTGGCGTACTTCACCACGCGATACGGCTTACCGGTTACGTCCATCACCGGGTTGTAGGTGGCCTGAATCCACACTTCCTTACCGCCCTTGCCGATCCGCAGGAACTCGCCCGCCTGATACTCGCCCCGGTTCAATTTGGCCCAGAATTCCTTGTATTCGCTGCTCTTGGCAAAGTCCTCGGAGCAGAACATACTGTGGTGCTTGCCCTTGATTTCATCGAGCTTGTAGCCCATGGCGTTCAGGAAATTCTCGTTGGCGGCCAGGATCGTGCCGTCGAGCTGGAACTCGATGTACGCCTGGGTCTTCATCATGGCGCTCTTCTGGGCCGTGATGTCCGTCGCGTACTTCACCACTTTGTAGGGTTTGCCGTCCGCTCCCATCAGCGGGTTGTAGGAAGCCTGAATCCAGATCTCCTTGCCGCCCTTTCCGTAGCGCCGGTATTCGCCCGCCTGGAACTCGCCGCGGTTCAGGCGCGCCCAGAACTCTTTATACTGGGACTGCTGCCGTTCGAACTCCTCCACGAACATGCTGTGGTGCTTGCCCTTGATCTCATCGAGGGTGTACCCGACTGCTTTCAGGAAGTTTTCATTCGCCGTCAGGATGGTCCCGTCCATCTGGAATTCGATGGACGCCTGGCCGCGTGAAATTGCCGCGATCTGTGCCGCGTAGTCCAGGTTTGCCGCTTCCAGCCGCTTCTTTTCGCTGACTTCTTCCCAGTTCACAACGGTGCCGATGAACTCGTCCGCTTCGTTCACGATGGCGTTCACGTTCAGGTCGAGGATCAAGTCGCCGAGCCTGATCTCCTTGCGGATCGGGAGGTTGCTCACGTCGCTCAGGAGACGGCGGATCTGCTTCGCCCGGTCGCCGTGAAAGCTGTCGATCTTGGTGCCGATCAGCTCGCGGAAGGACACGCCAAACAGCTTTTCGACGGTTCCTTCGATCTCTTTCATGATGTCCGCGGCACGCTGGTTCATGTAAACCAGGCGAAGGTCGCGGTCGGCGACGAACACGTTCGTCCCCAGGCTATCGAGGGCTCCCTTCATACCCTCGAGGGTCGCCGTCAGATCCAGTGCTTCATCCAGGACGGCGGCGCCGCCCGAAGTGTTGCTCGTTTTACCAGTCATTCGTTGCTCCTTGGGTTCCTCAAAATTGACAATCTCCGCCGCCAGCGGGGCTACCGCCACGACAATTTCTTCCACTGTTTCCTCGTCTACGCCCAGGGATTTGAGCGTGTCCACTAAATGTCCGGCCACCTTATCGAAGTGCTGCTGGGTGATTTGCAGGTTGGCGTGGGCACTGCGCATATCGCGGCCGCGATACACCTCGGGTCCTCCCAACACCTGCCCAAAGAAAGCCCGCTGTCCAGCCTTGAGCACCGTCATGTTCGTATTCTCGAAAAACGGCTGCAGCTCAGGATCCGCCAGGACGCGGACATAGAAAGCTTCCACCGTGGCCTGCACCGCCGCAGCGCCGCCGATGCGATCGTAGATGGAATCCAGAACGGCACCGTTCCGGCTACTTGTAGACTTGCCTTTTGTCGCCATTTCCTTTAGTGAACTCTCCCCTCGTGATTCAGATCATCCAGCTTGTTACGTAGTTGGCGGTCCGGCAAACACCGAACATCCAGGCGGTGCGGCGATGCCACGGGCGCAGCTGTTCCGCTCCCTTGCGCACCCGTTCACCCAAGACAAACATCACCCCGTAAAACACCAGCGCGCACACGGACACAATTACGTGGAATAAGAGCAGCGGCGGGGGGGAAGAAGTAGCCTTCTTGATGGCGCCACGGCTGATTTCAATCGCCAGGACCGAACCCAAATCCAAGCCGAATGCCGTAAGCATTATGGGCACGTGGATTCGGCGCCGACGCCGCAGCAGAATGCCTGCGACAAGCAGCAGCAGAACAATGGTAGAAGCAACGTGAAACATAGGATTAATTCAATGTTTGCGTTTGCAGCACGCGCTCGGCATTGAGCACCAGCAGAAGACGGCCTTCCAGCTTATACACGCCCTCAATCAATTCGCGATGCTCCCGGCGCATATTGTCCGGAGCCGGCTCGTATGTGTCGGCCGCGACATCCACCACGTCGCCAATTTCGTCCACCAGCAGGCTGACGGCCCCCTCGTCGGAACGCACCACCATGTTCATGGGCGTTTCGCCGTCGGCCCTTCTGGGCAGGCCCAACCTGCGCCGCATGTCCACGGCGGTTACGATTTGTCCGCGCAGATTGATGAGTCCTTCGATGACTCCAGGCGCCAGCGGCACGCACGTCATCTCCAGATAGCGCAAGACTTCCTGGACCTTCAATACTTCGATCCCGAAGAACAGATCGCCGATGTAGAACGTCGAATACTGGCGATTCCGGTCGACTCCGGCAGACTGACCCGTACTCATTTCCTGCCTCCCACCAACTCTGAAGGTTGCGGTTCATGCGTCTGCAGAGCCGCAGTGAGTTGGTTCAATGATTCCAACAAGCCGTTCCGATCGAAGCGTTCCACACAAGCATCGAACTCATTTTGATTCTGCGCGCTCATTTCTTCGCGGCTGTCACACAGAGCCACCAAGGGAATATGCGTCATGGCCGGCCGCTGGCGCATTTGCGCCAACAACTGTTTGGCACTGCCGGAAGGAAGACTGCACGAGCTTACAACCGCCGCGATGTCATTCCGATCGAGTTTATCGAGAGCGTCCGGCTGATCAACCGCCTCAATGACGGGATGTCCCGCGAGTTCGAGGTAGTTGCGCACCAAACCGCGCGAGAAGGTCCGGTTATCCGCGACCAGCACCGCCGATCGCGAGCTCGCTGAAGCCGGGGCTTCGGTCGACCAACTCTGGTCTGCTGATCGCAATACGGCCGGCAGATCCAGAAAATCGGTAACCTTCCCCCCGAGTACTGCCGAACCGGAAAGGCCGGATTGGTCGCCTTTCTTGCCGATACGAATGCTCTCGTCGTGGATGTCCACAATCTGGTCGACCATCAGCCCCGCCATATGTTGCCCATCGGAGAAAACGATGACCTGGGCCGGATCGGATGGAACATCCCCGGACATAGGACCCGATGGAAGTGAAGTGAGCTGGAGAATCTGCTCGCGATACTGGACCACCATCTTGCCGCCCGCGCTTTCGATGCGTGCCCTGGGGAATTCTTCGAGCCGCGCCACCAAAGAGAGCGGCACGGCCAGCCGCTCGAATCCGCCCGCGCGGAACAGCAGGAAGGTCTGGCGATCCTGATGCGAGGCCTCGTTCCTCTTGTTGTCGGCTCGAGCCTGGTCGCGTGATTCGGAGACGACGCCGGAGCGCTGCCCAATCCCTAGAACGTCCAGGATCAAAGCCACTTTGCCGTCACCCATGATGGTTGCTCCCGCATACGAAGTGAGGCCCTTGAGTTGCTTCCCTAACGGCTTCACGACGATTTCCTGGGTGTCATTGATGGCGTCGACTACCAGGCCGAACACGCGGTCCTCGGCCTGCAGGACCACGATGTTGAGCACTTCGCTTTCCGCGCTGGCAGCCGGCAGCTCGAGCACTTCGTTGAGATACGCGATCGGCAAAAGGCTGCC
>Ga0070734_10006075_pt1 | contig 10327 bp, 7 predicted proteins | sample Coa_R1_8_FD_66444 | JGI IMG/M metagenome (GOLD analysis project Ga0070734, IMG submission 66444) | Surface soil microbial communities from Centralia Pennsylvania, which are recovering from an underground coalmine fire - Coalmine... | ecosystem: Environmental > Terrestrial > Soil > Unclassified ... | reverse complement strand
CGGAACTTAATTCTGGACGACTACTTAGTATTGAAGTGGAGCGCTCCTTCGGGTGTCGATAGTACGCACAAAGAATTGGCCCGATGAGCTACATGGTGTCTCACTTTGGTTCCGAGCTTCAAGACTACGCGCTCTCCACAGACCGGGCAGAAAGCTGGGGGCCGTTGTTGCGGTGGCAAATTGCCAAACTCGGACACTGCTCGCCGTTGTCCATCAACTACAGCCCATTGGAGCATCACATTTGAACACTTAGACATCGCATCACCTATTGCCCGTCTATTTGCTAAAGGCTATCTTGTATTCTCCAGAATGGAAGTCAGGAAATCAGCAGGTTCGGAATTCTTCATTATCTCGCCGTTCGGTTGTCCTCAATTCAAAGTCCGTGGCGCATCGCTCGCTCAAGAAGTTCGAGGAACGCTCCTTCGATATCGTCGCTGAACTGGACAGTATATATATGAATGCTTCGATCAGCGAGTTCTAAATGCCGGATGCTTTGTATTCTAATGTCTCCACTAAAATCCATGCCATCGTCAAAGCCGAACGGTTCTGATCTATGTTTGATCTCACTAGGATGTACTAGAGCCATATTGCGTGCTCTGCATACACTCCATTTGCCATATAAATCTTTCTCGTCGTTTCTGCATAGAAGGTAATTGAAGCCTGATCCAGTATTATCCACCATATAGACAACATAATACACTTTGCCTGTCGTAAGGCTTAGAGGTGGATTAACCCAGAAGGCGCTAAGGCTTATCTTGCCATCATTAGGTAACGTGATCTGTGCTGTATACCGTGAGCCATTCTTCGCAATCTGCTCAAGAGCTTGAGCCGACCATCCAGCGCGAATCTGTCCTAGCGCACTTTGCCTGTTGAATTCCTCCACTGTCTTACTCAGGGTGTCTAGTAGTTTCTGGAAAGAGAACATATCCAGCCGTCTGGTGGCTTCTTCCTCCTCAGCACGTTTTTCCGCTTCGAGTCTTGAACGAGTAGAAGCCTCATGTATTTGTTGCGCAGTATGAAGCAGTGATGTCACGGAAGACCGTGCCGGATTGCTCGGCGGCTGTGCTTGCCATAATTGCTGAAGAGCCTGCTTGACTTCATCCCAGCTACCAAACCGGTCTTGAGGGCGCTTCTCTAGCATTCTGGCTACAATGTGGCTAAAGCCAACAGGCAAATCCCGACGAAACACTGTCACAGCCTTTGGCGACTGGTATAAATGCATGTTTTGTATGGTTGTTATATCTGCTCCCATTGATGGCTGGTCAAAGGGATAGTTAAGCGTAGCTATCTCAAACAGCACTATCCCCATGGCATACATGTCCAGATGAATGGTGTTTGTCTCCAGCTTCCAACCTTCGGGAGCCATATAGAGTACGTGTTGGCCACCCTTGAAGGTGTGCGAGCGAGTAGCAGCCCCGACAATCTTAGATAGGCCAAAATCCCCTATCTTAGGGGTGTTGCCATCTAGGAGGATATTGTCCGGTTTCAGGTCTCTATGAAGCATCCGGGCGTTAATAGCAGCGATTCCGTCGATTAGCCCAGTAGTCAGAGATTGGAGCAGGGACAGATCAACCGTCTTCCCGTCAGTTCGGAGAGCATCGAGTTCAGACTTAAGGGTTCCACCACTGATGAACTCCATAACAATGTATGGTATCGAAGTACCCGCCGTCTCTACATATACAACGCGCACGACGTTGGGATGGCTGATTTGGGTTGCAGCCTGAACCTCGTTGAAGAACGCTGTTAGCTCGGCTTCACTACCGAACGTGGCATAGGGAAACTTGACAGCATACTCGGTACCAGAAGTTGTATCGGTGGCCCGATATACCACACCAAACGCGCCTTGCCCTAGGGGCTGTCCAAGGCGTAAACAATCATTGCCCGAAGGCCCGGTAACTAACGTGCCTGGAGTCGGTATATTCATCATGTCCTCCTGATTATGAGCTACCACAGAGCGAATTGGCCAAGAGTTTCATCCATTGGCTCTGCGCATCCTATTCGATATCGTAACTCCCAGCTTTACAAAATACCTAGGTGCGGTCCAGCGTCGACATCTTTCAAGATCTGCATCAGCAGACCAGCGCGAGCAAGCATATCACTATATCTAACATCCCCTTCTGCTTGTGGGAGGGCCTGGAGGACAGTATCATTTGGGTGTTTGCTCTTTGCTTCCGTCAAAAGTGCGTTAAAGATCGTGATATGGGCAGCATCAACGAATTGACCCGCTTGCTTCTGAGCTACCTTGTCAATGTCAGTATAGAACTGTTTCGCTAGGCTGTACGACATGTGGGGCTCCTTTCTCTAAGTGAGAAGAAAGTAGATTATTATTTGTATACGTGACCGACCAAGCGAGAGTTTCATCTAATATAGAGACAAGGCAGATAGTATGGTTCTCTGTCAACGCTTCTTTTGCTTGTTTGTCTGCTAGAAGAAAGGCCAGTCTGCATTCAGGCTGGCCTTGTAGTGTTCCCGCTGGACAAGAGATTAGCGGGCGATGCGCCGAGACCGGACCCGTTCCGCATAGGGTATGTGTCTCACCACCTCCTTCGCAGGGTCAGCTTGCTGGGTGGCGACTGGCACCTGAGCAGGGCCTAGAGAAGCAAAACGGGCAATATCCCTCAGCCTCTCCTCGTCGCAGTGCAGGTATATGGAGGTAGTTCTGAGATCCGCGTGTCCCAGGGCCGACTGGATAGACCGCAGGTCGGCTCCCCGGCGAAGAAGCCGGGTGGCAAAGCCATGCCGGAGAGCGTGAGGGAGTATGTGCGTCGCCTCACGCAACCCTGCCGCGCTTTTGATTTCCTCCATCAGGTGGGTTAAGGCATCCTGACCCATGCGCCGGTTGCGGTCGATCATGAAGAGCCAGTCCAAGCGGCTGTCTGACGGACGGTAGGCAAGCCATTCGGACAGGGCGAAATGAAGCTCATCACAGACAAAGACCACCCTGCGCTTGTCTCCTTTCCCATGCCGCACGACGAGAGCGCGTTCCTGGGTGTTGAAGTCTGAAACGCACAGGTCCAGGCACTCCTGCCGGCGTAATCCTGCGAGAGCCAGCACCGAGAGGACCGCCCTGCCCAACGCGATCCGGCTGGCATTCCGCAGGCGCTCGGTGGCCTCCATCAAGGCGATAACCTCGGCATCGGAGACAGGGATCCGCTCAGAAGCATCCAGCTTGGGCAGGGTCAGTCCTTTGGTGGGGTTCTCGGGCAGGGCGCCGACGTTTACAAGGAAAGCGCCGAGACCGGTGAGGGGATGGAAGCGTCCGCGCAGGGTCTTTGGGCGCTTTCCTTGCTGACCAAGGTGATAGAGGTAGCGTCGCAAAGTCGAGGTGTTGAAGTCTTGCAGGGTAGGGGACGGGTAGCCGTTGGCCTCCATCCAGCGTAGGAAGCTGGACATCCTGTTCCGATAGCAGCGGATCGTGGTGGCTGCTGCGCCCTGCTCGTGTCGCAGGTAGTTGGTGTAATCGGCGACGGCATCAGCGAGTTTCATGGAACTCCCCTTCGATAGGATTTAAGGGGGACATGGGGTATAAAAGTATTCAGATTTCCCACTTCGGGGGTAGATCAGGTAACTCGCACCCCCCGTAATCCGAGCAAATCCCTTCTCGGAGGAGCAGTTCGTCTGGTAGAGCAACGCCCTTTTAAGGCGTGGGTCCTGGGTTCGAGTCCCAGTGCTCTCACCAGGCAAGGCGAAGTAAGGAGGGGTAGAGCATCCCACTCTTCCCCTCTTCGCATTGGGACAGAGCATCGACTCTAACGCCCTTCAGATAGGCGCAAGCTTATGGAAACAGGGAACCTCTCTGAAATTAAAGTGCGGGATGCAATAGAAGCAGACATACCAGCTCTGACCGCCATCAAGCCCTCTGAAGCTCTGCATAAAGACCGTCTGCAGGAGGCACAGGGTACCGGGTTCCGGTATCTTGTTTTACACTGCGGTCCAGAACTCATTGGCTTTGCCTGTCTGGTTTTTTGTCGCCCGGCTTCCTGGTCAGACGCCCATGACAGGCAGCATCTCCCGCAGGTCGTGGATTTACAGATTGCAGAAGGGCAACGTGGACGGGGATTTGGCACGGCATTCCTTCGGGCGATCGAGCAGGAAACCGTACAGGCAGGTTATCAACAACTCTATCTTGCTGTGGAACCGCTTGCCAATACCCGTGCGTATGCGCTCTATCAGCGTCTTGGCTATCAGCAGCTACAGATGGAACCTTACCGGAAGCGGTGGGAGTTTACGGACTCAAGCGGGGGCAGACATCAAGGGGAGCAATGGATTGTAGATATGGTGAAACCGCTGTGAGGCGCCTGGCGCCCCGGACAGGGTTAAAGGGGAATGGAGCGGCAGCCTCGAATAGGTGAGCATGCTGAAACGACGACACATCCTGTCATGCCTTCTGTGCGTCCTGCTGGGATGGGGAGTATGCGGGTTGGTGGCAATGGTGATGAGCCAGGATCAGCCGCGAGACGCCTGGGATGAAGTCCTGGCGGCGGCCGGGCTGACGAAGGAGACCTGCCATTTCGATGCATTAGATATGGCGCTCTATGGCGGCGGCGACTTTCAACTGCCCTTTTACAACGCGCTGCACAGCGATCCGCTGCGCATCCCCTCGGAAACGCGCATCTTCCGGCAGAATGTGCTCGCATCCGCCGCCAGCCCAGGTGACCTGGTCAGCTATGCGGCGATCCGGCTGGGCGTGAGGACGCGCCGCACGCTGATCGGCGATCCGCTGGACGCGCAGATGAAGCAGTCGGCGGAGCCGGAGGCGCTGCTCAAGGCGATCCAGGCGATCTACGCGGCGGCCGGGGCGCCGATGACGGCGGCCCAGGCGACGCGCTGCCGGGCGCAGGTCGTCCACGTTCCCGCCGACGTGCAGAAACAGGCGGCGTTCGTGCTGCTGGTGGAAGCGGAGGCGTATCGCTGGCGGCAGCGCGCGTTTGCCCGGTATGCCGCCGGCCATGATCTCCAGCATATTTTCAATAAGCTCGTTTCCGACGACCCGAACGCGCAGAGCGACTTCAGTACCGTAGACCCCGAGATCGAGACGCTCATGCATGCCGTGGACATGCCCTACCTCATGGCCGGGGGCGAGGACGTGACTCTGGCGGCAGACCGCGCAGCGACCGCGCTGGCGGCGCGAACGGGGTCAGAGACCTTCGCCTTCGATTGGGACACGCCGCTCGGCCATGTCGCCCTGCACGGCGCGCAGAACGACACCTATCCCGGCAATGTTCCCTACCTGCTCATCCTGGATACCGGCGGCGACGACACCTATTACGGCGGCGGAGCCACTTACGATGCCGCGCATCCGGTCTCCGTGCTGATTGACCTCAAAGGGAACGATAAGTACCTGGAAGCGCCCGAGCTGGCGACGACGCCCATCGCCCGCTACGCCGGCAGGAAGCACCATCGCGCGCGGCCCTGCTTCGGCGCGGGCATTCTGGGCTACGGCGTGCTGATTGACGTGGCTGGCGACGACCTCTACCGCGCCGTCAACGCGACCATGGGCCGCGCCCATTTCGGCATCGGCATCCTGCAGGACCGCGCGGGCAACGACACCTACGACGCCTATGTCAACTGCGAAGGCTCGGCGGACTTCGGGGTGGGCATCCTGGACGATCTGCAGGGCGTGGACCAGTATCACTGCTTCGAGAACGGACAGGGGTATGGCGGCACGCTGGGCTTCGGCCTGCTCTGCGACGCCGGCGCCGAAGGCGATACCTACGAAGCCAACGATACGGCATTGGATTTTGCCAGCCCGCAGACCAAAGACCATAACGCCAACCTCTCCCAGGGCTGCGGCAACGGCTGGCGCGCCGATTTCACGGACGGCCACTCGCTCTGTGGGGGCATCGGCGCGCTGGTGGACGGCGGCGGGGACAACCATTTCACGGCGGGCCTGTTCGCTCAGGGCGCCGGCTACTGGTACGGCGTCGGCATCCTGAGCGGCGGGCCGGGCAACGACACCTACGACGGCGTATGGTACGTGCAGGGCGGCGCCGCCCACTTTGCGGTCGGTATCCTGGACGACGTGGGCGGCGACGACCGCTATCGCGCGACCATGAACATGGCGCAGGGGGCAGGACACGACTACAGCGTCGGGTTTCTCATAGACGAGGCCGGCAACGACCGCTATGAATCGCCCAATCTTTCGCTCGGCAGCGGCAACGCCAACGGCCTGGGCTTCTTCTGGGACAAAAGCGGCGACGATACGCATATAGTGCGTCCCTCCACGACGCTGGGAGGCGCCAGCATCGAAGCGACCGGGACCAATAGCGTGCGCGAGCGCGACCTGACGCTCGGCATCTTTCTCGATACGGGCGGCCGCGATACCTATCCGGCAGAGCTTCCAGCGGCGCACAACAATGCGCGCTGGAGCATGGCAGACATCGGGATGAAGCGCGCTCTGCCGGTCATGCGCGGCGCGGGCCTGGATACCGAGGCGCCCCAGACGCCCGATCCGAAATAGACAGGAGGCGTCCCCGGACCAGGCTCTTTAGGATAAGGAGACCGTGATGTCTTTCCGAAAAATGGGCCTGTTGCTGGCCTGTCTGTGTGTTTTGCTGATGGTGGGGATATGCAGGGCGCAGGCCCAGGCGGCCATCTACCTGCAGAATTTCACCACAGGTCAGCTTGCCGTCTGGTATCTCAACGACACGACCGTCACCAGCGGAGTCTACATCACCCCGGTCCAGGACCCGGCCTGGACCTGCGTCGGCGCCGGTTTCTTCAATGGGGGCAGCCAGGTGGACCTGCTCTTTCAAGACTTCTCCACCGGCCAGCTCGCCGTCTGGTTTATGACCGGCGCCACGGCCACGAGCGGGGCTTATGTGGAACCAGGGCAGAGTTCCGCATGGAGGTGCGTGGGGGTCAACAGTTTCAACGGCACCGGCAAGCACGATATCCTGTTCCAGAACACCTCCAGCGGTCAGCTCGCCCTCTGGTATATGTCGGGGACGCAGGCCAACAACGGTGTCTACATTGACACCATCCCTCCCTCGGGCTGGGCTTGCGTCGGGACCGGCAATTTCGATCAGTTCACCTCACCGGACCTTGTCTTTCAGAACACCTCCACCGGTCAGATGGCGATCTGGTTTATGAATGGCGTCACCCGCACCGGCACCGTGACTCTCTCGCCGGGCCAGGATCCCGCCTGGCGCTGCCGCGCCGTGCTGGCGCCGGCGGGCAGCAATCAGCAGATGCTGGTCTTCCAGAACCAACAGACGGGCGCCGTTGCCTATTGGCTTTTGAACGGGTCATCCGTCGTGGGGGGCGGCAATTTTCCCACACCGCCCTCAGGCTGGGTGGTCGTCGGACCGAGGTAAAGCGAAGCGGGTATAATAGTAGGCATGGATGAGACGATACAGGTCGTGCTGGACCAGATCGAATCGGAGCGTGGGGTGCGGATCCTGTATGCCGTCGAGTCGGGCAGCCGGGCCTGGGGCTTCGCATCGCAGGACAGCGATTACGACGTCCGTTTCGTCTATGCGCTCTCGGTCAAGGATTATCTGGTCGTGAATCCGCCGAAAGACGTGATCGAGCTGCCGGTCACGGAGGTGCTGGACGTCCACGGCTGGGACCTGTTCAAGGCGCTGCAGCTGTTTCGAAAGTCGAACCCGCCGCTGCTGGAGTGGCTTTCATCGCCCATCGTCTATCGCGAGCGCGGCGGGTTTGCCGAGAGTTTGCGCGCCCTGGCCCCGACGCACACATCCGCGCGGCGGATGATGTATCACTATCTGAACATGGCGCGCAACGCCTATGCAGCCATCGAGGGACGGGAAGAGGTCGCTGCCAAGAAATATCTGTACGCCCTGCGCCCGCTGGTCTGCATCCACTGGATCGAGCAGCGGGCATCGCCGCCTCCGACTTCGATCTGGGAAGGGCTGGCAGGGGCGTCGCTGGCGCATGACGCACGCGCCAGACTGTCGGAACTGTTAGCGCGCAAACGGAACCTGGGCGAGCTGGGAACGATCCCGGCCGATGCGGTCTTAAACGGCTTCATTGCCGAAGAGATCGGGCGGATCACCGCCGTCGTCGCCACCGCACTGGACGTGGGCATGGACGCCGCGCCGCTCAACGCACTGGCCTGGAGAGAGCTGGGCCTGGAATAACGATGCCGAACATGCACGAATCTCACCCCCTTTACAAACTGCTGACGGAGCGCATCGTGGTGCTGGACGGCTCCATGGGCGCCCTGCTGTTCGGCAAGAAGCTCCAGGAAGCGGATTACCGCGGGGAGCGGTTCCGGGACCATCCGCACGACCTCAAGAACAATCCCGACATCCTCAGCCTGTCCCAGCCGCAGATCATCGAAGGAGTCCATGCCGCCTACCTGGAAGCCGGCGCGGACATCGTCGAGACGAACACCTTCACCGCCACGCCCATCGGGCAGGCTGAGTACGGCACACAGCACCTCGTTTATGAGATGAACCTGGCAAGCGCGCGGATCGCGCGCCGGGCTGTCGAGCAGGCGATGGCGAAAGACCCCTCCCGCCCGCGTTTCGTCGCCGGGTCCATCGGGCCGCTGAACAAAACACTCTCCCTGTCGGTGGATGCTGACGACTCCGGCAAGCGCGAGGTCACCTTCGATCAGGTCATGGAAGGCTATGCAGAGCAGGTGCGCGGCCTGCTGGACGGCGGCGTGGACCTGCTTCTGCCGGAGACGACCTTCGACCCGCTGAACCTGAAAGCGGCCCTGTTCGCCATCCAGAAGGTTTGCGAGGAGACCGAGAAGCGTGTGCCGGTGATGGCGAGCGTCTTCCTGGTCCAGGGCGGGCGGACGCTGACGGGGCAGACTCTGGAGGCGTTCCAGATCGCCATCTCCCATGCGCCGCTGTTGAGCATCGGCCTCAACTGCTCCATGGGCGCCGAGCAGTTGGCGCCCTATGTGGAAGAGCTTGCGCGCATCGCTCCGGTCTTCACCAGCGCCTATCCGAACTCCGGGATGCCCGACCCGCTCTCCCCGACCGGCTTTCCGGAAGCCGGGCCGGCGTGGGTACGGCAAGTGGCCTCCTGGGCGCAGAACGGCTGGGTCAATGCCGTGGGCGGCTGCTGCGGCACGACCCCCGATGTGATTCGCGCGCTGGCCGAAGCCGTGCAAGGCTGCGCGCCGCGCGTGCCGCCGCAGATCGAACGCTATCCACGATTCAGCGGCCTGGAGCCGCTCACCATCCGCCCGGACAGCAATTTTATCTTGATCGGCGAGCGCACCAACATCACCGGCTCGCCGCGGTTCTCGAAGCGCATCCTTGCCGGCGATTACGAGGGCGCGCTCACCATCGCCCGCCAGCAGGTCGAAAACGGCGCGAACCTGATTGACGTGAACATGGACGAGGGGCTGCTCGACTCCGAGCAGGCCATGACCCGCTTCCTCAATCTGGTCGGGCCGGACGACGCCATCTCCCGTGTGCCGATCATGGTAGACAGCAGCAAGTGGTCGGTCCTGGAGGCGGGCCTGAAATGTCTGCAGGGCAAGGGCGTCGTGAACTCCATCAGTCTCAAGGAGGGCGAGGCGACGTTTGTCGAGCAGGCGCGGCTCATCCGCCGCTACGGGGCGGGCGTGGTCGTCATGGCCTTCGACGAGCAGGGCCAGGCGGAGACCTTCGAGCGCAAGACCGAGGTTTGCGCCCGCGCCTATAACATCCTGACGGAAGCGTGCGGCTTTCCGCCGGAAGACATCATCTTCGACCCGAACATCCTGACGGTGGCGACCGGGATCGAGGAGCACAACAACTACGCCGTCGCCTACATCGAGGCGGCGCGCTGGATCAAGGCGAACCTGCCCGGCTGCAAGGTGTCGGGCGGGGTCAGCAACATCTCTTTCTCCTTCCGGGGCAATAACGTCGTCCGCGAGGCGATGCACTCGGCGTTCCTCTATCACGCCATCCGCGCCGGCATGGATATGGGCATCGTAAACGCAGGGCAGTTGGCGGTCTATGAGGAGATTCCGAAAGATTTATTAGAACTCGTGGAAGACGTGCTGCTGAACCGGCGCCCGGATGCGACGGAGCGGCTGCTGGCCTACGCGGAGACGGTCAAGGGTAAAGAGAAGACTCAGGCGGTCGCGGCGGCCTGGCGGCAGGGGACGGTCGAGGAGCGATTGTCGCACGCGCTGGTGCAGGGGATCGCCGACCACGTCGAGGCCGACGTGGAAGAGGCGCGCCAGAAGTACGGCCGGCCCCTGGCGGTCATCGAAGGGCCACTGATGGATGGAATGAACATCGTCGGCGACCTGTTCGGATCGGGCAAGATGTTTCTGCCGCAGGTGGTAAAGTCGGCCCGGGTGATGAAGAAGGCGGTCGCGGTGCTGCTGCCCTATATGGAGGCGGAGAAGGCG
>Ga0070734_10006074_pt1 | contig 10327 bp, 9 predicted proteins | sample Coa_R1_8_FD_66444 | JGI IMG/M metagenome (GOLD analysis project Ga0070734, IMG submission 66444) | Surface soil microbial communities from Centralia Pennsylvania, which are recovering from an underground coalmine fire - Coalmine... | ecosystem: Environmental > Terrestrial > Soil > Unclassified ... | reverse complement strand
AACCGCTGCCCGCGGGTCAACGTCCGATCGAGCGAGGGACAGGGAGCGCCGCCATGCGCCCGCACTTCAATGAGGAAGCTGTCGCGCCTGGTCTCGCGCGTAGTGCGATGGGGGCTGGCCGACCTGGCGCGTAAAGGCAACGCTGAATGTGCTTGCGGAGCTGTAGCCGACGCGATCCGCGATCTCCGCGACGGTTTGCTGGTTGCGCCTGAGCATGTCCTTCGCGAGGGCCATTCGCCATGAAAGCAGGTACTCCATCGGCGCGACGCCCACGGCGCGGCTGAACCGTTCGAAGAAGGACGACCGCGAAAGAGCAGCCCGTTTCGCCAGCTCCGCAATCGTCCATGCCCGCGCAGGCGCCTCATGCATGGCCCGGATTGCCGCCGCCAGGCGCACGTCGGCCAAGCCCCGCATCAGGCCGCGGGAAGCCCCAGTGCGGGATGTGGAGCGCAGTGCTTCAATGAGGACGACCTGCAACAGATGCGCGAGGACCACCTCGCGCGCAGGTCGCTGTTCGCTCGACTCGTCGCTCACCAGCTTCACCAGGGTCGCCAGCCGCGGCTCGCCTCGGACGTGGACGAACTGCGGCAGCAGCGAGACGAGCAGGGCCGCGTCCGGCGAGCTGAAGCTGCAGTGCCCCGCCAGAATGCAAAGGTCAATGGGGCCTTTGTCCGCGCCGATCCTGAAAAGGCCCCGCCCGAGGGTGATCGGTACAACGTCCTCGCTGCGGCTTGGCGGTACCAGGCTCGACATGGCGAACCCGGAGGCCGCCGGGACGAGGACGAAATCGCCCGCCGTCAGCGCGATCGGCGCGTGCCCGTCCAATGCGAGCCGGCACCCGCCCTCTAGAACGACGCAATAGAAGGGCTGTCCCGCGACGGACCGGCGGATCCGCCACCGGCCCGCACCAAGTATCCGTTTCGAATGCTCGACTGCCGGCTGGAGCTGCTTGACCATCTGGGCCAGCGGATCGACGTTCATCGCCGGACTTTCTCGAATGAAATGCGGACTCGACATGGTAGCGAGTACGGACGGGAGCGTCTATCGTCGGCTTTCCCCTATACGAAAGCTCCGCATGAAGACCATCATGATTACCGGGTGCTCGTCCGGCTTCGGCCTCGAGACCGCCCGCTGCTTCCTCGACCGCGACTGGCAGGTCGTCGCAACCATGCGCACGCCACGCGAGCACGTCATGCTCCCGCGTTGCGCTCGCCTGCGGCTGCTGCAATTGGACGTCACCGACGCACAAAGCATCGATCGCGCCGTCGCCGCGGCGGGTTCCATCGACGTGCTCGTAAACAACGCCGGCTTCGGCGCACCGTCGCCGTTCGAGCTCACGAGCATGGCGACCGTGCGCGAGTTGTTCGAGACCAATACCTTCGGCACCATCGCCGTCACCCAGGCGGTGTTGCCGCAGATGCGCAGACGGAAAGCGGGCGTCATCGTGAACGTAAGTTCCAGCGTCACGCTAAGGCCGCTGCCGCTGGTCAGCGTTTACCGGGCATCGAAAGCAGCGGTCAACGCTTTCACCGAGTCGCTGGCGCAAGAGGTCGGGCAGTTCGGAGTGCGCGTACACGCCGTCCTGCCCGGTTCATCCGGCGAAACGCGGTTTCGCGACACGGCCCGGACACGGTTGCGAGGGATCGACGATCCAGCCTATGGCGAGTTCATGAACCAGGCGCTCGCCCGCATGAACGCATCCACGAGCCCGGGAACGCGCTCGAAGGACGTGGCGGAGGCGGTGTGGGCGGCGGCGACGGATCCGGAAACCCCGCTTTTCATTCCCGCCGGTGCCGATGCACTCCAGTGGGCGGCAGAGGCCCGACCGCCAGGAGAAAACCCAGGCGCCAGCTCTCGGGAACGGACGTAAGCGGAATGGACGTAGCCAAGAGTTCTCGGCTCAAGCGGCGAGCGCCAAGCCTGCGGCGGCCCGTTCGGCGGCCAGCCAGTCCCGCATCCCCTCCCGGTAGCCAGTCCGGGGGAGATGGCCCAGCAGACCCTGCAAGGCGCTGTCATCCAGGAACACCGGGTTGGTGATCAGGTAGTGCATCTCCACCAGCTCCCGCAGCATCGGGCTGAACAGTCCGGCGACGCGAAGCATGGTCTTGCCGACGATGCGGCGCGGCAGGGGATGCCCGATTTCCTGCTCCAGCAGAGAAAGGAGCGCCGCCTGGGTCGTGCTGCCGGAACCGGCGAAGTGCCAGCTTTTGCCGAAGGCGGCCGGGGTGCGCGCGACTTGGGCCACGACCCGTCCGGCATCCGGCAGGCAGACAAACTGGTGGGGCAGGTCGATCGGCCCGACGACATCCGCTCGGCCGCCGCGTACCGCTGCCCGCACCGCGCCGTGCAGAAAGCTCTTGTCCGCACCGGGACCGAAGAAATCGGGCAGGCGCACGATGGCGAGTTCGATGGCGCCTTCCGCCTGGGCCTGCTCCAGAACCTGTTCCTGCTCGAGCCGCATGCGGCCCTTGAAGGTGTGCGGACGGCGCGGCTGGTCCTCCCGCAGCGGGGTGCTGCCGGTGTCGCCATAGGGATAAACCGTTCCGACCAGCACGATCCGACGGACCCCTTCGGCCACGGCCCCTGCCAGCGTCGCGCGCGCGAGTTGCGGGTGAAGGTGGAAGCGCCAGTAGTCCACGCCCACGAGGTAGATCAAAGTATCCGTGCCCCGCACTGCGGCGCGCACCGAGGCGGGGTCGTCCGGATTCCAGACGCGCTGCTCGATGCCGGCCTCACGGCCAAAAGCTCGCTGCAGTCCCGCCGCGCTGCGGCCCACGGCGCGCACGGTCGATCCGGTCAAGGCGCTGGCGACCCAGGGCCCCAGCGTGCCGGCGGCGCCGACGAGGGTGATGCGTTCCATGCTGCTCTCCTGGTGAGTTGACAGGATCAATGTAGCCGCGCACATTCCATAAATCAAATTCATGTCTTACATTGCAGTTATGCACCAGAAGAATCTGCGGTCCGTCGATCTCAACCTGCTGGTCATCCTCGCGGCGTTGCTCGAGGAAGCGAGCGTGTCGCGGGCAGCCGCCCGGCTGCACCTGTCCCAGCCGGCGGTGAGCCACGCGCTGGAGCGGCTGCGGCATGTGCTCGGTGACCCGCTGCTGGAGCGGCGTGGACAGGGCATGCAGCCCACCCCGCGGGCCCTTGCCCTGTGGCCTGAACTCGAAAGCTGGATGGCGCTGAGCGGACGCCTGGTGAGTCCGCCCTCCGCGCCTTTGAGCGCGTTGCGGCAGACGGTGAGGCTGGCACTGGCCGATTACCCGTGCGCGTTGCTGCTGCCCCCCTTGATGGCGGAGCTGCGCACGCACGCACCGGGAATCAGCGTGGTCTGCCACAACTGGAACGAGGGTCGCAACGAGATCGAGCGCGTGGAACGCGGTGAGACCGATCTCGTGTTGTCGGTGCTCGACGATCCGCCCGCGGGCATCGAGCGCCTGTTCCTCGGAGTGGACGGAACCGTCGGCGTATGCCGGGCGGGTCACCCCCTGGGCGCCCGGCCCTCTCTGGCGCGGTTCTGCAGCTTTCCGCAGATCATCGTTTCCGCCGTCGGCGCCGAGCGCACCGAGGTGGACGACTGGCTATCCGAGCAGGGCGTGACCCGCCAAGTGGCGCTGACGGTCGCGAGCTTCCTCGCCGTCCCGTCGCTGGTGGAACAGACCGATGCCATCGCGCTCGTCCCGCACAGCCTCGCCGTGCACTGGGCGCCGGCGGCCGCGCTGCAGCGGTTTGTGCCCCCGTTCCCGCCGCCGTATTTCGATATCCACCTGGCCTGGCACGAACGCGCCAGCGAGGACCGGGCGGTGGCTTTTGTCCGCGACACCCTGGCTCAAGTCGCACGGCAGAACCTGTTGCAGAGCGCTCCGGGTCACCGGCGTGCCACCGGCACGCCGGCCAGGACAACAGCTGGCGGACGTGGGCTCCGGCGGGCTCGAAAGGTGACTGCTTGAGAGCGGTGTGGACGAAGCGCGAGCGCCCGATCAGGCACGCCATCACGAAGGTGCTGCGAGTCTGCCGCCAGGGCGGCAGAACCCCGCATTATCCAATTCGTCAGGATGCGTGAAAAACGGCGTCGTGCCTGGCCTCGTCCCAGCGCCAGCCGGCAACGCCCGGCTGGATGTGCACTCCGCCAACCCATCGAGGGAAAGGCCGTTGCGCGTGCCAGTCGCGATCGCCGTTGAGGACTGCACGGCCGAATGCGGTAATCGTCAGAGTCTGCCGGTCTAATCCCGCATGCTCCCGTGGAAGCAGAACCGTTGCGTGCCCGGCGAGCGGCGGGTCCGTGGCCAAGGCGAGCAGCGGCGCAGGTCCTGCGAGCATGTCGTTGATGACGCCGAGGAAGCCGATATCGGTGACCGACGAGGGCAGTGGATCGCGTCTCGCGAACCGCGGCCATACGCTCGTCCAGACGAGCAGCGGCTGATCGGCAGTGCCCTCGGACACGATCTGCAGGATCAGCTGCTCGGTGAGTCGCAGCCCGTTTTCCACCGAAGGCAGCTCGCGCAGCAGACGATGCAAGGCCGGGGCCATGAGCGGCAAGGTCGGGGTGCCTGAGCGCACGAGGGCGGCGAGGTCGCGCGGGTCGTCCGAAGAAAAGCCGTTCCACACGTCTTTTCCCAGCGCCAGCTGGGCCGGCGTCACCGGCTTTCGGCTGGACCAGAGCATTCGCAGTGCCTCGGAAGGAAGTTGCCCCATCCCAGTGAAACGCTCCGCTCCGGGAAAGTCATCAAGAGATATGACCTCGAGCGCGCGTGGCCGCTTCGCGTCAGCGTAGTGCGCCAGCAGATGGCCGAGAAGCGTCTGACACCAGGTATCCTGTTCCGTCCAGATCACCACACGCTCGTAGTCCCCGGCGGTGCGAAGAAGCCGCTGCTCGCTGGCCAGGAGGCCCTCCAACTCTTCCTCGTACGTGCGACTTCCATCTTCATCCGGGAATGTCTCTGCGATGAAGCGGGCCATCAACTCGTTGCGATCGGATCCCTTCGTCACCGGTCCGACGCAGAAGGGTGTGACATATGGCCAGAAGTCGCCGACGAAGGCTTCTGCGATGCTTTGCTCGATGTCATGGCCGCAACGGATGTGCAGCGTCTTGAGATCGGCGTCGGGGGCAGGCCTTTTCTCCTCGATAGCGGCGCGCTCCCGATCCATCGACTGAATGTGCGTCTTGAGGTTGGCCCAGTTGGGGAACCGCAGCTCCCTCGCGATAACGAACTGGGCATCGGCAAGCTTCGCTGTGGCCTGGCGTGCGTCAGGCGAGTCCGGCGCGACGCCACCGGGCCGGGCCGCGGCAAATCGAGACAGGGCCTCGGCGTCTCCCGCCTTCACGGCGCGGAGCAAGTTTTCAGCGCGGGTCTTCTGCTGCTGAAGATTGAGGCGGAACGCCGAAGGCGCCCGCTCGGTGCGGTCGTTCATGAAATCCGTTTCGCTATGCCTGCGCCCGCCTCGCGGACACTCCTGCCGCGCTTCCTTCGTCGGCGATCCACGGGAAATTATGCAGCGTCAGCCTACAACCGATACGCGCGCAGCGATCGCCTGTGCCAGCACCGCATTCCACGTACCGGGATCTTCTAGAACACTCAAACTCACGCCTACCTGAACGAGGGTTGGCGCTCGATCGGCAAAAAGAACAATGGCCCGCTCACTGTTATAGCGCCGGGACATCCATACGAGCCCGGCGATCTCAGGGGTATCCTCGCAGAGTGCAACCGCCCATTCGCGTGAGCGTCCGTATGGCCCGGGCTGACTCCCTATGAGGTCCTTGTTATGCACTGCGAGACGATGCAGGCCGTTGCTGTGCAACTTGCTAGATGGAGCGGCTGTTCGGGAGTGAGCTGCGAGACGCACAGATGTCTGAGGCTTGTTCGCAAAATCTCTCTTCGGCCTCGAGCCCTGATGTCGACGTCATGAAACACGGTTTCCCACAGCGCTGCCTGAAGGCTCGCCGCCCCATAGAGATGGGGGACGATTCGCTTGCCCTGGCGAAGGGGGCTGAAACGGGCATTCCCGGTGCCAGAGTCGTTGAACCGGTCGGCAGCGAACCGCTCCGAGTGGACTCGGAATATGACCCTGCTTTCCGGCCAGCTTTCAGTAGTTGTCCACGTTCCGGAGGGGGTGCAAGCCCCCCTCCGGGCCACCCCCGAAGCATGAATCGCTGCGCGATTCTTAATAAGCGCCGAGAGCGGTCGCTTCGGCGAACCAAGCAAGGCTAGCCAAAATTCGCCGGGCGATCCTGCTCGGCGGCCGCCATCACCGCTTCGGGATCGCTGTCCATCCGATCGACCGGACGCTCGCCGTCAAGATGCACATTGGCGGCCGAAAACCAGAAGGCCGTTGCCCAATCCGTCCTGTCCTCGTCGAGGCGGGTGAGCAGCTCGCGGATGATCGGCTTCGGCTGCCCGTTGGCATCAAACTGAAACGCAAGGAATCCGAGCCCAGTGGGCGTTGAGACGGAGAAGATTCGCTGCTCGGATCTCCAGCGGTGGGCCGTTGCTGCGCTGTTTTTCGCGGAAGATTGGGCAAGTCTGGCCACATCGGCGCTGCTGAGGATAGAAAACTCTTCAGCGAGCTCTCGCTTCCACAGTTGCTGGTCCTTTAAATTCGCCAGCTCGAGCGGGTTCTCGGTGATGTCAGGGGTGGGGATGGCGAGCTCCGCGATCTTGGCGAGGCGCTCGCGCAGCGATTCCTGGGGTGGCCGGAGCGTGAAGTTCTAAGGACCCCGCCTCGACGCAATCGCTTTGGCCACCTGTCCTGCGCGGCCGCGGATCAACGCCACGAAACGTTCCGCAATGGGCGTCAGCGGCGTGCCGGCGAGCGTGATCAGTCCGAGCCGGGCCGGACGGATCGGGTCCGTGATCGGTAACGCGGCGATCTGCGACCAGGTCTCAAAAAGCGGGGATGGCAGCAGCGCCAGGAGGTCGCTCGCGGCGACGCTCGCGAGCACGAGTGCGCCCGCGTCGGCGTGGACGGAGATCGCCGGTTTCGGCAGGCCATACTCCAGATACAGCTCCTCCAGCGTCGAACGAGTGCTGCTTGTCGCGGCACCGACGACCCAGCGAGCGGCGGCCAGTTGAGCCAGCTTGCGCGTTCTGCCGAGCGGATGCCCGGCCCGCGCGACCACCCGCATCGGGTACGACACGAGCTCCTCGAACCGGAACATTTTGCTCCTCTGCTTTTGCAGCGGAATCGGCGCCACGACGAAGTCGAGGGCTCCTTCACGCAGCGCCACCGACATCTCATGAAATTGGCCCTCGTTCACGGTCAGATGAACGTCGGGGTCGTGCGCCTGCAGGGGAACGAGCAGCGGAGCGATGATGTCCATGGCGGCGAGCGGCGATGCGCCGATGGTGAGTGAGGCCACGCCTTTGTGGGTCAGCTGCGCGAGCTCCTCCTGGGCGCGGCGCACGTGGTTATCGACGATCCTTGCGTGTACGAACAGGGCGCGACCGATGCGGGTCAAGGTCGTGCCGTGCGCCGTACGATTGACCAGCGTCGCCCCCACTTCTTGCTCCAGTTCCGCGATGCGCGAGCTCAGCGCCGGCTGGGTGATGCCGAGGGCCTGCGCCGCTCCGCGGATACTGCCCCTGTCGACCAGTGCGATCAACGCGTTCAGCTGATGGAGCTTCCAGGTCATGCAGGCCTCCCGGCCGAAAGATTTTACTTATCACTATCGCAAAGGTTTGTCTATGTTTCAGGGCGCGCCGGATCTAATCTGCCGGCACTGGATATCAAACGTTAGGAGACAGCCCGTGACAGCGGCCACCGCCCCTGGCATGACAGAGAGTCCCGTCGTGAACCCGGTCGGCGCCTCCTGGTTCGAGGACTTGACCTGCGAGCTTCTCGACGAATGTATCGGCTTGGGCATCGGCGTCGTCGGCTGCACGGCCAACGACACTTGGGACGACACGCTCGAGACCATGGAAAACCTGCAGACCGTGAAGGCTGTCGTGCGCAGCCATCCTGACGCCTACGTCCTTGAACGGGGCGATCAGCTCGAATCGTCGCCCGGCAAGGTCGGCGTGCTTCTAGGGCTGCAGAATCCGAAAGCCTTCAGCGACAGCATCAACTTCCTGGAAGCGTTCATCGACATGGGCCTGCGCTGCGCTGCGCTGGCATTTCGCGAGAACAGCTACTACGGCTGCGGCTTCTCATCGCCGAACGATTCCGGCCTCAGCCAGATCGGTGAGCACGCGGTGCGTACGATGAACCGGCGCGGCGTCGTGATCGACTTGTCGCACGTCGGCGACAAGACGGCGATGGACGCTGTACGCCTGTCCGAGCACCCGGCGATCTTCTCGCACTCGATGGCTCGTGAGCTGGTCGCGACGGGCCCGAAGCTGGAGTGGGCCGGGGTGAAAAACAGCTTTGTCCTCCGGGCTGCGCCGGACGAGTTGATCGTCGCAGCGGCAGCCAAAGGCGGTGTGATCTGCCCGGACGCCAGGATTGCCGGCAATCTGGACAACTTCCTCAAGCATATCGATTACCTGGTGAAGCTCGTTGGCGCCGACCACGTCGGCGTCTGCGCCCAGGACGACTGGCATCGGTCGATGAAGGATGCCCGCCGCATCCAGCCCTACCTTCCGGGATACGACTCGGTGGCTGGCAAGGGCACGCGGAAATTCGGCGCCCGCTATGAGATTTATCGCATGGAAGACCAGCTGGGACCTCCGGTGCTGGCCGCCGATCGCCTCGGTGCGGAACTCCGGCGCCGATACGCGGAGGCCGACGCGGCAAAGATCCTGGGCGGCAACCTCATTCGCGTGCTGCGGGCCGTGCTCCGATAGCTGGCGGCGGGAAATGCGCAATTTTGCCGCTTTGTCGGAGTGCGACATTTCCTGCCAGGTGGAGGGCGGTGGGCCTCCTCTTGTCTGCCTGCATCCCGCTGCCGGCGTCCGTGTCACGCCGGCAATAGAGAAGCTGATGCAGGACTTCACCGTCTACTTGCCGTCGTGCCCCGGGTTCGATGAGACGAAGGAACCAGACGCCCCTCTCAGCATCCCCCGAATCGCGGCCTGGATGGCGGAGTTCATCGAAACGATCGTCGCTGCTCCGGTCGAGCTGAGCGGGCAATCGTTCGGTGGATGGATCGCATGCTGGGTGGCCGTCCAGCGTCCGGATCTCGTGAGGTCGCTCGTGCTGCAGTGCCCGATCGGATTCGGACCGCTGCATCCGACGCCGGTCGATGCAGGCGCCGCGGCCCTCCTGGCTCGAACCTATGCCCATCCCGATCGGCGCCGGCCCGAGTTGAAGTCCGAAGCCGTGATCGCCCGAAACCGGCAGCTCGCCGCCCGTTACAGCGGCGGCGTGGTGACAGACGCCGAACTCATAGAGCGTCTGCACGACCTTCAGGCTCGTACTCTGATTCTGTACGGACGCAAGGATGGGATCGTGCCGATAGACGGCATGCTGCGCCTGGAAAAGACGATCCCAGGATCGAGGCTGGTTCTCGTGGAGGATGCCGCCCACAATATCGAGGTCGATCAACCGGACGAGTACGTGAGGCTCGTGCGCGAGTTCCTGGCTGGTGAATCATCCACTGCCAATGGGCGGTGAGCGAGCGCCGTTTCGGCGCAGAACTTGAAGAGACATCGGAGACAACCATGGCTGCCAGCGAGAAAGTGCATGAGAAGGTGGATATCTCCGGACTCATCGGTAACGGCCCCTTTACGGCGTTGCAGCTGACTACCGTGCTCCTGTGCGGTTTCAGCGTGCTGATGGACGGCTTCGACGTCCAGATGATCGGTTATGTGGCGCCTGCCATCGTGCAGGACTGGAAGGTGGACAAAGCGGAGTTCGGCTCCGTCTTCGTCGCCGGCATGGCGGGACTGCTCATCGGCTCGCTGCTGCTGAGCATGCTGGCGGACAGGATCGGCCGCCGTCCCGTCCTCATCGCCTCGACTTTCTTCTTCGCCGTCTGCATGATTCTTACCGCGCAGGCAGGCTCCATGCGGGAGCTGATGATCCTGCGCTTCGTCACCAGCCTCGGCCTCGGTTGCATTCTGCCCAACGCCATGGCACTGGTCGGCGAATACACCCCTGCTCGCCGGCGCGTGTCCATCCTCACGATCGTCTCCGTCGGCTTCACCGCGGGCGCGGTGCTTGCCGGCTTCACCGCGGCGGCCCTGATCCCGCGGTGGGGCTGGCAATCGGCTTTCTACGTCGGCGGGGCGCTTCCTTTGATCGCCGGGCTGCTGATGCTGAGGAATCTGCCGGAATCGCTGCATTTCCTGGTTTTGCGCGGCCGCAATGCCGCAGTGCGGCGCTGGCTCGCGCGGCTCGACCCGGCTGCGTCCACCGACCCCCGCACACAGGTATCGTGTCAACGAATCCC
>Ga0070734_10006073_pt1 | contig 10327 bp, 5 predicted proteins | sample Coa_R1_8_FD_66444 | JGI IMG/M metagenome (GOLD analysis project Ga0070734, IMG submission 66444) | Surface soil microbial communities from Centralia Pennsylvania, which are recovering from an underground coalmine fire - Coalmine... | ecosystem: Environmental > Terrestrial > Soil > Unclassified ... | reverse complement strand
TCGGATTCGGGAGCCAAGTCGCTCGCGGCGGCGGGCGCGGAAGTGCATCGAGGCGACTTGGAGGATTTCGAGAGCCTGCATTCTGGCGCCGCCAAATCGGATGGTGTGATCCATACCGGTTTCATACACGACTTCTCGAGATTTGAGGAAGTCTGCGATCTGGATCGGCGCGTTATCGAGACGCTCGGGGGCGCACTGGCCGGATCTGATCGCCCTTTGATCATCACCTCCGGGACAGGGATGGGCAGCGCCGGACCTGGGCAACTGGCGACCGAAGACCACTTCAACGCCGGCCACGCCAATCCGCGCAAGGCTTCAGAACTCGCCGGCGCTTCCGTATTGGCGAAAGGTGTGAATGTGCGCGTCGTACGGCTTCCACAGGTTCACGACCCCTTTAAACAAGGCCTCATCACCTACCTGGTCGCGCTGGCGCGGGAGAAGGGTGTTTCGGGATATGTTGGCGACGGACTCAACCGCTGGGCCGCGGTTCACCGGCTCGACGCGGCTCTGCTTTACAGGCTCGTGCTTGAGCGGGGAACATCCGGAGCCCGCTATCACGCAGTCGCCGAAGAGGGCGTGACGGCCCGGGCGATTGCCGAGTCCCTCGCCCGAGGGATGAAAGTGCCGACCGTATCCAAATCCGTTGAAGAAATGCCTGCACACTTCGGCTGGCTGGCGATGTTCGCCGGTCTCGACATGCCCGCATCGAGCGCGCTGACCCAGGAACGGCTGGGATGGCGCCCAACCGGACCCCCGCTAATTTCCGATCTGGACCAGGCACGCTATTAGCAAGCGCGCTACTAGACCGACAGGAGACGATCGACGAAAGAGCGATAGCGCCGCAAGGCGAGACGCAAGTCCTCGGTCGACACCTCATTTCCCCGCGTCCACTCGGCCTCGAGTTTCGAGCGCTCGGCGGCGAATGATTCGGTCAGATGCTGGATCACGGTAGCCACCAGTTCGTCCGCCCTTTGGACCGCCTCGCGGGGCGTGTCCACGAAGCTTCCCTGAATCGAGTGCCACGTCTGGCGAAAATTTTCCGCGTCCTGTGCAGGAAACAGCACCATGCGGCTTTCTTCCGGCCGCTCCAGCAGCGCGGTGGTAGTTAGTGGTTTTCTATCTTCGGTCGTGATGGAGTTAGTCATCGGTGTATATCCTCGTATTGAACGTTCTTGGTCACAATTCTCTTATCGAGCACGTGTTCGAACAGGTTGCGGTAGTGCTGCATCGCGCGGCGCAGATCTTCGGTAGAGGTCTGCCCGCGCCGATCCCTGACGGCGATGTCATGGGCGATGCGATAATCCTCCACCACGCGCGGGTGCTCGACGGAGATATCCGCGGCCCGCTGTTCGAAATCGGCCATCGGGTAACCGCGAGCCTCTAGAGCCTTGTTAATAAGCTGATCGGCGTCGGCCACGGATTGCCGCGGATCGTCGACAAAACGCTCCTGCACGACTTGCCATTGCTCCGCGAACCGATGGCACTCATCCTCGCTCAAACGACGAATTTCGAACTTTTCAATCCGTTTCTGGCGTGAGTCCAGGACGGCTTCCGCGCGCCGTGTGTTTCCTTCGCGATCGACCACGCGATCGTATTCGGGACCGAACTTGGAGCGAAGCTTGTGTGTTTTCGAGCGCTGAAGCAGCATGACTGCAGCGAGCGCAATTACTGCAATCACGAGAACGATGATTATTACGGTTGAGGTAGTCATAGGCGCCTCCGGCGAGTAGTACTGCACGGAGCTTGCCAGTTGCCGCAAGCACGGCGAGAAACAGCGATCAACCGGGTGAGTCTAACTAGAATGCGTTAACTCTTTGCGATCTTTGGGCCCTTGCGAGCACGCCCCCTGGAAGCTGCGCCCCGGAAGAGGTAGAATCGGGAAGCTTCCTGAATATGAGGGTCTTTAATCTTGTCGCTCTGGCTTTAATGGCGAGCCTTGCGCCCGTGTATGCGCAAGTTACGGCCGCGATTTCCGGACACGTGGAAGATAGATCCGGCAGCGGTGTCAGCGACGCCATCGTCACAGTAAAATCGGTCGAAACAGGCGGAGTCCGCTCCGTGATGACGGACGCAGCCGGAAACTTCAGAGTCCTCTCGCTCCCGCTTGGCCTGCAAGAGGTTAAGGCCGAAAAGACGGGGTTCAAAGGCGAGGTCCGGACCGGGATCAATCTGGAGGTCGGGCAGGACGCCGTGGTCACTCTGCGCCTCGAAGTGGGCCAAGTCTCGGAAGCTATTACTGTCTTGGGTGACGCGCCTCTGGTCAACACCACCACTTCGTCCGTTTCAGGACTGGTGGGCGAGCAAAGCGTCAAGGAGCTGCCCTTAAATGGCCGCAGCTTCGACAACCTGATCACCCTCAATCCCAGCGCCATCAATTACACGGCGATGAAGAGCCCGAACACCACCACCAGCGACGGAAACAGCTTTTCCGTGGTGGGACGCCGGCCGGGCGATAATCTGTTCCTGTGGAATGGGATCGAATACACCGGCGCGAGCCAGCTCGCCGATACCCCCGGTGGTGTGAGCGGAGATCTGCTGGGAATCGACGCCATCCGCGAGTTCAACGTGCTCACAGATACCTACGGCGCCGAATACGGGAAGCGCTCAGGAGGGCAAGTTCTGGTGGTGACTCAGTCGGGCACAAATTCACTGCACGGCTCGGTTTTCGAGTTTCTTCGCAATAGCGCGCTGGATCAGCCCGGAATTTTCGATCAAGGCGTCGTGCCCCCGTTCCGCAGAAACCAGTTCGGAGGTTCGCTGGGCGGGCCCATTAAGAAGGATCGTTTGTTCCTGTTTGGGAACTATGAAGGATACCGGCAATCGCTCGCCGTCAGCAGCGTGAGCGTCGTGCCCGATTTACAGGCCCGCCAGGGATTACTGCCAAACTCAGCGGGCACGTACGTGCCGGTGGCGAATCTGAATCAAGCCATGCTTCCTTTTACGGCCTTATGGCCGGTGCCCAACGGACCGGAGCTGACGCTGAACGGATTGCCTTCAGGAACCGCGCTCGCCTATTACAATCCCAAGAACAGCGTGCATGAAGACTTCGGCACCGTGCGAGCCGATTACAACCTGAGCGATCCGGACCGGTTGTTCGTTTCCTACATGAACGATACCGGCAACAGCGTTATCCCGCTGGCGGATCCTTTGTTCGCTTCGGGACTGCGGCTGGGCGGGCAAGTGGCGAGCATAGAAGAGACACACGTGGTCTCTCCCAACATCCTGAACACGCTGCGTGTCGGTTTTTCGCGCGGAGCGTTTAATTATGATGCGGCGAGTTATGCTCCCTTTCCTCCGGGCGTTTCTTTCGTCGCGGGCGGCCAGCCGGGAGCGATCACGATCACTGGGGGCGGAATCACGGCGGCGGGCGGCAACGTCAACGCGGGAGTATGGGACCGCCGCAATTTGTACACCTATACGGATGGAATCCAGATCGTGAAGGGAATTCACCAGGTCAGCGCCGGCGTGTGGTTTCAACAGGTGCAGGAGAACGAAGATACCGCGTCGCGCCGCTTGGGCATGGCGACCTTTGGAACCTTGACGACCTTCCTGCAGGGAACGCTCACGAATTTTCAGGTGGTGCCGGACCACAATGCGCTGGGTTGGAGAAGTCTTTTTGGGGCGTGGTACGTCCAGGATGCGATCAAGCTGCGGCGCAATCTTTCGTTTCAAGTCGGACTGCGCCAGGAGTTTACCACCGGCTGGAACGAGAAGTCCGGCAGAGCCTCCAACTACATCACAGACTCGAATGGCGTGCTGTTGACCACGCCGATGGTGGGAGACTCGGTCTACACGCAGAACAATGCGAAGAAGCTCTTTAGCCCGCGCGTTGGCCTGGCGTGGGATCCCTGGGGGAACCAAAAGACAGCGTTTCGCGCCGGATTCGGAACCTACTATTCGCTGATCGACGCGCTAAGTTTTCTATTGAACTCGCTGCCTCCGTATAACGGGTCAGCAGCGTTTACGGGTTCGCTACCAGCGCTCCTGCCGATTACTCCGAATGTGCCGGTGCCGCCTTCGTGCGGACCGGGTGTGGCCCAGCCCTGCACGATTTTCGCCCCGCAAGGGATCGAGCCGGACGCCAAGACTCCGACGGTGGAAGAGTGGAACGCATCGATCGAGCAGCAGATCAGCCGGAGCATGGCGATTCGCGTCAGTTACGTCGGCTCGCACGGATATCACGGGCTGCTCAGCGTCGATCCGAATACCATCCCGCCGCAGCTTTGCACCAACGCGAGCGGTTGCCTCGCAGGAGGGACAGGAACCAAGGTGACTGTGCCTCAGGGCACGCCTTACATTCCCGTGTCCGCATCTCGGCCGAATCCTTATCTATCAGCGGGCTTTTTTTGGTACACCGAAGGCAACACCAGTTATAACGCTCTGCAACTGGACTTCACCCGGCGGCTCAGCCGTGGTTTGCAGTTCCGTGCTAACTATACATGGTCGAAGAATCTGGATATGAATTCAGGGCTGACCGTCGCCCAGGCCAACAATCAGCCTCAGATGATTTATAACCGTTTCGATCTGCCGCTCGATTGGGGACCGTCCGCGCTGAATGTGAGCAGCCAGTCGAGTATGTCGATTACCTACGAACTGCCCTTTGGCAGGACGGGATCGGGCGTGGCCAAGAAGTTCATCGGCGGCTGGCAGGTGAACGGAATTGCAACGCTGTTGACGGGCTTCCCCTTCACTCCGCTGCTGGGATCGAATCGTCTCGGGGACGGCAACACCAGGAACCCGGACCGTCCTTCTTTGAACCCGGCTTTCACGGGCCCGGTGCTCCTCGGGAACCAGACTCAATGGTTCAATCCCAACGCGTTCGTGCTGCCAGCGTTCGGAACCTACGGCAATGTTGGCCGGGGCACCTATACGGGACCGGGCTTGGCCGACGTAGATATGTCGATCTTCAAGAACACGACGTTGTCCGAGCGGGTCCATCTGCAGTTCCGGGCGGAGTTTTTCAATCTGCTGAACCGCACCAACCTGGGCACGCCGAACGCGACCGTTTTCTCCGGCACCGCCATCAGTCCCTCCGCGGGCTTGATTACGAGTCTGGCAACTACGCCGAGGCAGATTCAGTTCGGGCTGAAACTGATTTTCTAGCACTGTTAGCCCATTGTCACTTTGTTTTTGCTGCTTCTCTGTAAGCGCATGAATCCATTGCCTTGCGGGCAGCCAATTTTGGCAGGAGCCGGCTTATTAGCCGGCGCGCGCCGTGTAGAAACGCGGCGGCGGCCAGGAATGGCCGACCCACAACGACGCGATATGAATCTTCTGTTTGGAACATAACCGCAATGAAATGTGATGCTCGCGTGGCCCGTTACGCCCGACGAACGTGAGTGAACCGTTCAAGTTACGCCGGCCTGACAGCCGTCGTGACGGGCTAACAGCTCGCTCCACGTTGCGCACTCCAAATTATTGTAAATAGTATCGAAATTATTCCGATACAAATAATTGATTGGACAAGCAATCGGATCCAGGTTAGGCTCGAATTGTAGCGGTAGCCAGCGGCGCAGCTGCCCGGCCTAGGTCGTCAACCGGCATCCCCACTTCGAAGTGGATGAACCCCAATCGAAAGCTCAAAGGAGGATGTGTGTCTATTCGCTCACGCAGTGTTTCAGTTCGTTTCATACTGTCGATTCTTAGCGTTACTTTCTGCGCCGTGCCGGCAACCGCGCAATACATGCCGCCTTTTGGCCGCGGGATCAGCAATGGGGTTCCGGGAAATAAAGGCGCAACAGTCGAACCGTTCGGTTGTACGGATTCCGTCATCAGTGCCTCGAGTGATTGCCGCCGTGGGGCGGAGGAGTCCGACTCGAATGCTCCGGTAGTACCGAGAGAGGCCAAGGTACCAGCCGGCACGGTATCCGCGGACGAACTGCGTCATCCTCTTTCCGGCAAGGCGCTGCGGCTGATCAAGAAGGCGAGCAGTCTGATTCAAACCGGCGATCATGTCCATGCGATCGAGCAACTACGTGAAGCGGTGAAGATTCCCGCAGCTGCGCCGTACGCTTATAGTCTGCTGGGTCAGGAGCACCTGCGATTGGGCCATCCCGAGGCGGCGCTGCCGGAGCTGGAGGAAGCCGTGCGCCTGATGCCATCCGATGTCGCCGACGCGGCCGATCTTGGATTGGTTCTGCTGATGACAGGGGAGACGCCGCGAGCGGAGCAGGAACTGCGCCGCGCTTTACAATTGGATCCTTACAACTTGCAGACCAAGCTCGTGCTGGGCGAGGCCATCCTTGAAAACGGCTCGCACGATGAGGAAGGCGTCGAATACGTGCGCGCGGCGGCCGCTCAGTTTCGCGGGGCGCATGCCTTACTAGCCGCTTACTATGCCCGCGCCGGCCAGCAGGATGCCGCCGAACAGGAGGCGCGCTCCTATCTCGGCGCGAATTCCGACCCCGCCGCTGTGCGCCGCTGGGTCGAGCTCAAATCCCGCCAAAAACTCGGCTTCTCCTATCACCAATAAGGCCGTCAGAAATAGGCCGGCAGTAAGGGCCTGCCGTAGGAGCCCCGGCGCGATCTTTAAGCCCAAACCCTACCCAGCCCCTAAGGTGTTTGCCGCGTGGTATTCAGCCGCTGTACGCCGTAGCATGGATTCATGTCATGGTCCGATGACATGCGCTGCCTCTATTGCGACGGCAAACTGCCGTTGTACCGCAAGATCACGCATGGTCAATTTTGTTCGACCGCGCACCGCAAGGCTTACTGGCAGAAGCAGGAACAGTTAGCGATTGAGAGGTTGCATCAAACCCACAACTCCCTCCGCGCCTACCGCGTGCCGGGCCCGGTGGAAAACATTCTCGGACCAACTCCTCCTGACGTGGTTCCGGAACTGAGCGGGTTTGCCTCTCCCGCATATGGTCATCGTTATTCCAGTCAGCCGACCGAGGTGGTCGCGGACCTGTTTGCATTTGAGAGTGATGCCCGCCCGGTTGAACCCTCACTGGAGCTAGCCCTCGTCCACACGAATGAGATCGATGCGGCGGGTCTGCTGCCCCTGTTCGGGCTGATCCCGGAGTCTTTTGAGGTTCGGAGTTACGGGCTGTGGCCGTGCGTTCTCGAATTGAGCCCGTTTGACTTCACGGGTCAGACCTGTTGGCCGTCGATATTTGTTACATACAATCTGGCCGCGCCCGGCACGGAGATGGTCGGTCTCGGTTGGCTCGGGCAGACGGCGGCTCCGCCCGTGAGCTTTCTTCAGAACGCCGAGTTGCTTCCGGTCGGAACACCGCTTTCCCAGCCGATTTGGATGCACCGGCTAGTACTGCTGCCACAGGCCCCGGAACATATGGCTGAAGAAGAAGCGCCGAGCTGCAACCGGCTCCTCGCGCTCCCTCATTTCGGCCTTAAGGCAATCCGGATGGCTGCGCCTGTTGGCGCCGAGTCCGCGGTGACCTTCCTCGCTGGAGTAATTCTCCGCCAGATTGAATTCAGCGTTCAAGATAAAGCCCCACGTCGCAGCAACTTGCTTCGATTGGCCATGCCACAGATTCCCTTGGTGCATGGCACGCTGATGGTAGAACGTGGCACGGAGAATCTGGGCGGCAATCCAGGCGCGCTGGCGGGATCGTCGTTGCTAGCAGTCTCCACTCCCCCGGTATTTCCGCAACTCAAGATGGCGGAAGGCCGGAGGTATGCGGTCGAATTTCGAGGCAACCGCATGCGCCCGGCCGCGCCGGAACCGACCGACGCCATCGTGCTCCCGGCGGATGTAGCTCTGCCGCACCACCAGGCGGCTGTGGCCAGCGAGCCGGCAGAAACCAAGACCGAGCCGAAGATCGAAGACACTGTTCCCGACTGCTCCGGTATGGAGCCGCTTCTATTTTCCAAGGAACCTCCCGCCGCCAAACCAGCGGCCCCGATGGTCACCAAGCTGACCGGGATTCCACAGCCGCTCCGCCGCGAGGCGATCCGTCCCTCGTCGAAGCTGGAGCCGATCGATGCCAAACCAATTAGCGATGCCATGACACCCGAACCTCCTTCCACCGATCCGGGTTCTGCCGGGGTGAGTTCTACTACCGTAGATTCCACTGGCATGGGTTCTTCCGGGATGACCCTGGGAGAAAAGGAAGCTCCCGCGAAGGTCCACCTGTGGACCCACGCCGCCGGATTCTGGAAGCATGCGCCACGCGATCTGAAATTATTGATGTTCGCGATCCCCGCTCTGCTGGCGCTCGCGTTCCACCCGACGTTGCCGAAAGTCGCGGTGACGGCTCCGCCGACAACGGGCGCGCTCAAACGGAATATCACCAGCGTGATGAGCGGACAGTTGGCCACCGTGCGGCAGGCCGTTTACGACCGTGCCGCAGTCGCGCTCGATGAGGATTTTCGGTCCGGTCTGGACGATTGGGTTAGCCGCGGAGATGCGACCACGGAATGGTCGTTTGACCCCACGGGATTCGTTCGTCCCGGCCCGCTGGCGCTGTACCGGCCTTCGATGGGCCTGACCGATTACCACATGCTGTTCATGGGCATGATCGATCAGAAGGCCATGAGCTGGGTGGTGCGGGCGGCCGACTTCAATAACTACTACGTGATGAAGCTGACGGTGCTGAAACCAGGCCCGCAGACCACGGTAGGACTCACGCGTTACGCCGTCATCGACGGAAAGGCGCAGGACCGGGTCGACACCGTGGTGCCGTTTGAAGCCAGGCCTGACATGTTATATCGCGTGCAAATGGACATTCGCGATGACAACTTCGCGCTATCCATGCAGGGACAAATGGTCGATAGCTGGTCTGAGCCCCGGCTGCAGCACGGGGGCATCGGCTTCTTTACCGCCCGAGGCGAAGAGAGCCGCGTGCGATGGGTTCAAGTGGAGCACCAGTACGACATGCTGGGCCGCCTATGCGCCTACTTGGCCCCTTACGAAATTCCAACCACGAATGGGAGCTGGTAAACAATGAGTGTACGCAAGAACGGAACCGACACGGCCGTGCGTGGGGACGGAAAGGCGACCTCGCCAGCCCTGGCTCGCTCCGTCTCATTGCATCTTGAAGGGAAGCGCAAGGAGGCTCTTAAGGAGCTGAACACGGCGCTCGAAAACGGCGAGGAGACCACTGAGATCCTGGCCGCCAAGGGTCACATCCAGTTCGAGCTGGAGCAGTTCGAGGACGCCCTCAAGACTTACGAAAGATTGCTCGCGAATGCGCCGCGGCATCCAACCGCTAGCTTCAATCTGGGCATCTGCTACGAGAAGCTGGGCCGCTGGACGGAAGCCACGGACTCCTTTCAGAAGGCTCTTGATTCGGATCCGCAACGCAGCGAAGCGCAGTTAGGGCTGGGCATTTGCCTCCTGCATCAGGAGAAGCCGGAGCCGGCCATTGCCTGCTTCGACAAGCTGCTGGCGCGTGAGCCGGAACACGAAACCGCGCTGTTTGGCAAAGCCGTCTCCCTGCAACTGCTGTGGAAGTTCGACGAAGCCACGGCGCTGTACCTGAAGATTCTGGAGAAGAATCCGCAGTCGGAAGAATGCCTGGTGAATCTGGTCACCATCGGCATGGCGCGTAAGGACCATCCCTCCATCCAGCAGTATTCCGAACGCCTGCTGACCATGCGTCCTTTCTCACAAGCCGCTCTCGAAGGGCTGGCCACCTGCGCGTTCCACTCCAACGATTTCGAAGCGGCCGCGCGCCTGTGCGCCAAGCTGGTGGAGTTCACGCCGGATCATTTCGAACGGTGTTTCAACTTAGGCGTGGCGGAACAGAAGTGCAATCGCCTGCCGGAAGCAGCCAAGGCCTATTCAGAAGCCGTGCGCATCCGTCCCGATGCCAAGCAGGCCCACGTCAACCTGGGTATCGTGCGCCAGGAGATGGGCGAGCTGAAGCCGGCAAGAGAGTCTTACGAACGCGCGTTGCAGATCGCGCCCGATCTGGCGGACGTCATCTACAACCTGGCAAGTGTCCTGGAGCAACAAGGCGAAAAGGAAGAGGCGGAACGGCTGTATGTGAAGCTGCTCACGCGCAATCCAGAATGGGAGGACGCCTGGTTCCGTCTGGGATATCTGAGGTTGCAACGCGCGGATCATCGCGGCGCCGCGGAGGCATTCCAGAATTGCATCCGCAAGCGTTCGCCGTGGCCAGAGGCGCAACTGAATCTGGGCCTTTCCTACTGGAATATGGGAGACCAGGAAGGCGCCATCAAGGCCTTCGAAGGCGTGCTCGAAGCCGACCCGAACTCGATCGACGCTCTGCGCGGCTTGGCCGCGCTGGCGGTGGAGCGAGAAGAGCTCGACAAGGCTCTGGACCTGCAGGCCAAACTCATCGAAGCGGGCGAGCGCACGCCAGAGCTGTTCTACAACACCGGTCTGCTGCTTCAGAAG
>Ga0070734_10006071_pt1 | contig 10328 bp, 10 predicted proteins | sample Coa_R1_8_FD_66444 | JGI IMG/M metagenome (GOLD analysis project Ga0070734, IMG submission 66444) | Surface soil microbial communities from Centralia Pennsylvania, which are recovering from an underground coalmine fire - Coalmine... | ecosystem: Environmental > Terrestrial > Soil > Unclassified ... | reverse complement strand
TGACGACGGCGCCGCCTACCTCACCGTCAGCCGTCGAGCTCTGGAGCGCTGGATCGAGGACGGCAAGCTCAAGTCGTCGACACTTGGCCGGCGCAGGATCGTCCATCGCAGCGACCTCGACGCCTTCGCAAGAGCGGCGACGAGAGAGGACGTAAGCGCCAACCCACGCCATCTCGCCGCCGCGAGCTAACCCTAGACGCGGTCAGCCGGAGGTCCTAGGATGCGTAGTGCCAACCCACGCACGACAGGAGGACAACTGATGCAAGGCAAGCGCACGCGCGCCCTCGACTCTCGCGGACGCGCGGTACCGGGCCTCTACGTCCGCGACGGCCGCTTCATCGCTGGAGCGAAGGTCGAGGGCCGCTGGACGATGCAAACACTGGGGGCGACCACACTGACGGACGCCCGCCGCGAGCGCGACTCGTGGCTCACCGGGCTCCGCGAGGGACGGATCGCATCGCCTGCGGCGGCGACGTTCGCCGAGGTGTTCACCGACTGGCAGGACTCCCGCGAGCTCGGCGAGAGGACGCGGGTGCACGAGCGTCATCTGCTCGACAAGCGGCTCGCCGCGATCAAGACCCGGCGCGTTCAAGCCGTGACCGCCAGCGAGGTAGCTGGAGTGCTCCGCGAGCACCGGGCACACTACGCGCCGCACTCGTGCGCGCAGACGCACCGCATCCTCGCCGGGACGTTCGCTCACGCCCTGCGGCGCGGCCTCATCACGCGCAACCCGATGGACGGGCTCGCGCCCTCCGAGCGTCCGCAGCGCCGAAACAAGCGCGAGGTCGCGCGCCTTGACGCCGCGGCACTCGGCAAGCTCGTCAGCGCAGCCGAGACGGAGCGCGGGAGGGCTGCCTTGGGCCTGGCGGGCTTCGCCGGACTTCGCCTAGGCGAGCTCCGCGCGATGACGTGGGGCGATGTCGACCTCGCGGCTGCCACGCTCAGCGTGCGGGCGTCGATGCTGCCCGACGGGACGCGGAAGGCGCCTAAGACGGCCGCGGGCGTGCGCGTCGTGCCGCTCCTACCCGCGCTACGGCGCCTGCTTGTCGAGTGGAAGCTCAAGAGTCCGCACAAGAGGCCGCACGACCTCGTCCTCTGCACCGCTGAGGGCACGCCGGTCGAGGAGCGCACACTGCGGCGCACGCTCGCCAGCGCGAAGCAGCGGGCCGGTCTTGCCGGCCTGGAGGAGCGGCTGTCGATGCACTCGCTGCGCCACTCGTTCGCTTCGATGCTCGCCACCGACCTGGAGCTTCCCGCGACGACGCTTGCAGCGCTCATCGGGCACGCCGACGCGGGCTTCACGCTGCGCACCTACGCCCGCGACGCGCGCGACGAGGCGACGGTCGTGGCCGACGTGCTGGCGCGCGCTAGCGGTGCCGGTATCGGCGGCTGACTTAGTCAGCCTTTCAGTCAGCCCTGGGCGTCGGTTCGTGTCGCATCGTGTCGGAGACCCCGCCTAGGGAATCGCGTAACTGAGCCAGATGACGGAGTGAGCCGGACGCAGTCGGCTGCCTCTCTAGGTCTGGGGGACCAAAGGTCGCCGGTTCGAATCCGGCCGCCCCGATTCATCGCCGGTGCGCGGCTCGTTGCGGTCTGGTGCCCTCTGTTGCATTCGCTCGGAACGAGGAGTAGCGTCGTCCCGCGGGCGCCAGGAGGGGTCGGGTAAGTCCGCCTCGGAGAGAGGAGAGACCCGATGTCCATGTTGCCTCGCAAGCGGACGTGGAAGGGTGCGCTCGCCATTCTCTGCGGGGTGTGCGCAGCGGCCGGGGTCGCCGCAACGACGAGTCCCGGCGCGAGCGCGAAGGTCCAGGTCGATCATCATCTCTGTTACACCGCGGGTGGCAAGTTCCGCCCGCCGGCGACGGGTGCGGTGCGGCTGATCGACCAATTCAGCCCGAACGGCTTCGTGCCCATCATCCGGCCCGCGCTGGTGGTGCACTGCAATCCGGTCACCAAGATCATCAGGCTCCCGGCCGGCCAGAAGGTGTACAAGCCGACCAATCCGCGCGCGCACCTCGCGTGCCTGCCCATCTCACTGCCTCCGGGTACGACGGTGCCGACCCCGAAGGTCACGGTCGGAAACCAGTTCGGGCAGGCCACCGTGTACCTCGGTCAACCCAATCTGCTGTGCCTGCCCTCTTGGAAGGGCTTGACAGGGCCGCCGAACGTGAAACCGTCGACGCCGCCCGGCCTCAGCCACTTCACCTGCTATCCGGTGACTGACACGTCCAACGGGTCGTTCAAGGCGCCGGGCACGGTGCTTCTCAAGGATGAGTTCAGTCCGAAGCCGGTACGCGTGGCGATCAGCACGTCACCGCAAGAGCTCTGTCTGCCGACAACCAAGATCGTCCAGACCGGGGCAGGCCCGAAGACCTACCCGATGGTCGATCCGGCGACGGACCTCCTGTGCTTCGGCGGGCCGAAGACTCCGATCAAGCCGAAGGTGTGGGACGAGAACCAATTCGGCACATCCGTGGTGCATATCCGGGCGACGAAGTGGCTCTGCCTCCCCTCGACGAGCACAACCGCGCCCGGCCACCTCTACTGGGTCGACTACGGGACGAGCGGGACGGTGAACGAGATGCCGATCGGCGGCGGCTCCGTCACCAGCCTCGCGACCGGCCAGAAGCACGCGGTGTCGCTGGCGGTGGACAATCAGAACGTCTACTGGACCAACTACGCGGCGAGCGGGCCCGCGGTGCCGGGCGGGACGGTGAGCAGAGTGCCGCTGGGTGGCGGCTCTCCCACGATCATCGCCGGCCAGCAGAACTGGCCCGGCTCGGTGGCGGTCGACGACACGAACGTCTACTGGGGAGACACCGGTGCCGGCTTATCACCCGGGTCGGTGGACGAGATGCCATTGAGCGTCGCGCCTCCCACCACCCTCGCGAGCGGCCAGGCCTACCCGGTTTCCGTTGCGGTCGACGCCACGCACGTCTACTGGGTCAACTCGGGGGATGGGACGGTGAACGAGGCTCCGATCGGCGGTGGCAGCGTGACGACTCTCGCCACCGGCCAGGTCAGTCCCGACGGGCTGGCGGTGGACGGCACGAGCGTCTACTGGGTGAACTACGGAGACCCGAACGCGGGCGACGGAACGGTGAACAAGGTTCCGCTCGGCGGTGGCAGCGTGACCACGCTCGCGAGCGGCGGTTATCCCGTCGCGATCGCCGTGGACGGCACGCACGTCTACTGGGCCGACCAAGGCGTCAACCCGGGGACGGGGTTGGTGCGCGCCGTTCCGCTCGGCGGCGGCACCGTCACCGACCTCGCCACCCTCCAGGACGACCCGACCTCCCTGGCCGTGGATGGCACGAACGTCTATTGGGTCGACTACAACGCGGGAACGGTGAACGCCGTTCCGTCCGGCGGCGGCATTGTAAGCACGCTGGCGTCCGGAGAGACCAACCCCATCGCGGTGGCGGTCGGGCCCTAGGAGAGACGTCCGAAACGAGGCGACTATCTATCGAAGTCCGAGCGACCGGGCGCCGTTCTCCGTGCCGATCTCGCGCAGCGCTTCGGGCGTGAAGACGTCGCGGCGGCCGGACTGTCGGCGTGCGATCCAGTCGAGCTCGCGCAGTTCCTCGAGCGGGTCGATGCGGACGTTCGAGTCCGAGCCGATGCAGATCTCGATCCCGCGGTGGAGGAGGCGCTCGACCGGGAGGAAGCCGTCCGCGAGATCGGCCTCCGTCGTCGGGCATGCGCACACACGCGCGCCGGCCGCCGCCAGGAGGTCGAGCTCCATGCCGTCGGCGTGCGTGGCGTGGACGACCGTCGTTCGCGGCGAGAGGCAGCCGCACGCGTCGAGCAGCTCGATCGGCCGCATTCCGTGCTCCGCGAGGCACTCCTCGATCTCGCGCGGCTGCTCGTCGGCGTGGATGTGGAGCGGAAGCTCGTGCTCCGCGGCGTAGCGACCAAGCTCTTCGAGCCAGTCGCGCGGGCAGGCGCGGACGGAGTGGGGGGCGACGCCGACGCGCACGCCCGCGGCTCGCAGTTCCTCGAGCTCGCGCAGGTACGCCGCGACCGACGGCTGGCGGAAGCGGTCGATCCCGCCGCGCGCGTACGCGACGTGAAGGAGGACGATCTCGACTCCTGCATCCGCTGCGGCTTCGACCGCCGCGAACGCCTCCGCGAGCCCGAGGTAGTGGAACTCGCCGACGGCTCCGTAACCGGCTTCGCGCAGTTCGCGATAGGTCGCGGCATAGCTCTTTCGGACATGGCCCGGGGTCTGACCCCGGGCGAGCTCGAGCATCGTCTCGCGCCACGCCCAGAAGTCCGCGCCCGCGGTGCGCTCGCCGAGCCCGCGTTGAAAGGCGTGACAGTGGGCGTTCACATACACAGCCGTATCCTTCCGCACATGGAAGCGCGCGTCGAAGCCCACCCGCTAGCGCAGCTCCCGAACGCGCTCACGATCGGGCGCCTCGTCCTGATTCCCGTCTTCGTCGTTCTCATGATCAAAGCCGGGCACCAGCCGAGCTGGGCCGCCGGCGCCGTCTTCTGGGTCGCCGGCGTGACGGATCAGCTCGACGGCTTCCTCGCGCGCCGCTGGCACGTCGAGTCGCGCTTCGGCAAGCTCGCCGATCCGCTGGCCGACCGGCTCATGATCGACGCCGCGGTGATCCTGCTCTTCGCGTATGACCGCCTGCCGTGGGCCGGCCTGGCCGTGATCATCGTGCGCGACCTCGTCCTGCTCGTCGGCTCGGCCATCCTCGGGCCGCGCGGGGTGGAGGTGGACGTCAACCGGATCGGCAAGGCGGCGACGTGGATCCTGTACGCCGCGATCTTCTTCCGCATCGTCCTGGCGAAGAGCACGACGTGGCCGGTCGACCTGTTCTGGGCGGGCCTCGCGCTCGCCGTGCTCGCCGGCGTGTTCTACGTCCGCACGGCCTGGGGAGGACTGCGGAGATGAAGGCGGTCGTCATGGCGGGAGGGGAGGGCACGCGCCTGCGTCCGCTCACCTCGAACCAGCCCAAGCCGATGGTGCCGATCGTCGGCAAGCCGTGCATGGAGCACATCGTCGAGCTGCTCAAGCTCCACGGTTTCGAGGACATCATCGTGACCGTCGCGTTCCTGCCGCAGGCGATCCGGAGCTACTTCGGCGACGGCGAGAACCTCGGCGTCAAGATCGGCTATTCCGTCGAGGAATCGCCGCTCGGCACCGCCGGCTCGGTGCGCCTCGCCGCCGGGCGCCTCGACGATACGTTTCTCGTCATCTCCGGAGACGCGCTCTGCGACGTCGATTTGACGGGCATCGTCGACTTCCATCGCGAGAAGAAGGCGTCGGTGACAATCGGCCTCAAGGCGGTCGAGAACCCGCTCGAGTTCGGGATCGTCGTCACCGACGAGGACGGCCGCGTCGAGCGCTTCCTCGAGAAGCCGTCGTGGGGACAGGTCTTCTCCGACACGATCAACACCGGCATCTACGTCCTCGAGCCCGAGGTGATGCAGCACGTGCCCACCGACCGGCCGTACGACTTCTCGAAGGAGCTCTTCCCGCTGCTCCTCGAGATGGGCAGGCCGATCTACGGGCACGTCTTCGACGGCTACTGGCAGGACATCGGGAACCTCGACCAGTTCCGCCAGGCGAACATCGACGCGCTCGAGGAGCGCGTGCGCCTCAACGTTCCGGGCATCCGTATCCGCGGGAACGTCTGGCTGGGGGATGGGGTGGACCTCGACGACCTCGAGGCGATCGAAGGCCCGGCGTATCTCGGCAGCTACTGCCGCATCGCGCGCGGCGCCCACGTCGGCCCGCATGCCGTGCTCGCGTCGAGCGTGACCGTGCGGGAACGCGCGCGTGTCGTGCGTTCCATGGTCGACAGCTCCACGTACATCGGCCGGAGCTCCGAGGTCGAGGGCGCGATCATCGGGCGCGGCTGCGACCTGCGCGCGCACGTCCGCGTCCACGAGGGTGTCGCCATCGGGGACGAGGTGACGATCGGGGCCGAGAGCGTGATCCTCCCCGGTGTCCGCATCTACCCGTTCAAAGAGGTGGAGACAGGCTCGCAGCTCCACGAGAGCCTTATCTGGGAGTCGCGCGGCACGACGCGCATCTTCGGCAAGCAGGGCGTCGCGGGCATGGTCAACGTCGATCTCACTCCCGACATCGCGCTTCGCCTCGCCGCCGCGCTGGGCAGCGCGCTCGAGCGCGGCGCGCGCGTCGTGGCGAGCCGCGAGGGGCCGCCGGTGTGCCGGATGATCAAGCGCGCGATGCTCGCCGGTCTCTCCTCGACCGGCGTCCAGGTCGCCGATCTGCGGGTCAACCCGGCCGCCGTCGCGCGCCACCTGCTGAAGTCGGAGGGCTACGACGCCGGCTTCCACATCGGCGTCAGCCCGAACGATCCCGAGATCGTCCGCATCCAGTTCTTCGAGCCGCCCGGCGTCGAGATGAGCCCGGCGATGCAGAAGGAGGTCGAGAAGCACTTCACGCGCGGCGAGCTCCGGCGCGTCGCCGCCGGCGAGGTCGGCGCCATCACGTATCCCGCGCGCGTGCACGAGACGTACGCGGCCGAGCTCCTCTCGACGCTCGAGGTCGAACGCATCCGGGAGCGGGGCTTCCGCATCGTCGTCGACTACGGCTCGTCGGGCGCCTCGTACGTGCTGCCGCTCGTCCTCGGCCCGCTCGGAGTCGAGGTCGTCGCCGCGCACGCATTCGCCGGGGAGGCCACCGAGAACGCCGACGCAGCGCCGGGCCTCGCGGCCGCGATCGGCCAGACGAAGCGGCTGGTGCCGGCCGTCGGCGCGGATCTCGGCGCGGTCTTCGACCGCGCGGCGGAGCGGCTCTACCTCATCGACGAGCAGGCGCGAGAGGTTCCGGTCGAACAGACGCTCCTCCTGTTCCTCCGCTTGATCGGCTCGAACGGCCGGCGCGGCAAGCTCGCGTTCCCGGTCACCGTCACGAGCCAGGTCGACCGGCTCGTCGAGGGCTCGAAGCTCGAGATCGTCCGCACTCCGGCGTCACTTCCCGATCTCACCCGCGCGGCGGCGCAGGAAGACGTCGTGTTCGCGGGCGCGGTCGGCGGCGGCTACGTCTTCCCGGACTTCCTGCCCGGCTACGACGCGGTCGCGAGCCTCGTGAAGCTCCTCGAGCTGCTCGCGCCCGTCGATCAGCCGGTGTCGGCGCTCGTTTCCGACCTTCCGCGCTCGACGCTCGTCCACCACCAGATTCCGTGCCCGTGGGCGTTGAAAGGGCTCGTCATGCGCGTCCTCAACGAGCGCCTGGCGGGGCGAGAGCTCGACCTCACCGACGGGATCAAGGTGTTCGACGAGCGCGGCTGGAGCCAGGCGCTTCCCGATCCCGACGAGCCTCTCATCCACCTGTACGCCGAAGGGGAGACCGCGGAGGCGTCGGAGGAGCTTGCGCGCGAGTTGCGAACTCTCGTCGAAGAGATCGAGCACGGCGAGGCTGCTGTCGAACCGGCCTAGCGCCCGCCAAAGACAAAGGCTAAAGTCCAGCTTGACAGTCTGTGATTCGACCCTGGCGTCCCCTGCGAAAGGTGTTTATGGAAGCGCTGCCCGATCTCGCGACCTTGTCCGACGAGGATCTGAAGAAGCTCATCGACGATCTGACCGTTGAGGAGCAGGAGGTGTCGTACCGGCGCCGGCTCCTGCACGGGAAGATCGACATTCTCCGCGCCGAGCTCGTGGCGCGGCTCCAGCAGACCGAGGGCCAGAGCGTCCTCGAGCACGTCGACGTGACCCGGCTGACGGAGATCCTCGCCGGCAAGGCGACTCCCCGAACGTAAGCCATGTCGCACGTCTACTGTCCCGAGTGCGGGTACAACAACCCGGAGTCCGCGCGCTTCTGCGCGAAGTGCGGCTCGGCGCTCGTGGTGCCGGAAGAGGGCGAGCAGACGGAGGCGTTCTCGCTCGGCGAGGCCGGCGACTCCCTCGACACGCTCGACGACCTCGGGCTCGACGGCGCAGTCCTTGTCGTTCGGTCGGGCGGAGGCCGGTCGGGCGAGACGTTCCCGCTCAGCGAGAGCCCGACGGTGATCGGGCGATCGCCCGAGTGCGGCATCTTCCTCGACGACGTCACGGTCTCCCGCAAGCACGCGGTGTTCACGAAGGACGGCGACCGCTGGCGCCTCGACGACCAGGGCAGCCTGAACGGCACGTTCGTGAACCGCGAGCGGGTCGACGCGGCCGCCCTCAGCGACGGCGACGAGATCCAGATCGGCAAGTACCGGCTTACCTACCTGCACCGCTAGCCCTCGATGTCGACGACTGAGGCCCCCTCCACACAAGCGCTGGCGCGCCGCCGCCTTCTGACGATCGGCACGGTCTGCAGCCGGCTCCACGACGAGTTTCCGGACATCTCGATCTCGAAGATCCGGTATCTCGAGGATCAGGGCCTCCTCACTCCGCGCCGCACGCAGGGCGGCTATCGCCTCTTCTCGGAGGAAGACGTCGAGCGGCTCGAGACGATCCTCCGTCTCCAGCGCGACGAGTTCCTGCCGCTGCGCGTCATAAAGGAGGAGCTCGCCGCCGGCGTCGGCCAGCAGCGCAAGCGCCGGCGGGCGGTCGGAACGGGGGAGGAGGAGCTCGACCTCGACGAGCTCTGCGCGCGCGCGGGCATCACGCGTGAACGGGTGAAGGAGCTCGAGGACTTCGGGCTCGTCGAGGCGACGGTGTCCGGAGGCAGCCGCGTCTACGCCGAGAGCGACGTCGAGGTGATCGCTGCGTGCGAGGCGCTCGCCCAGTTCGGGATCGGCGCGCGGAACCTTCGCGCCTTCCGCACCGCCGCCGACCGCGAGTCGGGGCTCCTCGAGGCCGTGATCGGCCCGGCGCTGCGCTCGCGCAACCCCGAGCGCCGCCGCGAGGCGCTCGCCGACCTCCAACGGCTCGCCCAGAGCGCGCAGGAGCTGTCCGATCTGCTCCTGTGGCGCAACGTCCGTAGACTCGCCCAGTAGTGGCCATCGATCTCAAGAGCAAGGTCCGCGAGGTTCCGGACTTCCCGGAGGCTGGGGTCGGCTTCAAGGACATCTCGCCGCTCCTTATCGACCGACAGGCGCTCGCACAGGCGGTCGAAGAGCTGGCCGCGTGGACGCGTGAGCGCGACGCGGATCTCGTCCTCGGCGCCGAGGCGCGAGGGTTCTGGCTCGGCGGCGGTATCGCCGTCGCCGCGGGCTGCGGCTTCGTGGCCGCTCGCCGTCCGGGAAAGCTGCCGCCCGAGACCGTCTCCGCAACGTACGCGCTCGAATACGGCCAGAACACCCTCGAGGTCGCATCCGACGCGATCGGCCGCGGAGCGCGTGTCGTGATCCACGACGACGTGCTCGCGACGGGGGGGACGGTGCAGGCGATCGCCGGGCTCGTCGAAGAGCTCGGCGGGACGGTCGTCGGCATCAACTTCGTGATCGAGCTGTCGTTTCTCGGCGGTCGCGACAAGCTCGACCGGTACGACCTGCACGCGCTCATCACATACTGACGCGACACCGCACCCGCGCACGCTCCTCGTCCGTTCCATCGGTGTCCACGACAGGAGCGAGGTGAGAGGGATGCGGAGCTATGGGTTGTACGACGTCACGCGGGGCTTGACACTCGCGCTCGCCGCGGGGCTCGCCGGACTCGGGATCTGGGGTGCGTCGCAGATCGGCACCGGCACCATCGGCCGCTTCTGGCTGGCGATGGCCGTGGTCGCAGCGGCCGGCTTCGTGCTCGCGCTCGCCAACCACGTCGGCACCTGGACGAAGGGACTTCGCCTCCGTACGTCGCCGACGACCTTCCTCGTCGCGTTCATCCCCGTCCTTGTGTGCGTCGCGTGGACGCTTCTCGCGAGTCAGCCCGGCGGCGGGTGGGAGGAGGGTCGCATCCACTCGTGGAGCTCGTCCCTCGGGATCTTCGGCATCGTCCATTCGCTCGGGGTCTGGCGCGGCGTCCTGGCGTTCGGCTTCGGCGTGATGCTGGCGCTCTCCCTGGACGGGGTGCCGCAACCTGCGCCGGTCGATCCGGTCGCCACCGACGAGCCCCTCGCCGCCGAGCGCCGGTGGGCCGGAAGTCGCGGTAACGCCGAGGTCGCGAACACGGACACGCGAGTCAACGAGCCTGTCTGAAGATGAGTGCTGGAACGGGGGATCATTCGAGCGCGCGCGGACGGCCGACAGAGAACGAGATGAACGAACCGGGGGGAATGAGATGAACGAACGGGGGTCGCAACTTCTCGAAGCGCACATCCGGAACTTCGATCCGCGCCGGCCGACCGCGCGGGAACGTCTCGCACAGGCGATCGGCGAGCCGCTCGCGCGCAAGCTCCTGTTCGCGCTACGTCCGGTGCACTAGCGCCGCGGCGGGGTGTCTTCGCCGCGGAGGCGGACGAGGAGCCAGAT
>Ga0070734_10006070_pt1 | contig 10329 bp, 10 predicted proteins | sample Coa_R1_8_FD_66444 | JGI IMG/M metagenome (GOLD analysis project Ga0070734, IMG submission 66444) | Surface soil microbial communities from Centralia Pennsylvania, which are recovering from an underground coalmine fire - Coalmine... | ecosystem: Environmental > Terrestrial > Soil > Unclassified ... | reverse complement strand
GCGTCCCCATCCTACCCACCATTCTGATCCATACCAACCTGATGCTGCCCTATGAGAAGGTCATTCCGCGCTTCTCCAAAAAGCAGATCGTCTGCCGCTTCGGCAAGCCGGTCACCCTGGAGGAGTTGACAGGCGGAGGCAAGGGCAGCGAGGCGCTGCGGCGGGGCGCAGATCGCTTGAGAGAGCTGCTGCTGGCCCTCCAACAGAATCAACCCTATCCCGAAGCGACGCCCCAGGAGGAATCGCATGCCCACTCATAACGCGCAAGCGCGTGTTTTCGGCGTCTGGAAACGGCAAGCATGGAAGATCGCGCTCGGTATGTGCCTCCTGTTTACTGTGGGAAGCGGACTGCACACGGCGACCGCTGCGCCCCCGCTCATGCCCTATGCGACAGCCATCAAGGCAGGCTCACCGGAGGAGCAGGCGCTGCTCCTCCGGAACGAGGGAACGACTGTTACCGACGGCATCCGGCACGCCGATGCAGGCCAATTCTGGGTGTACAGCTTCACGGTCGCGCCCGATGAGACCTGTCTGCTGGAACTGACGCCCGCCGATCCCGCCGAGGACACGGTTCCCAATGTCACGATTGCCGGGCCGGATGGGAAAACGGTCCCCGCACAGGTAATGCGTGGAACGCAAGGCGTTCTGCAGATCAACTGGACCGTCCCTGCTGCCTGGGCGGTCGGTACGAAAGTCGCGGTCGTCATCGGTTCACAGACAGTCGCCGTTACGGTAAAGAGCCTGCGCCTGACAGAGAAGCAGGCAGACACCAACGGCGATGGCCTGCCGGACAACGTCGCCCGCCAGATGCTGGAGGGCACGCCGCCCGGAACGCGCCTCACCGTGGCAGGAACGCCGGCGCAAGCCTATACCGTCACACAGACCGGCCACCTGGTCGAACCGGCGCTCGACCTGCAGACCGACGCCGTCTTCGCCTACGGCACGGGCGAGGACCTAATCCGCGCCTGGAAAGGGCGCGGCTACACCACCTGGACCATGGGCGGCTCCCGGGAGGGCAAAGCATATGCGGACGCCCATCGCGACGAACTCCAGACCGATGCCGCTGGAAACCCCCTCATCATCGGCGGCGATAGCTTCTATCTCGACCCCACGACGAACCGCAACGCCATCGAACGCGCCTACTACGAACTGGCGCTCTCCCGTGGCAGCGAAGGCGTCTGCCCGGAGGAGCCGGAGTACTTCGCCTCGGCGGGGTACGAGGCGGCCTTCAAGGCGGCCTGGAAGCAGAAGTATGGTTCGGACTGGAAAGCGCCCGCGAGCAGCCTGGAGGCGCGCTGGAAGGCGGCGCAATTGATGGCGGATCTGGAGACGAACCACATCGGAGCGGTCCTGCAGGCGGCGCAATCGAAGCCCGGAACGCGCGTCATGGTCGCCCTGCATAGCCCGCTCCACTACGCGCTCTCCGGCATCGTCAGCCCGCAATACCGCATCACGAGCCTGCCCAACGTTCAGGATGTCATCGGGCAGGTCTGGACGGGCACGGCGCGCACACCTATTCGCTACGCCGGGCAGCGGGGTGATCACACCTTCGATACCGCCTACCTGGAGTACTCCTCACTCTATCAACTGACACGCGGCGCCAACCGCCGCCTCTGGTTCCTTATGGACCCGCTGGAAGATGACCCCTCCCGCACCTTCGCCGACTACAAGAGCCACTACGAGCAGACCGTCATCGCGGCGCTCCTCTGTCCCGGCGTCGATGCCTACGAAGTCATGCCCTGGCCGGAGCGCGTCTATGGTCATATCCCTGCCGAGTACGCAACGGAAGTCCACTCGGTCGTCGCGGCGCTCCAGGAGATGCACAATCAGCAGGGCGTACAGGGAAATGTGGTGGGCGCGGGCATCGGCGTGTTCGCGTCCGATTCGATGCAGTATCAGCGGGCAGTCCCGAACGTCAGCGATCTGGACGGCTTCTTCGGATTGACGGTCCCCCTCTTGCAGCGCGGAGTTCCCATTCAGGTCCTCTCTCTGGATCGGGCGGCGGATCCGGGGTATCTGAACGGCTATAAGACCCTGCTCCTCTCCTACGACTATCAGAAACCCCCGGATGCTCGCGCCCAACACGCCCTCGCGGAGTGGGTGCGCGGCGGAGGCAGCCTGCTGTTTTTCGGCGGGTCGGACCCCTACAACGCCGCCCCGGATTCCTGGTGGAGGCAGGCGCACTATGCCGCCCCACAGGATGAGATGTTCGCGCAGATGGGGATCGCGACCGGAGGACCGGCAAAGACGCAGGCCGCGACCGAGGAAGACCTCCATGCCTATACCCGCCTGCTCCAGGCCGATCCGGACTGCCATGATCTCCAGAACCGTCGCCAATACACTCTGGACCTCACGCCCTACGCACAGAAGACTGGCAGCGTTCGCATCCGCTTCTCGGATCGTTCGCCGGGGGATGGATGGGGGCCCTGGGTGAAGGGGGCGGAGTTGCAGGTCAAGGGGCAGATCGCGGCGGCCTTCGTCACCGGATCGGACATCGAGAACCACTTCCTGGTCTATGACAATAACAGTCAATTCAACGGGCAGGCACGCTTCGCGGATAGGACCGCCTCCTGGACCTACCAGTTCGACAATCTGCCCCGTGGCGTGCCTATCTCCTTTACGGTTGACATGGGCAATGGATTTGTGGTGGAGGCCGCCTCCGCTCAGCCGGATCTCGGCCACACCCTCCTGAGCACCGACACCGTCGGAGGGCTGGCCAGAGCGTTCCCGCGCCTTCGGCTCGGCGCTTCCTACCCCGCAACGCTCTACCCCATCTCCGCGCCAACCGTTTCCAAAAACGGGCAGGGCGGAAAGGTTGCTGCGAGGCCGCAGGCGGAGGGGCTTTCGGTCCTCTTCACGCTCCGCTCCGGCGGCGCGCCCATCTGGATGCAGCCGGTCGGACAGGGCCGATTGATCTACGTAGGGATCGCGCCGGGCTTTTTTGCCGGCAGTGAGACGAGCGCGGGTCTGCTGCGCGCTCTGGTGAAGTACGCACACCAACGAGCCGGAGGGACCTATCGGGAGCCGGGTTTCCTGCAACTGCGGCGAGGGCGTTTTACGATTGTGAGAACCTTCGGCGACGAAGCGGACGTCGAGGGCCGCATGATCGATCTCTTCTCACCCACCCTCGATGTCGCCGATGACCGGACGATCCCTCCGCACGCGCTGGCGCTGCTCTACGATCTCGGCCCGGATGGAGATCCTCCGCATATCGGGTTTGTGTCGGGGCGGGTGCAGGCCCGCATCGAGACACCCCGGTTGAGCGAGTTCTTTGTCCGCGCCCCCCTCAACACGCCGGGGGCTGCACGGCTCCATGCGGGGGGCAAATCCATTGCAGGCGCGCGCGCCATGGACCGGCTCGGACGACCTGTGGACTTGCAGGTGACCAAGGAGGGAGATACAGTCCTGCTCCGCTACCCCAATGATCCCGATGGGATCATCGTGCGCGTCGGGTGGGAGTAAACGCAGATCAGTTTGGCGTGTCCTCGCCGGTCAAAATGGACTTCACACTCGCGGGCCGCGCGCTGAAAGCCCGGTTCAGGATAATCAAACCGAAGATCAAGAGAATGATCCCGGCAATGGTGATGATGGTCCCGATAGCTTCCTGAATAAACTCATTTCCCTTGGCATGTTGCATCGAGGACTCTGCGCCGACCAGCAGAATCTTCCGCACACTGGAAATGATGCCGACGACCAGGAACTCCTTCATGATGGCCTGGATGTTCCGCGTCTGCAAGTAAGTGATAATGGTTCGGAGCAGTTCCAGGATGATAACGGCAAACAGGATGCTGCTCAGGATCGTCAGGCTGCCACTGACGAAGGTATCGGCTTTTCGTTCCGATCCGGCTTCCTCGCCGCTCTTTTTGTCGCCTTCCGGCTTGGATTGTGATGGGGTGTTGCTTCCGGCGCTCGGAGACTCCGGCGTGGTTTCGGCATTCTTGCCCGGTTGTGTCTCTGGGGAATTGCCTGGCGGTGCTGCATTTGGCGCTGCATTCTGTTCGGGCTTATTCGGCTTCGCAGGCGCAACGTTTGCTGGCTCCTGAGTGCTGGTCATGGATTGGAACAGCAACGGCATCTGCTTTACAAAGACGATCCCAGTATCGAAGAGCACTGTGATCGACAAAAGCAGAAAGAAGATCGCGACGACGACATGCGCCAGCGTGTCGGTGCGTTCGAGAAATCGGAGCGTCCTGGGCGAGACATCGGTGGCATGATCCTCTTCGGATTCTGACGGATGGTGTTCGGGCATCAAGACAACCTTTCCGGAAAATAACTGGGATTCGCCTCGTTAATTCGGCATCGAGCGCGGCTTTCCCTTTGAAATTCCGGCTTAGGGCGGTACAATCGCAGTATGGTTACCGAATCGGATATTCTCTATATCGGTTTTGTGCTGGGGCATGGCGGCGACGCGGTCCAGATGGGCGAACTGGCGGCGGGAATGGCGGCGCGGGGGCGACGGGTCCGGATCGTAGTCCCGGAGATGGAGACGACCCAGGGTTTCGCAGAGCAGTATCGTGCGCGTGGGGTCCTGGTCGAACGGGACGTACGCATTCGGGCCGACCCTGCCGGAGCAAAACAGGACCTACAAGCGCTGATCTCCCTCTACCAGACCTATCACGCGCCGATCCGGCACTTCCATACAGGGGACGTTTGCTTGCCGCGCGATGCCGTCCGCGCTCTGGATCACCTCGACCTGCCGCCTGCCTACGCAACCCTCCACAGCCCCTACGATACCGTTGCACCGGGCAGCCCACGGGGGGAGTTCTGGGCCGCTGCTGTAACACGGCGCTTCCATGCCATTACCTGTCCCTCCAGACACGCCTGCCGGACACAGATGCAGATCGGGGTGGAACCGGAGCGCGTACACCATATCCCGAATGCCGTAGATACCCGTCGCTACGCCTGCGGCGATGGTTCCAGGCCACGCCGTGAACTCAAGCTGGCGTCGGATACTCCCCTGATCGTCTCGACGTCCCGCATGGACGAACAGAAGCGTCCCATGGACACGCTGGCGGCGTTTCGGGCAATCGCTCAAGAATTCCCCGACGCCCACCTCGCTTTCGTTGGGCAGGGGAGCCTGATGGAGGCGGTGCGCTCCCTGGCCCATGAGTATAGCATGGGGGATCGCGTTCACCTGATGGGACACCGCAACGACATTCCCGATTGGCTGGCGGCGGCGACCGTCTGGGCGTTGCCCACGGAGGCGGAGAATTTCAGTCTGTCGGTACTGGAGGCGCTCGCGGCGGGCTGCGCGATCGTCAGTACGCTCTGCAAGGGCAACGATGAGGTTCTGGTGGAGGGGGAAAATGCCCTCATCCATGCCATCGGCGGAGAGGGACAGGCGGAAGCCATACGCCGTCTGCTCTCGGACGCCCGGCTCCGCCAACGTCTACGCCAGACAGCACAGCACACCGCACAGGCATACGATCTGCCCCTCATGGTGAATGCCTATGCCCGGCTCTATGACAGGAGCCTACGTGAGGGTTCAGGCGTCGAAATGAGTTCAACGTAAGGAGAAGGAAAGTGCGATTTCACGGCGTGATGGCCATGGTGATGGTTCAGGATATAGAGCGGGCGCTGCGCTTCTATCGCGACACGCTCGGCTTTACCGTGCAGGACGAGCAGGAGGATTGGGTGCTCTTCCAGGAGGGGGTCAGCCTGGGGTTGTCGCCGGAGCCGCTGCCGGAAGCCAACCTGGCGATCAACGCGGTGATGGTCACCCTGATCGTGGAGGACGTCGCCGCCTGCTACAATGAGATGATCCAGCAGGGCGTCGCTTTCTTCCTGCCCCCCACAACCGACGGCGGCATCACCTTCGCTACCTTCCGCGACACCGAAGGCAATCTGCTCCAACTGATGGAAATGCAATAACTATTCTGTTTCGGCGTCTGTCTGCTGTTTCTGGGCGGTGACAAGGACCAGGAGGAGGACCGTGAGTGCCATCAACAGCCCGAACATGACCACAGGCCCGCCGATCCTTGGGCCGAAGTCGTTGAGCAGGTAGTCCATGCGATCGATCAGCAGGGCGAGACGCGCCATGATGGTCGAGCCGAAGATCGCGCCGAAGGTGAACATCATCAGCCAGCGCCCCATCTTCGCCATGCCTTTCTGAACCGGGTGCTTCTGCTCGAAGGAGAAGAAGAAGTAGCTCATGACGCAGAGCAGGGTCACCATAAAAATCAGGTTGTTGATGGCGTCCGGCAGGGTGACGGCTTTAATGGCGGGATGATCCGCCGTCTTCGCAATCAGGGCATGCGGGATCAGGGGCTTGAAGGAGGTGCGGATCTGCGGCCAGAGGTCATTGACAAAGCCCTGGAACGACTGCCCGGACGCCACTCCCAGGAAGAAGCCGATCATCGCCCGCGCCAGCCAGTTGTACTTGCGGGAGTAGATGAAGTAGTAGAGCAGGCCGGCCACCAGGGTAAGGATCCACCACCACTGCCCCTTCACCCAGATGGGCTCCCACCACTTCGGCTTGAGCACCTCGTTCCAGGTCGCGGCGACGCCGAAGCCGGTGGCCAGGCCGAGGAAGATATGCTCGAAGAGTCGATAGAGCTTGTTCTCCTTGTAGAGGACGGAGTAGAGCCCGAGCGTGCAGATGGCGCCGATCCAGAGCCCGATGGCCTCCTTGTTTGCGGAAATCCAGTTCATCTAGCCCCTCCTGCCCGGGCGCGTTGGCTCCGCTCCAGAAGCATCGCGATGTTTCCCAACAGAATGAGCGAAATGATGAGAAGATGGGCGAAGGAGAGCGAATTGCTGTCCACGGTCGCCCTGCCGATCACACCCAGGAGCTGCTCGTACTCGATAGCGCCCTGCAAGCCGTTCAGCATCCCGACAAGCTGGCCGCTATCGAGATAGGTATAGGTTTCGGGCGCCATGACGGCTGTCGGCGCAAGCCCCATCGGGATCTTATACGGTCCCTGGACAAACTGAATATAGGCCTGATACGAGGCGGTCGGGTTCACATTCAGAATGAGGGAGATGTCCTTGGCGGAGTGGATGCCCTTCATAACCGGTAGATCCGCTATCGTGTGGTTATGGACATCCGCCGACACCGTGGCCGGCACATCCCGCACCAGCGCCTTCAGAATGTTCACCTGATCCACCTTATATCCCCAGTTCACCCAGGTGACCCCCTCCTGCACGCCATACTCCGGATGCGTCTCGTTGTACTCCTTCTGAAGCTTCACCGCGATATTCTGGCAGAGGACGCTGGGTTCCGGCGCAAAGGCCAGGAGCGCAAAACGGATCTTGCGCTGCATCAGGTGGCGCATCATCACCTCGGTCTGCGCGCCGTTCTCGCCGCGCGTGCCCGGCCCCCAATCCACGCCGAACAGCACGAAACTGCCCTCCGGCATGCTCTCGATCTTATCGTAGAGTTTCTGCGTGGGCGGCGATACCGTGACCGGCAGCCGGATTTTCAGGAAAAAGGGAACCGTCACCGTCAGCAGCAGGAGGGCATAGAGCCACCGCCGATCCAGGTTTTGCAACAGCGTCAGTATGTTCACTCGAAGTAACTCCCTCGCTCCAGGCCGAGCCAGATACGCAACGCGACCGCCAGGCCGCCGATGCCCAGGCCGAAACCGATGGCACGGGTCGCCGCCGCATTGATGATGGTCAGAACCCAGTTACGGATGCCCTCGATCCGCAAAAATGCCAGCATGCTATCCTTAGGAATCGCGCTGGTAAGCATCTGACCGACCGCTACCTGCCCCAACATGACGATCACCGCAGTGATCAGCAGCAGCGTCGCCTCCGCGGAGCGTACCCGGAACGCGCGGTAGGCGGCGGACACGATATAGAAGGCGATGATGGAGAACATCGTCGCATCCAGCGTGTTCAATCCGTGCATGAACAGCAGATCGTAGATATCGGTGAAGGTTTTATTGACGTCTTTCAGGAGGCCGAAGACGAGCATGGCGATCATGCTGACAAAGAAAGCAAAGCTGTAGATCACATTCGAGCCGCCTCGCGTCAGCCTCCTGCCATGGACCTGGCAGAGGTTCAGCACCCCCACACCGACGGTCCATGCGCCGATGACGGTAGCGACATTCCCGAAAGGAACCAGGTAGGGCGTCAGGAAGTTGCCCTCCGCCTTCGGGTCCTGCGGCGTAGGCATAGCATGCGTAGGCAGGAAGAACTCCAGCGCAAAATAGAGCCCGCCCAGGAAGGTGATAGCCAGAATGACATAGCGGCGAAAGCGTTGCGGTATCAGTTGCAGCAGAGCGAGAAACACGGCGCTGACGACCAGCGAACCGATAACCCAGCCCCACCACGCCCCGCTTCCGCCCGGCGCTTCATGAAACATCCCATCTACTCACTTTCCGCTGTTGGCTGATACCAAGCATGTCCCTCGTCTCCCACCGTATATCGCGCATCCGAGGCATTCCGGATGTGTCTACCCCGTAAAGAATTTGACAAAGGCTTGTCCCAGAACGGGAGCCAGCGACGCCAATGCCGCGCCGACGACGACCAGTGCGATCAGCACGCCCTTGGCGATATCCTGCCCGACCAGGCTGCCCAGCAGGGTAGGTTCGCGGGAGAGATAGGCGCTGGCGGCATAGAATTCATCGCCGATAATGACATAATCGCAGGCGGCGATAAAGAAGGGGATCTGGGACGTACTGGGCGTGCCCGCGACCTGGATGGCTCCCACCTGGTTGCCAGTCTCCGCAAAGATCAGCGCTTCGGCGAAGAAGGTTCCGAAGTAGAAGGTGGCCGCCACGCGCTCCCGGACCAGGATACCGGAGACCGAAGCGGCGAACGCGAACTGACGCCCTGAGAGGAAGCGCACATCGTCGGCGTTGTACTGTTCCGGATATCCCTCCCCGGTATACGCTTCGCGGACCGCCTCCTGAGCGACCGGCAGGATCTCCGGAGCGGCGACCGGGACGATAGCACGTGTGCCGAACCGTGCGGAGTTGCGCACGATATAACTGGTGATCGCCAGGGCCTGGAGCGTAGGAACCGTCAAGCCCTGCAGCCCGATGCTGCAGAGCATGGGGCGTCCCATCTCGGTCGCACGCCCAATCGCCTCATCAATCGCCGTCAGTCCCTGAATGCGCCGGATAAACAGGTTTTTCCGCCGCGCTACCAGAATGGCGGCGATGATGATGACGCTAAAGAGTGGCAACAGGATCTGTACCATGAGGTTAGCGTGTTCCATGGGAGGCGGCCTCCTTTTCCAAGAGCTGCAACTCCTCGATCCGCCGGACCAGGCGTTCGACGTTTGCGCGCGTCTCGAACAATTTGGAGAACTTCTGCAAATTCTTTGCGCCGAAGAGCGGCGCCAGAAAACCGGAGCCGAGAATGAGCGCCTGGCTGCCCAGATATGTCAAGGGCTTGTGCATCTCCAGAAACAGGATCGCCGGCACATGCAGCCCGCGCCGATGGATCTTCTGCGCAAGGTCTTCCACCAGCTTATCCCGCTCTTCGTCTGTAAGCTCTGCATCCCAATCGAAAACGTTCACGCGCTCCCTCTCTGTATTTCGGTTGGTGTACTCTCTTCGCTCTCCGCCTGCAGGGATCCCGGAGTATCCGGGATCAGTTCCGGGGCGCAGCGGGCCACGACTTGCAGTACGGAAGCCCGGTCGCCCGGCTGGCCCTTGGGAGCAAAGCGCAAGGTAACGCCTCGAAAAGCGTCCAGCCGCGATGGTTTTGCCAGGGGGGTGAGGGTTACGGCCTGCTTTTCGCGCAGGCAACGGCGCACCTCTTTCCAGAGCACCGTTCCCCGCAGTCCTGGCCCACGTGCGCTCGCCTCCTGCGTGGTAATCCAATAGTCCACAGGAAAGAGATACTCCCGAACGGAACCCAGCAACAACAGCACCGCCGCCAGCACGGGCAGGGGGTGATGGAATACCATCCAGACGCAACCTGCACCCAACAAGAGCGTCACGATCAGGATGGGCAGGCGCTGCGGATAACGGCGCAACAGGTGGACCTGCCAGGCGAGCAGAGGTGTCGCATCCGCTTCTGGGGTCCCCTCCTTGGGCAGAGGATCCTGCGAACTTGCTTGAGATGCCATAACGGCATTATATCGGTTTGATACCCGACTGTCAAGTCCAGGAAAAATTCATTGACAACGGCGGCATTTTCTGATATACTACGTCCCGTCTGGCGACAGAGATTCCATGTTTCGGGGTCCTGGTACGAACAGGTCGTACCTGCTGTGCGTCGCCGGAGGGGTGATCCATCAACAAGGATTTTAGGGTAAACGAGCAGATTTTGCGGGGGCCGCGCGAGACACGTGTGCGTGATGTGCGTGTCATTGATGACGAGAACCAGGCGCTTGGGATTATGAGCGTCCGCGATGCCCTTGCGATTGCCCAG
>Ga0070734_10006069_pt1 | contig 10330 bp, 7 predicted proteins | sample Coa_R1_8_FD_66444 | JGI IMG/M metagenome (GOLD analysis project Ga0070734, IMG submission 66444) | Surface soil microbial communities from Centralia Pennsylvania, which are recovering from an underground coalmine fire - Coalmine... | ecosystem: Environmental > Terrestrial > Soil > Unclassified ... | reverse complement strand
TCGCTCTCTATGCGCTTGGGCTCCATCCCACGACGATAGCGCCAGGACGATCTCGGAGTCCATTTTTAGGTTAGCGCTTATGGGGGCAAGCCCCCGCCCTACGATTCGTTGCGGGCGTATGGCCAAGGGATCGAAACGATCCACGTTGCGGGCGTAGGGCCAAGGGATCGAAGCGATCCGGGTTTTCGTTTCACGAAGTGATGGGCGGTCGGGAGATATCATCCAAGTCAGTTGGGATGATCGACGAAGGGGTCGCTGGCTACATCTGCTTCGGGCGGACGATGCCGCCGAGGTCGGCTCCCCGGTAGAAGTCGTTGACCCGGCGCATGTCACCCTTGGCGACCGCGTAGGCGATCGCGGCGGAAGCGGCCATCGAGGTCGCTGACGACATCTGGCCGGGCATGTCGGCGCCGGTCGTCGGGTCGAAGCCCTTGATCGAGCCGTCGCGCATGACGCCGCCGAACCAACCCGTCTTCAGCCAGCCGCCACCCATTGCATAGACCCAGTTGGTGTTACCGGGCGTGCCGTCCGGCCACCCGTTGCGGTCGAGCGGGTTCTTCGGAGTATCACCGTGGACCGAGATGACGACGTTGCTGGAGATCTTGGTGCCCGCGCACGTCGGGTCGTCCATGCCGTCGAGGTCGGCCATGAAGGCGTCCAGGATCTTGCCCATCGTCGTGATCGTCATCAGCAGGGTATTCATGTCGGCAAAGGCGCCGTGCGGGTCGTCTTCCATTGCCGGTATCAGGATGGAAGAGGTCAATCCCAGCTTGAAAGCCTTGGCGGTCGTAATGAGCGCCTTGGCCAGCTCTTGCAGCTTGGTCGGCGAGCCGCCGTTGACTCCGTAGCGCGCCATGTCGCTCGCCGACGGGCGCAGTTGATTCGAAAGATTGACTCCCAGCAGGTTGGAAGCGGTCTTGGCGGTACGATAGCCACGCACGTAGGTGGAGCGTCCCGCCACCGCTTGCAGCCCGAGGAATCCCTTGTAATAGGCTTCGTACAGCGCCGCGTCTTTGGGGTTCGCCAGGGTGCCCATCGCGCTGGAAGCGGCGGAATTGAACAGATCGACCATTCCGTCCGAGTTGGACACTTGCGCGATCTGCGGCGCGCCGTTCGCCGAGCCGTAAGGCAGTCCCGTTCCACCGACGTTGACTCCGATCACCGGAACCAGCGTGGGAGTCGAAGCCTGCAAAGCGGCGCACGCTGCGAACAGCCCAACGCCGGTCCCGATCGTCGCAGAGGAGGCGGGCGCGACGGTGTGCGTTTGATTCTGTCCCGACATGAAAGCGGTGACGAACTTGGATTGCCCGAGCGACGTCCAGGGCGCTTGCGGTCCAAGCATCAAAGGCTTGTCGGTTCCGCTCGCCATCGTCGCCATTCCGGGAGCGTGGAACGCGAAGTTGGGATCGGCGGCGGCCGCCACGTCGACGTGCGGCCAGAACAGGTTGAACCAGGCAAAGCCGCCGTTTCCGGCGACGATGTGCACCGAGCGGTTGTTGACCGAGCAGGCCATCTCGTCGGCGAGCGCCTGGCCGGCAGTGCCCGAAGTGGCCTCGAAGATCTTCCACCGATCGAGCCCGAGGACCGCGCCGACCGCGATCGAGTATTGGATGAACTTGCGCCTATCGACCCCGCGCAGCTGAACTTCCGGCCTCTTTGCGAGAGAAGGCTTGGCCTGGAATAGAGTCGTCGACATGGTGGTCTCCTATTCGCAGGTGTGGGCCGCGGCGAGAATGACCGCGACTGCCATGTTGCGGCCGACCTCCGGCGACGACGCCTCTGCGATCACTTGATTGCAGAGCGTCGCGTGCTGCGGAGTCGCCGGAGCGCCCATCAAGCAGCTGATACCTTGCAGCGTACAGTTGCCGCTTCCATCGAACATCTGGGCGGGCTGACCATCTACCTTGCAAGCATCCAGGTTGGGCATCGCAGAGATGATCTCCGGCGCCGCTTGCACGAAGACGTCCATCAGCTTGGTCGCGCCCGCCGCGGTCGATTGGGTCGGCTCGCGCGTGCGGGCGAGGTAGTTGGGAGCGCCGAGCGCGGCCGCGCCCGAGCGATAGAGCTCGCCCGCCGTCGGTGGCGCGCCGTTCTGCGCGGTGGCGTCCAGGTTGACGCCGCGCGATTGCAAGAGGTGTCCGAGCGTCGCATAGGACATCTTCTGGCAAGAGTGCAGGCGCGTCGAAACGGTCGGCGGGCCCTCTTCCTGCTTCTGCTGGAGGATGTCGAACGGGTCGCGTCCGTCTTGCGGGTGCTCGAAGGTGTTCTTGACGCCGCCGGCCGTCAGTTGGTCGCTGGGCGCGGTCGGGTCGGTAGCGGTGTTGGTCGAAGGCTGGCTGGTCGGCATGCCGCCGAGGCAGGAGGCGGTCGCCAGTCCGACTGCTGCGATCATTCCATTGAGTCGTCGCATGGCGTCCTCCTTAGAACTTCACGAAGTCGTCGGAGACGAACATGGTTCGAATCGTCTTCTTGAGCTGCATCTGATTCTGCTGGTAGTCCTGGACGTACGGCGCAATCACCACGTCCGGCACCGTCGCCAGGTCGAGGACGACATCGTCTTTGGACATCACCCAGTCATAGGCGCGTACCACCACGCACGCTTCCACCTCGGAGTCTTTGCTGAGCGCCTGCCCGAGCGACGTCAAGTCGGACACCTCGATACCGAAGCGCCACGAGGTCGCTTCGTTCGGCGGCAGCCAATCGGTCAGCTTCGCCTTGGGGAGTCCCTTGACCGGAACCGTCACCTGAATGGTCGATTGCCACATTCCCTTGGCGTCGAAGTTGGCGAACAACGGTGCGATGTGATTCATCGTGGTATGGCAGTTGGCGCATACCACCGAAGAGGTGTCGTGGAAGTCGATCGCCGCCATCGGACCGCCGGTGATCGACTCGAACGGCCACGGTGAAGTGTAAAGACCCGCGCCCATCGGCATCGGCGAAGTGGAATACTCGGTCGGGAACTTGCGGCAATCGAACGTCTCCTGCACCCAGCGCGTGCGGCGGAACGCCATGTTGGAGACGAACTGCGCCTGCACGCCGGGATCGGTCAGAACGCCCGCCGTCGACGGCGCGCCGTTGCCGCAGCCGGCGTCGGTGAACTGACCGCTCTGTGAATCGTAAGTGGGGCAGGTATTGTTGGACGCGGTCCAGACATCGCCGAAGGGTCGATTCTGCGCCACCACTTCGGCCGCGAACGTCGGCGCCGTCTCCAGGCTCACTGCCATGTTGTTACCAACCGGCAGCGACCCGCCCATCTTGAATGTATTCCTGAAGTATCCGATCAACTGCTCATTGAATCGCGGGTCGGCCAGATAGGCGTCAATCTGCTTCTCGTATTGCATCTTCTGGTTCCCGGCGACCAGCACCGCGTGCTGCTCGTCCAGCGTCGGCAGATCGCCGACCAGCTTGATCGCGGCGGTCCGCAGCGCGAGGTTGTAGTTGACCTGGCGCTGGCCGAGCTGCGAGGTATCGACCGTTCCGGGGTTGTTGTTGTTCCCCGGATTGCTTCCAGGGTCGCCGCTTCCCGCGTTGGACGGAGTCCCGCTCATCGCCTGCCCCGCGCAGCCGCCGAGCGCGAGCGCCCCGGCGACGGCGAACCAACGAATCATCGTCTGATGTTCTCGCATGGTCGCCTCACTTCTCGCTGTTTACCCATTGCGTCGCCGCTTGGACGAACGCGTTCCAGGCATTGGAGTCGCCGTTGAACTTGAAGGGGTGATTGGCGTTCCCCTTGGGATTGGTGACCAGGAAGATGTCCGAGTTGGCGACGGTGGTGGTATCGATTCGATTCTTCACTTGAGCGCAAGCGTCCGACTGACCCTGTTGCGAGAGGTCATTCACCTTGGTCATATCGGTAGCGGCGGTCGCCAGTTGATTGCTACCGCCGTGGCAGGCGAGGCAGCGCGACGCCAGGGTCGGCTGCGCGTCGGCGGTGAAAGCCATCACGTCTTTGCAGCCGCCGCCGCCCTGGACCACGCCGCCGTCCATTCCGCCGCCGTTGGCGTCGTACTTGGACAGGGTCTGGAAGCCGATCTCGATCTGGTCGAGCGCGCCGACGCCGTCGAGAAAGAGGGTTCCGGGGCCGAGCGTGGTGGCGTTGCCTTGCGCGACCGACAGGTCGAGACCGGCAAAGCTGTCGACCGGGTCGGGGACCTTGACGCCGTTGGAGACCACGATGAACAGCGGGTGGACGATGCGGACGCCGTGCGCGCCGTCGGTGTGAACGGTGATATTGGACAGCTCGAGCGTCGATTGCAGCAGTTGCGAATCGAACGTGATGGACGTTCCGACGAAATCGGAGCCGAGCGCGCCGAGGTCGATCTTGTTGGCGCCCGCTTTCGGCAGCATCGGCATCGTCGTGTACGTCTGCGCGTTGGGCGGCGGGAGCAGCTTCGCCTCGACGGTCAGCCAGGCGAGGACGATGGGCGCCTGCGCGGGCGTGAAGGCGGGACCTTCGTGCTTGCCCTTGGTGACCAGCAGCGAGTCGCCGGGGTTGGGCGTCACCATCCCCGGGGTCACGTGGAGCGTGTCGTAGGCGACCGGCTTCAAGAAGGAGGGGCCGGCCGCGCCGTCGCGGTCGTGGCAGACGGAGCACGCGCCGTCGAGGATCGGCTTCACTTGCGAATCGAACTCGGCGCGCGCCGGATTCCCCGCGTCGCCGAGCGCGGACCCGTCGCCGCCGCTCGCGCCGCCGTCGCCGCCGTTCATCCGCGCGAAGTCGCCGAGGCAGCCGCTCGACGAGATGGCGAGGGCGGCGAGGGCGACGCGCGCGGCGCCGAGCGCGGCGAGCGGGAGCGTTTGTGGGGCGCGAGCCATCTCGACCGCCCGCTTTTGCGACGCCCGTGCCGCGGAGGCCGCTTCGCCGATTGCCGTTTCACGCCCGATTTCATTGACCCTTGCGCAAACGGTGGGGCTTTCGTACCCCACGAGAAGGAGGGACCGCGAACCCCGCAAATGGGGACAACGCTCCCCGCTTGAGCCGGCGCGCGCCGATCGATTGCGATCGCTTCAGGGAGCGAGCAATCGCGCGCGCAGCGCGATCGCTTGCAGCGCGAGATCGATCTTTTCGGCGGCGCGGGCGAAGGCGTCCGCGGACTCCTCGACGCCGTCTTTGCCGTCGACGGCGGCGACGCAGGCGATCGCTTCCGCGCCGCGGCGAATCGGGAGGAAGAGCATCGCGCGCTCGCCCGGCGCGCCGAGGACGGCCGCCAATCCGCCGAGCGTTTGCGTCGAGCCGCGCCCGAGCCGTGGTTTCCCGTCGGCGAGCGCGCCCTGGATCAATTTAATGGAGTCGATCGGCGCCGAAAAACGCGCGAGCGCCGCCGGGTCGATCGCGCCCGCCCCGCGCGCGCCGCGCAATTCGCCGTCGAGCGCGGCGACCAACACCGCTCGCGCGAACTCGAGCGCGACGAACCCGAGCAACGAATCGAGCGCCGCGTCCACCGTCGTCGCGGCCGCCAACTTTGCCGCCAACGCCTGAACGTCCGCGCGCGCAGGCGATTGCGAATGCGCAGACGATTGCGAATGCGCAGGCGATTGCGAATGCGCAGGCGATTGCAATTGCGCAGGCGATTGCAATTGCCCGGGCGAATGCAATTGAGCTGGATGCAGGTCGGGAAAGGACGGCGCCTCGGCGGCCGGGCCGAGCCCGTCCAGCTCGATCTCCATCTCCGACGGCGCGTCGGACAGCGCGCCGCGCGGCCACACTCCATAGAGCCTGGCGAGCGCCGCGTCCACCATCGTATCGGGCGCCACCATCGGCCGCACCTCGCGCCGCGTCCGCGCCGCCACCTCGGCGATCGCCTCCTTGTCGGTCGGGTCGCTCATCGCCACCCACAAGCGCGCCCCGTCGAGCCGCACCGGGAAGAGGCGATGGCGCGACGCCAGCTCCGACGGCACCAGCTCCACCACCGCGCGCGGCGCCCGCTCCGCCTGCGCCGCCGTCGCCGCCGGCAGGTGCAGGTGCTCGGCCAGCATCGCCGCCATCTTCTCCTCGGAGACCAGCCCGAGCTCGACGAGGTTTCGCCCCAGCCGCCCGCCCGCCTGCCGCTGCCGCGACAGCGCCCGCTTCAGATCCTCGTCGGAGATGACGCCCATCTCCACCAACAGATCCCCGAGCCGCACGCGCGAACTATATCAGCGCAGCTTGCGGAGCGCCGCCATTTCCCGTCGGAAGTCGTCCGGCGGCGGCCGCTCGAAGCGCAGGCGCTCGCCGCTCTGCGGGTGGACGAAGCCGAGCGTCTCGGCGTGCAGGAGCAGGCGCGCCGACGGCAAAGGCTCGCCGCCGCGCGCGACGAAGTCCCTGATATAGACGCGCTCGCCGACCAGCGGGTGACCGCTTTCGGCGAGGTGGATTCTGATCTGGTGCGTCTTACCCGTTTCCAACTTGACGATGCATTCAGTCGCGCGCGCGCCGACCGGACCGACCGCCTCGACGTGGGTGATGGCGCGCTTGCCACGCCCGTCGCGCGCCGACCCGCGCAATCCGTCGCCGCGGTTCTCGACGAGAAAGCTGTCGATTCGACGGCTCTCGACTCGCCCGTGCGCGATACAGCGGTAGCTCCGGTCGACGTCGTGCGCGCGAAACAGATCCTGCAAAGCGCGCTCTGCCGTCTTCGTCTTGGCAAAGCACAACAACCCTGAAGTCTCTTTATCGATCCGATGAACGACGTGCAGCGGAGTCTCCGTCGCGCGCCGCCCCGCTCGCTTCCAGTGCGCGCGAACCAGGTCCATCGCAGTCCCCGTTTCGCGCGCCTCGTAGGGAACCGAAGAGACGCCCGCCGGTTTGTCCAGAATCACCAATTGCGAATCTTCAAAGACGATCTCGCCCGCCGGCAGCGGGACCGGCACGCGCGCCGCCGCGCGCAGCTCCACTTCCGCCCCGTCGCGCGGCCGCTCGGCGGGATCGGTGACGCACCTGCCGTCGACGAACAGCTTGCCGCGCTCGATCAAGCGCCGCGCTTCCGACCAGGTGTCCGCCAGCCGGTGGCGCCGCGCCAGCGCCGCCAGCGTCAGCCCCGCCTCGTCTCCCTCGACGGTGAAACCCTTCACGCCTTGCGAACGTATTGGAAGTCGAACGGGTTGCCGTTGATCCCTTTCGCCGGCGGCGCGATCCACGCCGCGATCTTCCCGCGCTCGAACACCCCGTGCATCAGGTTCTGGACGTGAGTGCGGTCCGCTTCCGACGGCAGCCACCGATCGCGCGACTCATTGAACCGCGCTTCATCGATCAGATTGCCATCTATGTCGTAAAACTGCCCCGCATAGATGCCTTGGTGGCGGTGAAAGCGGCGGTGCGGCAATCGCAATCGCTCGCCGACGCCGGCGCGCTCCAGCGTGCGATTCCACTTGTCGACGGCGCGCTGGCAATCGTCGACGTACCCGTCGCGCAGTACCTCGTTCATCGCCGTCCGCAGCGGCACGTCCTTCTTCACCAATGTTCCATTTTCGGGAACATCCATCGAATAGGAGCCTGCCAATGCTTTGTGCTCTTCGTATTGCGCCTCTTTGTATCTCCCCTTGAGCCCCGCCGCGAAGAAGTCCGCCGCGTTGGAAGAGATCTCGCCGCCGAAAAGATCCTCAGACAGGCTGAACCATAGGTTGATGTACTTCTGAATCACCTCCAGCGAGAGCGCTCCCTCTTTCACCGGGTCGAGCCCCTGCTTCATCAATTCGGCGGTGCGCGCGACCACGCGGTCGACGCCCGTCTCGCCGACGAACATGTGGTGCGCCTCTTCGGTGAGCATGAACTTGCAGGTGCGGCTCAAGGGATCGAACCCCGACTCCGACAGCGCATACAGTTGATACTTGCCGTCGCGGTCGGTGAACATGGTGAACATGTAGAAGTCCAGCCAGTTCTCGATCGGCTGGTTGAATGCGCCGAGGATGCGCGGCTTGTCCGAATCGCCCGAGCGCCGCTGCAGGAGCCCTTCCGCCTCTTCGCGCCCATCTTTACCAAAGTAACTCTGGAGCAGGTACACCATCGCCCACAGGTGCCGCCCCTCTTCGACGTTCACCTGAAAGAGATTGCGTAAATCATATAAAGAGGGCGCCGTCGCTCCCAGCATCCTCTGCTGCTCGACGGAAGCCGGCTCGGTATCCCCTTGCGTGACAATGATACGTCTCAGCATGTTACGAAACTCGCCCGGCACCTCCTGCCACGCCGGCTCGCCGAAATGGTCCCCGAACCCGATCGTGCGGTCCGCTTCCGGCGGCGTCAGAAAAATCCCCCACCGATAGTCAGGCATCTTGACGTAATCGAAGTGCGCCCACCCATCCGGCTCGACGGAGATCGCCGTCCGCAAGTAAACGTCCGCCTCCTGCCACCCGACCGGCCCCACCTCCCGCCACCATCCAAGATAGTTCGGCAACCACTGCTCGAGCGCCCTCTGCAACCTCTTATCCGACGAGAGATTGACATTGTTCGGTATCTTTTCGTCCAACTGCAGAGACATGATTCACCTCTTTCAGCTAAGCCGTAGGGCGGGGGCTTGCCCCCCGCCGGCTCACCCTGTTCATCGACGCTTGCGTATTCTCGTCGGTGCATGGCGGGCGGCCTTCGGCGTCTCGGCGGGGGGCAAGCCCCCGCCCTACGGTTCCCGTCAACGAATGCGATCGCCTTTGAGATGTGACTGATGATGAGGCGTCAGTCCCTGTACCTGGGACCCGTCTCACGTACGTCTCCAGTCGAACGCGGGGCGTTCGGGTTTGCCGTAGAGCGAGAGAGCGCCTTTGGGGCCCGTGGCGTTGGGTCTGATGAAGATCCAGTTTTGCCAGGCGGAGAGGCGGCCGAAGACCTTGGTCTCGAGCGATTCGGGGCCGGCGAAACGCAGGCTCGCTTCCATGCCGGTCAATGCGTCCGGCGAGAGGGAGGCGCGCTCCTCGACGGCGACGCGCAGCTCCTCTTCGAAGTCGATCTCGTCCGCCGCTACCGTGATGAGGCCGTTTGCGAACGCATCGGTGGCGCTCAATGGCTTGCCCTTCAAAGACAACGCCGCTTCCGCGCGCGACGGGTTCGCCAGGTGGCGCGTTTGCAGGCGCGTCAAGCCGGTCGACATCGGGAGCGCGCCGCCTTGGAGGGAGCCGAGCGCGACGGTGGCGCCGTCGCCGTCGAGCATATAGGCGCGGTCGGCGGCGAGCGCCAATTCGAGCAGCGGCCCGGCGAAACAGGAGCCTTCGTCGATCACCGCAAAGAAGCTGCGACCGGTCAGATCGAGCCGGCGCAGGACGCGAGCCATGTTGAGAATCGTTTCGCGAACCAGCCAGTGATCGCGATTGGCGGTCAGCATCTCGTCGACGGCGAGCACGCGCGCCGCGTCGCCGCGCGTCTTGATGAGAATGAGCCCGTACTCTTCATGGTTGAAGCGAAGGCGCAAGAGCGCGTCGTCCAATTCGCGGAAGGCGCGCAACGCCCACGCCGCCGCGCCGCGCGATTGCAGCTCGGCCGCGTCTTTCGGCTCCGGCTCCGACGGCGCGCGCACCGTCAGCTCGGCGGTCCGCCGCGCGCGATCGAAAGCGACACTGACGTAATGGTATTGGAGCCCGGAGTCCGAAACCTCGGGAACTATCGGTTCAAGCGTGATCCCTTCACCCTTTTGAGTATCAACCGTCTTGGCCAGAGCCTCCGCGCGCGCCTTGGACACCTCTGCAAACTTGGAGCGCGGGGCGACCGCGTCCACCAATCGCCACTCGACGGCGCGCTTGCCTTTGATCCCTTCCGCGACGGTACAGAAGACGTCCGCCAGGTCGCGCCGCACCTTGCGTTTGTCGACGACGCGCGTCAGCCCGCCGGTCCCCGGTAACACGCCGAGCAGCGGCACCTCCGGCAACGAAACGGCAGAGCTGCCGTCATCTATTAGAAGGATCTCATCGCACGCCAGCGCCAGCTCATAGCCGCCGCCCGCCGTCGTCCCATTGCAAGCGGCGAGATAACGCTGCCCGCTCCCCGCCGACGCGTCTTCTATAGCGAGGCGCGTCTCGTTGGTGAACTTGCAGAAGTTGACCTTGAAAGGGTGAGTCGACGAAGCGAGCATGAAGATGTTGGCGCCCGCGCAAAAGACTCGATCGCGGTCGCTGGTGATGGTTACCACCTTGACGCGCGGGTGCTCGAAGCGAAGCCGCTGCACCGCGTCCGCCAGTTCGATGTCGACCGCCAGGTCATAGGAGTTGAGCTTGAGGTCGTAACCGGGGCGCGCCGGGTATTGGTTGTCGACCGCCATCGCCAGCCGCGCCTGCTCGCCCTCGACGGAGAAGTGCCAGTGGCGATAGCGCGACGGATCGGTGTCGAAGGAGACGGGCGGGTTTTCGGCGGCGTCGGCCATCCGGTGATCTC
>Ga0070734_10006068_pt1 | contig 10331 bp, 10 predicted proteins | sample Coa_R1_8_FD_66444 | JGI IMG/M metagenome (GOLD analysis project Ga0070734, IMG submission 66444) | Surface soil microbial communities from Centralia Pennsylvania, which are recovering from an underground coalmine fire - Coalmine... | ecosystem: Environmental > Terrestrial > Soil > Unclassified ... | reverse complement strand
AAGGGCGCGCAGGTGGTCTACGCCCCCGCCCCGGTGGTGCGCGAGCCGGTGCTCGCCGCCCACCGCGAGATTGCCGGCGCGCTCGACCCGATCTTCGCCGGCCTCGCGCTGGAAACGCTGCAGCGGCTCAACGCCCGGATCGCGGTCAACGGCGAGGACCCCGGGGCGGTGGCGCGCGGCTACCTGAAATCGCAGCATCTCCTGCCGTGAACCGGGTGGCGCTGAGCCTCGCCGGCGCCGGCGCCGCCGCCTGTCTCGGCCTCGGCTTTCTGTCGCTGGCGCCGAACCGGCTGCTGTCGGGCCGTGCCGTGGCGCTGTGGGACGCGGCGGGACCCGCGCCGACGGCGGCGATCGTCGTGCTGCTGGCGCTGCTTGCGGCCTCCGCCTTCGCCGCACCGAGCCGGGTGCAGGTTGGGCTGGCGACGGCGCTGCTGCTGGCGGCGTTCGCCGCGGCCGGCGCCGGCGCCCGCGACCTCGCCGGCGGCGCGTCGGGACTGGCCCGGGTGGCGCTCGGCGCCGGGTTCTGGGTGCTCGCCGGGGCCGCCGCGCTCGCCGTCGTCGACGGGGTGCAGCGCGCCGGCGGCGGGCTGGGCGCGCCGCTCGCCGCCGCCGCGGCGGTCGTCGCCGGGCTTGCCGCGATGGCGGCGGCGGGATGGTTCGACGCGCTGTCCCTGATGCGCGAATACCACACCCGCGAGGCGGCGTTCGCCGCGGCGCTCGGGCGGCACATCGTGCTGGTCGCCGGCTCGGTCGGGCCGGCGCTGCTGATCGGCGTGCCGCTCGGCCTCGCCGCGGCGCGGCGGCCGCGCCTGGGCGGGACGATCTTTCCCGCCCTCAACCTGCTGCAGACGATCCCGTCGCTGGCGCTGTTCGGGCTGCTGATCGCGCCGCTGACCGCGCTCGGCCTCGGCGGCATCGGGCTCGCGCCGGCGCTGATCGCGCTGACCCTCTACGCGCTGCTGCCGGTGGCGCGCAGCACCGCCGCCGGCATCGCCGCGATCGACCCGGCGGTGACCGACGCGGCGCGCGGCATGGGGATGACGGCGCGGCAGATTTTGTGGCGGGTGGAAGTGCCGCTCGCCGTGCCGGTGCTGATCGCCGGGCTGCGCATCGTCACGGTGCAGGCGATCGGGCTGGCCGTCGTCGCCGCGCTGATCGGCGCCGGCGGGCTCGGCAGCTTTGTCTTCGAAGGGCTCGGGCAGAACGCCGCCGATCTGGTTCTGCTCGGCGCGCTGCCGGCGATCGGGCTGGCGCTGGCCGCCGATCTCGCGCTCCAGGGCGTGGCCGAGCTGGCGCGATGATCGCGATCGAGCATGTCAGCAAGGCCTATGGCGGCCGCAAGGTGGTCGACGACCTGTCGCTCGAAGTGGCCGAGGGCGCGCTGTGCGTGCTGCTCGGTCCGTCGGGCTGCGGCAAATCGACGACCCTGCGGATGATCAACCGCATGGTGCCGCTCGACGCCGGGACGATCCGGGTCGGCGGCGACGACATCGCCGCGCTGGCGCCGGAGGCGTTGCGCCGGCGCATCGGCTACGCGATCCAGTCGGTCGGGCTGTTTCCGCACTGGCGCGTCGCCGACAACATCGCCACCGTGCCGCGCCTGCTCGGCTGGCCGCGCCGCCGCGTCGAGGCGCGGGTGGACGAACTGCTCGACCTGTTCCGCCTCGACCCGGCGCAGTATCGCGGCAAGTACCCGCACCAGCTCTCCGGCGGCGAGCAGCAGCGGGTCGGCGTCGCCCGCGCGCTGGCCGGCGATCCCGAGCTGCTGCTGATGGACGAGCCATTCGCCGCGGTCGACCCGGTGACGCGCGAGGCCTTGCAGGGCGAATTGCTGCGCATCCACCGCGCGACCCGCAAGACGATCGTCTTCGTCACCCACGACATCGAGGAGGCGCTGCGCCTCGCCAGCACGATCGCCATCCTGGAGGGCGGCCGGCTGGCCCAGTTCGCGCCGCCGCTCGACCTGCTGCAACGGCCGGCGAGCGATTTCGTGCGCCAGTTCGTCGGCGGCGGCGGCGCCGGGCTCAGGGTCCTGTCGCTGTGCCGGGTCGCCGAGCGCATGCGGCCGGGCGGGACGGCGCCGGGCGAGCCGATCGCGGCCGAGCGCTCGCTGCGCGACGCGCTCGAAGCGATGGCCGCGCGCCATGCCGATGTGCTGGCGGTCGCCGATGCCGGCGGCGCGGTGATCGGCACGATCGCGCTCGCCGATCTGGTGCGCGAATGAAGACCGCGGCGTTATGGCTGGGGCTGCTGTTCGCCGCCCTGCTGCTGGGGATGCCGAGGCTGGCCGCGGTGGCGCCGCCGGTCTATTCGCGCACCAGCTTTCTCGCGCTGTTCCTGTCGCATGCCGCAATGGTCGGCGCGGCGAGCATTGCCGCGGTCGCCGCCGGCATCGCGCTGGCGGTGTTCGTCACCCGCCCGGCGGGACGCGATTTCCGCGGCATCGTGCTGGCCCTGGCGACGATCGGCCAGACCTTTCCGCCGGCCGCGGTGCTGGCCCTGGCGGTGCCGGCGATCGGCTTCGGGCCGCGGCCGACGGTGGTTGCGCTGTTCCTCTACGGGCTGCTGCCGATCGTCGGCACCGCGATCGCCGGGCTCGAAACCGTGCCCGAGGCGGTGCGCGACGCCGCCGCCGGCCTCGGCATGTCGCCGGGGCAGATTTTGCGCCGGGTCGAATTGCCGCTGGCCGCGCCGGTGGCGCTGGCCGGCATCCGCGTGTCGGTGACGATCGCCATCGGCACCGCGACGATCGGCTCGACGGTGGGGGCGCTGACGCTGGGGACGCCGATCCTCGACGGGCTCGCCGCCAACAAGTTGCCGTTTGTCGTGCAGGGCGCGGTGCTGGTGGCGCTGTTCGCGATCGTCACCGATCTCGGCTTTGCCCGGCTCGAAGCCCGGCTGCGGCGAGATACTCGCTGACCGGCCCGGCCAGCTCCGGCGCGACGAGGCCGAGCTTGGTGCGGCGCCACAGCACGTCTTCCGCGGTCTGCGCCCATTCCTCCTCGACCAGCCAGCGCAGTTCGGCCTCGCCGAAGCCGGCGCCGAACTCGCGGCCGGGCGGCGCGGCGAGGATGTGGCGCGCCTCGCTGCCGTAGGTGCGGGCCAGCCGCGGCGGCACCGCGCGGGCGCCGTGCGGCGCCTCGCCCCCGGGAAGGATCGAGAAGGCGGTCCAGGCCGGGCCCATCCCCGGCAGGTGGCGGCGCAGCCGGCCGAGCGCATGCTCGGCGAGGCGGCGGAAGGTGGTCAGCTTGCCGCCGAACACCGACAGCGCCGGCGGCCCCGCCTCGTCGAGGTCGAAGACGTAGTCGCGGGTCACCGCCGCGGCGGAGGCGGCGCGGTCCTCGTAAAGCGGGCGCACCCCGGCATAGCTCCACACCACCTCGTCCGGGCGCGGCGCGCGGGCGAACCAGCGCCCGACCGCGCGGCACAGATACTCGACCTCCGCCGCCGAGATCGCCGCCGCGGCGGGATCGCCGGAGAACGGCAGCTCGGTGGTGCCGATCAGGGTGAACGCGTCCTCGAAGGGGAGGACGAAGACGACGCGGCGGTCGTCGTTCTGCAGCAGATAGGCGTGGTCGCCGGCATAGAGCCGGCGGGTGACGATGTGGCTGCCCTTGACCAGGCGCAGCGCCGCCCCGGCGCGCAGCCCGGCGAGCCGCTGCACCCGCTCGACCCACGGGCCGGCGGCGTTGACGAGGACGCGGGCGGCGACCTCGCGCCCGTCGGACAGCGCCGCGTGCCACGTTCCGCCGTCGCGCTGCGCCGAGACCAGCGCGGTGCGCGGCAGGATCTGCGCGCCGCGCCCGGCGGCGTCGCGGGCATTGGCGATGACGAGGCGGGCGTCGTCGGTAACGCAGTCGGAATAGACGAAGCCGGCGCGCACGTCGGGCGCGAGCGGCGCGGCAAAGGCGCTGCCGGCGAGATCGACCGCCCGCGAGGCCGGCAGCGCGCCGGCGCCGCCGAGCCGGTCGTAGAGAAACAGCCCGGCGCGGACCAGCCAGCGCGGCCGCAGCCCCGGCCGGTGCGGCAGCACGAAGCGCATCGGCCGCACCAGATGCGGCGCCATGCGCATCAGCACGGCGCGCTCGGCCAGCGACTCGCGGACCAGGCGGAATTCGCCGTGTTCGAGATAGCGCAGCCCGCCGTGGATCATCTTGCTCGAGGCCGACGAGGTCGCGCCGCCGAGATCGCCCTGCTCGCACAGCACCACCTTGAGGCCGCGCCCGGCGGCGTCGCGGGCGATGCCGACGCCGTTGATGCCGCCGCCGACGACGAGCAGATCGACCGGCGCGCTCACGACAGCAGAAAGGCGGCGAATTCGGCGAAGCCGGCACCCGCCTCGGCCGCGGTCACATAGGCGGGCGGCGTCTGCATTCCGGCCGCGAACGGGCGGATATTGGCGACGCCGACGCTGTGCGGGAAGCCGGCGAACATCGGCTCGTCATTCGGCGAATCGCCGACGAACACGCAATCCTCGCGCAAATCGTCGAGCTCGCCGCCGTAGCAGTCGCGGAACAGGAGGCGGGTCATCGCCAGCTTGTCGTAATCGCCGAACCAGCCGTTGACGTGGATCGAGCTGATTTTCGCCGAAGCGCCGGCGGCGCGGAACAGGGCGGCGATGCGGGCGGCCTCTTCGGGCGGCAGCGGGCCGCAATCCTCGCGGTAGTCGATCGCCAGGTCGGCGATGCGGTAGGGCTGGTCGGCGGCGACGCGCGCGCCCGGCACGGCGGCGAGAATCTCGCCGGCGAGACGGTCGAGGCGCCGGCGCGCGGCGGCGCGCTCGGCCTCGTCCTGGGCGTAGCGCCGGGTCATCCGCCGGGCGCGAGGGTCGTAGCGGAAATAGAACGCGCCGTTCTCGCCGATGACGGCATCGACCGGCCAGAAGCGGGCGATCAGGTCGCACCAGCCGGCCGGGCGGCCGGTCACCGGAACGACGATGCGGCCGGCCGCGGCGAGCGCTTCGAGGGCGGCATAGGCGGCGGCGCCGAGCCGCCCGCCGCTGGTCAGCGTGTCGTCGATGTCGCACAGCACGAAGCGGATGCGGCGCCGCGCCGCCGCCGGAAATTCGCGCAGAGGCTTCATGGCTCACCTGGACAAAGCGGCGTTTTCCATTACCTTGCCGCGCCGTTGCGACTGGAGGAGCCCTGCCATGCACCGCGCCCTGCTGCCTGCCGCGATCGTCGTTGCCGCCGCCGCCACCCTGCTGACCGCGGCGCCGGCCCGGGCGCAATACGGCGCCATCGCCTACGACCCCGGCACGCATCGCGACGCGTGGACCTTCAACCATCGCACCCCGCGCGGCGCCGAGGAAGACGCGCTGCGCCGCTGCGGCAGCGGCGGCTGCCGCATCGTCCTGCGCATCGGCCCGGGGATGTGCGGCGCGCTCGCCACCGAGGAACGCGGCACCGCCTGGGGCTCGGCCGACCGGCCGCGCCGCGAGGAGGCGCGCCTCGCCGCGGTCGAGAACTGCCGGCGGCGCAGTTCGACCCCCTGCGTCGTGCGCGTCACCGACTGCAACCGCTAACCGGCGACGAGCCGGGCGAGCGCGGCGGCGAGCGTCCCGTTCGGGTCGGCGAGGGTGTCGAGCACGGTGAAATGGTCGGCGCCGTCGACCGGCAGCACCTCGCCGGGCAGCCCCGCCTCGGCCCAGAGCCGCGCGTACTCGACCGACTGCCGGCATAATTCGGGCAGTTCCGCGGTGCCGTAGGCGACGACGAGCCGCCCCGCCATCGCCGGCAGGTGCAGCATCGGGCTGTTGCGCGCCGCCTCGGCGGGATCGAGGCCGAGCTTGTCGTTGAGATAGCACAGCCGGATCGGTTCGAGGTCGTAAAGGCCGCTGATCGCGAGGCCGCCGCGCACCGGGTTGAGCGTCATCGCCATCGCCGTCAGGTGGCCGCCGGCGGAGTGGCCGCCGACATAAAGCCGCGCCGGATCGGCGCCGAAATCGCCGAGATGCTCGGCAAGCCAGGCGGCGGCGCGGCGCACCTCGGCGACGATGCGGTCCATCCGCGCCTGCGGCGCCAGCGTGTATTCGATCAGCGCGACATTGACCCCTTGCGCCAATACCCCGGGGGCGAGAAAGGCGAAGCCCTCCTTGTCGTTCATCTGCCAGTAGCCGCCGTGGACGAAGGCGAAGGTCGGCGCGTTCGGCTCGGCGGCGAGAAACAGGTCGAGCCGCTCGCGCGGGCTGTCGCCGTAGGCGAGGTCGAGCCGGCCCGGGTGCGAGGCGCGGAAACGCGCGCTCGCCTCCTGCCAGCGGGCGATGATCGCGGCGGAATCGGCCACCGCCGCGCGGTTGTTGTAGGCGGCGTCGAGCGCCGGCCGGTCCATGCCGCGATACAGCATCGTTCAGGTTCCAATCGCCAGAGGGCTCGACATCTTGCGCAGCAGGGCGACGACCGAAAGCGGGGTCAGTTTCCCGGTGCGCGGGTTTTCCAGGCTCGGCACGTTCTCGATTTCGAGAGCGAGGCGCACCGCATCGCCTTCGACCTCGATGCGGTGCATGTTGCGGCTGACCGCCGGGTCGGCCCAGATCTCGATCGTCGTGCGGTCGGGGCCGATGCCGGCCATCGCCAGCGCCGCGGCGACGTTGACATTGGCGGGAAAGCCGCGCGCCGCCTCGCGCGCGGTGCCGGAAAAGACGCGCCGGGCGGCGTTGAGCCCGGACAGGTCGATGCCGTTCCGCACCAGATAGGGCGCGCCGGCGAGCCCGTTGGGCGGCTTGCGGGTGATCATGTGGACCCGCTCGATCTCGCCGACCGCGGCGGCCTGCACCGCATCGAGGCCGAGCAGCGCCCCGGTCGGCACCAGGATTCGCCCGCCATGGTCGCGGGCGCGGTCGACCAGGTCGAAATTGTCGAGCAGCGCGCCGCAGGACAGCACGACGACGGTGCGGCCGTGCTCGAGCGCCGGCTCGGCCAGTTCGCGCAATACCGCGGCGGGGGCGCATTCGACGACGATGTCGGCGTGCTGCCACAGCTCGCCGAGCGGCACCACCGGCACCTTCCGGGCGAAGCCGGCCATCGCCGCCTCGGCGCGGGCGCGGTCGCGCGCCGACACCGCGGCGAGCGCGGCGCCGTCGATGCCGCGGTCGAGATGGCCCGCCACCACCTTGCCGATCGCGCCGAACCCGGCGATCGCCACCCGCTTGTCCATGCCTCGCCTCCCTTGAAGACGAATTCCTAATACGATTTCGGCAGGCCGAGCACGCGCTCGCCGATATGCGACAGGATGAGCTGGGCCATGACCGGCGCGATGCGCGCGATCTGGGCCTCGCGGAAATAGCGCTCGACGTGGAACTCCTTGGCGTAGCCCATGCCGCCATGGGTCAGCATTGCGGTCTCGCAGGCGCGCGCCCCGGCCTCGCCGGCGTAGTACTTGGCGGCGTTGGCGTAGGCGCCGACGAGGTTGGCGTCGTCGTGCCGGTCATAGGCGGCGGCGGCGCGCAGCACCAGCAGCTCGGCCGCCTCCAATTCGATCCAGCGCTCGGCGAGCGGGTGCTGGATGCCCTGGTTCTGGCCGATCGGGCGGCCGAAGACGATGCGCTCGCCGGCATAGCGCGCGGCGCGGGCGAGCGCGGCCCGCCCCAGCCCCACCGCCTCGGCGGCGATCAGGATGCGCTCCGGGTTCATGCCGTGCAGGATGTACTGGAACCCCTTGCCCTCCTCGCCGATGCGGTCCTCGAGCGGCACCTTGAGCCCGTCGATGAACAGCATGTTCGAATCGACCGCGTGGCGGCCCATCTTGGGGATTTCGCGGACCTCGACGGCGCTGCGGTCGAGATCGGTATAGAACAGGGTCATGCCGGCCGACGGCCGCGGCGAGTCCTCGAACGCGGTGGTGCGGGTCAGGATCAGCATCTTCTCGGTGACCTGGGCGGTCGAGGTCCAGATCTTGCGGCCGGTGATGACGTAGCCGTTGCCCTCGCGCACCGCGCGCGTCTTGATGTGGGTGGTGTCGAGCCCGACATCGGGCTCGGTGACGGCGAAACAGGCCTTTTCCTTGCCGGCGATCAGCGGCGGCAGCCAGCGCTGCTGCTGTTCCCTGGTGCCGAAGACGACGACCGGGTGCAGGCCGAAAATGTTCATGTGCACCGCCGAGGCGCCGGAAAACCCGGCACCCGACTGCGCCACCGCCTGCATGACGATCGCCGCCTCGGTGATGCCGAGCCCGCTGCCGCCGAATTCCTCCGGCATCGCCACGCCGAGCCAGCCGCCCTCCGCCATCGCCTGGTGGAACTCGTGCGGAAAGCCGCCGTCCTCGCTGTCGTGGCGCAGCCAATAGGCGTCGTCGAAGCGCTGGCACAGCCGCGCCACCGCGTCGCGGATTTCGAGCTGTTCGTCGGTCAGTGCGAAAGTCATTACCGCATCTCCAAACCCTGGATTTAACGCGAAGGACGCAGAGGAAACGCAAAGGACGCGAAGCGTCAAAGCCCGTTCACCACCCTGACAATCCCTTCGCGCATGTGAGCCACGTTAAAATTCAGAAGCAGACCGAGCTTAAACCCCCCGAGGCGAAGATAACTCAACAGCTGACCGCGATGGACCGGCAGGATCGCCGCGACCGATTTGAGCTCGACAACCACCAGCTCGCCGACAAGAAGGTCGATTCGATATCCGTTGTCGATCAGCAGCTCCTCATAGCGGATCGGTACCATCACCTGGCTACGCACGGCAATTTTCCGCCGTTCCAATTCATGCCGAAGGCAGGCCTCGTACGCACTTTCCAGCAGGCCGGGGCCGACGACGGAGTGAACCTTCATCGCAGCGCCGATAATCGCGCGGCCGATTTCCTCTTCCCTCATCCTTGGCGTCCTTCGCGTCTCCTTGGCGCCCTTTGCGGTAAACCGTTTCGACCCTGCCTCGACCGGGGTTGGCGATCGCTGGTATTGTGGGGCAAAACCGCCGTGGGGGCACGCCGTTGCCGCTCGACACCGCGTTTACCGTCTGTCCGCACGACTGCCCGAGCGCCTGCGCGCTCGAGGTCGAGCGCGACGGCGGGCGGATCGGGCGGCTGCGCGGCGCGGCGGGGCAGAGCTATACCGACGGGGTGATCTGCGCCAAGGTGGCGCGCTACGGCGAGCGCCAGTACCACCCCGAGCGGCTGACCGTGCCGCTGCGCCGGATCGGCGACAAGGGGGTGGGGCGCGCCGCGTTTGCGCCGATCGCCTGGGACGACGCGCTCGACCTGGTCGCCGAGGGGCTGACCCGCGCCGCCCAGCGCCACGGCAGCGAGGCGGTGTGGCCGTACTACTATGCCGGCACGATGGGCCTCGTGCAGCGCGACGGGCTCAACCGGCTGCGCCACGCGATGCGCTACTCGCGCGAGGACCTGACCATCTGCAACATGCTGAGCGATGTCGGCTGGCTGGCCGGGGTCGGCACCAAGCGCGGGGTCGACGGCCGCGAGATGGCGAAGTCCGACCTGATCGTCGTGTGGGGCGGCAATCCGGTCTCGACCCAGGTCAACGCGATGAGGCATATCGCCAAGGCGCGCAGGGAGCGCGGCGCCAAGCTCGTCGTCGTCGATCCCTACCGCACCCCGACCGCCGAGATCGCCGATTTCCACCTGGCACCGCTGCCCGGCACCGACGGCGCGCTCGCCTGTGCGGCGATGCACGTGCTGTTCAAGGAGGGCTACGCCGACCGCGCCTATCTCGCCGCCTACGCCGACGACCCGAAGGGGCTGGAAGCCCATCTCGAAACCCGCGGCCCCGACTGGGCGGCGGCGATCACCGGGCTGCCGGCCGACGAGATCGTCGCCTTCGCCCGGCTCTACGGCCGCACCAAGCGCAGCTTCCTGCGGCTCGGCTACGGGTTTTCGCGCCAGCGCAACGGCGCGATGCAGATGTTCGCGGCGCTGTGCCTGCCGACGGTGACCGGCGCCTGGCAATACGAAGGCGGCGGCGCGCACTATTCCAACCACGGGCTCGTCGCGCTCGACCGCACCCTGATCGAAGGGCTCGACCGGCTCGACCCGTCGACCCGGCTGCTCGACCAGTGCCGCATCGGCCCGATCCTGTGCGGCGACCGGCGCGACCTCGGCGACGGGCCGCCGGTGACCGCGCTGCTGATTCAGAACACCAACCCGCTGGTGGTCGCCCCGGAATCGGGGCTGGTGCGCGAGGGGTTCCGGCGCGACGATTTGTTCGTCTGCGTCCACGAGCAGTTTCTGACCGAAACCGCGGCGATGGCCGACATCGTTCTGCCGGCGACGACGTTTCTCGAACACGACGATATCTACACCGCCGGGGCGCACACCTTTCTGCAGGTCGGCCGGGCGGCGGTGCCGCCCCTCGGCGAATGCCGCTCGAACCACGACATGCTGTGCGC
>Ga0070734_10006067_pt1 | contig 10334 bp, 9 predicted proteins | sample Coa_R1_8_FD_66444 | JGI IMG/M metagenome (GOLD analysis project Ga0070734, IMG submission 66444) | Surface soil microbial communities from Centralia Pennsylvania, which are recovering from an underground coalmine fire - Coalmine... | ecosystem: Environmental > Terrestrial > Soil > Unclassified ... | reverse complement strand
GACGCAACTCATAGTCGATCACTTCGGGGATGTAAAGTCGATGCCCGACCGCAATACAAGAAGTTGCCCATTGCGTGATCGCAACGACGTCGGCAGTATTGGCCGGATTGGACAAGAGGCCCAGGGGCGAAGAGTCGAGTAGAATATGACGGCTCATGGATAGACAAGCCGTTCGCCCGTGGCGGCGCGGTTGGCGTTCATGTTGCGCTTGAACTCTTCCAGTTCCTGCTCGGCCTTGCGAATCTCCTCCGGGTCGTCGGTGGCCTCCGTCTCAAGATAAAAGTTGAGCAGGGCAAGGGCCGCCGCACTCTCGGCGTCGATAGTGGGCGCTTCCTGTGGCACGGGAACAGAGAGCTGGGCATCGATCAGCCGCTTGACGATGTCGGCGGGCGGCAAGCTTTGCTGTGCGGCCTGGGCATTGAGCCAGGCTTCTTCCTGAGGGGTCAGTTCTATGGTCAATGTCATGGCGGACCTCCTGTGCGCAACGTGAGTGATTTAGATTGTACACGATCCCTGTAAAGGTGGCAAGGCGGGAGCAGCAGGCCGCCGATGACAGCGAAATGTAAACCGTGAGTTGACAATTTGTAATGTGAGTGCTACCATTCTTGCCACAGCAGGTACAACTGCGTGACGTAATAGGCGCACCCTACCGCGTAAAACGCGGCTCTCAGGATGTGATCTATGCTCACGTCCTTCTCCTTTCTAGCCTGCATCTGTAGGGGCCCGACGATCTTCTCCATCGTCGGGCCTTTCCTTTGGCAGGCAGAATGAGATACCCCTGAAGATTGGTCGGTGAAAATGGCCGCAGTGGCAAAGGAAATGCGCGCTCGGAGGGAGAACGAGTGAAGATATATCGCCGTTCATGTGTGCCCGTTATTCTTGCCATTCAGAGGAGGCTGACGTATGAACGAACGCCATTCGCTTGCGGCTCTACAGAAAGCCCTGCGCCTCTTCACTATCCTTCATCTGACCGCGACGCGCCGCCCGGAAGCGCGCCTGGGACGCGCTCAGCTTGCCGCCGCCTGCGAATGCTCCACCAAGACCATCCAGCGCGATATCGAGGGGTTACAGGAAGCCAGTATTCCCATCGATTATGACGAAGTAGCGCGTACCTATACTCTGCCCGATAAGAGCTGGGCCTTCTCGTTGATGGTGATGACGCGGACGGATGCGTTGACCCTGGCGCTGGCGCAGGGGCTTCTGGCGCAGGAGCCGGCGGCGCTTCCTTTCATCACGCAACTCCACGCCACATTGGATAAGGCGGCGGTCGGCCTCTCTCCGGAATTGCGGTTGCTGCGGGATGCGGCGGCGGCCTCGCTGATGGAGGTGCATGGCGCGGTACGCGACTACTCGAAAGCGCCGCTTACCCAACTGATGCAGGCGGCTGCGCGGAAGGAAACAGTCGAGATGTACTACGAGAGCCGAAGCAGCGGGACGACGAAGTGGCGATTGGCCGATCCGTATCGCATCGATCGGCGGGAGGGGCGCTATCTGGAGATGCAGGCGTGGTGTCATGAGCGGCGAAAGGTCGTGACGTTTGCACTGGATCGTATTCATGAGGTGCGCGTGACGGGAACACGCTTTACCGATCGCCCCTGGAACCCGTCGAATGTGGGCGTGGTAGGCGGACTGCGGGGCGGCGAACCAGTCGATCTGAGTATACGTTTTGATCGGGTGCTGGCATCTTATGCGCGGGATCGTACCTGGCCGTTCGAGGCTACCCTGAAAGAGCAGCCGGACGGCAGCGTGATTCTACAGGGGGAAGTGCAGGGGATGGACGGTATAGTGTGCGAGATACTTTCGTGGCGCAGGCACGCTACTGTTCTCGGCGGCGAGAAATTGCGGGCGCGACTTGTCGAAGAAGTGCGGGCGATGGCGAATAACTATGCGGAGATCGAAAAAAAATAAACATTTTTTTGCCTGCCTCCATCGCGAGGGACTCACATGTTGTCCCTCGCCCTGTGTTAGAATGGGGCAGATGGAGCGCTTGCTTTTATACGGCAGCCGGATAAGGCAAAATGAAAGGAGCGAACAATGCGGTTAAGAGTCACCTGTGAACTGAAGCGGGAAACCGCGTTTCCGGTCAACCATCAGCACGCGCTGTGCAGCCTGACGTACGGTCTGCTGCGCCAGTCCGATCCGGAGTTTGCGCGTACGCTGCATGATGAAGGCTATAAGGCGGGGGAGGATGCGCGCCGCGTCAAGCTGTTCTGCTTCTCCACGCTGCGCGCTCCCAAGCAGCGGCGACGGATCGTGGGGGAGACATTATGGTTAGGCCCCGGAACGGTGGGGTGGGTGGTGAGTTCGCCCTGCGCTTCGTTCTTAACGCATTTTGCCACCGGGCTGCTGAATAGAGGCGGCTTACAGGTGGGTGAGAAAGTGTTGCCCATTGTGCAGGCGCAGACCTGCCCCACGCCCGACTTCGGTTCGGGAGCCGCTCACCTGACGTGCCTGACTCCGATTGTGGCCTCGATTCCGGATGAGAAGGGGAAGCGGTATCTGCGTCCTGGCGATACCGCCGCTTTCTCCGATGCGCTTCACCGCAACCTGCTGCGCAAGTACGCTGCGCTGCACGGTCATGCCCCGGACGCCTCCGCTTCCTTCACACTGACCTGGGATGCCGACTACCTGGCGCGTAATCCGAACGGCGGCCAGAAGAAAATCTGCTTTAAGGGGATCGACGTGATCGGCGTCCAGGCTCCCTGTACGATTTCCGGCACACCAGCCCTGCTTGAACTCGCGTACGATTCCGGTTTGGGCGAACTTAATTCCAGTGGCTTCGGGATGATAGAGGTGCAAAGGTGAAAACCACTCAATTTCAGAAGTATGTTCAAACATTGATTACTGGACAAGACAAGCCCAGTGTTCTGCTTATTGCTCCTACAGGTCTTGGCAAAACGTTTGCGGTCACTGGTGACCTACAAAATACTTTTACAAAAATTATCTTTGCGGTTCCGCTAAGAGCGTTGGGAAATGACGTTCACCGATCCATAAGCAATTACAAACGTTTTGGTAAAGCGATCAAAGCAGCCGTACATCATGGGGCAGTTCAAGAAAGCGAATTGTTCGGTGAAGAGGTTGTAGTCACGACCTATGATCAGGTGGTTTGTGGCGTTCCTGGACTGCCATTAAGTTTGCCTTTGAAAGCGGGCCATGCGGTCGCTGGTGCCCTCCTGATGTGCAGACTCATCTTCGATGAGGCACACCTTGCGTGGGGCATTTCGGATAATGCCCTGTCAATTCTGTTAGCAATAGTACAATTCCGCGATAAACTTGGACTGCAAACAATTTTGCAGACTGCTACCCTGCCTGATGCTATTGCAGATTTGCTTGCCGGAGAATTGAAGATAAAGAAAGTGATAGTAGGAGCGGGCGGTGACGTACCTGAAGACGATGGCCTAAAACTGAGAGAAGAAAATCGGCGTGTGATAGCGAAGTCACTCGAGCTTAAACCGCGTGGAGCAGAGAAACTGAGCTATGCGCTTCTAGATTCTCTACTCACTCAATCCATAGAGCAAGTCATCTATTTCGCCAACACAGTTGACCGAATTCAGCAAACATACGACCGACTGTTACTATCTGGAATAGAACCAGCGCGCGTCCTCGTACTGCACAATCGAATGCCACACGAGTGGCGAACCGAAGTAGAAAAGAGAGTGCGCCAGCACTTTGGAGAGGATGCGAACCCCTCAAATCTGATTCTACTAACGAACCAGGTAGCAGAGGCGGGATTAAACATCTCAGCCGCGACAGTCATATCTGACCCTGCTCCAGTTGATACTCTGGTACAACGCGCTGGACGTTGTGCGAGGTGGTTTCGAACTTCCAGAGTAGATGGGACGTTCTACGTTCTCAATATTTCCGGTCTGAAAGAGAAGAAAGCGCAGTGTTCGGAAGAAGCAAAGGAGTATGCCTCTCCCTACAAAAGCGATCTTGTTTACTTTGCCATGAAGAGTTATCCAGATGAAGCACTGTTATCCTGGCAAACGGAACGCGACTGGGTGAACAAAGCATGGGGCGGTGGCCCTGAAAAGGCAAGAGCGGCAGTGGAAAAGTCGCTCCGTGATACGGCGTTCGCCTTAAACTTGTTTGATCGTGCAATGCAGGATCGCCAACCTGGTCAGATTGCGAATGTGTTTCGAGAGATTCTGTCCGTGGAAGTCGGAATCGAACATGGCAACAAAGTTTCCCCTAACGGAAGCGGAATAGTGGATTTCAGTCCTGATTCCGACACGCGTGATCTGCAACAGATGTTGGACGACGGCAAAAGACCAGACACCTCTTCGATTTCGCTCAGCAAAGCATATAATTTGCTGAAAGTAGCAGCAGGCAACGCGGCTATTATTCGCTGGGAAGACGATAAAGTCAATATTCGTACCGCGGACGGCATACAAGTTGGCGATATTCTTATTTTGCCGTCTTCAATGGCTTATCTGCACCGTGATAAAGGTCTGTGCTTTGGTGCAGGCGAGAAAGTGCCTGGAGCGATTCTCCAAAGCGAGTGGAAACTATCTAAAGCCAAAACGAACCTTACAAAAAGTGCCGGTCACCGCCAAACTTTGATCGAACACACCAGTAATGTTCTGGAGGGAACGTTTAAGAAATTAGCGCAGACGCCTGCCTACACGAAAACGCTAATGAGTCTGCTGGCAGTGCTGGAAGGAACAGAAAACGCTGAGCGACTTGTACGTGTTGTGGTTCAGATAGCATGTGTATCGGTAGCTTTTCACGATCTCGGCAAGGCGGACACACGATGGCAGCGACGAGTTCGCGAACTGGATCCGGGCTGTTTGCCTGGACTTGTCGGGCGCAGTATTAGCACAGGGCAGCGAATCGGCGTTCCACATACACCGCCCGGATACTCGGCAACCGTAACTGCCTGTCGTTTGCTAATGGGAGAGCGTGGAAAAAATGCTGAATCATTGATTCGCGCCATTGCGTTGGCAGCTTGCCGACACCATTCCAGTTTGTTCAATCCCGCAGCGATTCAAAATTACACTTTCATGCCCCATCAAGAGACAACTGGTTTTGTCGAAACGATGTTACGCGTGGTAGGCGCACCTCAAGAAGTCGTTGCGCGGGCAAACGAAATCATTGCAGCTTCACTGGCCTTACCTGGGGCCGACGAGGTTCCGTTGATGCTCCCGAATCATGAGTTGTTTCCAATATACTCTCTGGTAGGAAGAGCTATTTTATTGGCTGATCGTGAAGACGCAGCAGGAAAAGAATTGGAGTATTTCGGATGAATTTCGATTGGACAGGCGCTACAGAGGCATCGGAGACGTTTGGAGGCGTAGAACAGATACTCCATATTCCAAAGACTGGTCTCCCCTTTTTCGATGTATTGAGGCTATACGGAGCCATCGAACTCTATATCGGACTACGGGACGAGATTACCATCTACGATAATGGGCAAGAATGGAGCGTGAAAGCAAAGGTACGTCCAAACGACATTTCACACTTGGCGCAACGTGTCAAACAGGCAGTTCAAAGCCTCAAAAAAGCGGAATTAACAAAAAACGATCTTGCATGGATAGAGAAAATGCCAGCTTGTCTAAAATCAGGGTGCTTACCTGCAAGCGGTTTCCGTGACGTTTCTTCGCCACTAGACAATCCCGATAGCGCACTTAAAGATGGTATTCGCAACACGGCTGCAACTACCTACAAGGGTCTAGAAACCGGCTTCGGAACGGCAAGCAAAATTAACTGGCCTGATGCACTACTCGCTTATGCTGGGCAAAAGCGAACCGAGACGGTTGCAGGATTATTTTTCTTGCCTATCTTTGAGGGGACAGTGGACTTTTCCAAAGTTGTCAGCCCGTTACGAGCTTGGGTAGGAATTCCCAATGTGTTGTGTGCTCAGGTGCTGACATTACTAGCACTAAAGACCGCCCTCTTTGCGGAAGGGTATGCGGACCGTCTTAGCGGCGTTGTCTACAATACCAATCTAGACGGGCGAAAGTTCTACAACTATTCTGGGCTAATCAGCATTCGCTCCACTGCGCTAAACCGTCAGCGATTCTTCGGTTCTGAACCAGAGCGGTTTGAACGTTTCGTCAGCCATTTTTATACGACCTTTCGCAGTCTCTTGGGGCGGGCTTGGGACAAGAGAGGAAAAACATCGGGCGAAGTGGAGGACGCGCTTGCCCATGCCTATTGGCTAATGCAGCCTTATCACCCTAAACATCTAGCTACCTTGCTCACTTCTGTTGAGAGGCAGAAGCGTGACAACAAATCAACGGTTCTCATCGCAGTTAGACCGCGAAAGGAGAGCTACGTGCAGGAGATATTTGATATGACCTATGGCAACTGGCAGGGGGACTACGAGGCGCTTCGACGCTTTGCAAGCGCAGTCGCGAGAGGTATTTATGCCGCTCGTTTACTGAAAATAAATAAGACTAACGAAAAAGAAGAGCGTGAGGCAAGGGGGAAGGCATGGTATGACGAAGTAACGATGCTACGTTCCGCTCCTTCCCCCAGATCATTCATCGAACGTGCAATGATTTTGATTGAGCAAGGCAAGCGAGAAGACAGTCTACTCGGAACCTCGCTTTGGAAACAAGATTTCGACCCAGCACGGCTTTTCGCCAGTATTGGAGAAACACGCGCCGAGTTCGAAACGTTCCGTGATCTTTTCCGAATGTACCTCGTGCAAGAGAGTAAGCCTTTTCAGGCTGAGAAGAACGGAGCAGTAGATACCGCAACGGCAATTCCCGAGACGGAAATTACTGACGATGTAGAAGGAGATGAGGAATGAGCCTTTGGAGTATGTCCGTGTCATTTCGACTGGGACTCGGATTTCACGCCCTGAACAATGAAGGAGCAGACGGCAGCAACCTGATGCAACCGCGTCGCATAGATGTGGGTGAACTCACTTACGACGGGATTAGCGGCGAGATTGTTCGTCGTCACATATTGGAGAACTTCGTCAATATCTGCCAACAAGATAGGGGCAACCTGCCTGTTATGCCGATGAGTGCAGGTTTGCACCCAGACCGTGGGCCGCTTGGGATTCGCGCTGCAGCAAGGACGCTCAACCCTGCAAAAAAATTGGACAGTACCAATCTGTACCAGTCAGTACGAAGAGCCGTTCAAGAATGCGCTGTGCTGGATGTGGGAGGATTCCTTGCTGCCTTTGGCAAGGAGGCACCAGACGATAACGCCTACATTGCTGAGCGACATTACATAACCAATTACTGTGCAGGTGTGGAGAGTGCGAGCCCGGTCAAGAGAGAAACTTGTTTCGATGTAGGTTGGCTGATCAGCGAAGAACCCCAGGATTTGACAGTCACACAACATTCAGCGTATCGGGATACGGCATCACTGAACAGTCGTTATGCACAGACGATACGCTCTAATACTTACGGTGGCGTAATTCGCGCCGACCTACATCGAATAGGTACAGATGACAACTGGTACCTTCTAGATCAAGATCGTCTTGCGATACAAGCCCCACAACAACGGGCTCGACAGGTAGCCCTTATTCATGCCATTACTGGATTTATCGCTTCACCGACGGGTTCCAAAACCGCAGCTTGGGCACCGCACGTTTTCCTGACTGAAGGCGTAATGCTCCTCACTTCGGCTCGCACGGCACCTTTCATATCGCCCATCAAGGTAGACTTGCGCGACGCAAGCAGAAGCAAGCCTGTCTTTGCAAACGCAAACTATCGAAACGAGACAAAAAATCTCGCAAATACAGCCGACACATGGGTATGGGAGTTCCAAGACATTCAAGGACTATTCACAGCAGCAGATCAGGCTATTGCGCGACTACAGGGGCAGGACAATGGCGCGGATAATCAATAACCGAACTGTTGTGCCGGAGGAGTTGCCGGAGCCAGTATGGCATAGCGCGGCATACACGTTCCATTCCTACGCCTATCGCGATCCGCGTTCTGCTTTTGCATCGGGAATAGGCGTACCTGTAGTTTCGCCTACCACCGTGATATTGGGCATCGTGTCTACTCTCTTTTCCATTGGTGACGCTGACGCTGCTAAGAGACTGCTCGCAACAGCACACCAGTGCGAAGTAGTTGTAGACGCTCCTAATGGAGTCGTATTCTATCGTGCATTCCATCAGTTAAGGCGATTCCACACCTACTACAACAACAAAGACCCGAAAAAAGGCGTGAACCCGCGATATGGATTCACAACCATCAATCAAGGGACTCGAGAATATGGCCTCGTTGATGGCTCGATGACGCTTTATATTGGCGCACCGGCGGAGCATAGGAACGCGATTGAGACAGGGTTGCTCAATCTTCGCCATATTGGGACAAGTGATTCTTTATGTTCGCTGGTAGCAAGCGTAGAACGGTGCAACAAGCCTGAGCGAATTCTCTACCTACCTATCAGTGAAGCATCTCAAGCCAACTCTTCACAGGTTGCCACCATTATTACTTTGTCGCGCTTTATTCGGAATCGTCCCGTGCTACAAACCCTGCCGCACTGGAAAATGACAGGCAATACAGATGATACAGAGTTGGTTCCTTTTGTGATTCCTGGCGGATTTCAAGGAACGACTCGGGGCAGAGTTTACAGGAAAAAAATGTGATGCAGACTGAAGAAAGAGCAAAGACGCTGGTGGATCGGCATATCGGGGGGACGGAGGTGCATTACTATGTCCTCTGCCCCCGCAAACTCTGGTGGTTCGCGCACGGGATGGAGCAGGAACACGTGACGGGGAGCGTGGGGCAGGAGAATGTGGCGCTGGGCGTCTTGCTGCATCAGGTGAGTTATCCCGACAAAGCCCGCAAAGACATCCTGGTCGATGGTCTGCTCCGGCTGGATTTTACTGAGGATGGCAAAGTCCACGAGATCAAAAAGAGCAAAGGCGGTGAAAACGCGACCCGCTTCCAGTTGCTCTACTACCTGTACTACCTCAAGCACGAGAAAGGAATCGAGACGGAGGGCGTCATCGACTACCCGCAGCAGAAACGCCGCGAGACCGTCTTGCTTACTCCGGAGCGAGAAGCCGAGATCGAGCGCCTCTTAACCCGGATCGAAGCGGTGCGCGAACAGGCTACTCCGCCCGAGGTCGCCAAACCGCTGGCGCTCTGCAAGATGTGCGCCTATCAGGAACTGTGCTGGGGATAACGAACGGTTATTGTGCTTATTGCCAGCATCGCCATTCTAGTCAGGCGCGTTTTGGCGCGCCCCTCCCTTCTTTTTGAAAGCCGACCATGAAAAACTACTACCTGCTCAGCAACGGCCGCTTGCGCCGCCAGTCTAACACGCTGGTGATGGAGAACGCCGACGGCCAGAGGAAGCCGATTCCGGTGGAGGATGTCGACAGCCTCTACCTCTACGGCGAAGTGGATCTGAACACGAAAGCGCTCACCTTTCTTGCCAGCAAGAAGATCCCGCTGCATGTTTTCAACTACTACGGCTTCTACAGCGGCAGCTACTATCCGCGCGAATACCTGCATTCCGGACACCTGCTGGTGCACCAGGTGGGGCACTACGCCGACGCGCAACGCCGACTGCTGGTGGTGCGTGAATTGGTGCGCGCCTCTGCGCATTCCATGCTGCGCAACGTCGCCTACTACGCCAACCGGCGCAAGGGCGAGGCGAATGCGGATGACACGGAGCCGACCGGCGAGATCGGCGCGGACCCTGCGCCCGGCGGAGGGGTTCCCCAGGATGCCGATACGGAGGCGGCGGTAGACAGCAGCGCGGCGCTCGGCCTGGAACCGACCGGCGAATCGGGAGCGACGGAGGCCGATCCGTTTGAATCCATGTTGGCGTTTGAGGAGGAGATCCAGCCGTTGGGCGCACTGCGGACGACGATAGCCGGCTTAGCGGGGCGAATCGAGACCCTGGAGCGTGTGAACGACCTGCGAGGTATCGAGGGCAAGATGCGCGAGCGCTACTATCAGGCCTGGCAGCACATTCTTACCGGCGACTGGGCGTTCGACCGTCGGGTCCGCCGCCCTCCCGACAATGAGGTAAATGCGTTGATTTCGTTCGGGAATTCGGTCTGTTACACGGCCTGCTTGAGCGAAATCTACCGAACCCAGCTCACGCCGACGGTTTCCTATTTGCACGAACCCGGCGCGCGTCGTTTTTCTCTGGCACTGGACCTCTCGGAGATCTTCAAGCCGCTGCTTGTGGATCGCGCCATTTTCCGGCTGCTGAACACGGGACAGCTCAAGCCGGAACACTTTGATCGGAGCCTGGGCGGTTGTTATCTTACCGAGCCGGGAAAGCGTCTGATGTTGGGCGCACTGGAGGAGCGGATGGGCGCCACCATCAAACACCGTCGGCTGGGGCGTCATGTTTCGTACCGGCATCTGATTCGCCTGGAGTGTTACAAACTCATTCGACATCTC
>Ga0070734_10006065_pt1 | contig 10338 bp, 7 predicted proteins | sample Coa_R1_8_FD_66444 | JGI IMG/M metagenome (GOLD analysis project Ga0070734, IMG submission 66444) | Surface soil microbial communities from Centralia Pennsylvania, which are recovering from an underground coalmine fire - Coalmine... | ecosystem: Environmental > Terrestrial > Soil > Unclassified ... | reverse complement strand
CGCCCAGAACGGACCACCGGGGTGAACGAGAAAGACTTCCAGCCCCGGGCGGCGGCGGAACATCAGCAGACCGGCGCTGGTCCGGGCGGAGGCGGCCATGGCCTGGAGCGAACCCGTATGCGGCCAGGCAGGCGGCGGGCGCGCCGGCTACGCCGGCTGCATCCAGCCGATGAAGGCGCTGCGCAGCCGCCACAGCGCGCGATCGCGCCAGCCGGGGTTCTGCACGATCTCCGCTTTGAAGAACGAAGGACACAGGACGGCGGCGTGGGCCACTTCACCGCACAGTCCGCAGCCGACGCAGTTGTTGTCGACGTGCGCCACCGGATCGACCTTCAACGGGTCGGTCGAATTTTTCACCGTCAGGGAGGGGCAGCCGGACAGGCGGATGCACGAGTGATCGCCGGAACAGACGTCCTCGTCCACCCCGAAGCGGGTTCGCACCACCCGCGTCCCTTCCTTCAGAAGACGCGCGAACAGCGGCCGGATGCGGCGCTGCCGCTCGAGCTGGCACTCGCCTTCCGCGACGATCACCTTCAAGCCGCGCTCCGGCGTGCCGAACGCTTCGCGCAGCGTCTGCACCATCTCGCTGACCCGGTAGGTGTGGACGGTGCGCAGCCAGCTGACTCCGGAAGCGCGCAGCGTCCGCTCGATGGTGGTGTCCGCATCCGCGGCGCTGCGTTCCCGCGCCAGCTGCCTGGCCGGCTCCGGCGGCGACGAGAGGAGCTCCTGCGTCCCGGTGGCCGACGAATAGCCGTTCTTCATGATCAGCAGGATCGAGTCGCTCTTGTTGAGCAGGGCCGAAGACACCCCGGAGAGGAAGCCGTTGTGCCAGAAGCCGCCGTCGCCCATCACCGAGATGGTCCGTCGCGACACCATCGGAGCCACGCCGGCCGCGCTGGCGAGGCTCATGCCGTAGCCCAGGATGGAATTGCCCAGCGAAAACGGCTCGAAGGTGGCGAGGGCATGGCAGCCGATGTCGCCGGAGATATGCGGCGTGCCGACGTCGCGCGACGCCAGCTTGATGGCGGCGAAGACGGGACGCTCCGGGCAGCCGACGCAGAATGTGGGCGGCCGCGGCGGCATCGCGGCGCCGAGCGCGCGTGCGGCGTCCTGCTTCAGCCGGTCGATGCGCTCGAGCTGGCGGGCGCCGGCGGACACATCGGCCGCGGGAAGGTGCGCGGCGCAGAACCGATGCAGCCCTCTCAGAATCACATCGGCGGTGTACTCGCCCGCCATGATCAGCAGGTCCTTGCCGTGCAGCCGGGTATCGACGTCGTGACGGCGCAGGAGGGTGGCGACCTCCTGCTCGATGAATTCCGGCTGTCCTTCCTCGATCACCAGCACCGCTTCCTTGCCGGCGCAGAACGCGGTGATCTCTTCAGGCACCAGCGGGTAGACGGCGTTGAGCACCAGCAGCGGCAGCCTGGAGGAGCCCAGGGCGTCGGCCAGCCCCGCCATCTGCAGCGCGCGGATGGTGTTCGGGTACAGCCCCCCCTGCAGTATCAGCCCGACGCGCGGTTCCGTCCCGGCGACCTCCTCGTTCAGCCCCCGTTCGCCGATGAAGCGGCGGGCCGCCGGCAGCCGGACATCGGTCTTCAGCTTCTCCTGGCGGAATGTCGCCGGCGGATGAGCGAGGCGGTCATAGAAAAACTCGGGCGGCCCTTCCACCATCTGACGCGCCGACACGGCCGGCGCGCGGTTGTCCTTGCACACGAAGCTGCCGTGGACGTGGCAGGCGCGGATGCGCAACTCCATGATCACCGGCGCGGAGCTCGCTTCGGACAGCTCGAAGCCCAGCTCCACCATGCGGGCGATGTTATCGAGGCTCGGCCGGGGATCCAGCAGGCACATGGAGGACTTCAGGGCGACCGCATGAGTGCGCTCCTGAATGACGCTCGCTCCTTCGCCGTAGTCCTCGCCGGCGATGATCAGCGCGCCGCCCATCACTCCGGCCGATGCCAGATTCGACAGCGCGTCGGACGCCACGTTGGTGCCGACGATGGACTTCCAGGTGACGGCACCGCGCGCCGGATAGTTGATGGAGGCGCCCAGCATGGCGGCGGCGGACGCTTCGTTGGTGCACGCCTCGACGTGAACGCCGAGGCTGTCGAGATAGTCCCGCGCCTGCACCATCACGTCGAGCAGGTGCGACACCGGCGCTCCCTGGTAGCCGCCCACATAGGAGACCCCGGATTGCAGCAGCGCTTTGGTGACCGCGAGGATGCCCTCGCCGTGAAATATCTCGCCGGCGCCCAGCTTGAGCGACTCGATCTTGTCGGTGAACAGCCGTTCCATGACTCTAGCGAAGCCGTTCCATCTGGCGAGGCACCGGCGCTACCGCTCTTCGACCACGGGCTTGCGCATGAACCGCAATGGCTTTGCCTTGGGCGGCAGCGGCGTCACGCCGACTTTCTCCAGCGCACCCTCCAGGCGGCGGCCTTCTGGATCCGCCAGCGCCGCTTCGCGCGCGTCGCGAATGGCGTTGCGGCGGGCGCTGTCGTCGCGCAGCGCGTCGTTCTGCCCCGGCGCCTCGACCAGGGTCTCCATGATGCGCAGGAAGTTGTCGCGGCCGCGCTTGTAGGTGTCCCCGTAGCCCTTGATCAGGCGACCCAGCAGGGCGATCTCCAGCGCCAGCCCGAGGTCGCGCGCGGCCGCCGAACGGACGGCGCCGAGCCAGCGCTCGATCGTCTTCTGCTCGGTGACGTAGCGCGCGCTGGAGCGGCGCATCGGACGCAGAACGGCCAGCATCCGCAACAGCAGAAAGCCGGTGATGGAAGTGGTGCGGATGTACATCCCCCGCTGCAGCTTGAGGCCGCGCCGGGCCGCCCACGTCTCCAGGGCGCGGCCCAGCTTCACCGGCAGCACGGCGGCGATCTCTTCCACCCCGGGCTTGAGGTATTCGACGATGTGGACCGGCTCGTGCGGTTTCGCCTTCACTTCGCGGCGCACCCGCTCGAAACGGCTGCGGCGGGTCTTCAGATCCGCCACCCTGATGACGTCTTCGTAGCACATCCACAGGGCGAGGAAACGGGCCGTTTCGTTGCTCAGCTTGTAGCCGCCGGCCGCACCGCCCTGCTCGCGATCGAGCTTGACGACCGGCTCGAGCCGGTCGAGATACAGATTGGCGTAGGCGCTGTCCTGAAAATCGACGGCGCGCGTCACGCCCTCCTCGATGAAGCGGTGGGTTTCGGCGGGAAAGGCCGCCCGCACACGCTCCTGCGGGCGGGCGCGCCACTGCCGGACCTCGGCCGCGGCGGGGGCCTGCGCTTCACCGCTGGCATGGCGGTAGCCGGCCGCAAAGCCGCGCAAGCTCGCCTCGACCCCCTTGCCGGCGTGCCGGATCGCTTCTTCGAACGCGGACTTCGGCAGAGGCAGGGCGCCGGAGCCGGCGATGGCGCCGAGGAGAACGGCGTTGATGACCGTGTCCGACTGCTGGGCGAGCGCCGCCATGTCGAACAGCAGGGCATGCCGCGCCAGCTGCGATCCGGCGGTGATGATCCGCGACGGATCGATGCGGCCGTCGCCCATCTGCATCTTCTCCATGGTGGTGTAGACGCGGTGGGTCGAGGCGACCAGGGTGGTGCGGTCCGGGCTGACAAAGCCGTTCTGCATGGCGCGGCCGGCTTCGATGAGCTCGGAGGCCACCATCAGATCGACGTTGCCCGGGGAGGGGGTGAGCGCCAGCACCGGGCGCCGATCGCCGAGGACGCTTTGCCGCTCGGGATAGATCTCCAGGTAGTAGGTGGTCGCGCCGGTTCGCTGCGCGACTCCGGGAATGGAGGTGCTCTGCACGGGAAAGTCCATGGCGGCGGCCGCCGCGATGAGCCAGTCGGCCATCACGCCGCCGCCTTCGCCGCCCAGCGCGGCGATGAGAATCGTGAGAGGACGTTCCGGCAGGCTCATCGGCGGTCGCGGGTGTTTACGCCGGCTGCAGAGCCGCGATGAGGGCCGTGCGGAACCGCGCCGCCAGGCTGTCCCAGCGGCTCGGGTTCTGCACGATTTCGGCGCGGAAGAACGAGGGACACAGGACGGCCGCGTGCGCCACCTCGCCGCACAGTCCGCAACCGACGCAGTTGTTGTCCACGTAGGCCACCGGATCCGCCTTCAGCGGATCGCTGGCGTCGCGGATTGTCAGCGACGGGCAGCCGGACAGACGGATGCACGAATGATCGCCGGTGCAGACATCTTCGTCGACGCCGAAGCGCGTGCGCACCACCCGCTCGCCCGCCTTGAGGGCGGCCGCGATACGCGGCCTGATGCGCCGCTGGCGTTCGAGCTGGCATTCGCTTTCGGCGATGATCACCTTCAGCCCGGCGAACGGGGTGGTCATCGCTTCCTTCAGCGCTTCTTTCATCTGGCCGACCTTGTAGGTCGTGACCGTCTTGACCCAGCGCGCGCCCAGTCCCTGCAGGGCCTGCCGGATCGACATGCCGGTCATCTTGTGCGCCGGCTGATGCGGCGAAGAAGGAATGTGCTGGGTGCCGGTGGCCGACGTATAGCCGTTGTTCATCACCACCAGGATGCCGTCGTCCTGATTGAACACCGCGTTGGCGACACCTGACGTGAGGCCGTTGTGCCAGAAGCCGCCGTCGCCCATCACCGTCACGGTGCGCCGGCCGAACAGCGGATCCACCGCGGCATTGGACGCGAGGCCGAGGCCGTAGCCGAGGACGGTGTTGCCGATGTTGAAGGGCGGCAGCGTGGAGAACAGATGGCAGCCGATGTCCGCCGACACATGGAAGGCGCCGCTTTCCCGTTCGATCAGCTTCATGGCGGCGAACACCGGACGCTCGGGGCAGCCGATGCAGAATCCCGGCGGCCGCGTCGGCACCGGGCCGCCGAGGAGCGACAGCGCGCGGCCTTTGCCCTCCAGCGCCCCCTCCAGGCGCGTGCGGATGACCGCCGCGTCGAGACCCGGCGGCGCCGCCGCGGCGAGGAAGCCGGCGGCTCCCCGCAGAAGCACCTCGCCGGTATATTCGCCCGCCATGGGCAGCACGTCCTTGCCGAACACCCGCACGCTGTGGACTGCGGCGCGCTGCAGCGTCGCCAGCACGGCCTGCTCGATGAAGTTCGGCTGACCTTCTTCCACCACCAGCACCGCCTGCTTGCCGGAGCAGAACGCGACGATCTCCTCGTCGATCAGGGGATAGGTGACGTTGAGGCAGTACACCGGCACCCGTGCCGCACCGAACGCGTCGGCCAGCCCCAGCTGCTGCAGCGCGCGCACGGTGGCGTTGTAGAGTCCTCCCTGGCAGATGATGCCGATGGAGGTCATGTCGCCGGGAAACAATTCGTTCAAGCCCTGCCCGCGCACGAATTCCACGGCGCGCGGCCAGCGCACTTCCACCTTGCGCCGCTCCTGCGTGTAGCTCGATGGCGGCAGCACGATGCGCCCGTAGTCGAATTCGGGCTCCTGCAGCGGCTGCCGGGTGGACAGGCGGGGCGGGCGGTTGTCTTTCGCCGCGAAGCTGCCGTGAACGTGACAGGCGCGGATCCGCAACTCCAGCATGACCGGCGTCTCCGACACCTCGGACAGCTCGAAGCCTTGCTCCACCATGCGCACGATCGTCGCCAGGTCGGGCCGCGGATCGAGCAGCCAGATCTGCGACTTCATGGCGAAGGCGTGGGTGCGCTCCTGCATGATGGAGGACCCCTCGCCGTAGTCCTCGCCGATGACGATCAGGGCGCCGCCGCGTACGCCGGCAGAGGCGAGATTGGCCAGCGCATCGGACGCCACGTTGGTCCCGACGGTGGATTTCCACGCGACCGCACCGCGCACGGGGTAATTGATGGAGGCGCCCAGCATGGCTGCGGCGGCGGCCTCGGAGGCGTTGGTCTCCAGGTGAACGCCCAGCTCCTGCAGCAGATCGCTGGCGTCGCTCAGCACGTCGATCAAGTGCGAGATGGGAGCGCCCTGGTAGCCCCCCACGTAGGACACCCCGGATTGCAGCAGGGCCTTGGTGACAGCCAGGATCGCCTCGCCGGTAAAGACCTCACCGGCCCCCAGCTTTAAGGACTTCACCTCTTCTTTGAACGAACGTTCCATCAGCCCAGCCGGCTCGGCAGCCAGGTCGCGACCGGCGGCCAATAAAACACAAGAATCAACATGATAACGCTGAACACCACATAGGGCGCGACGGCCTTGAAGATGTGCAGCATGGTGACCTCCGAGGGAGCGACCCCCTTCATGGTCATCAGCAGCATGCCGTGCGGCGGCAGCAACAAGCCGAGCTGCATGCAGATGAGAAACATCACGCCGAACCACACCTGATCGACGCCGAGGGTCTGCACGATCGGCATGAAGATCGGCAGGGTGATCAGCATCATGCTGACCTGGTCGACGAAGATGCCGAGGAATATGAGCATCAGCATCATGCCCATCACAATGACCGCGCCAGGCAGGCCCTGGCCGGTGATGAGCTGCACCATGCCGTTGCTCGCGCCGGAGAAGGAAAGGATCTGCGCGAACGTGGTCGCACCGATGATGATGAACAGAATCATGCCGGACACGCCGGCCGTGCCGCGCAGCGCTTTCAGCATCGCCTCCAGCGACAGCGCGCGGTAGAGCAGGGCGAGCACCACGGTGGCGAAGGCGCCGATGGCGGCCGACTCCGTGGGAGTGCACCAGCCTGCCACCATGGCGCCGACGACGACGACGAAGATCGACACCAGCGGCAGCACGTACTGGAAGATCGGCCGCAGCTTCTCCCAGCCGTGGTATTCCTGGAAGGCCGTGCTCGGCGCGAGGGCGGGACTGATTTTCACCCGCACGACAATGTAGGCGACGAACACGGCGCTCAGGATCAATCCCGGCACGATGCCGCCGATCAGCAGCTTCGAGATGGAGATGCCGGACAGGCTGCCGAGCAGAACGGTCAGCGCCGAGGGGGGAATCAGCATGTCGACGGCGCCGATCGCCATGATCGGACCGGTGGCCATGGTGGGATGGTAGCCGCGGGACAGCATCACCGGCACCATGAGACTGCCGAGCATGGCGGTGGTGGCGATGGTGGACCCGGAGATGGCCGAGAAGATGGTGCCGGCCACTACGGCCACTACGGCGAGGCGCCCGGGAACCTGGCGGATGAGGCGCTCGATGCCGTCGATCACCTTGATGGCGAGGCCGGTGTGGAACAGGACCTCGCCCATCAGGATGAACAGCGGGATGGGGGTGAGCGAGAAGCTGGTGACCGATACGACGCAGTTGCGGGTGAACTGCGCCAGGCCGGCCGCTCCGCCGAGAAACAGCTCCGCGCCGACGATGTTGATGGCCAGAAAGGCGAAGCCGACCGGCAGGCCGAGGAACAGCAGCAGCGTCGATCCGCCGAGGAGCAGCCAGGCAGCGGCTTGCCAGGACATGGCGGTCAGGCGCTCGAGACGGCGTCGTCGCGCGGCGCCCGCGGGCCGTTGGCCAGGCGGACCATGCGGAACAGCACCTCGACGGCCAGCAGGGCGAAGGTCACCGGCAGCGGGACGAGCGACCACCATTCCGGCGTGACGAGAGTCTTGATGGTCAGCGCGCCCGCCCGGTAGCTCGACAGCGTGGCCTCGGCGCTGTACCAGAACACCACCACGCAGCACAACAGCGCCGCCACGTCGACCAGCCATTCGCAGCCCCACGCCAGCTCGCGTGGAATGGCGCGCAGCAGGATATCGACGCGGATGTGCTGGCCCCGGCGCAGCAGCCAGGGCGCGGTGAGCAGGGTCATCAGATAGAGCGCATATTCGGTCAGATCGTTGCTGGCCGGCAGTCCGCGCATGGACGGGATGATGGGCACGTTGCGCAGCAGAACGTCCAGGCAGATGGCCAGCATCATGAGGAAGAGCAGCGCGCAGCCGCACAGGGCGGCCGCATCGAGCAGCCGGCCGTACAGAGCTTCCAGGCGCGCGATCTTCATCGCGCCGGGCGCCGCCCTGACGTCATTGACGTCCCGTCAGCAGCGCGCGCAGCTGCGGCGCAAACTCCGGGCTCGCCTTCAGCTGCGCCGCCCAGCCCACCTCGTAGGCGAGGGCGAGATACTTCTTCGCCTGCTGGTCGTCGAAGCGGATGGTCTGGATGCCGGCCTGGGCCTGGCGTTCCGCCTCGTCGGCGGCGAACTTCTTCCATTCGACATTGCGCGTCTCCAGCGCCAGCATCTGCCGCTGCAGGAACTCGCGCTGCTTGTCCGACAGCCGCTTCCACAGGTCGAGATTGAGCACCATGGAAACCTCGGCGTCGTAGAACCCCGGGTCGACGCGGTATTTCGTGTGCTGCTGCCAGTTGAGGTCGAAGATGCCGCCGATGGGCCAGCCGTAGCCGTCGACCACGCCCCGCTCGAGCGCCGTGTACACCTCGCCCGGGGCCGTGGTGACCACCGTGGCGCCCAGCGCCTGGAACAGGTCGCGGTAGACCGGCGTGATGCGCAGCTTCAGCCCGGTGAGATCCGGCTTGTCGATCGGCTTGTTCAGGTAGATGTGGAAAGGCTGAAACTCCACCAGCCGGCCGAGGTAATACATGTTGGCCTTCTGGTTCCAGATCTTGTTGATGTATTCGAAGGCGCCGTTCCGGCGCTGCTCGGCGATCGGAATCTGCGCCAGCTTGAGCGCATCGGCTTCCGGCATCAGGTTGGTGTAGAAGGCGCCGGTGGTCATCGCCATGTCGGCCACTCCGGACTTCACCGCGTTGCCGACTTCGAAGGTCGGGATCGCCTTCGGTCCGCCGATGAAGTTGATCTGCAGCAGGCCTTTGCCTTCGCTGTTGAAGCGCTGCAGCCATGGCTCCAGGTGCTTCATGTAGATGCCGTTCTCCGGAAAGCCCGTGACCATCCGCAGGGTCGTTTCCTGAGCGCGCGCCGCCGCCCCGCCCAGCAGCAGCGCCGCGACGATGACAGCCATCATGGGTTTCATCATGCCGGTTGGCCTCCCGTTTTCAGTCTACCTGTTTTCACAACGCGCCCGCCCGTTTGACATCGAGATAACGGTTGACCAGCTGCAAGGGAAGCTGCTGCGGCTCGACGTCCAGGCAGATGGCGCCGGCACCGGTGAGCTGGGCAAATGTCTCCCTGCGCAGCATCAGATAATCCGCCGCCGCGGCGTGGCTGACGGCATCACGCAGATGACGCACCGGCCGCAGCAGGAGCTGGCGCACGGCGCGCTCGCGCAGGCTGGCCAGCATGACCAGGTGACGGCGTCGCAGCAGCTGCAGCGCCAGCCGCAGATCCGCACAATCCTCGTCGCGCAGGTTGGTCACGACGACCACCAGGGCGCGCTTGCTGACCCGGCGCAGGAAGTCGGACACGGCGGTGAGGAAGTCCGGTGCGGCCAGCGACGGCTGCAGGTCGAAGACACCTTCCATCAGAGCGCGGAATGCGGCCGCCGAGCGGCGCGGCGGCAGCCAGCGCGGGGGACGCAGGGGGTCTGCGGCCACGGTCATCAGCCCGACCGCGTCGCCCTGCCGCAGGCTCACGTGCGCCAGCAGCAGCACGGCGTTGAGGGCGTGGTCGAAGTGCGACAGGGCGCCGTCGTGGCTCGACATCCGGCGGCCGCAGTCGATGAGGAAGATCACCTGCTGGTTGCGCTCGTCCTGGTATTCCCTTGAAACCAGCCTGTGCAGCCGGCTGCTCGCTTTCCAGTCGATCTGGCGCAATGCGTCGCCGTTGCGATAATCGCGCAGCTGGTGGAATTCGAGTCCCTCGCCGCGCCGGCGGCGCTGCAGCACGCCGAGCTGCGACAGGCGATGATCGATCGCCATGAGCGCGTAGCGGGCCACTTCGCCGAAGTTCGGATAGACCCGCACGGTGGACGGCGCGCCGACGCGCCGCCGGACATCCCACAGGCCGAACGGTGAGCGGATGCGCAGCTCGACAGGGCCGAAGCGGTGCTGTCCCCGCTCGAGCGGCCGCAGCGAATAGGACAGGGTTGCGCGGCCGCCGGCCGGGACCGTGGCCGTGACCGGCAAGCCCCGCACCTCGGCGGCGGCCGGAAAAAAATCATGGAGGGCGAGGGACAGCTGGCGCGAGCCGGCGCTGTCGATATCGACGGTCACCTCGCGCGCCACGCCCAGGGCAAGCACCGCCGGGACGGTGCGGGCGGCGCGCGGCGGCGGCGCCCGCCAGGCGCGCACGGCATCGATCACCACGGCAGTGACGACGACGAAGGCCGCAGCCGCCCACAGCGGCGCCAGCACCGTCCATCCCGATGCGGCGAGCGCCGCCGCCCATACCGCCGCGGCGACGGCGATGAGGCGGGGCGACGGGATGATCATGCGTCGACCCTCGGTAGTTGTCCACGTTCCGGACGGGGGGCAAGCCCTTGCAGGGCGCGGCCGCGCGTGCATGCGCGGCCCGGCTCGCCGGCGCG
>Ga0070734_10006062_pt1 | contig 10341 bp, 11 predicted proteins | sample Coa_R1_8_FD_66444 | JGI IMG/M metagenome (GOLD analysis project Ga0070734, IMG submission 66444) | Surface soil microbial communities from Centralia Pennsylvania, which are recovering from an underground coalmine fire - Coalmine... | ecosystem: Environmental > Terrestrial > Soil > Unclassified ... | reverse complement strand
ATCAAGCATTTATCGGCAGGCGGAGGGTCAAACTTGAAGGGTCTTAGTCACTGGAGTTAGCCCGAATGGGTTTATACACATAGACCCCGATTGCGTTTTGCTCCAAGAGCCGGTAATGACGCCGAATTTCTTCCAGCTGGTTCGGTTGAAGCGTGGAGATTTCTATGGAGGGATGGGTTTCCGGACGATTTACGTCCTCCATCATCAGGATGGTCGAAAACCTTCCGGCCGCGATATCGCGCGTGACCTGCTCGGGCTGGATCACCTTCGCTTCCACCAGCCAGTTGTAGATCAGCATTTCCACATCGAGCCGCCCGCGCAGCCGCATCATGGCGTTGTAATCCGCGGAGAGCACGAGGCCCGGGTCCGCCATCTGGGGACGCAGCCGCTCGATCTCGCCGCGCGTGATTCGCTCGGTCACCACGCGAACGATCCCGTCGCGGAGGGTAATCCCGTAGTTGACGACCAGGAATACGGCGAGCGGGAGCTGCAGCAAGGTGACCCAGGTTCGGCTGCGCTCGAAAGACGCAGCGAAGAAATTCAAGGCATGGAGCGCGACTGGAACGCAAAGGATCAGCAAAATGGTCGATTCGATCTGGTAGTTAAGATCCGAACCGACTTTCGACGCGATCACAACGAACAGGGCGCAGGAGAACGCGAGATACACAAACAGGGCGCGGCCTGCGCCGCGCAACGCACGGCTCGCTCCCGCGATCGCCACCAGCATCAAACCTCCGGCGGAGAGCATCGCGAAACTGAGATGCTGCCAAACTTTTTCCCAGGAGTGTGCATTCATGTTGGCGATGACGGTGCTTCGCAGAAACCGGCCGTCCATCGCGGTGTTGGCCGCGAGAACCAGGGCGGCTGCCGTCGCCGCGAGTCCGGCGCCAAATCGAAGAGCCGTTTTCGGCCGCTGGAACAAAAGCAGAACAAAGATCGCCGCGGGGCACGCAAGCATGGTTTGTTTGGTGAAAAATGCGAGTAAGGCGAAAGCGGCGGCCCAGATCAAGGTTCGCTCACCGCGAAGCGCGTAACGCGAGTATTGATAGAAGGCCGCGAGTGCAAACATCGCCGCCAGCGTGTCCACTTGACCAACGGTTCCCCAATAGAGCAATAATCCCGAGGACGCCGCCAGCAGCGCTGCCGTCCAGGCGCAGTATCGGTCGCGTGTGTAAAGCAGCGCCATGCGCCAGATCAACGCAAGGATTCCGAGCAGCGCGCAGAAGCTGACCAACCGTCCCGCCATGTAGGTGGTCAGTCCAAGCAAGTGCAACCCAGCCTCCAGCGAGTACAGAATGGGCATGTAGGCGCACACCGTGTAGGGATAGCTGGCCAAGCTGTAATAGAGCGTTCCATGATCTGCCAACATCATGGACTGTGCGGCGACCACGGCTTCGGGTCCGGTGAAGCCGTTCTCGGCCCAGAGCATGATTCCGAAATGGCCGACGACGCACAATCCGGCGATGATGGAAAAGAAGACGAGCACGCGCCGGAACCAGATTTCCGTCTGAGTGATATGTGCCGGTGCTGCTGGCTCTGGTACGGATGCGATCATATTACGCCACTCGTGTAATCGGCAGACATCCGGAACCGCTTCACTCGCGCGAGAGCAAAGCCCTATAATGACGGTGAGAGCGACGATGTTCCACCGCCTATTGTCTCTGAGTTTTCTTCCACTCCTTCTTTTTCCTTCCGACAGGAAGTTGCCGATTGAGAGAAATTCGAACGATCTGGTGGAGATTGCAGCCACCGTTGTGATCGACAAAGATCAGATCCGGCAGGAGCTGGGCGCCGATGTGGACGCGGATCTGGTCCTGGTGAAGGTTACCGTTCGCCCCGTTAGCGACAAACCCATCAAAGTGAGCTTGGACGATTTTCTGCTGGTCTCCGGCAAAGACGGGCAGCGCGCCGAGCCGTATACTCCAAGCCAGATTGCCGGAAGCGACGTTCTGGTAGTCACGCGGCAGGAAGCGGCCAAGCCAAAGACCGGCTTCGGGATCGGTTTGGGCGGCATCATGGGCGGCGGTGGTGGAGGTAACTCGGAAGCTCCGAAAACCGAAACCAAAGCGGAAAAAGGCGATGCCAGCAAACCCAATCCAACACTTGAGACGTTAAAAGAGAAAGTATTGCCAGAGAAAGAGATCACCGAGACCATTTCGGGATTCTTGTACTTCCAGGTGGTGGGCAAAGTCAAGCCCAAGGATCTGGAACTCCACTACAAAGGACCTGCCGGCAAGTTAGCCCTGCGTTTTCATCCATGAATATTTCAGAGCTTGAAACCCCAGCCCTTCTCATCGATCTCGATGTGATGGAGGCAAATCTCAAGAAACTCGCCGATTACGGCCAGAAGCATCGATTGCGTGTTCGTCCGCACACCAAGACGCACAAGATCCCCGCGCTGGGGCGGAAACAGCTCGATCTTGGCGCGGCCGGTCTGACTGTGGCGAAGGTCGGGGAAGCGGAGGTCATGCTGGCCGCTCAACCACCCGAGCTACTGGTTGCTTATCCCGTGGTTGGCGAGAAGAAATTGGACCGGCTGGCGCAAGTGGCAGGCAAAACTTCCGTCACGGTGTCACTGGACAGCGAAACGGTGGCGCGACAGCTTTCCGACGCCGCTACGCGATCCGGCCAGGAGATCGGTGTGCTTGCAGAGGTGGATGTCGGTTTAGGCCGCGTGGGAGTGCCGCCCGGCGAAACCCTGCTGCAGTTGGTCCAGCAGATCCACAAGCTGCCGGGGCTCCGCTTCGAAGGAATCGCTTTTTATCCCGGCCACATCCGAAGAATGGACGAAGAGGGGGAGCAAGCGCTCAAGAATCTGGCTCAGACACTGGAAAGAATTCTCGAGGATCTGAAGAAAGCCGGATTCCAAGCGAAAATCGTGAGTGGCGGTTCCACTCCGACCTTGTTCCATTCTCATCGCGTACCGGGACTGAATGAGATTCGCCCTGGGACCTATATTTTTAACGACCGGAACACCGTGCTCGCCGGCGCGGCCACGTTCGAAGAGTGCGCGGCCTCGATTCTCGTGACCGTCGTGTCCACCGCCAAGCCGGGCCAAATGATTATCGATGGCGGATCGAAGACGTTTTCCTCCGACGGGCCCATGGCCGGCACAGAAACAAGCTACGGCCGCCTAATCCAAGCCCCCGACGCGGTGTTCACCAAAATGAACGAGGAACACGGCTATGTGGATTTACGCCGTGCCGGGAAGAAGTTCAACGTGGGCGAAAAAGTTCGGGTGATCCCGAATCACGTTTGTGTCGCGATGAATCTCCACGAATGCGTGTACGGGATTCGAGGCGATCAAGTGGAACAGACGTGGAGGGTGGAGGGCAGGGGAAAGCTGCAGTAAATCCGTTCCCCGTTCATCGTTTCTCGTTCGCACGGATCGGCGAACGAGATAACGATGAAAGAGAAACGCCGGTTATTTCGCCGCTTCGGCGGATTCGATGGTTACCGTGTCGCCGTCGACTTTTCCGTTGATGGTGACTTTTTCTCCCGCGAGTGCGGCTACTTTGTCGCGCGATTCGGGCGAAATTTTATAGACTTTGTCGCCGGATACGAAAACCGGGGCGGCTCCGCGCTTGATGCAGCCTTTGACGCAGCCTGCGTCCTTTTCGGTGGCTGCCGCGTGCTTGGCGCCGCAGTTGGCATCGGAGATAGTTCCGGACATAGATTCGGCCAGTGCTGCCGCGGCAAACAGTGAACCGATGGATAATGCCATCCAAACTTTCTTCATGGTGATCCTCCCTTATTCGAGTGATTTTCCAATCACGCTCTTCTCACGGTAGCACTTCGGGTTTTCGGCTGCTTGGCGGTATTGTATTCTGTATCTGATTGCCGCCGAAGGCATCGCTCCCTTGCGGTCGCGGTTCGGTTTTGAGCGATCTAGGTTGGAGGGATATTGGACAGAGGCAAATCGTTTCACGCGAAGATTACTGCATTGGGCTGTTACGCGCCGCCCGGGGTTCTGACCAATCAGGATCTGGAGAAGATGGTGGACACCAGCAATGACTGGATCATGCAGCGCGTGGGCATCTCCGAACGGCACATTGCGAACCCGGATGTCGCGACGTCCGACATGGCGGTGGAAGCGGCGAAGATCGCCCTCGAGCAACGTGGTATCGGCGCGGATGAACTGGATGCGATTCTTGTTTGCACAGTCACGCCGGACATGCTGTTTCCCTCGACAGCTTGCCTGGTGCAGGATCGGCTGGGCGCCAAAAAGGCTTGGGGCTTCGATCTGGTTGCTGCCTGCTCCGGCTTCGTTTATGGGCTGACAACGGCTGCGCACCTGGTTTCTTGCGGTTCGCATAAGAAAGTTTTAGTGATTGGCGCCGACACTATGTCGCGCATTATCGATTATACGGACCGTTCGACGTGCGTTCTGTTCGGCGACGGCGCCGGCGCGATGCTGGTGGAACCAACCGAAGAAGGCGAAGTGGGATTCGTCGATTTTCTTAATGAAATCGACGGATCGGGCGGGGATAACCTGAAGCAGCCCGCCGGGGGAAGCCGGATGCCAGCCACGGCAGAGACCGTGCAGAATCGCATGCACTTCGTGAAACAGGAGGGCGCGCAGGTGTTCCGTTATGCGACCAAGAAGATGTACGAGACCGCGCGCGATCTTTTGGAACGCAATCATTTGACGGTTGCGGACGTCGCGGTGCTGATCCCGCATCAGGCGAATCGCCGCATCATTACCGCGGCCGCGGAACGGTTGGGAATCGGCTGCGACAAAGTCGTAATCAATATCGACCGGTATGGCAACACCACCGGCGCGACCATCCCACTCGCCACGCGCGATGCCGTGCTCGGCGGAAAAGTCAAAAAGGGCGATCTGGTAGTCTTTGCCGCGGTGGGCGCCGGATATACCGTAGGTGCGAATTTGTGGCGCTGGGAGATGTAGCCGTGGCCGTCGGCCGCGGCTGTTATTCGGTTGTTCGGTTTTTCGGTTATTCGGTTCCTGCTGTTGCGCTTTCGAAAACGATACTGGCTGGTTCACTTTCGCTTCTGGTTTTGGGATCCGGGGGCCCGCGTCCTTTTGGACGGGCTGCCACCAGTTACATCGTTGAGGTGAATGGGACGCCACGCCTTTTGGTGGATGCCGGGCCCGGAATGTTCCTGCGCGCCGGGGAGTTGAACGTCGATCTCGATCGTGTCGATACGGTGCTCCTCACTCATCTGCACATCGATCACACGGGGGATTTGCCGGGATTCTTTCTCGCGCGGGCGCTCACGGTGAGCGGTCCGTCTACGCGGTTCAACGTATTTGGACCTGCGGGGAGCGGGTCGTTTCCGAACACCTCCCGTCTGGTGAATCAGCTTTTTGAGAAGGGCGGGGCATGGGAATACCAGAAAACATTCGGTGCGGATGAAACGATCCATGCGGTGGATCTTTCCACCGATCTGACCTCGCCGGAAGCCCGGATTTCGGACGACGACGGTGTGCAGGTGACGGCTATCGCCACCCATCATGGTGATTGTCCGTCGATCGCCTATCGCGTGGATTATAAGGGCGAGAGCATTGTGTTTTCAGGAGACATGGATTCTTCTGCGCTCGCCAATCTCGTTCGGCTGGCGAAAGGCTGCAATCTCCTGGTATTTCATTGCGCAGTGCTCGATCCGCCGAAGTCGCCGCCACAGCTTTATGCGCTGCATACGCCTCCCAAAAAGATTGGCCAAGCCGCACGGGATGCCGGAGTGAAGCGGCTGCTGCTGAGCCATATCGCTCCGGATGTGGAAGAGGCGAGCAAGAGCGTGCTGGCGTCGATCCGGACTTCTTACAAGGGGCCGGTCACATTCGCGCATGACAAATCGCTTACACCGGTAAGCACTTTGGGTCGATAGTTCTATAGTGTTTTCGAGCGAAGCTGCGATAGACTGAGCGTATGGGCCCCCTTCAGAATCTCGAGCAGTGGGATGATTTCGTCGTTCAGCGCTATCAGCCGGACAAGAAGCAAGAAGAGTTCCGCGTGTATGACGAGACGACGCCTCCGGGGGTGCGCGAGTTCTACCGGCTCAACCACACACATCAGACCGTCGATTTCGTGCGTGAGAAAAAGCGGCAGTATCTGTCCAAGCAGCGCGGCAAGAGAAGCATCTGGGAGGCGCTGGATTATCTCAACACTCTGGTCGACGAAAGTGACCCCGACACCGATCTTTCGCAGATCGAACATAATTTGCAAACTGCTGAAGCCATCCGTAAAGATGGGCATCCGCGCTGGTTTGTGCTGACGGGGTTCATCCACGATCTAGGGAAACTGCTCTGCCTCTACGGCGATCCGCAGTGGGCGGTAGTGGGCGATACCTTTCCCGTGGGCTGCTCCTATTCCGACAAGATTGTTTTTCCGGAATTCTTCCGCGATAATCCGGATTCGCGGAACCCGCTCTATCAGTCGAAGTTCGGGATTTACTCTGAAGGCTGCGGCCTGGACAATGTGGATCTGTCGTGGGGCCACGACGAGTATCTGTATCACGTAGTGAAAGACTATCTGCCGGAGCCCGCGCTCTACATGATCCGGTATCACTCGTTTTATCCTGGTCACCGCGAAGGCGGGTACGATTATCTGTTCAACGATCACGACCGCGAGATGTTTCAGTGGGTGCGCAAGTTCAATCCCTACGATCTCTATTCAAAAAGCGCCGACCGTCCCAAGCTGGAGCAACTTCGTCCCTATTACAACGACCTGATCAACGAATACTTCCCCGAAAAAGTGGCTTGGTAGCAGCCTGCTATTCTAACGTTCAGTGAACAGGCGAAAAGTCGTTATCTTTGGAAGCCGGGGTCAGCTCGGCGTAGAGTTGGTACGGGTTTTCACCGAACGCGGCTACACTGTGGTGGGATTCGAACGATCAAGCGTTGACATCACCGATGCGGCCAGCGTGGAGCGCACGCTCGCGCAGGAAGACCCTGCTATCGTGGTGAACTCCGCCGCCTACAATCAGGTGGATGTCGCCGAGAATGAACCGGTGCCCGCATTCCTCGCCAATGGACTGGCAGTTCGTAACGTAGCCATGGCATGCCGGCAATTGGACGCGCGGCTGGTTCACTTTTCCACGGATTACGTGTTTGACGGCACTGCGGGCCGCCCTTATAGCGAAGCCGACCGGCCGCATCCCTTGGGTGCCTACGGTGTTTCAAAACTGACCGGCGAATTGTACGCGCAAGCATATCTGGATAAGCCACTGATTATCCGGACGTCCGGTGTGTTCGGGCCAGGGGGCTTGAGAACCGCGCGCGGGAATTTCATTGAACTGATGCTGAGGCTCGCCGCGGGCAAGCAACCAATCCGGGTGGTGGAGGATCATGTCGCATCGCCCACATACGCGCCATTATTGGCGGCGCGAACCGTGGATCTGGTGGAAGACGGCCATCATGGACTGTTTCATGTGGGCGGAGGAACGCCGATTTCTTGGTTCGATTTCGCATCGATGATTTTCCGCGTGGCCGGATTGCAGCCTGAACTTCGCCGCACCAATGAGCGCGAGTACCGAACGGCAGCGCGCCGTCCCAAATTTTCCGCGCTCTCAAATGCTAAGCTGGAAGCCACCGGAATTCAGCCCATGCCGCCACTCGACACGGCAATTGAGATGTATTTGAAGGCGCGCGAGACTTACTTTAACGCGAAATAAATGCCGGGCGTGGTTATTCTTTCTGCTCCCGAGCATTATTCTTCGGAATAGGTCCCGGGTTCGATTGAATCCTGCTGGGTTCGCTCCAACCCTCCCGGCTTGCATTGACGCCCGAAGCGGCTCCCACGAAGGCGCGATCCCCGATATCCAACCAACGATCAAGCCGACGTGGAGAAACATCGTGGAGGCCATTGGCCGTTCCATTTCAAACTGCCGGCGATTTAGGCGCAAGAAGCGGATAGCTGGGCTTGCACCCAAGGCTGCATACTTCGAGTATGGAAGGCCTCTGGACGCGTGGTTACAACCGGTTAGGAATCTTACTGAATCAGCAGGAATGCGCTAGCATTCGTGAGCTCTTTTCGCGGCCGGAACTGTTTCGCAGCCGAATCGATATGGCTCGGTACCGGTTCGGGCGGGGGGAATACCAGTATTTCAACTATCCGTTGCCGGAAAAGATCGCCGCAATACGTCGCGAGTGGTACGGTCAGCTCGTAAGCACGGCAAGAGAGTGGATGGCCGCGTTATCGCGCGAGCAGGAGTATCCGGACGAACTCTCCTGCTTCCTGGAACAGTGCGCCGCAGCGGGGCAAGCGCGCCCGACGCCGTTACTGCTGCGCTATCAGGCTGGGGATTTCAACTGCCTGCACCAGGATCTGTACGGTGAAATCTTCTTCCCGTTTCAAGTGGTGATTTGTCTGAGCCAGCCGGATCGGGAGTTCACAGGCGGCGAGTTATTGCTGGTGGAGCAGCAGCCGCGCGCGCAATCGGTAGGTCATGCGATTCGATTAGAGCAGGGCGAAGCGGTTGTGATTACGACGCGCTATCGGCCGGCGAAGGGGTCGAGAGGTTACTACCGGACGAATTTCCGGCACGGGGTGAGTCCGGTTTTGACCGGTGAGCGTTACACCTTGGGAGTGATCTTCCACGACGCAAATTAGGGGCCGCGGATGAACGCAGATGAACGCGGATAAAAATCTGCGTTAATCCGCGTTCATCTGCGGCCAGAAATTAGTTTTCTGGCTTGATCGCGTAGTACCCCTTGCGCGCCTGGACCTTCCACTCTTTGTTATTTGTCCGGATTTCGATTTTGCGGAAGGTGCCGTCCTTGGCCGGATTGCTGGGGCTATAAGCAATGGCGTACTGGCTGCGCATCTCGGCATTGAGTTCGTCGAACGCGTTTTGCAGCGTCATTTTGCGGTCGATCTGGAATACGTGTCCGCCTGTAGCGTCCGACATTTGGCGGAGATCGCCGGCGTTTCCGCCGCCGAACATGATACCGCCACCGCGCCGGTAGAACTGGCGATCCACGTAGAAGAAGCTGTAGATCAGCGCATCGGCTTTTTGCGCCGCCTCGATGGCTTGTTTGATGTTATAGCGGCTGCCTTGATCCTCACCGTCGGTGATCAAGACTAAAACTTTGCGACCCACTTGTCCTTTGAGTTGATCGTGCGCCGCGAGATATACGGCGTCGAACAGGATGGTGCCGCGCGGCTGCGACGCGGTGGGAACCGGGCCAGGCGTGATTCCGCCGACATCCGAATTCACTTGCAAACCGTCCAGACCTTTGCGCAGCAAGCGCGGCGAGCTGGTGTAATCCTGCAGCAATTCGGCTTCGGCACCGAAACTGATCAGGAACGCCAGATCCTTCGGCCGGATTACATTGCCGAAGAACTGATCGGCGGCGTTCTTTTCGATATCGATCAGATTCATTTGGCTGGCGCTCACGTCGATCAGCAGGCCGATGGTCAGCGGCAGATCCGTTTCGCGGTTGAAGTATTTGATTTCTTGCTGCTTGCCGTCTTCGAAGATAGTGAAGTCGTCCTTGGTGAGGTTACCGATCAGGCCGCTGTGCTTGTCGCGGACATTGAAAAGAATGTTGACCATGTCCACGTCCACCTTGATGGTGGGCGGGGCATCTTGCGCGCACAGCAGCGCGGTGGCAAAAATCAATCCGGACGCTCGCTTAAGCATTATATTGATAGATGCGCCGTTCCAAATCTTCGTTCCAATGCGAAAAGCCATCCTTCATCTTAAGAAATCAGACCCCGTGCTGGCGGGCGTCATCGCCCGCGTGGGCGGGTACAAAATTCAATACCGCGACCCGGGTTTCGACACCCTGGTGAGATCCATTGTGTACCAGCAGTTGAGCGGAAGGGTAGCCAAAGTGATCTTCGAGCGTTTGGTGGCGGCTGTCCCGGGCGGACGATTGACGCCGGACGCAGTTTTGAAGCTAACGCCGGCACGCATGCGGAAATGCGGTTTGTCCAAGCAGAAGACGGCCTACATCCGCGATCTGGCGCGGAAAACGGCGCGCGGCAAGGTGGATTTTGCGGGACTTGGCGGGCTCACGGATGACGAGGTGATCGCATCGCTCACGCAGGTGAAAGGGATCGGAGTCTGGACGGCGCATATGTTTTTGATGTTCGCTCTGGAGCGGCCGGACGTTCTTCCAGTGGGCGATTTGGGAATTCGAACGGCGATCCGGAAAGCGTATGGATTGGCCGAGTTGCCGCATGCCAAGCAGATTGAGGAACTCGCGGCGCGCTGGCGGCCTTACTGCTCGGTGGCGAGTTGGTATTTGTGGCGCAGCTTGGAGGGTCCGGCGGAGTTGTAGGGTAAGCCTACTCCAGGTTCTTGAGCATGTGAACGTGTTCGTATTTCTTCGCCAATTCGGCGGCCGTGAGACCTTCCTTGGATTTCACTTCG
>Ga0070734_10006061_pt1 | contig 10341 bp, 10 predicted proteins | sample Coa_R1_8_FD_66444 | JGI IMG/M metagenome (GOLD analysis project Ga0070734, IMG submission 66444) | Surface soil microbial communities from Centralia Pennsylvania, which are recovering from an underground coalmine fire - Coalmine... | ecosystem: Environmental > Terrestrial > Soil > Unclassified ... | reverse complement strand
TCGATCCGGCGAAAGATGTCGACGGATTTCATCCCATGAACGTCGGCTATCTTTCCACGCAGCGCCCGGGTCTCGTGCCTTGCACGCCCGCCGGATGCATGGAAATTCTGAAGCGCAGCAACATTCCCGTCGCCGGACAAGAAGCCGTCGTCGTCGGTCGCAGCGACATCGTCGGCAAGCCCGTAGCCATGCTGCTCCTCAACGCCAACGCCACGGTCACTGTTTGCCATTCCAAAACGAAAGACCTGCCCGCCGTCTGCCGCCGCGCCGATATTCTGATCGCCGCCATCGGCCGCGCTGGGATGGTCACACGCGACTTCGTCAAGCCTGGCGCAGCCGTGATTGATGTAGGCATCAATCAGGTCACCGACCGCGCCGAGTTCAACAAATTTTTTGCCGGACATCCCAAGCGCGAAGAATCATTCGCCAAAAAAGGCTCGACGCTGGTGGGAGACGTTCATCCCAACGTCGCCGAAGTTGCCAGCGCACTCACGCCTGTCCCCGGCGGCGTCGGCCCGCTGACGATTGCCATGTTGATGTCGAACACCGTTCGCGCCGCCAAACTGCGCCGAGGCTTGGCGTGAGCGGCTCCGCAATGCACGGCTTCATCCCGGAATGGGCAATAGGCGTTTTCATTATGTTGATGGGCATTTTTGCTCGCATGGGTGTGAGGGGTTTTCCGCAGCCGGATGACCCTCCTTTTCCGAGACCGGCGCGCATCGTCATTTTTTGCTGTGGTTTACTAATCTTTCTGGATGGCTTAAGGCATACCGTTTTGTGAAAGCAGAAATTAATCAGCTGCGAGTTTCATAAAAATGAGAATCGGCCTCACCGGCGGCATCGCCTCCGGAAAATCTGTCGTCGGAGAAATGTTCGCCGCGCTCGGCGCTCACGTCGCCCAGGCCGACAAAATGTCGCACGAACTCATGCAACCGGGCGAACCAGTCTATGCGCAAGTCGTAGCAAAATTCGGTAAAGAAATTCTCAATCCCGACGCCACCGTCAATCGCTCGCGTCTGGCCGAGGCCGCGTTTGGCACGCCATCCCGCATCGCCGAACTCAACGCCATCGTCCATCCCGCCGTCATCGCGAAACAAGAAAAATGGATGGACGAAGTCGAACATCGCAATCCGCACGCCATCGCCATCGTCGAGGCCGCGCTCATCCTTGAAGCCGGGATGAAGCCGCATTTCGACAAGCTCATCGTCGTTACTTGCCATCCTGAACAGCGCATCCAACGCTGGATGCAGCGCACCGGCGCCGACCACGAATCCGCGAAAAAAGAAGTCAACCGCCGCATGGCCGCGCAACTGCCCGATGAAGAAAAAATAAAAGCAGCCGATTTCTTGATCGACAACTCCGGCTCGCTCGACGTCACCCGGCGCCAAGTCGAAGCTATTTTTGTAAAATTAATGGGTGCCCCATTCTAAATTCGCGCCCTTTGCGAATTTAGGGTGGGAACCAATCACTTTTTTATGAAATTTCTCCGCATCGTCTTTCTCGCCTCGCTCTTCGCCGGAGCGTTTTTCTACTTCACCACGCTGCGCTCCAACCACAGCCTCGGCTCGCTGACCAACACGATCTCCGCGCCCAAGCTCGACATCATCGAAGCTTCCTCTGGCAGCAATCCCGGCGACGCCGAGGAGCAGAACAATATATCCGTCTATCGTAAGAATATTGATTCCGTCGTGAATATCACCTCACACGCCGTCGAGTTCAATTTCTTTTACGGCCTCGTTCCGCAAGATGGCGCGGGCTCCGGCTTCATCCTCGATAAAGACGGCCACATTCTCACCAACTACCACGTCATCGCCGATGCTCGCCAGGTCGAAGTCACGCTCCACAATCGCAAAAAATACAAAGCCACCATCATCGGCCAGGATCGCTCCCACGACCTCGCCGTCCTCCAAATCAAAGCTCCAGACCTCACGCCCATGACGCTGGGCGATTCCAAGAATTTGCAGGTTGGCCAAAAAGTTTACGCCATCGGCAATCCCTTCGGCCTATCCGGGACGCTGACTCGCGGCATCGTCAGCTCCATCCGCTCCGTGCAAGAGCCGGACGGCATGACCATTGACGAAGCCATTCAAACTGACGCCGCCATCAACCCCGGCAACTCCGGCGGTCCGCTGCTCAACTGGCACGGCGAAGTCATCGGCATCAACACAATGATTGCCTCCAACGTCGGCCAGAGCGCCGGCATCGGTTTTGCCATTCCCATCAACACAGCAAAAGCAGTGTTGAACGACCTGCTCACGCTGGGCCGCGTGCGGCGTCCTGCGCTGGGAGTAAGCACGATTCCCATTAGCCCCGAACTCGCCGACCAAATGGGCTTGGCCTCTGATTATGGATTGCTCATCGTCCAAGTCGTCCCCGGCGGCGCAGCCGATCGCGCGGGTCTCCGCGGAGGCACCGAGCGCGCCTACCTCGGCAACACTCCCATCATGATTGGCGGAGATTTAATCGTTGCCATCGATGGCCAGGACGTGCAGGAAGAACAAGACCTCAGTCACATCATGAACAACCACCGCGCCGGGGACACCGTCAGCGTCACCCTCTATCGCGGCAAGAAAAAACTGCAAGTGCAAGTCGTCCTCGGCGAAGCCCGCCAGCAGGTGTAAGGGCTGCTCATGTAGGCCTGCTTGTGTAGGGGCAGATGTCCCCATCTGCCCAGTCGAGCATAGCTCGACAGCCCTACGGACACCCAACCACCCTGTCATCCTGAGAGCCCGCACTTTCATTGCGGGCCGAAAGCCTGCCCTGAGCGAAGTCGAAGGGGATCTCGCGTGCAGCTTCTCCACCCCAACCACCTTGTCATCCCGAGGAGCGCAGCAACGAGGAATCTGCTTTTACGGAAACAACTCCGTCCACCTTGTCATCCTGAGCGAGCGCCGCTTTTGCACGAGTCGAAAGCCTGCCCTGAGCGAAGCCGAAGGGGACCTTGCGTGCAGCTCCACGTCCCCAACCAGCCTGTCATCCTGAGCGCAGAAGTTCGTTCGCTTGTGCGAACGAACTTCACAGTCGAAGGACCCCTTGCCTCCCGCCACGCCCTCCGGCCCATCAAGGAATTCTCCCCGTGTCCCCACGACCGTGTCATCCCGACCGGAGCGGAGGGACCTGCTGTAGGTCTCTCCGGCCCGGAGCCCCACCACCCCAACCACTTGTCATTCCGAGTGAGCGTAGCGACGAGGAATCTGCTTTTTGCGGAAACCCTAATCAGATTGTCATCCCGAAGGACCGCGTTTTCACCAGCGGGCCGAAGGATCTCGCGCGCAGCTCCCCACCCCAACCACCTTGTCATTCCGAGTGAGCGTAGCGACGAGGAATCTGCTTTGGGAAATGCCCCCACCACCCTCGCCACGCCCTCCGGCCCGTCAAGGAATTCTCCCCGTGTCCCCACGACCGTGTCATCCCGACCGGAGTGGAGGAACCTGCTGTTTGTCTTTCCCGCCCGCGGCTCCCCCGTATCAACCACCTTGTCATTCCGAGCCGTTCGGAGCGAAGCGAGAACGGGCATAGGAATCTGCTTTTTTAACAATCAGCGCGAAGTGGTACATTCCACAGCCGAGGCTAGACAAAAGTACGGAGAACCCGGGCAGCGGGCGAAAACTCTGCATACCAAAACATCGTCCCAAACGTAACCACCAGCTGCCTTTGCGAGATGCGAGTGCCTACCCACGTGGCTTGAGTCCACAACATCGGAGCTCTTGGCGCTACCAGCAGTGAAATCGGTTTTTGGCCTTGACAATCGGGTCGAGCGTGGATATAAACATGGCGTTTGTCTTAGTTACTCTCCCAAGATCAACTCACAACGTCGAGTCAGGAAAGTCCAGACTAGAGATAAAACGAATGAAGCGGCAAAAGCTCTTGTCTCTATTTATTGTCGTTATTGTGTTTCTTTCAATGGCGAATTCTAGCGATCAAGTTACGCTTGATCCGTTGCCGACGCTCAATGTCGCCAACGAACACCCGCAGGGCAACCCCGCAGCCGTGCCCATTAGAAGTGAGACTTCTAGTTCTCTCCTGCATTCTCCGATCACTCAAATGGAAAAGCGAACGCATTCACAATCGTCAGGTCTTAACTTCGCTCCCGCCATGAATTTTGGTTCTGGAGGAAATCTGGCACGGTCGGCTGCGGTTGCCGATTTGAATGGGGATGGGAACGTTGACTTGGTCGTTGCGAATCAAGATTCTCTAGGCAATAAAGATGGTTCAGTTAGTGTACTGCTCGGCAACGGCGACGGGACTTTCCAAGTCGCAGTCGCCTACGACTCGGGAGGCCTTTATTCCTACACAGTCAGCGTTGCGGATTTGAATGGCGATGGCAAGCCAGATCTCGTCGTTACAAATCAATGTTCGAGCGGCTGCTCTACTGTTGGAGTACTTCTCGGAAACGGTGACGGAACCTTTCAGTCTGTTGTGACCTATAGCACTGGTGGGAATTTTGCTTATGCGGGAGCTGTTGCGGATGTGAACAAAGATGGCAAGCCTGACTTATTAGTTGCGAATGCTTGCCTGAACAGCTCTTGCACAACTGGAGCTGTGGGCGTGTTAATGGGAAACGGAGACGGAACTTTCCAGAATCCAGTTTCTTACGATTCCGGCGGCGAGGCTGCGCTCGGCGTAACCACCGCTGACATAAACTCCGACGGCAATCTCGATCTTCTTATCGCCAATGAGTGCGCGGATAATACCTGTGCCAACGGGTCCGTAGCGGTATTGTTGGGGAATGGCGACGGAACTTTCAAGCAAGCAACTGCTTACAACTCCGGTGCACCGCAAACGTGGTCAGTGGCGGTGAGCGATCTTAATAACGATGGGAGGCTCGATTTAGTCTCCGCAAACGCAGTCTGTTCAAATAATAATTGCGGGAGCGGCCAAATCGGTGTACTGCTCGGCAATGGCGACGGGACTTTCCAACCTGTTATCCAATACGAGTCAGGCGGCGTTAACGCGTATTCGGTGGCTATTGCTGACGTGAATGGAGATGGCATTCCCGATGTCGTCGTCGCAAATGGCTATGAATGCACGGATTGTAGCAACGGAACTGCTGGGGTACTTTTGGGTGAAGGCAATGGCACGTTTCAACCCGCTGTTGCTTATAGTTCAGGCGGGTTTCTTGCGCTTTCAATAACCGTGAGTGATGTCAATAAAGATGGTAGGCCTGACTTGCTGCTCACGAATATTTGCGCTAGCCAAGGTGTTTGCGAGGGCATTGGTTCTGTTGGCGTGTTACTCAATACGAGTCTGACCCCAACGGCGACTCTGCTCAATTCCTCACCGAATCCATCATCGTTGGGGCAGACCGTATCCTTTACGGCCACCGTTACTGCTTTAAAGGGATTCAACGAAGGCACACCGACAGGAATTGTGAGTTTTCTTGACGGAACAACGAACTTAGGCTTTTCCAGTCTCACCAACGGTATAGCGACACTTCAAATCGGCACCCTGTCGGTTGGTACCCACAACATCACAGCGAGTTACAGCGGAGATGCCAACTTTGCGCTCAGCACGTCAGGCGTATTAAATCAGGTAGTGCAAGGAGCGATTGCCGTCGTTTCTCCCACAAACTTGAACTTCTCAAGCCAAACAGTTGGGATAAAGAGTGCGCCACAGGCCATAAGACTTATGAACGCGGGCAATATTGGCCTCACTATTTCAATCGCAATTGCAGGCGGTGACCCGAAAGATTTCTCGCAAACGAACAATTGCCCATCCTCTCTGCCTCCAAACGCTAGCTGCATGGTGAGTGTAACTTTTGATCCAATAGGCACAGGGACACAAAGCGCTAATTTGGTTTTCACGGACAACGCGCCGAACAGCCCACAATTAATTCCCCTTTCTGGCGTTGGAGTAGTGCCCGCTGTGACTTTCTCCCCGACTACCCTGACGTTCCCTACACAAGTAATCTACACCTATAGCAAAGCTCAAGTGGTGACGCTGACCAATACGGGGCTTGGGATCTTAAAGTTCACGGGTGGAACACTCTCCGGCCAGTTCGGGGCAACAACCACTTGTAGCGGCCCGCTTAAATCCGGCGCGAGCTGTAACATTACCGTGATCTTCAAGCCACGCGCAAAGGGCATTCTGAACGGGGATATTTCCGTCACCGACAATGCACCGGATAGCCCCCAGAAATTGCCTTTGACGGGCACGGGAACTTTCGTTCAGCTGAAGCCGACCAACATTAACTTTGGCGATCAGCCGATAAATACCACGAGCCTTCCGAAATACATCACCTTTACCAATCAGGGTACGGCTACGGTAAACATTTCGAGCATTGTCTCCAGCGGGGCAGACTCAGGGGACTTTGCAGTAACGAATAATTGCGGTGCCAGTGTTGCTGTCGGTGCAAGTTGCTTTATCAAGGTCACATTTACTCCGTTGGCACAAGGGCAGAGGATGGCCGATGTCTTGATCACCGATGATGGCGGCGGAAGTCCGCAAAACGTCCCGCTTCTCGGGAGGGGCACACCATAGTGCGGTCGTAGACGAACTAGATGGTTTCTGGTGTTTCTGGTTAGTTATCGATTCCGAATCGCCTGGTGCCCCAGGTTCGCGCCGCTTTTTGTTTTGGCGCTAAGCTGGGTTCCGTGTCAGGGCACGGCTTAAGCCGTGCCACCAAAACCACAACTTTACAATCCCCGAGCGGTTGCTAGACCGCGAGGACCCGCGCACACGCTTCGAATATCATTAAAGTCGCATGATGAAGATGAACGTTAATGCCATCCGCTCGCATTGCCTGAGTTTTCCGCATTCGACCGAAAAGCTGCAATGGGGCGAGACGCTGTGCTTCAAAGTCCAGGGCGAAGCTAAAAGAAAAGCAGAAGCAAAAATTTTCGCGCTCATGAATCTCGACGCGGTCCCGCCCGGATTGTGCGTCAAGTGCTCGCCCGAACGCTTTGCCGAGTTGACCGAGATCGAAGGGATTGTTCCCGCGCCTTACCTTGGCCGCTACAAGTGGGTGCTGCTGGAAAATCTCGACGTCCTCCCCGCGCGCGACATCGAGGACTTGATCGCCGAGTCGTATGAAATGGTCGCATCAAAAATTAAGCCGGCAAAAATCACGATTGAAAAAATCAAGACTGAAAAAATTAAGCCCAAGAAAAAAACCAAACGCGCGGAGAAATGATCTCCCGTGCGCTTATAAAACCCGCCCCCGGCATTCCCGGTTTCTGCGCCTGATTCCTAGGAGTGCTTGACGCGATTTCGCGCTGCACATCAAATTCCGTGTAAGTAATAGACAACAAGGCAAATAGCCTCATCAGCTGCGCACTTTGCGCACCCAAAAACATGCATTTTTGCCTTTTTTGCCCTCGTCGGGCATGAAATTCCACTCGCGGGTCGCTTATAAGCGTATGCAATGATTGCACTTGGTTGGGATAGAGCCTCTGTTGCATTGTGCTGCAAAACAGCATCGCGCGGATGCGATCGCCTGGGCTAATTTTCGCTTAAAATTCGCTTTTTATATGAATCGCGATCCTCTCGCCTACGCGAGAGAACATTTGACGTGCGGTTCACCGCTACGCTAGCCTCAGAAGGCGTAAATTTTAAGCGTCCTTGGCGGATGAAAGACCGCGATTGCCCCTGTTCATGATTTATCCTAAGCGACTGATTTTATTGCTGTTTAGTGTATGCCTAACGGGCGAGCCGTTGGCCGCTGCGCCGATGCATCCGGCGCACGCTAAGCACGGCATGGTCGCCAGCGTTCATGAATTAGCGTCGCGCGTCGGCGTGGAAACCATGCAAGCCGGCGGCAACGCCGTGGATGCTGCTGTGGCCGTAGGATTCGCCTTATCAGTGGTTTACCCCCAAGCCGGTAATTTGGGCGGGGGTGGATTCATGTTGATCCGCATGAAAGACGGCGCGACGCATTTTCTCGATTTTCGCGAGAAGGCGCCAGCAGCTGCGACGGAGAATATGTATCTCGACGCGCAAGGCAATGTCGTTGAAAACATGAGCCTTGTCGGATACAAAGCCATCGGGGTTCCGGGATCGGTGGCGGGCTTGGCCTTCGCAGAAAAAAAGTACGGCAAGTTAGGTCTGGAGCGGGTGATGGCTCCCGCGATTAAATTGGCGCGCGAAGGATTTCCGCTGGCGTGGGAAGACGCGCAAGATCTGCATGATGAAGATTTAGCGAGGTTTGCGGACTCGCGGCGGATTTTTCAGCGCGATGGAAAATATTATGAGCCGGGCGAAATCTTAAAACAGCCGGAGCTGGCGAAGACGCTGGAACGCATCGCGAAGAACCCGGATGATTTTTATCACGGCGATTTAGCGCGCGAGCTCGCGGCCTTCATTCAAAAAGGCGGAGGGTTGATAACTGCCGCTGATTTAGCAGCTTATGAAGTAAAAGAGCGCGAGCCCATCCGCGGAAGCTATCGCGGATATGAAGTGATCAGCGCGCCGCCGCCATCGTCGGGCGGAATTGCGCTCACGGAAATTCTTAACATCCTGGAAGGATACGACTTAGCGAAGGCTGGGGATCGTTCTGCGGAATCAATGCATTTGACGACGGAAGCTTTCCGGCGGGCGTTTTATGATCGCGCGGAATTTTTAGGGGATTCTGATTTTGCGAAGATCCCTGTGGCGCAATTGATTGATAAGAAATATGCGGCGGCGTGGCGCGAGTCGATTGATCCGGCGCATGCGACGCCGAGTAAAGATTTGAAACGTCCGGCGATATTTAATGAACTGGAGCAATATGCGGAGTTGCATCCGCTGACCGCGGTCCGAGAGCCGGAGCACACGACGCACTACTCCGTGGTGGATGATGCGGGAAATGCAGTTGCGGTGACCACGACGTTAAATGACACATTCGGTTCGAAGGTCACGGTGGGAAGTTTGGGCTTCCTTCTGAACAATGAGATGGACGACTTTGCCTCCAAACAGGGCGTACCCAACCTTTATGGTTTAATTCAGGGGCCGGCGAATGCGATCGCGCCCGGGAAACGGCCACTTTCGGCGATGACGCCGACGATTGTGCTGAAAGACGGTAAGCTATTTATGGTGTTGGGGTCGCCGGGTGGGCCGACGATCATTACGACCGTGGCGAATATCCTGATGGGCGTGGTGGATTACGGGCTCGATATTCAAGAAGCCGTGAATGCGCCGCGGTTTCACAATCAGTGGCTGCCGGATGAATTGGATGTGGAGAAGCGGATTTCTCCGGACACGATCAAATTGCTCTCCGCCAAAGGTTACCGAGTTGAGGTAAAAGACTCGTGGGGCGACGGCGAGTGCATTGAAGTGGATCCCGTGAGTGGAGAGCGGTTGGGCGCCAGCGATGGGCGCAACAACGGAAAGGCTTTGGGTTACTAATGCAACGAGCAATTTCGACGTATATATATGTGAAGGAACGGTTACATCCGGGATTGCTGGATGGATTAGTGCGCGGCGGAGCGCAGGCGATTGAAATTTTTGCCGCACGCCAGCACATGGATTATGCCAACCGGAAGCAACATGTCCGCGAGATTGCCGACTGGTTCCGCAACAACAGTGTGCCGCTACATTCTGTACATGCACCTTTGTATTCCGATTACGAATGGGGGCGCACTGGAGGGACGCCGGTGAATGTGGCTTCGACAGACCGTGCAGGGCGCGTGGAGGCCATGGACGAAATCAAGCGCGCGATTGAAATTGCAGAGCATGTGCCTTTTAAATTTTTGATTCAGCATTTGGGTGTGGGCGGAGAAGCGTTCGATGAGCGCAAGTTTGAAGCGGCGATGACTTCGGTGGAACATCTGCGCGCGTTTGCAAAACCGTTGGGAGTGCGAGTTCTACTGGAGAATATCCCTAATGAATTGAGCACGCCGGACCGGCTGGTGGAATTAATCCGGATGGCGCACTTTGAGGATGTGGGTGTGTGTTTTGACGTGGGGCACGCCAATATGGCGGGAGATGTGGCCGCTGGATTTGAGACGGTGAAAAATCTGGTTTATTCGACGCATATTCACGACAACAACAAGCTCGATGATTCGCATTTGTGGCCGGGGGAGGGTTCGCTCGACTGGAAGCAAACGATGGAACTCTTGCGCTCTGCGCCGCAAAAGCCGCCGCTGCTACTGGAAATCGCTGAGAACGAGAAGGTGAATCCAGTGGAGAAGATGGGCGAGACGTTCGGGAAGCTGGAGGGAATGTAGAGGCTCGGGGCTACCCGACTCGACTCCCACGTCTCGCAAAAGCAGCGAGACATGGGGCACCCGGCACCCGGCGGGTGGATTCATTTCTACAAGTCTTCATTTCTACAAGTCTTCATTTCTACAAGTCTTCATTTCTACAAGTCTTCATTTCTACAAGTCTTCATTTCTACAAGTCTTCATTTCTACAAGTCTTCATTTC
>Ga0070734_10006057_pt1 | contig 10343 bp, 9 predicted proteins | sample Coa_R1_8_FD_66444 | JGI IMG/M metagenome (GOLD analysis project Ga0070734, IMG submission 66444) | Surface soil microbial communities from Centralia Pennsylvania, which are recovering from an underground coalmine fire - Coalmine... | ecosystem: Environmental > Terrestrial > Soil > Unclassified ... | reverse complement strand
CATCTACTCTCCCATCCTTAGTCCCGTGCGGAACCCATCTCGATGCGCTCTGACGATCAGCACGCCGCCCAACTCAGGGCGCAACCTTTGACATGCTCGAGATGGTTCATCACTGGACAGTTTACGGAACTTGCGCGCGGCCAATCGTAGGCCATAACGACCATATCAGCGCCGTCGGGGTACCTGCAGACGGTTGCGATTTCCACCGATCTTCTACGCAGCCCGCTCCCGGGGAGCATGCGAAAATCAATGCACGAACGGAGTTACGAATCGCGATGGACTGTGCAGTAAAGAAGGCGCCGAGAATGTCGGGCTTTTTGGGTCTATCCTCGTTGGGGACCCTTGCGAGCCTCCTCGCCTTCGTTGGCTGTGTTGATTTCCTCACGAGCCGTGACAACGACATTCGAGAGTCGACCCAGGCCATCGAGAAGGCGCAGGACGATGGCCAGCGCGCGAAAGCCTATTCTGAGCGCGGCGTCGCATATTCGGAAAAGGCTCGCTACGGCCGCATCACTAAGCAGATCCCGAACGACGAATACGAGCGTTTGTTTGACCTCGCGATTAAGGATCACAATCAGGCTGTGAAGCTCAATCCGGGCAATGCCGAAGTCTACTTCAATCTTGCACAGGCATACTACGATCGGGGCGGCGGAGATTTGGTCGAAAACAAGGAGGGCAAGTCGTGGTTTGACGCGGCCGCCTCGAATTTCGAGAAGGCCATCGAAAAGGATCCCAGGAATTCCCGGGCGTTTGACATGCTTGGCCTGACGTATGAGCAGAATAGCCAGCCAGACAAAGCGATCCGCGCTTATACACAGGAAATGGCTTTCGATGGTCGTCTGGGCAAGTTAAGGCTGGCCACCGCGTATTGCAACATCGGATTCCAGCATCAACAACACCAGGAACTTGCTGCCGCGGCGGCCGCCTACCAGAAGTCGACGGAATTCGGTATAGCAGATGACAAATCTTGCCCATATGATCCCTTCGGAAATTCGGTCGCCATCTTCACGACCGAGACCCACGAATATGACAAGGCTTGGGAGATGGTCCATCGGGCGCTGAAGATGGGTCATGGGGTCGCACCCGAGTTACTATTGCGGCTGCAGAAAGAATCGGGCCGTACGTATTAAACGATACGCTTGTGAGGGCCCGTCATCGGGATACCGAGTGGAGGAGGTGGTCCTGGCCCCATGGGCTCGTCGCGCCCTAGATGGGCTCGCGCCAGCCGGTGCCATTCGAGAACTCCAGACCAATCAGGTACTTCCCCTTGACCGGATTGCAATAGCGAACCACGCCTCGCCCAGAGATACCGAACTTCGGGGCACTGCAAAAGAGAGGTGTTTGAACGGCGAGTCTCTCTGTGAGTTGCAGCGCCAGTCCGTCAACCGACACGTTGAGGAGTTGCGCGACTGTTGCTCGTTCACGCCCGGAGCTGTCTTCCCATAGGACGTTTATGGCGCCCTGGATCGCGTGGCGGACGTGACGCCTCGAATTGGTCTTCCGGGAGGTGGCATGTAAGGCCTGCTGCGCCCATAGCGTTGATTCCGAGTACGCCTGGCAGACAAACGAGGCCGGAATAGCCAGCCGGGCCGCAGACCCGGAAACGGCCTTCCAGTCAGCCGCTTCGTACTCGCATACTAATGCGAAAATCTGGCGCAGTGGGTCGTCGTCCGCCGCGGTTCCTAGTAATGCTCCCCGGATGAGTGGCTCCACACCGGTCTGATTTAAGGCTTCTTCTAGGGGAACGTCGATGAGCGCGCTCAGTAGCGAGAATAAACCCATCAGGAACCCGTGGCCATTCTCGGCAAGGCCCGCCCGCTGCGACAACCGTTCACAGAAGCTTGCCCGGACCAAGGAGTGAGTGACCAATTCGCCGGGCTTGTCTTTGGCCAGGATAGGAAGAGCCGCCAGCGCGACCCAATGGCGAATGGCTTCTTCGCCAAGAATGGCCAGCGCGTGGCTGATTGAGCTGATCTCCCCGCTCCGTGCGAAAAGAGCCGAGTTCGCAAAGCGCAACAATTTGTATGAGAAGGACACGTCCAGGGCGATGATGGTCCGTAACCGTTCGTAGTCCAGATCCGAATGCTGCATCTCGCGAAGCAGGCGCAAGCAGTTTACCTTGGATGCAGGGATTTCGCGTGCTCGCAACAGAGCCGGACGCGCGAAGAAGTAGCCTTGAAAGTAGTCATAGCCGGCATTCCATGCCCATTCGAACTCCTCGTGCGTCTCCACTTTTTGGGCCAGCATCGCGATACCTCGCGCCCGGTAGGTCTCAAGAAGCAGCGACTGCTCAGACCTCGGGGTGGTTCGCATGTCTACTTTGATGATTTGGGCTATCTGTGTGAGCGGCTCAAACTGCGGGTGCCCCACGAAGTCATCCAGGGCGAACGCATAACCCTGTTGGTTCAACCCATGGCATGCGGCGATTAGTTCGTCACTGGGTTTGGCGGACTCAAGGATTTCGAGCACTACCTTTTCGGGGGGTAGCATGGAATGCAGGCCACCCGCCAGGAGCTCGTGGTCAAAATTCAGGAAGGCTTTCTTGCCGCAAGCAACGTTCTCCAAACCAATGGTCAGAAGACTGTTGGCGACTACCTGGGTGGTTGCTGAAGCGGATTCAGTGGCGTCGAATTGGTTGTTGACATCGTCGGAGCGGAACAGCAGCTCGTAGGCATATAGCTCGCGCGTCCGATCAAAGATCGGCTGCCTGGCCACAAACACTTCCATACTGTTTTCATCGGCAAAAACGCGTGGCACAAATAGGTTAGATCTCCTCGCGCTGAATAAATGGAGGCAGCTCGCGGGCATCACCAGGCTCTTGAAAAGAGAGACCTTTGCTGCCCAAAGCATCAGGAACTCACCGCAACGGCGCTCCTCGGGCCGTACCCATTCAGCGACGGCCGTCCTCGGGACTCCGAGTGGGTGCTATCCGAAAAGCCACAAGTTCCGGGTGCGAGGGTGTTACTGTTCCCAATATGAAAACAGAGTCGTGGGGGCGGATCGTGTTTGGCGCGTCGGCGGTGTTGTTCGGCCTCATCGCGCTGATGTGGTACGACTCTGACACCTGGCAAACTTTGCATCAAGTCTGGAGCCTGCCTTTTGGAACCATCATCGGCGGGTGTCTCATGATCGTTCAGATTGCGGGTGGGATTGGGATGCAGTACCCAAGGACCGCACATCTGGCGTCGATCGCTCTCGGCATCATCTATTTGCTCTTCTCCCTGGCCTGCATCCCGGACATCATGGCCGCACCGACCATCTATGCGCATTACGGGAGCTTCTTCGAACAATTTTGCTCGCTGTGTGGTGCGATCGCACTGTACGCGGCAACCGAGGCAAATGCAGCACGGGCCGTAGCGTTCGGTCGAGTGGCACGCCTTGGACTCGGAGCCTGCGCGATCTCATTTGCGCTAAGTCAGGCAATCTATCTTCGTGTGACCGCCGACTTGGTTCCCACGTGGATTCCTCCCAATCAGCGGTTTTGGGCGATACTCACGACGATCGCATTTTCGCTTGCGGCGGCTTCCATTCTCATCAATCGCCAGGCACGGCTCGCGACTCGCCTGATGACACTCATGCTGGCCCTCTTTGGTGTGCTGGTTTGGATTCCGCGCCTGATTGCTCACCCAGAAGCTCATCTAAACTGGTCCGAATTCGGCCTGACATTCCTGATCACAGGGGCCAGTTGGATGGTGGCTGATTTGACGCCGAATACCTCAGGGTGAACTTCGTTGTTCTTGGAGATTAGAACTGCTGTTATGAAATACTATCGCCACCACCGCGGGTAGATCGATCATACGGGCCGCGACGCTTTTGCGCGGTTAAGGTTTTGATTAGTCCCCGCCTGATTTCAGGATAGCAGGGCCTCCCTCGTGTAGTCTAACGAGCTGAAAACAAAAAGAATTGAGCTGCATGGCAGCCCCTCTTTCCCCTCGTTTTCAGCCCGAATGTCCGGTACGATCACTTGGGAGTTCCCGATGCGCGTACTATTTTCGACAATTGGATCGCGTGGTGATGTCCAACCTGTTGTGGCACTCGCGTCGCACTTGAAGGCGCTCGGCCATGAGGTCAGGGTCTGTGTGCCGCCTGACTTTCGCGAGTGGATTGAGAGCCTCGGCGTGCCAGTGATACCCATCGGTCCGGAGGTGCGGAAGTTCGCTGCGTCCCGTCCGACGGCCACCCAGCCACAAAGACCGCTGACAGCCGAGCAGGGGCGCCAGATGGTGCAAGCGACGGTGGCGACACAGTTCGAGACGTTGACTTCGGCAGCTGAAGGGTTCGACGTGATCGTCGCGGCCACCGCGCTGCAGGTGGCGGCGCGATCAGTCGCGGAGAAGATGGGGATTCCTTACGTCTTCGCCGCCTATGCGCCGGTGGTGCTGCCGTCGCCGCACCATGCGCCGCCGCCCTTGCCGGGAGAGGCTCCGCCTACGACGAACGACAACGGTGAGCTTTGGGCGCAGAATGCGGCGCGATTCAACGATCTCTTTCGTGCCGCGGTGAACGCGCGCCGGGCATCGCTGGGGCTCGCCGAAATCAGTGACGTACGAAGTCACATGATGACGGACCAGCCGTGGCTGGCTGCGGACGCGACACTTGGCCCGTGGCCCGATCCAACCGATGGTCGTGTTCTTCAGACCGGCGCGTGGATCCTGCCGGACGAGCGTCCGCTGTCCTACGAATTGGACAGGTTCCTTGCGAGCGGCGATCGGCCGGTTTACTTCGGCTTCGGCAGTACGCGCGCGCCTGAAGAGGCGGGTCGGGTGATGCTACATGCTGCTCGCGAGCTCGGCCGCCGGGCCATCGTATCGCAAGGGTGGTTCGACGACTCACTGGTTGAGAACGAACGAGACTGCCTGCCGATCGGCGAGGTCAACCTGCACGCGCTGTTCCCGCGCGTTGCTGCGGTTGTGCACCACGGCGGCGCCGGGACGACGACAGCAGCCGCGCTCGCCGGCGCGCCGCAAGTCGTGATCCCGAATCACTACGATCAGCACTACTGGGCGCAGCGAGTCCAAACGTTGGGCATTGGTACGGCGCACGCTGCCGGAGTCCCGACGAAGGATTCGCTGGCCAGGGCTCTCGCGCAAAGTCTGCGGCCCGAGGTGGAAGCGCGCGCTCGCGCGGTGGCGGGCAGAGTTCGCCGCGACGGCACGGAGGTTGCGGCCAAGCGATTGGTTGCGCTGACGTGAGTGGTATTTCGATCCCGCCGAACGACCCACCAGTTATCTGAATGTCCGGGGCACTCCCGCCGACCCAACAGTCTAAGTGTGCCCACCTTGGCCGCACGTCCGATCAACCGGGGCGCTCTCATATCGTGCCCCAAGCGCTGATCTGACCTCGACGCGGTCCCCAGGTAAGGTTCTAGGTCCCGGTTACAGGACCTGAGCGAATGGTTCTAAGCAATCATGCTGATTTACCGCTACAGGCTTGGGGTGATAGCTTACCAACAGCGATGGATGAATCTATCGTGGGGCAAGGAGAAAAGCGAAATGACAAGAATCGCTAGTTTGGCTTTGAGGCTGCGGGTTTGGAAAGATACTCGAGGCCAAGATCTCATCGAGTACGCCTTGATGGCGGGTTTCGTGGCGGTCGCCGCAGGCGCTATCATGCCTGGGGTTGCCAGCAGCATCAGCACGATCTTCAGCAAGGTCACAAGCGTAATGACCGCTGCCGCCTCGCAGAGCTAAGCCAGGTCAAGAAAGCGGCGGAGCGCTAACAGGCCCCGCCTCCGGCCTTCAACGACGCCATCATACGGTTTCGGAGTGGTCTGCCGATGCAGAGCGCCCGGTCCATAGCTGGGGCAAAACCAATTCTTGGTTTCGTCAACCACGTTCGCCTATTCATTAGTCCACTTGTTGTATAATCCCTACTCGCTCCGAGGGAACTCGGTCTCGATTAGAGGGTAGAAAATGCCAACGCGCTGCCGAAACTGGGTCGTACCAATCGTGCTGCTGACGACCTCCCTTGCCTCTTCCGCCTTTGCCGATCAGTCCGGTACGGCAACGCTCACCATGAATTCCTACTTGAGCTTCGATTCCGGCGCTGTTTCGGGCTCCGCCGGCGATGTGTTGTGGAATGGCTCCTCGCTCTCGCCCCAAGGACACGCGGGAATTTACAACCTGGGCAAGTATGGATCGCGGGCTTTTCAGTTTCTTTCGGCGCGCTCGGCGTCATCGGTACCGTTCGGAGTCGCTGCGATACCCGGCGATGCGCTTGTTGCCGGAGATGTCTTCGGCGTCTATACCAACGGCGGACACTATGCCAAGGTGATGATCATCGCCGCGAGTGGAACGTCTCTCTCGGTGAAATACACGACGTTCGGACGGGCCCAGGCAAAACCGGCTGCCGCAGGACCCGTGCCGATCATCACCGCGGTACAGAACAACTACAGCTACCTCCTCCCCGGCGTGCCCAACTACGGCATCGCACCCGGCAGCATCTTTGTGATCGTCGGTCAATTGCTGAGCAGCGGCGCGCCTCCCGTGCTGCAGTCGAGCGCAGCGCCCGGCTTGCCCTTGGCGCTGAACGGAACCAGCATCTCGGTGACCGTCAACGGCATCACCACCACTCCGGCGCTCTACTACACGTCGTCCGCTCAGCTTGCCGCCGTGCTGCCCTCCACCACTCCTGTTGGAGACGGAACCGTCACCGTCACCTACAACGGAGTGCCGAGCGCGCCGGCTCCGATCCATGTTGTCCCAACGGCGCTGGGTCTCGATACGCTGTACGGATCCGGCAATGGATCGGGTGTCGCCACCGACGGCAACGGAAAAGCCTTCGGTTTCCTCAACTCCGCGACGCCGAAGCAGGTAATCACTCTGTGGGGATCGGGCATCGGCGCCGACACCTCAAGCGACGATCGGACTTACCCGCAAAAACAGAATAATCTGACGAATATTCCGCTGCAGGTTTTCATTGGAGGAATGCTCGCGAATGTCAGCTACAGCGGGCGATCGCAATATCCCGGGCTTGACCAGGTGAACGTCACCATTCCATCCAACGTCCCTCTCGGCTGCTTTGTGTCTGTCGTCGCGCAGAGCGGATCCGTGGTGAGCAATGCCGTCACCCTGCCGGTGAGCTCTTCCGCCGGGCCATGCAGCGATCCGGCCCTGGGCTTGACTGGAGCTCAGCTTCAAGCTCTCGCCGCAAAGTCGGCGTCGGCTGTCAACGCCCTCTCTGTCTTGGTCTTTCAGGCGACCAACTTGGACGGAACGACGACCGGAGTTGGGGCATTTTCAGCTTCCGCCAACAGCTCCCTATTTGGCGCGGGATATTATTATGCTTCCCTGGGAAGTTGTGTGGTCATCCCGCCTCATGCCAAGACACAGCCGTTCGGATCTCCTCTCGATGCGGGCACGCTGCGCCTTACCAGTCCGGCCGGCAACATCACTCTAACTGCAGGAGGAGGCCAGTATTCAGGTCAACTCCCGGCGGGCTCACTGACCAAATCACCCGGCACTTACACGATTAGCGGTTCCGGTGGGGCGAACGTCGGAAGCTTTAGTGTCGCGATCAATGTCCAGACCCCGCTCACGCTGACGAATACGAATGTGCTGGCGTCCATTACTCGATCACAGGGTGCGACGGTAACCTGGACCGGCGGCTTCCAAAACGGCTATGTGGTGGTGCAGGGAGTCGGGAACTTTTTTCCGGTCGGGAGCGCCAATTTCTTTTGTTTCGGCCCATCCAGCGCCGGACAACTTACGATCCCCCCGTCGATATTGTTGGCGCTGCCGCCCGGTGGCGGCAACCTTTTCGTGCTGAATACCACCGCCGGCCAGTCGATCGCCGCTTCGGGTCTCGATCTTGGGCTGGCGATTGCCGGCGTCTCTTTTGAGGTCCCCACGACCTTTAAGTGATAGCCAAGCAGGCGAGGCTTCCAGCGGAAGACTGCAATACATGGGTTCGGCGACCACTTGGCGACGGTTCATTCTGGATCTTTCGTACTATGTCTAACGACCACAAGTTAATGCCCCTGGACTATTTTCACCTCGGGACACCTTGGGTTAACTTTGAGACAGGTTGATATCCAGGTCGCCGGCGCTCGAGTGACCGGACCAGAGGAGCCTTTTATGAACCTCGTCCTTTCAATGGTCGTGATCTCCGAAGTTTGCTTCGGTATTTGTCTGTGGCACACGCCAAAACTGCTTCGAAGAACGGCAGCGTATCTGCTCACCAGGGCGGATGTGATGGACGCAGCGAACTCTGAACACCACCGGCGCATTCAATTCTGGTGCGGGGAACTTGGTGTGGCTCATGAGACTCTCTCGGTCAAGCCCGCCGTCAATCATCCGGTGGTTCGCGCCAGCGCACATTGAAACCTACTGCTGTTTCGACGCCCCGAACGCATCAATGTGAACCTCGAGTAGATGATTGATGCGGATGCCGTAGATCCCGTCCGTGCTACCGCCCGTGCTGCCTTTGGGAATTGAGTGCACCACAACGCCGTTCACTGCAAAGTCGACCTTGTCGGCACCGACTCGCACTTCCAGAGCATTGGTGGACTTGCCGCCGGCGTCTGGTTTTTTCACCGCCTCACTGGGCGAACGCGACAGTTCGTTGGTCGCCGAACCATCACGGCGCTTGACGAGCCACGTTCCGTCCTGCGCCACCATAAAGTACAGATACTTTTGCTGCGCGCCTTCCAGATCGCTCCCGCCAAATACGAGACCATAGTAGTTGGTATGTCCGCTAGGCTTCATCAGGGTGAAGGTGCCCTTGAGCGTGTAAGTGCCCGTGACCGTATTGGCCGGATTCCAGTACACCGCTGCCTGAGGATTCGTCGCGTGAAAACCGGTCCCCATGGTGACGAACTTGATCGCTCCGCCGGCGTCCGGATCGATCGCTGAAGTGCTGCGATCCGCGCGCTCTCTCCAGCCCGCCGGCGTTTGAGCAAGCACGTGCCCGATCATTGCGATCGCCAGCATAACCAAATGAACATAGCTTTTCATTTCATTCGTCTCCTTCTTGCATAGATCCGCGAGGCCACGGGACGAGCGGCAACATCATCCTCACCGCACCGCTCCTGCGCGCGTCGGCATTTTCCGTTCGCCGTTTATGACAGGTGGGAGTCCTCTCACCTCGTCGTACACCTCTGTAATAAACCGGTCCTTGCTCTGCTTCGTGTCGCCCTGAGTGGTTGCGTCATAGGGTGCAGTCAGGTTCGCGGCCAGGACCTCATCCAGCGACTTGCCCTCGTCGCGGAGCTTCCGCACCTTTCCCAAGATGTCGACGAGCATGGCACGGTAGCCCAGCAGATCCTTCTTCCTGACCAGCGTTCCGTGGCCCGGTATGAGCGTGGTATCGGGGCCAGCCAGCTTTTGAATGAGGTCAACTGCCTCGATCATGCCCTGGATCGAGCCGCCGTTGGCCTGGTCGGCAAACGGGTAGCCGAAATTGCGGTAGAAATCTTCGATATAGATGACGTTCGCGTTGTTGAAGCGCACGATCGTGTCACCCGCAGTATGGGACGGCATCATCGGTATGAAGTCCACCGTTTCCCCGTTCATGTGGATCGTGATGGCAGGAACGCCTGGTGAGCCGTACCGATACGTAACCGTTGGAACGCCGGCGGGATCGGGCGCGCGACCGGCGTTGCCTTGGCCCGGGGGGCTAAGCATTTCATCGCGCAGATTCTCCTGCGAAAAGATCACCGCCCCCTGTTTCGCGAAGAATGCATTGCCACCGGTGTGGTCGGGGTGAATATGAGAGTTGACCACAATCTTAACGGGCGCACTGGTGAATGTTCGGACTGTGTCCAGCGTCTTCGACGCCAGTTGTGGGTCCTCCGTATCCACCATCAGCACGCCGTCGGAGCCGAAAAGCACCGCGACCCTGCCACCGGCGGCGTCGGGATGCGCCGGGTCGAGGCCCGCCGAACCGTGCAGGGCATAAAGATTCGGCGCCAGCTTTTCCGTAAGCAGCACCTCGATCTTGTCCCACGGCGTTTGGTACCCCTGAGGAAACTCGGAGGGCCCTTTTCCGGGCGGAACAACCGTGATCGGATAAGCTGGTTCTTGTGCCCTCGCGCAGCCTGCAACAGCTGCTAGCGACCAAAGCAGTAACATTCCCCGTCTCATACTGGTCCTTCCGAGCGTGAACTTCGATACTACCGGATCTCTAAGCCGTGCGTGAAGGGTGAAAGTCGCGAAGAGACTCCGCTCGCGGGAAGCAAAAACCTCCTCGCACTTAGGCGTGCCTGTTACCACATCACCGGGCGCTATTCCCACGTTAGTCTATATCGCCGGGAGGTATGTGTTAAGATTTCTGGAAACTCATGGCATCCCCCATAGACAGACTAGACACGATCGAAATGGATGCTCACCACCTTCTCAAGCCCG
>Ga0070734_10006055_pt1 | contig 10344 bp, 7 predicted proteins | sample Coa_R1_8_FD_66444 | JGI IMG/M metagenome (GOLD analysis project Ga0070734, IMG submission 66444) | Surface soil microbial communities from Centralia Pennsylvania, which are recovering from an underground coalmine fire - Coalmine... | ecosystem: Environmental > Terrestrial > Soil > Unclassified ... | reverse complement strand
CCGCGAAGGTGAAGATGCCACCGGGATAATCGATGGTGGCGTACGAGCCGTGATACAGCAGGTAGCCATGAGTTGTGCCACCGTTGTCCACGTACGCTCCGACGATCGCTCCCGAAGGATTGATGGTGCTGGCCTGACTGGTGGCCGCTCCCGGCGGATTGAAGCTGGTGAAGACGCCTTGCTTGGACAGCGTGAAGCTCTGCAACGAGCTCGCGCATCCAGGATCGCTGCACGTAAATCCGGTGTACTCACCCGACGGATTCAGTCCCGTCAGCTGCGTGCCGGCGGCTCCCGGGAAATCAATGGTGGTGTAATTGCCGCCGCTGAGAACGAAGCCATGACTGACACCGCCCGCATCCACGTATCCGCCGACGATGGTTCCTTGCGGCGTGATGTAGTTGGGAGTGGTCGCTATCGAGCCCGGCGGATCGAACGCCGTGAACACGCCGTGGCGGTCCAACGTGAAGCCATGCGTCACGCCCGCGGTGTCGGTATAGGAGCCGACACTGGTGCCCTGCGGGTTGGGACCACCGTTGAGCGTGGTGGTAGCCGCGCCCGGATAATCAATCGTTGTATAGGTCTGCGCAGACGCGATCGCCGACATCAGCATGACAATGATCGCGCAGGTTTCGAGTAACCGAATTACCTTCAACATCGAATCTTCCTCCTGGTTGTTCAAGCTTGTTTGCGCCAGATTGTTGTGGACATCAACGCTAGCAATGCGTTGTGCGCAGTACTTCGATGGATAGGTCTTCCGCTAACTACAAAACGCGTGCAGTCGTGAGCTGTGCGCTTTGCACATCGCTACGCGCGTTCACGCGACGTTCACACGGAAGCGATTCGTTCCGCCCGAGTGCGAAGAGCAGTCTCTTCAGGAGCGGTGAAGGGCAGTCTTCATGCCAGCGCGAAGGCAGATGGTGCGATAGCTACCTTCAGGGTTACGAACTACAGGAAATCTGGGTTTGGATGTGCGTATCGAAGTTCTTGGACTGCGAATTCAACGGCGCCACACTTGCCCGGCGCTTTGAAGGGCGCGTCATCTATGAAGAATGCAAATTCTCCAGGCGGGACTCTATGCAATTTGGTAAGTCGGACGTGGCGAAGCTACAGGCCGATTGACCCAGCCACTGCGGCTCTGCATTGGATGTTCCGGGCCGTGACTGGCCTTCGCATGCCCGCGTCATCTCTTTACATCTCTTTCGCTGGAGCACCTTATCGTGCCGAGTTCCCAGCGAGGGCGCCGCAGCATTCACACTATCACGCAGGTTCGTGACCGCAGTCACTGACTACGACACCACATATTGTTAACTTGATCGCGATATTAGTGTTGGCAGAGTGCCACCCCCTTTGGGCCCGGGTTCCTTTCCCGTGCCCCACCACTGTGCCTCAAACAGGGACTCCCGACCCCCCGGCGCAGTTCTCAGGAAATCCCAAACCTCTAGCTAGAACACGCCAGAAAGGGAGGCACAGAGATGGCAAAGTCCAGTCTTTGCAGGGTGGGAGGCATGCTGTCGATGTTCATTCTCGCAGCCGCGCTCGCCACTTCCGCACAAACCGTCCTCACCATGGTCAACTTCGACAGCAACAACGGCCAGAACCCGTACGCTTCACTGATTCAGGCACACGACGGCAACTTTTACGGGACCACGTATGCTGGCGGCAACAACAATATGGGTACTGTCTTCACGCTGACGCCGTGGGGCACGATGACGGTGCTCTTCCACTTCACCAACTTCTGCTCCGGCGCCCATCCCTACGCCCCGCTGCTGCAGGCCAGCGACGGCAATTTCTATGGGACCGCCTCACAAGGTGGCTCCAGCGCGATCGGCACCGTGTTCAAGATTACTCCACATGGGACCATGACCTGTCTGCATAGTTTCAGCGGTGGCGACGGCGCCAACCCGATGGGTGCTCTGATCGAGGGCAGTGATGGTGCTTTGTATGGAACCACCGCCGCAGGCGGCAACCCAGTTCCAAGTAATGGGGCGCCTTCCCGTTCGGGCCAGACCAGTCCATTCACCCTTGCTCAGGGTGCTGGCACGGTTTTCAAGATAACGACCACGGGAACATTTACCACTGTATACAGCTTCTGCTCGCTGCCACTCTGCAATGACGGCGTCAACCCCCTGACTGCGCTGGTGCAGGGCAGCGACGGTAAATTGTACGGAACGACGCACTCGGGCGGGCCGGGGGCGGAGGGTGTGGTGTTCCAGTTGGCCACCGACGGAAGCAGCTTTGCCGTCCTGCACGGGTTTGGCGGCGGCGACGATGATGGCGCCGCACCAGCTGCTCCTCTCATCTTTGGCCACGATGGAACCTTGTATGGCACCACCGAAAGCGGCGGCCCCGATGACGACGGCGTGATCTTCAACGTCAGCATCGCCGGCGTTTTCACCCAGCTGTTCAGCTTCGACGGCTCTGGTGGCGCATCACCCGATGCCGGCCTGTTGCTGGCCAGTGATGGGAACCTTTATGGAACCACCAGCCAAGGCGGCGGCAACGATGCTGGCACGATCTTCCGTATCAGTGCCGCGGGTACGAATTTCGAGCTGCTGTACACCTTTGGCAGTGTGTACGGCATGAATCCTCGGGCTGCGTTAATTCAAGCTGTTAATGGGAGTTTTTACGGGACAGCCGGTGGCGGCGGAACGTTGGCCATGGGCACCATCTTCAACATGGGCCCGATGCCACAGCAGTTCGTCGCTGTCAGCCCATGCCGGCTGGTCGACAGTCGGACGGATCACACGCCGCTTGACGGCGGAGTCGCCCGGACCTTCGACCTCCGCACGTTGGCGCTGATCAACAACTGTGCCAGCCTGGTTCAGGCCAACAGCTACGCACTGAACGTGACCCTGGTCCCGCACGACGGGCCGGTGAGCTTTGTAACGCTTTGGCCGGCAGGCTCGACCATGCCGACCGCTTCGACCATGAACTCGTACAACGGTCAGGTCAAGGCGAACGCCGCCATCGTGCCCGGAGGGGTAGCTGGCGCTATCAGCGTCTATGCGACCGATACGACCGACATCATTCTCGACCTGAGCGGCTACTTCACGGAGGCGGCGGGCTTACCGACGTTGCAGGTGGCCCAGACCTTGCAGTTCTATCCCATGGCGCCCTGCCGGGTGGTGGACACTCGCGGCAGCGACGGGGCCTTCGGCGGTCCGCACCTGACCGGCAATGTCCCACGCCAGTTCCCCATCATGACGAGCACGTGCTTTGCGGGTGCCGACCCGCCCAGCGCCTACTCCTTCAACGTGACGGTGGTGCCGCACCAGCTAAACCAGCCATTGGCGTACCTGACCTTATGGCCTAGCGGGGAAGACCAGCCCAATGTCTCTACGCTGAATAATCCTCTGGGTACGGCGGTGGCCAATGCAGCGATTGTTCCGGCCGGTACCGGCGCGGACGGCGCAATCAGGGTTTATGCCTACAATGACACTGACCTGATCATCGACGTGAATGGCTATTTCGCCGCACCGGGTAGGGGCGGCTTGTCATTCTATCCGGGCATGCCCTGCCGGAGCATTGACACACGCGCGAGCTCGGGGCCGTTCGCAGGGCCAATCATCGCCAAGGTGATGGAGACCGTTTGTACTCCTCCTGTTTCACCGGGAGCGTTTGTGGCAAACACGACTGTGGTTCCCAACGGGTCACTCGGATACCTGACGCTCTGGCCGGACGGTACCGATCTGCCCGTTGTTTCAACTCTGAATTCCTACAACGGAATCGTCACTTCCAATCTGGCAATTGTGCCGAATCTCGATGGCTCGATTGATGCTTTTGCCGCTGGTTCCACGAACTTGGTCCTTGACCTGAGTGGATACTTCGCAGCTGCACCGATCGATTGAGCTAACGGCCGTCGCCTCTCGCCTGGCGAACAGGTCACAGCATGCCGCCCGGAGCCCAGCAACCGATAAGGGCTCCGCGGCGGCTATACTTTTCTGCGGGTAGCTCGCTCCGTATGCTGCATCGGCTCATACTGTCTCTTGCGTTACTGGCTGGCGCATCTGTCCAGCCCATCCCTTCGCAAAATGCCGGTCAAAGGCTCGCGCAGCAGCCGGCGCAGCAGACCTTTCATGTCCAGCCACTGCGGCCGGTCTCGGAACTGCGCGCCGAGGCGTTGAAGGCGCAGCCGCCCGTCGAGCACGGAGACTTCCTCAACCCGGATCTGGTGGAGCTCATCCGTCTCGATCCAGCGCTCAAGCTGGATATCCGCTATGCGTCGTCCAACAATTTTCTTGGTACACCGCTGTATGAGGAAGCGCGCGCCTTTCTTCAGCGGCCTGCGGCAGAAGCCTTGGTGCGCGCCGACCACAAGCTTCACCAGCAGGGTTATGGGTTGCTGATCTTCGATGGATACCGGCCATGGTATGTGACCAGGATCTTCTGGGACGCTACGCCACCCGCCGATCACATCTATGTTGCCGATCCGGCAGAGGGCTCACGACACAATCGAGGATGCGCAGTCGATCTCACGCTCTACGACCTGAAGACAGGCGATCCACTGCCTATGCCTAGCGGGTACGACGAGATGTCGGAGCGCGCGCATCCCGACTACACCGGCGGCACCGCCGTCGAGCGCGCCAATCGCGACCTGCTGCGACATGCCATGGAGGCCGAGGGCTTCACCGTATATCTGGCGGAATGGTGGCACTTCGATTACAAAGACTGGCACCGATACCACATCCTGAATGTCCCATTCGCGAAGATCGCTGCGGAGAAGTAGCCGCAAGGGAAATGTGCCTGCGCGACAACGCTCAGTAAATCTCTACGTTGGCGAACCCGAAGGTCTTCAAAATATTCGTGATGGTCTGGCGCGCGTTGCTGTCGGCGGTTTTCAGAATGCCGTCCTCCAATGCGGCGGTGCGCAACTGCTGCTCGGCTGCTTCGCGCACCTCGCCTTCCAGGTTTGGGTCAGGTGACGAGAACAATCCGGTATCGCGCGAATAGACTTTCGTCTTCGTATTGTCGAGGCTGGTGGTGAAGATTTGCGCCGCCGGCAGATGAATCCGCACGGTGTTTCCGCGCACGCTGACATCGGCGGGCTGCAGCTTGGATAGATTGACTCCGGCAATCGCTTCGCCGTGTACCACCAGCAGCAGACGATCGCCCGCCAGGAACTGCGGCAGGATGGGGTTTTCTCGCTCGCCACTGACGATTTTGTCCATCGTGTAGCTAACGGTTTCCAGCCGCTCGAGCGCGCGAATCTGATGCACCACCGTGGGCTGGTCGAGGTTGATGTGAACTTGCCCACCGCGAAAGATGCCGGTGAGTTGCAGCAGACCGAGTCCCGCCAGCGTCCATACGGTTAGGCCGACGGCGATGAGTGCCAGCACAGCGCCCGCGAGTACTGCGGGAAGCCCCGAAGCCGGCCGCACCTTTTCGGGTCGCGCCAATTGCAGATCGGAAACAGCCATTTGAGTCGAATCTTACTATGATTTGCCGCTCTCGGTTTTGGCGAAAAGCTGGCGCAATCCTGCGTAAGCCGGTGGCTTGCACTTTGCGAGCGCAGCGGCGATAGTAAGGCATGAAGGTCCTGACGCGCTTCGTGACTTCAGCCGCCGATCCGCGGCAATTCCCACCTTCGGGCGCGCCAGAAATTGCATTCGTCGGTCGCTCCAATGTCGGCAAATCAAGCCTGATCAACTCGCTGGTCGGCAGTAAGATTGCCAAAACCAGCAACACGCCCGGCCGCACCCAGACCATCAACTTCTTCCAGGTGCGTCGCCCAGGCAAGCCGCAGCCCGACTTCGTTTTCGCCGATCTACCCGGCTACGGCTACGCGCGCGTCCCCAAAGAAGTTGCTGCTCGCTGGGCGGAGTTCATCAATCCTTACCTGCAAACGCGTGAATCACTGGCATTATGCGTGATGCTGGTCGACGTGAATATTCCGCCGCAGGAGCTCGATCTGCAGCTTATGGAATGGCTGCGCCACAATGACCGCAAGTTCGTGCTGGCGGCGACCAAGGCCGACCGTGTGTCCGGCAACCAACTGCGCACCTCAATCCATAAATTAAGTGAGCGGCTGGAGGTAGCAACCGATCACATTATTCCTTTTTCCTCGAAAGCGCGCATGGGGCAAGAGGAATTGTGGCGCGCAATTAAGAAGGCCGCGGGAGTTGAGGTAGTGGATAGTGGCTAGAAGGAACTACAAGAATTCGCGCTTATTGGCCAGTTAGTCGAAGCTGATTAGCAGCATCTAACCACTAATGACTATCGACTAACCCCAGATTTCCATCGCCGTCTTACTCAAAATCTGCTGCTTGGCCGGCTCGCCGATCGGAAGAGCGCGGAATTCCGCAAGGTTGCTGGCTATCTCCGGCACGCCGGGCCCCGGCCAGTCTGTGCCGAACAGTGTCTTGTGCGCGATCTCCTCCAGCCGAGGGAAGTACTTGAGCAGCGTCTTCGGTGGGATTCCGCTGATGTCGAGGTAGACGTTGCGATGACGCCGTACCAGAAAGAAAGCGGTATCCATCCATAACGGCCGGCCGCCATGCGCCAATAGGATCTTGAGCCGCGGAAAGTCGACGGCTACGTCATCCACATACATGGGGTCGCCGTACTTGTTGCGCGCGCCAGGAAAAATCGATGTCCCGGTGTGCACCATGATCGGAATGCCGTTGGCCTCGGCGGCGCGGTAGATGATTTCCAGCTCCTTGACCCCGTTAACGTAGTCGTTGGGATAGAGCAATTGATGCGGAGGATGGATCTTGATGAGCCGGATGCCCAGCCGGACGATCTGCTCCATGTCGGCGAGGACGTTGGTCGTGTGCCGGGGATGCACGCTGCCGCACGGAATCAGCCGCACCGGATCTTCCTTTACGTAATCGGCGATGAACTGGTTGACCTCTGGCGTGAAACCGATGACCTCAGGAGCAACGTAATTGATCAGCACGGCGCGATCGATGCCGATCTCATCCAGATGTTTCAGGAACGCCTTGGGTGAGCGGCAGTACTCGGCGACGCGGTCGAAGTCCTTGCGCTTCCTCATCAACGCCAGCGCTTCCGGTTTGAACAGTTCGATCGGCTGGATGTGAACGTGGCAGTCGGTGATCATGGGCAAATGGCTAGCAGTTAGGGATCAGTGGCCAGAGCTCAACAACTGAGGGCTGACGCCCGACAGCTGCTTCAATTCAGACAACCCATCACGGCGCGCTTGGCAAATACCTTCACCATCTCGCGGCGATATTCCGGCGTGAGCGCAGACGTCGTGAGCGGTTTCGCGGTGCGGGCCGCCAGTTCACCCACTTTCTCGGCGGTCTTCTCGTCAGGCGCTAAGCCGATCAGTGCCGCGTCAGCGTCTCTAATCAGATGAGGCGCGGGATTCACGGCCGTGATGGCCACGCGGGCATCCTCAACACGCCCCGCATGCATCTTCAGTGCGACGGCAACTCCCGCCAGCGGATAATCGATGCTGCCGCGGATTCGCAGCTTGCGATAACTGCCCCGCCACCCGGCGGCCGTTTCCGGCAGCCGCACGCGGGTCACGATTTCGCTGCCCGCCAGATGCAGCCGCACAATCCCGTCATTGACATAGAACTCCGACAGTGGGGTATGTCTTACTCCGTCGGGGCCAGCGATCTCCAGTTCCGCTCCCAGGCACAGCAGCGCGGGCGGCGTGTCGCCGGAAAACGCGGCCCAGCAGAAGCTTCCGCCGGGCGCGACATGGCAGAGATTACCGTCTTTCTTCAGGCAGAAGCCGCAGCTCTTGCGCCACAGCAGCGACTGGTTGTACCACAGGCAGCGCGTGTCGAGGCAGATGTTGCCGCCGATCGTACCCATATTGCGCAGCACCGGCGAGGCGACAGTTTTCACCGCCTCATACAGTACGGGGTACTGCCGGCGAATCACTGAGGAGTGCTCGACGGTGGTAAGGGTGGTCAGAGCTCCGATCTCGGTGCCAACGCCGGGAACGCTGCGAATGCCCGACAACTCGCGGACGCCGCGTAAATCCAGCACGTAAGGCGGCGTGAATAACTTCTGCTTCATGGAAGGCAGCAAGTCAGTGCCCCCGGCGACAACCTTCAGTTCGCCATCATGCTTGGCCATTAGGGCAATCGCTTCGTCCAGCGATCTGGGGCGCAGCAGTTGAAAGCTGGGCAGGCTCACAGCGCGCCTCCTGCCGGAGACTTGGCGCGCGCCGGTTGCCGCGCCGGGTCGGCGGGATGCCGCAGCGGACCTTTGCCGCGGAACCACAATGAGCCGCCATGCTCGCGGAAGGTCGTCGGCGCGGTGGGATCGACCGATTCGGTCATCTCGATCCGCTTCAGCCCTTTGCGCGCGCGCAGCGCCGTCAGAATGCGCTCAGGCGTAAACGGACTCTCACGCAGTCGGACTCCCACAGCGTCGTAGATCGCATTGGAGATTGCCGGTATGGTCGCGGCCAACGATCCCTCGCCGGCCTCCTTCGCCCCGAACGGGCCTTCCGGGTCGACGCTCTCAACAATGATGCACTCGATTTCCGGCGACTCCGCCGAGGACGGGCTGCGATATTCCAGCATGCCGGGATTCATCAGCAGGCCGTCCTTCCACACCATCTCTTCTTCCAGCGCTTGGCCGAGTCCCATCCACACCGAGCCGATCACCTGGCCTTCGACCGCGACGGGATTGAGCGCGCGTCCGCAGTCGTGTGCCGCCCAGATCTTATGGACCGTGACTTCGCCGGTGTCTTCGTCAACGCTGACCTCGGCGACTTGCGCGGAGTAGGAGTAAGCGGGCGAGGGGCCGACGCCGCCGCCCTTGTGCTTGCCGCCGCGCGCTTCCAGGGGTGGCGCATACGAGCCGGTTCCGGTCAGCGCTCCATGAAAGTCGATGGCCGAGACAACCGCCTCTTCGAAGCTCATGTGCAGCTTCGGCCCTTCTTCTTTGCGCGTCTGCAACACCGAGCCGCGAAGGATCTGGCCGTCGACGCGGCCGCGCGGAGCGTCCTTCTCTTCGAGAATCTCCGCCGCGCTCGGGTCGTGATTACCCGGCACCGAACCGCTCCTCCACACGCGATCGTTCCGCATGACGACATCTTCCGGCGCGCAGTTCATCCGCCGGGCCGCGGCGCTGACGATGTTCTTCTTCACATCCTCGGCGGCACGGAGCGCTGCATTGCCGGCCATGAAAGTCACACGGCTGGAGTACGAGCCGAGATCGATCGGCGTCAGATCCGTATCGGCGGCGATCACCTTAACGCGCGCAAGATCGCAGCCCAGAACTTCGGCGACAATCTGCGCAGTCATCGTGTCGGAGCCCTGGCCAATTTCGGCAGCGCCGGTGTACACCACCACACCGCCATCGCGATCGATCTTGATGTTCACCGTGGAGTGCGGCATGTCGGAGCGGATAATGCTGTTGGCCGCGCCGCTCACGTAGTGGCTGCACGCCATGCCCAGCCCGCGTCCCTTCGGCAACCTGCCTTTGCGCTCCTGCCAGCCCGAGCGCGTGATCACTTCATCGATGCACTCAGGCAAGCCGTAGCTGAGCACGCGCAGGCCGTTGACGGTGACGGTCGGCGGCTTCAGCAGGTTCACGCGCCGCACCTCCGCGGGATCGAGCTTCAGCTGCGTGGCGATCTCGTCCATCTGCGACTCGAAGGCGAAGCGTACGTTCACCGTGCCGTGGCCGCGCATGGCGCCACAGGCAGGCTTGTTGGTCAGCACGCGATAGCCGTCGAAGCGAATGTTCGGGATGTCATACAGCGCGCCCAACAGCGCGCCGGAGTACAGGATGGTTACCACACCGTAGGAGCAATAGGCGCCGCCGTCCTGAATAACTTTTGCGGCCACCGCAGTCACGCGCCCGTCGTTCTTCACGCCGGTTTTCAGGTCGATGATGGTGCGCGGCCGGCCGCGATGTGCCCAGAAAACTTCCTCCCGGGTATAGGTGATCTTCACCGGAGCTTTGGCGGCGCGCGCCGCGACCGCCGCGATAATCTCCAGGGGAATGATCTCGCTTTTGCCGCCGAAGCCGCCGCCCACCAGCGGCTTGATCACGCGGATCTGCGACATCGGCATCTCCAGCACCAGCGAGAGCTTGTGCTGCAGGTAATACGGCACCTGCGTCGACGACCATACCGTCAGCCGCCCCAGCTTGCCGGTGTGCGGATCGAGCTCGAAGCTGGCCAGCGTGCAATGCGGCTCCATCGCGGCGTGCGTCACTTCATTGGCGATGTACCGCGCCTCGTGCACGTAATCCGCTTCGGCAAATCCCCTCTCGGGATCGCCGAAGACGTGGTGATAATCCTTCTCGATGTTGTGCGGCCGGTTTTCGTGAATGAAATCGGCATCCGCCTTCATTGACTCTTCCGGATCAAACCACGCCGGCAGCGGCTCGTAGTCTACATCGATGAGTTCGAGC
>Ga0070734_10006054_pt1 | contig 10346 bp, 9 predicted proteins | sample Coa_R1_8_FD_66444 | JGI IMG/M metagenome (GOLD analysis project Ga0070734, IMG submission 66444) | Surface soil microbial communities from Centralia Pennsylvania, which are recovering from an underground coalmine fire - Coalmine... | ecosystem: Environmental > Terrestrial > Soil > Unclassified ... | reverse complement strand
AAACGGTTGATCGCTTCCAGATCAAGCCGGCGAGTAACAAAATACATGCTCAGCGCCAGCAGCATTCGCAAGCCCCATTCCACTTCCCCGGCGGCGGTAAGCCAGTCCAGGGCCGCGCGAAAATTTCCCAATTCGGCGTCCCAAGGGTGCTTTCCAATCTGCTGCCGTCTGAGAGCCGGAGCCGCTTCTTCCGCCAAAACCAGGCAGTACGCGGCGTGGGCCTTACGCGTGTAGGGCTCTTCTCCGGCCGACGCCAATCGTTCAAGGCCGTAGTCACGCACGGTTTCGAGCATCGCAAAACGTGGTTGCTCCTCATCGGAGCTGACGCGGCGCACCAGGCTGTAGTCAACAAGCAGCTCCATCGCGTTCCACAAGTTCAGTTGCAAATCGCAGCGCGTGTCGCAGACCGCTTCGACGCCCTCGACCGTCGCGCCGCCCACGAAGACCGCTAGGCGACGGAATAGTTTCTGATGCTCGGCGTCGAGCAGGTTGTAACTCCAGTCAACCGTATCCCGCAAGGTGTGCTGACGCTGAGGCAGGTCGCGCGGACCGCCGACCAGCACTCCCAGCGGGTCGTGCAAGCGTTCCAGCAGGGTTTTGAGCGGTAGCAGTTTGGTGCGGGCGGCCGCCAGTTCTATGGCTAGCGGCAAACCGTCCAGCCGGGCGCAGATCTCGGATATGATCCTCGTCTGTTCGCGGTCGCGCGGAGCGCCGCGCAGGCCGGGGGCTCGTTCGATGAACAAGCGGACGGCGGGGGACATGTCGTCCGCGGAGAGCAGCGGCGGTACCGGAAACTCGTATTCTCCGTAAACGCGCAAAGGAGCGCGGCTGGTGACGATCACCTTCAGCCGGTCAGAAGCCAGGCCGGCGATAAAGCCGGCCGCGTCCAGCACGTGTTCAAAGTTGTCCAGGAGAAGCAGCACCGGCCCGGCGAGGTTGCGGCGAAAGAACTCGTGGACGGACGCTTCCACGTTTTGTTCCGGCGTCAGCGCGACGCCCAAAGCCCGCGCGATTTCCGATGACACCAGGCCAGCCTCGTTCAATTTTTCGAGCGCGACGAAACACACGCCGCCACCGAAGTCCGGGGTAAGCCCGCGCGCCAGTTCCATGGCCAGCCGGGTCTTGCCGATACCGCCGGGTCCGGTAAGCGTCAGGACCCGGAGGTCGCGATCACTCGCCAGCGACCGCAGGCTCGCCAGTTCCTCTTCGCGACCGATCAGAGCCGTTCGAGGCGATGGGATTTTGTAAATGGGCTCGAGTACGGAAGCGCTATGGCTGGCGCTTTCCGAAATGGCCACGAGTTCATTGCGAAGTTCGGCGGTGGAGGCGAAGCGATCCTGCGGAGACTTGGCCAGGCAACGCTCCACTACCCACTGCAGTGGCGCCGGCGTCTGCGGGCTCACGCGCGTCAGCGGGTCCGGTTGCTGCAACAGAATCGCAGCTTGGAGGTCGGCGGGGGTCTTGCCGGTGAAGGCCCGGCGTCCAGCAGCCATCTCATACAGGACCACGCCGAAAGAGAAGTGGTCCGAGCGGAAATCCAGCTTCTCGCCGCGAGCTTGTTCCGGAGACATATACGCCGGTGTACCAATCACGCTGCCGGGAACGGTCACGAGCGCCAAATCCTGGGTGGGACCATCGGGAATCGCGAGGCGTTTGGCGATGCCGAAGTCGAGGACTTTCACGCGGCCCTCCCCGGTAAGCATGATGTTTTCGGGCTTTAAATCGCGGTGAAGGATTCCGCTGTCATGGGCGGCGCTCAGTGCGTCCGCGATCTGGGTAGAGATTCGCAGAACATCCGGAATGGCCAATGGGCCGCGCGCCAGTTTCTCACGAAGCGTTTCGCCCTCGATCCACTCCATGACCAAGTACGGGCATTCATCAGCCGTGCCGATGTCGTAAACGGTGATGATGTTGGGATGGTTGAGCGCGGAGGCAGCGCGGGCTTCTTCGAGGAAGCGCGCTTCGAGTCCGGCCTGGAACGGAGACACCGTGCCCGCTCGAATCGATTTGATGGCAACCCTGCGCTTCAGGCGGCCATCCCAGGCACGGTACACATCGCCCATTCCGCCGGAGCCAATCGCGATCTCAACCCGATAGTGGCCGAAGGCTGCCCGGAGCGGCGTCTCGGGAGACGCCGACGACGGGACGCCGGCGAGCTGGGTATCGGTTTCGCTCACCCAAGCGGGCCGATCCAGAAAATCGTCCTTATTTTGCTGAGCGAGCATTGCGCTCACGACCTCGCGGAGGTCCGGGCTGGCCTTTTCGAGGAGCGCCAAGCGTTCTTGAGGCCCGGTCTCCAGAGCGGCGTTGTATAACTCCTCAATTTTTTTCCAGCGCTCCGGCGTGATAGTCATCGGGGTAGCGGCGGATCTTCCGCATTACTATTACACTGCACCCAACCGTCTCATTAGCGCAATCCGCCGGGAAAAACTGGCATAAGACGAAAAAAAGAGTTGAGGCTATAATTCGACAAGACGTTTCATGTCGGAAACTACTCAGCTCTTGCGCGCATGGGCCGGTGGCGATGAGCAGGCACTGCCGGAACTGGTTCCCCGAGTTCACCGCGAACTTCGCAAGCTGGCCGGACACTTTCTGAAGAATGAGCGTGCGGGAAATACTCTGCAGGCGACGGACTTGGTTCAGGAAGTGTATTTGCGGCTGGTGGATGTTAACCAAATGGATTGGCAGCATCGAGCGCATTGTTTTGCCGTATCCGCTACTCTGATGCGCCGGATCCTGTTTGATCGGGCGCGGCGGCGTACGGCGGCCAAGCGCGGCGGGCGGGCTCCGGTTTTAAACCTGGATGAAGCCCCGGATCTATCGGTTAGCCGGTCGCGTGAGATGCTCGCGCTGGACGATGCGCTGAATGCGCTGGCGGCTGTCGACCCGCGCAAAGCGCGCATCGTCGAATTGCGATTCTTCGGTGGTCTGAGCGTGAAGGAGACAGCCGCCGTGGTGAAGGTCTCCCCGGATACCGTGATGCGCGACTGGCAGCTGGCTCGTGCGTGGCTGTTGACCGAACTGCGCGGGCAAGCATAAATTTTTCTCGCTTGCCAGTTTTTCCTCTTAAAGTGCGCCTTTGGGGGTGTACGCGGATCTAACCGCGACAGAAAAGAGGAACTTCATGAGAATCATCTCTCGATCGATTTCAACGACCCTCGCTGCGGGGGTCTTTCTGACGCTGTTTGCGTCCCAGGCGAGCGCGGGCTGCGGGGATTTGTCGGGTCTGAGTGGGCTATTCTCCTTTGCTCAACCGGCTGCGATGGCGCGCCCACTCGCGGTGCCTGCGGCCGGAAGCCCTGAGGCGCGCGGCGGGTCGGGCGCGTCCATCGTCGGGTTCTGGAAAGTTCAATTGATCTCGGCGGGCAATGCCACCCACAGCCCCTCCATTCCGGATGGCGCGTTGATCGACTTCGGATATACCCAATGGCACAGCGATGGAACGGAAATCCAGAACTCCGCCGGTGTCCCGGGCGGCGGCTTCTGCCTGGGCGTCTGGGGACAGACCGGATATCTGACCTTCGAGCTCAACCACTTTCCGATCGCGTTCAGCTCTCCCAGCGGAGGAGTCGCCAATTACATCAACATCCGTGAGCAGGTCACGCTGTCTCCCAGCGGAGAGGGCTACACGGGCACGTTTACCGAGAACATTTACGATTCGAAAGGGAACCAGGTGGATCATCTGGTCGGTAACGTAGTGGCGACCCGCATGACCGTGGATTCGACGTTTCCGAGCGCGGTCCCCAACAGCTAGATCCGTATGCTTCCGGTCGCGGCTTGGCATCGTCACCGCCGAGCCGCGACTCAATTCTCCGATGGCTTCTCTACGCGGTCGATAATCACCGCATCGACCGGCGCTTTTTGCGATTCGAGTTTGAGTCCGAGTTGCTCCTCAAGGGCAGTGAATATTGAAAGGTCGCTGTCAGACAACACGTTATCTGATTTCCATTCCAGATCGAAATCGAATTTGCGATTCAAGCCGGCTTGGTCGATCACCGTGCGGTGGACCACCCACTGGGCAAGGAAGTCGCCCAATTGTCCCAGTTGCATATCGGCGCCCTGAATATGCCTCCCGTCCAGGATGTAGGTGCCGCAGCCGGGCGAGGGTTTTTTAGGGCGGACGCCCTGAGATTCGGTAGGCGGTTGAAAGGGGGTGACTGTTTTACAGCTCCCTTGCGCCTCCGTGAGCTTGGGACCGAGCCGATTATCCTTCTTCACGAACACCAGAACGTAAACAGGGGCTTCTCTGGTTTCATGATGAACCGCGAGTTGGAACCGGTCCGCCAAGACAGATTGCACCATCAGGCCGTACCATTTCGTGATCTCCAGCGGGGTTTGCGGGGGCGTGCCCTCCGGTTTAGCCAAGATGTCAAAGCGGACGGAATCGAGCCACGCCGGTCCGCCGATGATGATGTCCCGTTCGATCCCCCAGCCGAAGACCATCAGATCCTTGACCGAGTAATTCATCAGGCTGAGGCTTCGCCCTACGAATCCAATTCGCTTTCCACGCGCAAATGGGTCGGCGGGCTTGACGGTGGCGACTTCGAACTTGGGGAGTGAGTCGCTCTGGGCGATCGCGTTTCCGCCTGCGAGGAGAAACACGAAGTATCCGATTAAAGCGACGCGACCGGCCGAGAGGATTTGATTGGCTCGCGCCATTGACTCACCTCCGGCTACTATTTTCCGGGAAAGTGAACCAGGTCTTTTTCATCCTCCGCGCAAAAGCTCTCGAGTAATTCGGTGTCCGGAAGTAAGCGATGGTTCACGCGGATGGTCACGGGCTTGGTGTAAATCTTAGGATCGTCGATGGTGAACTGCACTTCCAGATGACCATAATCACGGCGGCGAAACGTTTCGGTCAGACGCAGAGATTCGCTGTGAGGATGTCCCACGACATCCAGCGGGCCTTTGTCATTTAGCCCCACGGTTTCGGCAACGAACGCATCCCCCACCCATTTCCCCACTGAATAACCAAACCAGCTCGATTGCGGATCCGCGGGGAGTTTGCGGCCGTCGGTGAAGATCTGACGAAAATTGGTATTGTCCTCGTACAGCACCATCATGATTCGCGGCGTCTGGACGATCTTGTAGGGTGACGGCGTCAGGGCCTCAATCGGAAGCGTAGGCAGGTTGCAGAGCGTCGGCGGCTTCGCCGTGTTTTGAGCATTTTTCTCGTAAAGGGCTTTCGCGGCCGGCTGGAACGGCTCCTGCCCGACGGGAAAATCCGCGAAGAAGTTGAAGAAGTATTTCGAGGGAAGATCCTCACCCAGACCATTGATACCTTCGGGAAGAAGGAATTGTTGGATTTCTTTCACCGGTGAGCTTTCCGCCTCCCAGATGCCGGAAAGGTCTGGCTTGCCATTGAGGCGAGGCGCGGGAGCGGACAGATTCGGTTTGCCGTCTTTCGCGCGCGGCGTTGCGGGATCGCGATAAACCACCCACTGGGCGTAGCATGACGCCGCAGCCAGTACAAAGAAGAGCCAAGCGCCGGGTTTCATTGGGATCAATACTACCTTACGCTCGCATCGAGAAAAACCACCCAATACTGGGCGGACTGAAGGGTGAAGCCGATGAAGATCAGGCCGACGCCGAGCACACCCATGCGTTTTTCAGGCAGACGATCGGCGGTCCATTCAACGAAGGGCGTAAAGGAGCTGGCGACCGCCGTCACGACGCCGATGGTGAGTCCGGCTCGGAGCCCGACAGCAAAGGCGCGTTCTCGGTGCTGTGCGACCAGGCTGCATAAATAGCCGGCGATCGCGTAGCCGACGGTCCGATTCGCCGCCGCCAATAGAAGGAGCCTCGATAGACGCGGCCGAGCGGCGGGTTTGTATTCCATGGTCGGCCGGATGCCGAGACGATAGGCAATCGCCTGGCTGACCGTGCTCATCACTCCGAACGAGATGCCGAAGAGCGGGCCGAAGAGGTAGGTGGTGCCCAAGGCAAAACCGCAGCCGCGGACCGCGCTCATCGCCGTGTCCGTCCAAAATCCCGGCTTGGGTTCGTGACGGGAGGCACGGGAGTACTCCCATGCGAGAGTCAAGCCGTGCGCAGCGCCGCTGACGAGTCCGAAGACGGGTCCCAGAGCGAGCCCATAACCCGTGCCGAAGATTGCGCCGTAGGTCACGAAGCGCGTCAGCGTGCGCAGCGGTCCGTGTTCACCGCCGAGGAGATCGTAGGCGAGATACAAGGCGCCGAGCAGGTCGAGCGAACTTCCGATGATGCTGATTAGCGCGAGCGTGTGCCGGTCGATCGTAAGAGTCATGCCGGCAGCGTCACGGATTCACCGTTATTCAAAATGAGAAACGAATCGCCCGGCGCGCAGGCGCGGAGTTCACGTCTGGGCGTGTCGATCGCGTCATCTCCGAGTTGGAACGTACCATGATGGATGGCGATGCTGGTTTGCGCGGCGAGGATCTGATGGGCGCGCACGGCCTCGTCGGGCGCCATGTGAACGGGGGACATGAACCAGCGAGGCGCGTAGGCTCCGATGGGCAATAGTGCCAAGTGAGGAGGTCCGAAGTGCTCGCGAATTTGAGCGAAGTGGGCGCCGAATGCGGTGTCGCCCGCGAAGTAAACGATGCGATCCGCGGCTTCGATGGTATAGCCGCACCATAGCGTTCGATTGCGGTCGAAGAGCCCTCGCGCCGAGAAATGCAGCGCCGGCACACCGTGAATGGTCATTCCCTCGAGAGGCAGTGAATCGCCCCAATCCAGTTCGTGGACGGGCCCGATGTTTTCGTTGCGGAGCAGGCGGGCGACTCCGCTGGGCACGACAAATTGCGATTGGCTCTTTGCCGCGAGGCGGCGAAGAGTCGCCAGGTCCAAATGATCGTAATGATTATGGCTGAGCAGCACGATGTCGATGCGGGGAAGATCTTCCCAACGCACGCCTGGTTCGCGGCGGCGCCTCGGGCCGGCCCAGGAAAATGGGCTTGTCCGCCGGGACCAGACCGGATCGGTCAGGATGTGAATGCCGGCTTGTTGGAGCAGAAGTGTCGAGTGATTGATCAGCGTGACGTGCAGTTGATTCGCATCGACCGAGGACGGCGGTTTCGAAGGCTTAACGTCGGAAACGAAGGGCGCGCTGCGCTCGGGACGGGTACCGAGCCTCCAGCGCAGGACGTCAAGAAACCCGGGCGCTTGCGGCGCACCGGGATTGAAGAAGCGCTTTCCATCGAAGTGCTTCGGGAACGGCATGAACCATTGTATTTCGACGCGGGCTGAACGCCCGCCACGCACGCCGGCTCAGCCGGCGTTGCAACCTGGCAGGTCGCTCCACGAGGAGCAAACTAATTTCCGGCCGCGACTTTTTCAGCGCTATCGATTACCAGAATGTCTACCGGCGTCTTTTGGGATTTGAGGGTCAGGCCGAGTTGCTGCGTCATCGCGTTGATGAGGAGCGCGGGGTCGAGCGGATTCGGGCGCGTGTCGTCCGGCGTCAGGTCCAGCGTGAAGTCGAAGTCTCCGTCGAGGCCGGTCTTGTTGACGATGATCGTTCCGAGCTGCCGCGCGAACGTGTCGCTGAGTTGTGAGAGAGAGAATCGAGTGGCCGTGACGTGGTAGGACGCCGGCTTCTGATCCGGGCCCATTAACGGCGCCACCTTGAGCGAGTGGGGCTCGCCTTCTTTCGGCGGGAAGAGCTTGGGAGCAGTCTTTCCCGCAGACATGACGTAGGCGGAGAGTTCCTTGCTCTCGCGATGGAATTTCAGTTTGAAGCGGTCGGCGAGCAGCGTTTGAACCATCCGTTCCATCTGCGCGTCCGTGGGGTTGCCCTCGGCTTTCGCGACGATATCGTAACGATCGGTGTCCATCCACGACGGACCGCCCGTGTGCTGCGAGGGCTGAATGCCGTAGGCCCACTCAAGCAGGAACGTTAGCGTAGTGGCGCTCGCGCTGAATCTTCCGCCCGGGTAAATGAACTGGACCATTCCGGCATGTTCCATGGGAGGCGCGGGGGTTCCGGGCTTGCAGGGTGTGATCGAGGCTACTTCGAAGGCAGGGGCTTGCTCACTCGTCGTCTGGCAGTGCGCGTGATCGAGCGAGAGTGCCACCAGCATTGCAACGGTTAACGTTCGTGTCATGTCTTTGACTATACGGCGAACTGGGCCGTGGCGCGGTCTAGAAAGGTTAAGCCGCTTGACAGATCTTGACAATGCCGCGATCGCGCGGCGCTTTAGAATGAAGGCGTTGCTCTTATGGATCGTGTGCTGGTGGTAGATGACGATGCCGAGTTGTGCCAACTGGTCACGCGTTTCCTGACGCGCGAGGGATTCGAGATTGGTTGGGCGCCCAATGGCGCGGCTGGCGTTGATCGCGCGTTGGCGGGAGACTACGCTCTGATCATGCTGGACGTCATGATGCCAGGCAACGATGGCTTCGACGTGCTGCGACGGATCCGGGAGCGGTCGCGCACGCCGGTGCTGATGCTCACAGCTCGCGGCGATACGCACGATCGGGTTCGGGGGCTCGAGATGGGCGCCGACGACTATCTGCCGAAGCCATTCGAGCCGGCGGAACTGGTGGCCCGGATTCGCGCGATTTTGCGTAGAAGTGCTCCGCAGCGCGCGGCTGCGGCTGCCATGACGCTCGGCGATATTGAGCTGGATGGCGGCGCTCGCACAGTCCGGAGGAGCGGCGCGGCCGTGGATCTGACGACCGTTGAATTCGATCTTCTGGCCGCACTGATGCGCGTCGCGGGCAGCACGGTCAGCCGTGAGGAACTGGTTCGCAGCGTTCTGGGACGGGAGTTCTCTCCTTTCGATCGCAGCATCGATACGCATGTCTGCAATTTGCGGCGGAAGCTCGGTCCGTTCAAAGACGGCGGGGAGCGCATCAAGGGCGTGCGCGGAGCGGGCTACCTGTACCCCTCCTCAGCGAAGCCGGGAACCAAATGAGACGGGTCTTCATCACTGTGTTCCTATGGTTCTGGCTCACGCTTCTGGGCGCGGGGCTGTTGCTAGTGAGCTCGGCCGGGCATGGAGTCAGATTCGGAACTTTGCTCCACCTGACCATCCATGACTTCTTGCTTTACTTGGTGGCTGGGGCCATCTTTTGCTATTTCATCAGCAGCTATCTGACCAAGCCTCTGTTCAAATTAGGCGAAGCTGCCGCGAGCATCGCCGAGGGACGGCTGGACACACGCGTCGATCCATCGCTCAAAACTCGCAAGGATGAGATCGCCGGCCTGGCGCGCAACTTCGATTTCATGGCTGAGCGAATTGAAGCGCTCGTCACGGGTCAGAGGCGATTGCTGGGCGATGTTTCCCATGAGTTGCGCTCGCCTCTGTCGCGGCTGACAGTGGCGCTGGGCCTGGCGAAGCAGGGCCCGCCCGAGGAGGCCGCGGAGAGTTTGGAGCGGATCGGGCTCGAGGCCCGGCGGCTGGATATCCTGATCGGGCAATTGCTGGCGCTGACGCGGATCGATAGCGGCGTCGATCGCGGCTCTCCGGTTGAGTTTGATTTGACGAATCTGGTGCAGGAAGTCGCGAACGACGGGGATTTCGAGGCGCGGGCGCGAAATTGCAGGGTCGAGATCCGGCAGGCCGATGCGTGCACAGTCAGCGGGTTCGAAGAATTGTTGAGGAGTGCAGTCGAGAATATCGTGCGGAATGCGATCCGGCATACGGCCGCGGGAACTGCAGTTGAGATTTCGCTTCGGGTGAGCGATTCGCGAGCATGCCTGCAGGTGCGGGATCACGGGACGGGCGTGCCGCAGGGAATGTTGACGGAGATTTTTCTGCCGTTCCGTCGCGTGGCGAATGGCAATTCGGCGGGCGCGGGCCTCGGGCTGGCGATTGCGGAACGGGCCGTGAACGTTCATCGCGGGAAGATTCGTGCGATGAATGCTCCAGACGGCGGTCTGATCGTCGAAATTGAACTGCAGACGCATGCTGCTAACTGAAGTCGTCGAAACCTCGCGTAGGGTCGCGGAAACCAGCAAACGGCTGGAGAAGATCGCACTGGTTGCGGCTCTGCTTCGCGAGCTGCACGGCGATGAGATCGAAATTGTCACGGCGATTCTTTCCGGCCGCGTCCGTCAGGGACGGATCGGCGTAGGTTATCGATCGCTCCAGGCGATGGCGGAGCCTGCTTCCCCGCCTTCGATTGAAGTGCTGGAACTGGATCGCGCGTTCGAGGCAATCTCGAAAACTTCGGGCAGCGGTTCGGAACGGCAGCGGCGCGATCTTTTGCAGGAGCTTCTGCGCCGCGCGACCGCAGCAGAACAGATTTTCATCAAGGAACTCCTGCTGGGTGGCCTCCGCCAAGGCGCGCTGGAGGGCATCATGCTGGAAGCCCTCGCGAAAGCGTCAGGCGTTCCGCTCGAGCGCGTGCGGCAAGCGGCG
>Ga0070734_10006052_pt1 | contig 10348 bp, 6 predicted proteins | sample Coa_R1_8_FD_66444 | JGI IMG/M metagenome (GOLD analysis project Ga0070734, IMG submission 66444) | Surface soil microbial communities from Centralia Pennsylvania, which are recovering from an underground coalmine fire - Coalmine... | ecosystem: Environmental > Terrestrial > Soil > Unclassified ... | reverse complement strand
CATGAAACCGCACGTCACCTGCCTGATGGCCGCCAGCGTCGATGGCCGGACGCTCCATAGCCGCTGGCGTCCCAAGGGGACGGCCGGCGATCTGTTCGAGCAGGTGCATGAGGAACTCGCCGGCGATGCCTGGCTTGTCGGCCGCGTCACCGGCCAGGAATTCGCAAAGGGCAAGCCCTATCCGGCTTCGACCAGCGAGACCTTTCCCCGGCAGGCGTGGTTCGCACGACGCGACGCCAGCGCATACGGCATCGTGCTCGATGCGCATGGCAAGATCGCCTGGGGCCGCGCCGATATCGGCGGCGATCCGATCGTGGCGGTGCTTTGCGAGACGGTTTCCGACGCGCATCTGGCGGGCCTGCGCGGCGAGGGCGTGTCCTACATCTTCGCCGGCAAATCCGAGCTCGACCTTGCGCTGGCGCTGGACATTCTCAATCGCGAGCTCGGTGTGAAGCGCCTGCTGCTCGAAGGCGGCGGCGGCGCCAACGGCGCCTTCCTCCGTGCGGGGTTGGTGGACGAGCTCAACCTGATCCTCTGTCCTGCCGTCGACGGCGCGAAGGGAGCGCCAAACGTCTTCGACTCCTCGGACGCCGAGGCGGATCGGCGCGCGCCCGTGACGGCGATGACGCTTCTGGGCAGCCGGGCCTTGGATGGCGGCGCGATGCTGCTGCGCTACCGAATCGAGAATGCATCGTTCGACGCTGGCGGCAGGTAAAGAAGCGACCATGAGCGGACCGCAGCCGGAGCGGGTGATTGTCGTTGGTGCAGGGGCCGCGGGCCTGATGGCTGCCCGCGAGCTCGCGCGCGCGGGCAGGCGGGTGACGATCCTGGAGGCGCGCGACAGGTGCGGCGGCCGCATCGATTCGCTTTCGCCGTCGGAATTCGGATACAGGGCCGAGGGCGGCGCCGAATTTGTCCATGGCGAAGCGCCGGTGACGCGCGCCGTGTTGCGAGAGGCGGGACTGTCGCTGCTTCCGGTGCAGGGGGCGCGATGGACGGTCGATCAGCGAGGCTTCTCGCAGGATGACGCGCCGGATCCGCACTCCGGCCGCTTTCGCCAGGCCTTGGCGGAATTGAAAACCGACGTCACTGTCGCCGACTTCCTGAAGCGGCATTTCGCAGGTCCGGAGTACGCCCCGCTGAGGCAGTCCGTGCTGAGGACGGTCGAAAGCTACGATGCCGCCGATCCGGCGCGCGCGAGCATGCTGGCAATTCGCGAGGAATGGCTGAACGGCGGACGGAGCGGGCAGGCGCGCGTCGCCGGCGGCTACGGCGCGCTGATCGATGTCCTCGCCGAGGATTGCCGGAAGCACGGTGCCAGCATCCATCTTGCCGCGGCCGTCGACGCGATCGAAACGAGGCAGGGACAAGCCCTGGTCCGTTGCGTCAACGGTGACAGCCACACGGGCGATGCCGCAGTCGTCACGGTTCCGCTTCCTGCCATGCGAGCGATCGCGCTTCCGCCTGAGATGCGCGAGATGGTGGCTGCGGCTGCCGATATCGGCATCGGCAACGTCATAAAAATTCTGCTGCGCTTCAAGACGCGCTGGTGGATCGGCACCGAAGGCAGGGAGCTCTCCGATCTGCTGTTCGTCATCTCGGACAGGGCGATTCCGGTGTGGTGGACCCAGCATCCGGACGACCATCCCGTCTTCACCGGCTGGATCGCAGGTCCCAGGACGGAAGCCATGGCCGGTCTCGACGAGAGCGAACTGATCGAGGCAGGGCTGGCCTCGCTCGCCGATATCTTCGCGCGGCCTCGAGAGCAGCTGATGCGCGACCTCGTGGCCGCGCGTGCGATCAATTGGGGCAAAGATCCATTCGCGCGCGGCGCCTATTCCTACGCAACGCTGGAAACGCGCGCGGCCCAGTCGGCGCTCGCGGCCTCGCCGGCGCCAATCCTGTTTTCCGGCGAGGCACTCTACCGCGGCCCGGAGATGGGAACGGTCGAGGCAGCGCTCGCCAGCGGTCTTGCGACCGCGCGAGCCATTCTGGCCTCGTGAGCGATGGGGATGGTGCCGGCTGAGGGGATTGAACCCCCGACCTTCGGTTTACAAAACCGCTTGCCTGTAAACAGGATATCGCTCGAGGGGGGCATAAACGCAAAATTTGTTGACAGTATAATAGGTTATGGCGGTATCGAAAATCGACCGCTTGTGGGACGGGCCTTGGGTCTCCATATCTGTGTATCCCCATGTATCCCCAAAGGCCACGGAAATGGCAAACAAGCGATACGCGCTGACCAAGGATTTGCTAAGCGAGGCCGGCGCGAAGCGCGACGCGGACGCTGAATGCCAGTTCGCTATCGATAATCCCAGAGGCCTGAGCATCCGCGTCAGGGGCGGGGAGGTCGCCTACTATGTGCAGGCCCGCACGCGTGTCCGAGGCCAAAAGTCCACGGTCGTAAAACGGCGGCTTGGTGCGGTGGGAGATTTCACTTTCGCCCAGGTGAAGAAGATCGCCACCGAGGCAATATTCGCGATCAAGAACGGACGTGATCCGGACGCGGTCATCGAAACCAGGTTGATGGGCGGCGACGAAAAGTCCGTTGCCATTGCCGTTGACCGCGCCGAAGCCTTGAAGGGCGAGCTGTGGACCTTCGAGACTCTGATTACTCAGTACGCGCAACGAACGAAAAGCTCGAAAGACGGTGGCCGCAACGAAGCAGCTAAGCTGCGGCTTGCGCCTTCGTCCGTCACCGAGCTTGAGACGCGATTGCGAGATCGGCCGGAGAACGCCGAGCTCAAGAAGCGCTTCGTAAAGGAGCTTCGTCTCGAGGATCTTGAGGAGGTTCGCGACCTCATTGATGCCAGCGGTTCAGGTCCCTCGGCTGGAGCAAAATACGTCGATCTCGCAAAGCGGGTTCTGCGCTGGGGACTTAAGCAAAAGCGACGCTTCACCGGTCTCGAGCCGACAGCGACGTGGTGGGAGGCGTTATCCCACGAGTACGAAATGGAGGATCGCTCGGGGCGCTATCTGACCCCGGCCCAGATCGGGATGCTGATTGCGCTTTTGGAGGCCGTCAGGCCTTTGGGAGGCAACAACAACGACGCGGTCCTTGGTGCTCTGCAGGTTTCATGGATGATCCCCCAGCGGAGCTCCGCGCTGGTGAACATGCTCGCCTTGGGCTCCGATCGTTGGGTACCTGATCCCGCGCCGGAACGTGTTGGTTGGCGCGTCTATACCTGGAAACCCGACGAGGTGAAAAACAAGCGCGAAATCAAGCTGAGCGTTCCGCCCATTGCGATCGAGATCCTCGAGAGAGTGGCGCGATACTCGAAGCAACAGTTGGGCGCCGTCTCGATCTGGGCGTTTCCGCAGGACCGCAACAAGTATCTTGTGCGCGCTCTTGCCGCCAAACAACGTAACGACAACACCGTACCGGCCCATCTGGATAAGGCGATTACGCCTTCCTCCCTCAATCATGCGCTTGATGCCCTGGCAGGACGCAAACCGGGATGGCCGGATCTGCTAACTGTCGTCGGACTGCCCAACAGGATTGGCCCTCATGACGAGCGTCGATCTGTCACGAGCTTTTTTGAGAATTTCGGCGAAGGTGCATATGCATCCGCGCTCCTGGATCATCGCATAAGTGGCGCAGACAAGATGTCGCGCGAGGTCGCTGCTATTACACAGAGCGTCTACAGTGCCGCCGACCGCGTGGTGTTCAAGGCTGAGGGCATGCTGATGTGGATGGAGGCGGTGTTGCCGGCCTACGAAGCTGCAAAGAAGGATCCGCGCTTGGCGAAGGCAGTTGAAATGCGAAAGGCTGCTTTGGCGAATGGGTTGCCAAATGAGAAGACGAGAGGGCGATCCAAAGCGCGTCCCGTGGGTGCGGTTGCATCGGCTTAGGAGCGAGGCGAAGCCTGCCACGAGGGATATTCTTATTGTTGGTACCCGGACCGGCGCTGATCAATTCTCATGACCACTCTGTGCGCCTGTCGGGGCGCGGGGGACGCTCGGCGAGCTACCGCCTCCCCGCTCAGGTTGCTTAGACAAATGTCCGGTAATCCGCTCAGTTGATGAAAGGGTTCGATTGGAAAAGCTATCGTGGCAAATGAGAACGTAGCAGCAGCCCGCATCTATCGGATCTTGCGCTTTACGTGTCGCGCTGGCTGCGCTCCGACTCTTGCCACTCTTCAGGCGCCCAGCCGCACTGCATACATAGGCCAATGTGCCCTTTGTGGGCGCTCTGCCACTCGCATCCGCAATCAGTCACTGGACACGAAGTGACATGTTTCACTGGGTACTCGACATCGCAGATTACGCATCGCACGCGGTCCTCGCCGACTAGATAAGCTGTCGGCACGTCGGTGACATAGGGCTGGGAATGACCCAAACCTGCATCATGACCGCACTCATGGCACACAAATCGCTTCTCGTTACGCTCATGTCCCATCAGCCGCTTAAATTGATCATCCGTCAATTCAGGGATTAGGTGCCAGAGCTCGTTGTAAAGTCCTGTTCGCTCGTTGAAGTCGCTATCGAACTGGAAGTCGGCCCATTTGCCTAGCGCCGCGAAGTGGAGCCGATCTTCCATCCAACGCCGACCCGGATAAAGCTCGCTGTAATGCAGTTGAAGAATGTCGATGATATCTAGCGGTTCCAGGTTCTTCCGATAGATGCCAAGGTGGGAAATCTTGTTCCGACCGCGTCGGATTTCTTCGTATTTGGATTGGAATTCTTTCGAAAGCGCCGTTGAGCAAAACATGTTGTGAACACGGATCAATTCCGACGCATCAAGCGTTGGAAAATCCGTGAAATCCCAGACATTTTGTTCACCGTCGGTGGGCTTCACATCTGTGCGCTTCAACAAGAGAAAAGGGCTGACCTCGCAGATGCGCGCCTTTAACCCGATTTCTTGGCTCTGCTGAATCAGCGTGAATATGCCTTGGAGATCGCTCTGGGCGGCAGCGATATATTGCTCCCATCCCGCTGGGCTGTCGGCATCATCATCTTCCTGACCTTCAGTCGCCCATTCCCCATATTCGGCCCATTCCGTGATGATGTTTGCTGTATCCGCCCAAGCCTTGAAATAGAGCCGAAGGCTCACGAGGCGCAGCTCATCTGCAGTGGGGATATGCGTGATCACGAGGGGCGGCGGCTTCTGCTTTGAGTACGGCTCGCAACGTTATTATGCTACGTGGTGCGCGACAAGAAGCTCTCCCCGCATGCAGTAAATCGGGACGAGAGTTGCTGGGCTGCATTTGCTAGGTCGTTAACCCACGTACACCAATGCCTGAACGATGCGGTCATCGGCAGGCGAGGGGAAGCCCACTCGGCCGTTGGTCTCACGAGCGGCATCGATCCCCCACTGTTGTCCGATCCGCATAACGCGGCAGCCCGAGTACGTGTTGAGGTAGGGTGGCTATCGAACCACTCAGCCAGCGCAATTTTCGGTGGAGTTGTGCACGGCAGATAGCGGCATCCATACGCCCATCGGGGAGTTAGTTTGCGTTCCTATTATGTTCCATTTCTGCCAAAGAGTTAGATTAAGCGGGAAACCCAGGAAATCCACATGTTTCAACCGGTACTAGCAGGTTCAAGTCCAACAACCGTCCTTGACGGATGTCCGGCCTTAAGGTCCGCTGGTTGATAATGCAACAGCCGGATTCTCCGCATCGTTGCTATCCCCTCACAGCCTGTTAAAGCACATGTCGAACTACACGCTGAATTTTGCTCCGATTTCCTTTAGCGGCAAAACGACGATCTTTGTCGGCACGCAGCCTTACAGCAAGGAAAGTTTGCACGAACTTCGTCAGCAATACCGGAACACTCACGTTTTTCGCCGGCGCGGCATCGATAACACCATTGTAGATATTCCTGTCGCAGCTGGCGCAGAGCCTCTTGGCAATTTGCAGGAGGAGGTGGATCTCAGCCAAGCGAAGGAGCATTGGCCGCAGCTAGTGTCTGCGGCGTTGATGCGAGCTTTTGCTGGCGCGCGAGACATAATCTCGGATTATCCCGTGACCGTGCTTGGTTCGATGGCGCGCGGCCTGCTTTTTCATCCGGACCTGCCGCCATGGATTGAGCGCCGAACATCGTTTCAATTCGATACCCGATCTCATTACATCGCGGGCGGAAAGCGTGTTGTAGGTCTCGTTTGCGAAAGCAGAACGCGAAATCTCATTAATGGGACATGCGCCCAGCTTCTAGAATTGGGTGTGCCCATTCTGGGTCGCTATGTTCAAATGGAAAGCAGCCGAAACGACAGTCGCCTTCTGCCCCGGCGTACGCTGATCGGTCGTGTCACGGCAATTGAGGATGGCGTGTTGATCCTGGATGATCATGCCGATGGGTACGATCGTATCGCCGCCACGGAGGCGTTTCCTGAATCGCGAAGCGAAGCGTTCGATGATATCGTCGGGCTCTTACTCGGCGCTAAGGCAGGGCCGGTGCTCAACGAGGCGGAGAACGCAGCACAACAGCTGCACGCAGGTCCCGGTCGCAAGAGGCAGATCGAAGAAGCTCTCGGCTTCCTCCGCGGAAAAGCAAAGTTAGAGGCTGCTCCCGGAGTTCAGATCTGCATAGGTGCACTGATTAGTTCGTCGGATCGCGACTTTCCGCCGACCGAGACGATCCCGAAGCCTGTGTTGGTTTTTGACCCAAGCAGTGCGCGAAAGGACGATTGGACCGAGCGCGGTCTGAAGGCCAGCGGTCCTTACGACCAGCGGACGTTCTCTCCGAAGAAGCTCAATATCGCAGTCATCTGCCAAGCCAAACATGAAGGGCAGGTTGACCGGTTCGTGGCAAAGTTCCTAGATGGGATGCCGGATTCCGGTCCAGGGAAGAAGAGCCGATATAGTGATGGCTTCATTCGGCGGTTCAATCTTGAAAAGCCAAGCGTTGCATTCTTCACGACGCCGACTGCGTCAGCAAATGACTACGTCCATGCAAGCCATAAGGCCCTCCAACAAGCGTCGGACGAAGGTTTCAAATGGAATCTGGCTCTGGTCCAAGTCGAAGAAGAGTTCAAGAAATACGGCGGCGATGACAATCCCTATTACGCGACAAAAGCTGTCTTGTTGAAGCGAGATATTGCTGTGCAAAGCGTGCGCCTGGAAACGATGAGTTTGTCGGACGCCAGCCTTATGTTTGCGATGAACCATGTCAGCCTGGCGACGTATGCAAAGTTAGGCGGTATTCCATGGTTGCTTGCGGCCAAGCAGACCGTTGCTCATGAACTTGTAATTGGCTTGGGTTCCCACACGGTGAGCGGAAGCCGGATTGGTTCACACAAGCGGTTTGTGGGTATCACCACCGTTTTCTCCAGCGATGGCAGCTATCTTCTTAGTGATAAAACGGCCGTCGTTCCGTTCGAAAAATATGCGGACGCGCTCTACGACACGTTAAAGCGGGCCATCACCCTGGTCAGGAAACAGGACAACTGGCGCAGCACAGACAAGGTGCGCTTGGTGTTTCACATGTTCAAGCCGCCGAAGGATGCGGAAGCGGATGCCATCAAACGCACTGTCGACGATCTCGGGCTTGAGAACGTTACATTCGCATTCGTGCACATCGCTCCCAGCAATCCGTACATCGTATTCGATAACGATCAGCCTGGCCTTGGATATAGCGATCCCAAGAAAGGCGTGTTGGGGCCGTCGCGCGGTCTTCATATCAAGCTTGGGGATTACGAGTCACTTGTTGTCTTCTCGGGCGCTTCCGAATTGAAGCAGGCAAGTGATGGAATGCCTCGACCATGCCTGCTGAAACTGCACAGGCACTCAACGTTCAGGGATATGACCTATCTGTCGCGCCAAACTTTCGAATTCTCGGGGCATTCCTGGCGCATGCTGGCTCCAGAGCCGTTTCCGATCACTATTCGATATTCTGATCTCATCGCCGAGCGGCTGGCCGGTCTCGCTGATGTGCCCAATTGGGATGCCGAAGCGGTTCAGTTTGGACAAATTGGTCGAACGCTATGGTTTCTATGACCCTCCCGACGCTTCAAGATGTTCGGCGAAGTCTGCTGGCCGAAGTAAATTTGGCGAGAGACCTGCCGTGTCATGTTGCGGCGTTCCGGGCTTGGATATTGGATCAAAGGGGGGCGTTGGAAACTGCTGTCAGCGAAGCGGAGGCCTTTACAGGTCAGGCGCGCCATCCAGAACATGTGGCAGCCCTCGGATTTGGAGCTGCAGCTGGGCTGCTCAATGAGAGTCAGAAGAATGTCCTAAGCAAAGAGCTTGAGCATTTGAGAGGGCGCGCGTTCTTCATAGCCGGCCGCCCTCGGCGTTTTGAAGTGGATGGCATTTCCTTGCTTGGCGTCGCCCTTGGCGCAAGGTCGGAGAACTCCGACGAAGCTCAAAGGTGGTGCAGGGACATCCTTGGCAAGTCGCTGGTCGATCTCGGGAACGACTTATGGCACCAAGGCCTTGCCAGATTGGCACTCGTCGTTCTGGGTGACAACAATCTCACGGTCAAGCCAGCCGAGCTGGCTGTTGTCGCTGCGGCGAAGGGCTTAGGATCGTGTTCGCAGGATATCGACGAAGAGGCTTGGTCCGCAGCCGTTCAATCGTGCCCGTTGGAGAACCAGTCGGGGCTTGATGCCGTTCGTTTGGCCGTTTTTGATATCATTGCGGGCCGCCTTGGACAGGTTCGGCTGGCCTCGCCGACAAGAGCGGACCTAATCGCGATTCTGAGGAATGTCTCGCGAAGTTTCAAGCGATGGCGGTATGAGGAAAAGCCGCGAACGGCAAAATCGGAAATCACACGCTGGGAGATCGAGAACGAGTACCACGTGCAGAGCCTTCTTTGGGCAATTCTCGCGCCGGTTTTCCCGGATGTAGATGACGAAGAAAATTTGCCTTCGATTGGCCACGCGAATCCACGTGCCGACCTCGCCGTTCCGTCGTTGAGAACGTTGATTGAAGTGAAGTACATCCGCAGGCCGGGACAGACGGGCTTCAAAGCTGTTATGGATGAGATTGCGTCTGACACAGGTCTATATTTAAGCAAATCGAACAACTTCGATACGATCGTTGCCGTGGTGTGGGATGATTGTGCGCAAACCGAGCAGCATTACGAGCTGCAAAGCGGCATCGAGCAACTGAACGGTGTTACGGCTGCGATCATCCTCTCGCGTCCCTCTCTTATGAAGCGGAAGAAGACCGGGACATAGCGCGGAGCTGCGCTTACTCCGCTGCTTCCCCCTTCGTCTCGATCATCAGCACGTCCAGGCTCTCGATCTCCTGCATCGCCCGGCCGGCGATGCCCTGCAGATCGCCGTAGAGCCCGGCCGTCGAATCCAACACGCCGCGGAGCTGCTCCTCGCGCTTGGCCCAGAGGCGGGTCATCATCTTGCGCTCGCGGTCGAGGTCCTGGTGCATGTCGGTGAAGCGCTCGACGATGGCGTCGATGCGCTGGCGGAAGCGAGGGCCTGTCAGGTAGGCGTAGACCAGCTCCATCTTGGTCTGCTGACCTTCCTGGGCGGTGCGGCTGGCCGCGACGTCGATCAGCCATTGGCGCAGGACGGTGGCGAGAGGGATCGAGAAGCGGGGGGCCGCCACCCAGACGTTGTCGATAACGTCGAAGGTTTCGAGTCCCTTCGGCAGGGCGCTGGAGACGATCAACGAGATTTCGGCCTTCGCGGCGCGCTGGTCGTTCCTGACCTTGGCGAGCCAGTCGTGGCTCCAGTTCTTGGTGCGCTTGGATTCCCACAAGATGGTGCCGCACACCTGGCCGCCGGGACCAAGCACGCGATGGAGCAGGTCACCGCCGTTGTGGCCGGTGAGGACCGGCTCGATGAGATCGCCGGGGAAGTTGGCGCGCAGCAGGGCCTCGAGTTCGAGCTCCGAAGTTTCGCCCTGCAATTGCTGGGATCCCTGCTCGGCCTTGCGCTTCAGATCCTCGATCTGCCGCTGCATGCCTGCGATCTGCGCCTCCTTCTCGGCAACCCTGGCCTTGAGAGCGTCTTCCGCCTCCAACCTGGCCTTGTCGCGCACGCCGGCGAGGCCGTCCTGGATCCGCTTTTCGACGGTGAGATCAAGCTCCCGCTTGGCGTCGTCTAGCTCGCGCTCCTTGCGCAACACATCCGCGTGGGCCTTCTGCGCCACGGCCAGCTTCTCGGTGTTCGTCGCCAGCAATTGCTGCATGTCCGTCAGCTGCTGGTCGCGCGCGGTGATTTCGTCGGCCAAGGCAAGTCGCGCCTTCCTGGCCTCGGCCTCCGCGATGGAGGTGCGCTCAGCCTTCAGTTTCGCCGCCACCTGCTCGTCGATGGTCTCGCGCGCCTTGCTGAGCTCGCTCTGCGCCTCGCGCAGCCGAGCCTCACGGCGGCCGAAGTCCGCTTCCTTGGCCGCCAGCTGCTGCTCGAAACGGCGGCGGGCGTCGGCGACGAGAGGTTCGGCGA
>Ga0070734_10006050_pt1 | contig 10349 bp, 9 predicted proteins | sample Coa_R1_8_FD_66444 | JGI IMG/M metagenome (GOLD analysis project Ga0070734, IMG submission 66444) | Surface soil microbial communities from Centralia Pennsylvania, which are recovering from an underground coalmine fire - Coalmine... | ecosystem: Environmental > Terrestrial > Soil > Unclassified ... | reverse complement strand
GATAGAGCGCGCGCCGGCCTGCTCGGCCCAGATCGCCGCAAGATGGCTCTTGCCGGAGCCTTCCGGCCCGACCACGAGCATCGTCTGACTTGGCCATTCCGGCCACGCATCGACGAGCGCGATCCCGGCGGCATTCGCCGGACCTTCGAGAAAATTGTCGCGCGCGAGGCTTTCGGCGTGCGGCAGCGCCAATGCCAGCTGACGGGGATAAACGCGGCCTGCCACGCCGTTTGCTCCATGCCAGGATGGCCCGGCGCTCGCTTTTGCGAAGTTACTTCGGTTCGATCGTGTTCATGTGCCGCACCCACTCAACAAGGTAAAGCGCGACAGAAGATAGGGTCAGCACCGTAACACAGCCCATCAGAATGCGATCATATGGCGCAGGCTTGAAGCCGAAACTGAGCGAGGCGAGCACCAGGGCAGCGAATGCCACTTGCGCGACCGTATTGAGCTTGGACACCATCAAAGGCTTCATCGCGACCGGCTTGTCGAACAGCCACGACACGATCACGGCTGCCACGATCATGATGTCTCGCGAGACCACAAGGATGACGAGCCAGTGGGGCACGGCGCCCCAGAGGCCAAGCGCAATGTAGATCGACACCAAGAGCGCCTTGTCGGCCAACGGATCGAGCAGGGCGCCCAGTTCGCTGGTCATGTTGAAGCGCTTTGCCAGGAAGCCGTCGACTGCGTCGCTGACGCCCGCGACAATGAAAATGGCAAACGCGATCTCCATCTCGCCCGACGCGATCGCCCAGACGATGATCGGGACCAGGAGGATCCGCGTCAGCGTGATGATGTTCGGGATGGAGTTCGGAATGGTCACACGGCGCTTCCCGGCTACTAATGTCCCGAATCCGAAGTCCGCCCTAAATCGCTGCTACGTCTTTTGCGGACTTTGGAAAGTTATGGGCACTAGCAAATTTATGATCCTAGTGCCGCTTTTCGATCTGAACTCCCTGAAAGGTTTTGCCGCGAGTGGGTTAGGGACTTCAGATCGGCGGCACTAGCCTGATATGCCGGCTCTTTGCGAGGCGCGCCGGTTGTTATCTACATAGTACACGGGCGCAAAGCTGGCGAGCCATTGCACGGCGGCGGAATTCGACGTAACCAGCGGCAAATACTCCTGGAAATGGGCATGGCCGAGCGCAAGAACGGGCTCACTTACGCGGATTCGGGCGTCGATATCGATGCGGGCAATCGCCTTGTCGACCTGATCAAGCCGATGGTTCGCGCCACCGCGCGCCCGGGGGCCGATGCCGAGATCGGCGGATTCGGCGGCCTGTTCGATCTGAAGGCGGCCGGCTTCAAGGATCCGGTCCTGGTCGCCGCCACCGATGGGGTCGGCACCAAGGTGATGATTGCGATCGAGACTGGCCTGCATGGTGCAATCGGCATCGATCTGGTCGCCATGTCGGTCAACGATCTGGTCGTCCAGGGCGCCGAACCCCTATTCTTTCTGGACTACTTTGCCTGCGGCAAACTCGATCCCGAAGCCGCTGCTGCGATCGTCGCAGGCATCGCCGAGGGCTGTCGCGAATCTGGCTGCGCGCTGATCGGCGGCGAGACCGCCGAAATGCCCGGGCTCTACAAGGATGGCGACTACGATCTGGGTGGCTTCGCGGTGGGTGCGGCCGAGCGTGCGACGCTGTTGCCTCGTCCCGATATCGCGCCTGGCGACGTAGTCCTGGGGCTCACGTCCTCAGGCCTGCATTCCAATGGATTTTCGCTGGTGCGCAAGATCGTTGAAGGATCGGGCCTCGGCTTTGACGCGCCCGCGCCGTTTGCGCCCGTCATGACGCTTGGGGCTGCGCTCCTGACGCCGACCCGGCTCTATGTGAAATCCTGCCTGCGCGCGATCAGGGAGACCGGGGCCGTCAAGGCGCTGGCGCATATCACGGGCGGCGGCTTCACCGACAACATTCCGCGCGTCGTGCCGGAACACCTTGGCGTGACAATCGAGCTGTCGCACGTGCCCGTCTTGCCGGTGTTCAAGTGGCTGGCGGAGCAGGGCGGAGTGGCGGAAGAAGAGTTGTTGCGAACCTTCAATTGCGGGATAGGCATGATTGCGATCGTCAAGCCGGATGCTGTCGATAATGTGAGCGAGGTTCTTGTCGCAAACGGCGAGACCGTCACGCGGCTCGGCGAGGTGGTGGAGGCTGCGGGCGAAGCGCGCGTCGTCTATCACGGCCATCTTGATCTCACACGGTGAAGCCTATGAAGCGCCGCGTCGCCATCCTCATCTCCGGGCGCGGGTCGAACATGGCCGCGTTGATCCAGGCGGCGGCCGCCGAGGACTATCCGGCCGAGATAGCGCTTGTCGTCTCCAACCGTGCGGATGCTCTCGGGCTCGAGAGGGCAAGCCAAGCCGGAGTCAAAACACTCCTCATCGAGAGCAAGCCGTTCGGCAACGATCGTGCTGCATTCGAGGCAGCCTTGCAGGCCGCGCTTGACGAGCACGCAATCGAACTGATCTGCCTTGCGGGGTTCATGCGGCTGTTCACGTCCGGCTTTGTCGAACATTGGCACGGCAAGATGCTCAACATCCATCCCTCGCTGCTGCCATCCTTTCCGGGCCTCGATCCGCACGGCCAGGCGCTGCGTGCGGGCGTGAAGATTTCGGGTGCGACCGTTCATTTCGTGATACCCGCGACCGATGCAGGACCGATCCTGATGCAGGGAGCGGTCGCCGTCAGCGATCACGACACTGCCGAGACGCTTTCGGAGCGGATTCTCGAGGTCGAGCATCACATCTACCCGGAGGCGCTGCGGCTGCTCGCGACCGGCGCGGTGCGGTTGGAGGGCGGCATCTGCAAGACGGACGCCGCCGCGGGGTCCGGAAATTTCCTGATCTCTCCGTTAGTGTCGCGGCTCTGACAGACATTCGCCGATGTCATTCGATCACCTCGTCTGCGCGTGCGAGCAAGGTCGCTGGCAGATCGATCCCCAGCGACTTGGCGGTCTTGAGGTTGATCACCAGCTCGTACTTGGTTGGTGCCTGTACCGGCATGTCGGCGGGCCTCTCGCCCTTGAGGATGCGATCGATATACCCCGCGGCGCGCCGGGTCGGCTCGATCGAACTGGGGCCATAAGAGATCAAGCCTCCAGCCATGGCAAAATAGCGAAAGGGGTAGACGGCAGGCAATCGATGCCTCGCAACAAGCGAGGTGATGAGATTTCGATGAGCTGCCGTTGCGCCCGCGGTTACGATCACCCCGCCATTCTGCGAGCGTCCAAGCGCTTCAATCGCACGCTCGATTTCGGCGGCGATCGGGTCAACAGGAAAGAGCTCCATGCCGGCAGGCGCAACGGCTTGAATCACGGCAAACTGACCGATTCCAGCACTGGTCCTGGAATCGCGAATCACCGCGGCTTGCGAAACGCTCGGCGCAACTTCCTTCAACAACTCGAGCCATTTGCCACTGACCCGATACTCGAATTGAGTGAAGCCGGTGGCGTTACCTGCCGGTCGAGACAAGCTCACCACGTATCCGCTGCCCACAGGGTCGACAACATTTATAAACACAATCGGAATCGTATGCGTGGCGCGCAGGAGGGCTCCAATCGACAGGCTACCTTCCGACAGAATGACGTCCGGCGCGAGCGCGACGAGTTCGGCTGCAAGAACGCGGACGCGATCGATGTCTGCTTCGGTCCAGCGGTAGTCGATCTGTATGTTGCGTTCCTCGCTCCAACCGAGGTCGGCGAGCGCCTTGCGGAAGGCGATGCCGCGCGCATTCGCTTCCGGATCTTGCCGGGCGAAGCCGCTGAGGACCCCAATTCGCCGTTTCGGCTGGGGTTGCTGCGCCAACGCGCCGGCTGACCATGCCGTCGCGCCGCCGATCAGAGTGATGACGTCACGTCGCCTCATGGCAATCCCAATCTGACGTTTTCAAGCTGAGAGTAGGCAATTTTCGACGTAGGTCCAAGCCGGCCGAGGACCGCTTTGGGTGCGACGCGACGGCTATTCGATGATCTTGTCGGCCCGGCCGAGCAGCGATAGCGGCACGGTGACACCGAGCATCTTGGCGGTCTTCAAGTTCACCAACAGTTCGACTGTGGTGGATTGTTGCACCGGCAGATCGCCGGGCTTGGTGCCCTTCAGAATCCGCCCGACATAGATGCCCGCCCAGCGATAGGATTCCTTGATGTTGCCGCCGTAACTTATCAATCCACCGGCATCGGTGAAATCCTCGTATTCGTAGATCGCCGGCAACTTGTGGCGGAGCGCGGCTTCCGCGAGCAGCTTGGCGTTGGCGCTGAAAAAGGTATCGGAGGCGACCACAAGCGCGCCGGCTGTCGTCCGAGCAAACTCTGTCAGCGCGGTCTCCATCTCAGCCTCGGTGCCAGCGCGAAGCACGTGAATCTGCAGGCCGAGACGCGCTGCCGCGTCGCGCACTTCCGCCGCGAATTTCTCCGCGCGGGTCGGGTCGTTCGGATTGACAAGCAGCGCGTGGTCCGTTGCGGCGGGCAGCAGTTCATGCGCCAGCTCCAGTCGTTTCGCACCGAGCGAGGCGTTGAGCTGGCTTACGCCCGTGACATTCCCGCCGGGATGATTGAGATTCGTAACCAGGCCGATCTGAACCGGATCGCTGGATGTCGTGAAAACCACAGGAATTGTGTCGGTCGCGTTCTTCACTGTGACATTTGCCGGCGTATTGGCAACGATCACAGCGACCCGGCGCTTGATGAGATCGGCGACCAGCTCCGGCAGACGGACGTAATCGCCGTCCGCCCAGCGATATTCGATGGTGACATTCTCGCCGTCGACGAAGCCGCTCTCCTTCAAGCCGCCTCGGAACGCGGCGACTTCCGGCTCGTACCCTCGCGCCGACGCTCCGTTGATCAGACCGATCATGGGCAACGTCTGCTGGGTGCATGCCGCAAACGGCCACGTGAACGTCGCGCCAGCAAGCACAGACGTGATAAAATCCCGCCGTCTCATCAGGCGCCCCCTGTTTCCTTTTCACGTTAGCATATTGGAGAAGGGGGCTGTGAGATGTCGCCCGGTTCGGGTCAAAAGCGGCAAGGTATGAACTGCGGAAATGTTTCCGGTTTGTGTCTCAAAGCGGACGCAAGGCGTTTATGAGTGCACGACCTGGCGGCCAAATAAAATCCCCCGGCGTGGGAGCCGGGGGTTCTAATCATCGCGCTCAAGCCGATCGGTGAGTTTAGGAGACCTTGAGGTTTTCCGCGGACGCCTTGCCGCGATTTTCCACGAGGTCATATTCCACGACCTGATTTTCATTCAAGGTCGAGAGCCCGGCACGCTCGACCGCGGAGATATGGACGAACACGTCCTTATCGCCGACGCTCGGCTTGATGAACCCATAACCCTTGGTCGGGTTGAACCATTTGACGGTACCCTTCGGCATCGCCTGTCTCCTGTCGTCTAGACGTAAAAAAGACGCGGCCACGCAGTCAGCGCGCCACGCCACAAGCCGGCTTCCCGAGGTCTGCTCAATTTCCGAATCTTTGATATCAAGGTCGCGAAACGCACAGTCGAACGGCCAAAATCCGTTTGTGACAGAGATTGCAACACGAAATTGAGTCATTAGCAAGCCTCTGGCGCCGCTCGGGAAATCTAGATCCTGGCCGAATCGCGCGTTAACCATCTGTGGCGGCGCGGGCACAATGGCCGCCAATCGCTCGCAAGGTGAGGTCTAGACCGATTGACCCCTTGAGCGAACTAAGGGCAAATCGGCTGGAACTATCGGGATTCCGGCCAGCGCGGCTTGTGGGAATGGCATTCATGAGCTGCTCATCGCAGCTGTTGCGGGCAATGACGACCGGGGCCGCCCGCAAGGTGGCGATGGCGATTGCTTGTGCCGTCCTGCTGGCGGCCGTCGCGGTGCCGACGTCGGCATACGCCCAAATCGGCCCACCGCCCCCAACGCCAACGCCGACGCCGACCCCTTCGCCTACGCCGGTGCCGACACCGACCGTGATCAATTCCGACGTCTCCTCGGGATCGACTGTGCTCAATCTCGGCAGCAGCTACCTGGAACGTCTCGGCGACCAGGCGACCAGCGGGCTCGGTGCGGCGCAGCGCAGCAACCCGGGTGGCGGCGGCGCGCCTGCGGCCGCCGAGCCGCTGCGCGTCCGCACCTGGGGCGAAACTTACGGGATCACGGCGACCACCAGCGCGCAGGGTGATTTCTTCGGCGACAAGCGCAAGACTTTGGGGGGCACCGCGGGCGTAGGCGCCACCTTGCTGCCGGGCGTCAATCTCAACCTCTCCGTGGATCAAAGCCGCACCGACATCGACGTGCCGCTTGCGCTGCAATCGGCGACGCTCGACTTCACGCAGTTCGGGTTTAGTGCATCGGTCGACAAAGGCCCCTGGACCTGGGCACTGGCGCTGGTGCGGGGCATCGGCAACATCAATTCGATGCGGGACACCGGGTTCGGGACTGCGAACGCAACTTACGGCGCCCAGTCCGTGGGCGCGCTTACCGAGCTCAGCTATTACTGGACATTCGACCAGAGCCGGATCGTGCCCAAGGCTGCGCTCGAATACATGCGCGCGACGACCGATGCCTTTCAGGAGGTGGGTGGCCTTGATCCGGTCACGGCGGGTGGCGCGACGCTGGAGCGCTCGCGCGCGCTCCTTGGCGCCGAGGTCGGGCACTACTGGATTGTCGGCCAGAAGGTGTTCGACCTCTCAGCCTATGGCAAATTTGTCGACAATTTCTCGCAGAACGCCAGCTCGGTGCTGGTGTCGCTTGGGCCGCAGGCCATCTCGGTGCAGGGGATCGTCGAGAGCCAGTATGGCGCCGATGCCGGCGCGTCAGCTTCACTGAGCCTCACCAACGCCCTACGCGTGTATCTCAACTACGACGGCAAGTTTCGCTCGAACCTGCAATCGCATCAGGGAACGGCCGGCGTCGAGTACAGGTGGTAGCGGCTCAAAACCGCAGTACACTTTTCTGGATCAAGCACCAGAAATGCTGACGCGTCAGCTCCGCTCGAAGCGGATCACCCGCCCGCGCTCGATGGCGAGCGCCAGCCGGCCATGCTTGAGCGAGAGCGCGGCCTCGCCGAACATTTCCCGGCGCCAGCCGTGCAGGGCCGCCACATCGGCATTGTCGTCGGCCGCGATCTGCTCGAGATCGTCGACGGTGGCGATCACTTTGCTTGCCACCGCGTGGCGCTCGGAGGTCATCCTGAGCAGCACCTTCAACAGCTCCACGATCGCCGCGCCATTGGAGTTGTTGCGCGGCTTTTCCAGCCTCGGCAAGGCCGATAGGTCGCGCGCGAGCCCGCGCTGCACGGCGGCAACGATCTCGGTGCCCCATTTGGAGCGGTCAAATCCCTTGGGCAGCGAGCGCAGATGGCCGAGCTTCTCGATCGTGGTCGGCGCATGCGTTGCGATATCGCCGACCGCGTCGTCCTTGAGCACGCGGCTGCGCGGAACGTCGCGGCTTTGCGCCTCCTGCTCGCGCCAGGCCGCCACCTCCATCAGCACCGCGAGCTCCTTGGGCTTGCGCACGCGCGTCTTCAGCCGCTCCCAGGCGCGCTCCGGATGGAAGTCGTAGGTCTTGGGCGAGGTCAAGACGTCCATCTCCTCGCTCACCCAGTCGCTGCGACCGCGCTTTTTCAGATCGGCGTCGAGCGCGGTAAAGACATCGCGCAGATGGGTGACGTCGGAGATCGCGTAATGAACTTGTTCTTTGGACAGCGGCCGGCGTGACCAGTCGGTGAAGCGATGGGTCTTGTCCGGCCGGTGACCGGTGATGCGCTCGACCAGTTGATCGTAGGCGATCGAATCGCCGTAGCCGAGCACCATGGCGGCAACTTGGGTGTCGAAGATCGGATGCGGAACGATTTCCGCCTGGTGCCAGACGATCTCGATGTCCTGGCGCGCGGCATGGAACACTTTCAACACATTTTCATCCGCCATCAGCTCGAAGAACGGCTTCAGATCGATGCCCCCGGCCAGCGCGTCGACAACGACGGCTTCTTCCGGGCTTGCCATCTGCACCACGCAAAGCAGCGGGTAGTAGGTGGTTTCGCGCAGAAACTCGGTATCGACGGTGATGACGGGATGCCGGGCGAGGCGGGCGCACGCAGCCGCCAAATCGGTGGTGGTGGTAATCAAATCCATGCGAACAGCCGCATCAGCCGAAAGCGCTGGCATGTCAAGGGTCTTGCCAAGGTTCTTGGTGTGAATTCGACCCTTGCATTTCGTTCGGATCAAGGCGGTCCGATTCTGACATTCGTACGCGGCTCGGTCAGCTTCGTCGGCGCCGGGACGGGCGCGGCACGGAAGGCAATGCGATCACGATGACGCAGAGCGCCAGCATCACCAGCCCCATATATTCGAAAACAAGTGCGTCCACGGCAATATCCCCCAATAAACCAGCAAGGTTTGGCGAGGGCGCATTGATCGTTTCTTAATTCGGTGGACTGTGCTCGGCGGATGGTGGACGGCAAGTTAATGAATCACGTCCCGCAAAACGTCTGGCACACGCGCTCGTGCTCTTGAGGCGCCTTGGCATAGTCAGCGAAATCAGGCTGGTCCTGATAGGGCTTCGCCAGCACTGTGAGCAGCTCTTCGAACAGACTGTAATCGTCATTGGCAACGGCGGCGGCGATGACGGCCTCGACTCGATGGTTGCGTGGGATGAAGGCAGGGTTGACCGCATGCATCGCCGCCCGCCGCTCGGCGCCGGACCGCGGCTCTTGCGCAAGACGCTGCCGCCAGCGCGCCGCCCATTGGTCGAACGCCGCTGGTTCCGCGAACAATGCGCGCAACCTGATATCGCCGGCTGAATCGAGTGCGGCATTGCCGAGGCGGCGGAAGGTGAGGGTGAAGTCGGCTTTGCCGTCTGCCATCGCGTCCAGAAGATCCTGCACCAATGCTTCGTCGCCCTCGCGCTCCGTGAACAGGCCGATTTTGTGCCTGAGCCCAGCCTGATAGGCGGTGCTGAATATTTCCGGGAATGCGCTCAAGATGTCCTGCGCCTCTCCGATCGCCTTCTCCTGGTCATCAGCGAACAGGGGAAGCAGGCATTCGGCCAGCCGCGTCAGATTCCACAGCGCGATCCGCGGCTGGTTTGCGTAAGCGTAGCGGCCCATCTCGTCGATCGAAGAGAACACCTGGGCGGGATCGTAATGGTCCATGAACGCGCAGGGTCCGTAGTCGATGGTCTCGCCTGATATCGAGGTGTTGTCGGTGTTCATGACGCCGTGAATGAAGCCGACGTGCAGCCAGCGCGCGACGAGCTCGGCCTGGCGGGCGACCACTGCGGCGAGCAGCGCGTGATAGGGTTTTTCGCCGCCCGCAAGCTCGCCGTAGTGCCGCGCGATGACGTGGTCGGCGAGCCGGCGCACGGCTTGTGTATCGCCGCGCGCAGCAAAATACTGGAAGGTGCCGACACGGACGTGGCTTGCGGCGACGCGGGTCAGGACCGCCCCCGGAAGGATCGTCTCGCGCATCACGCTTTCGCCTGTGATGGTGGCGGCAAGCGAGCGCGTGGTCGGGATGCCCAATGCGAACATCGCTTCGCTCACGATATATTCGCGCAGGACCGGCCCGAGCGCCGCGCGGCCGTCGCCCCGCCGCGAAAACGGCGTCGGGCCGCTTCCCTTGAGCTGGATGTCGCGGCGGACGCCGTCCTTGTCGATGACCTCGCCGAGCAGGATGGCGCGGCCGTCGCCAAGCTGCGGAACAAATTGCCCGAACTGGTGGCCCGCATAGGCCATGGCGATCGGTTCAGCCCCGTTCGGAAGGCGCTTTCCGGCCAGGATTTCGGCCCCCTCGGGGCTGTCGAGCAGGTCCGGATCGAGGCCGAGATGCCGCGCCAGGGGCCGGTTCAGCTTGATCAGCCGGGGCGAGGAAACCGGCGTCGGTGCAACGCGAGCAAAAAAGTTCGCCGGCAGGGCCGCATAGGTGTTCTGGAAGGGGAAATGCACCGTCATACGCACAAGATAGGCTCTCAATTGCGCTTTTTCGAGCCCCATATCTTCCCCTTGCATTCGGTTGCCGTGCTATGTCGCCTCGGGTAAACCGTGCCCGCGTTTCGGGACCGCCTTGCGGCCTGATTCCGGCCCCCTTCCGATACTGTTGAGACATCCATGCATCGTTACCGGACCCATACCTGCGGCGCGCTTCGCGAGAGCGATATTGGAGAGACGGTCCGCCTGTCCGGCTGGTGTCATCGCATCCGCGACCACGGCGGCGTGCTGTTCATCGACCTGCGTGACCATTACGGCATCACGCAATGCGTGGCCGATCCGGATTCGGCGGCGTTCAAGGACGCCGAAAAGCTGCGCTCGGAGTGGGTGGTGCGGATGGAGGGCAGGGTGCGCCGCCGCCCCGAGGGCACCGACAATGCGGACCTGCC
>Ga0070734_10006049_pt1 | contig 10349 bp, 10 predicted proteins | sample Coa_R1_8_FD_66444 | JGI IMG/M metagenome (GOLD analysis project Ga0070734, IMG submission 66444) | Surface soil microbial communities from Centralia Pennsylvania, which are recovering from an underground coalmine fire - Coalmine... | ecosystem: Environmental > Terrestrial > Soil > Unclassified ... | reverse complement strand
CGGCAACGGAGCCATGCCGCCGCCGGAGCGGCTGGAAGAGTTTTTTACGGAGTTGTGCCGCCATCAGTCCGGCAAGTTGCGGCTATCCGGCTGCCCTCTGGGGAATTTCGCCGCCGCTCTACCGGACCTAGAGGATGAACGGACCAGTCGATTTCGACAGCGCCTGCTTCTGTTCTTCCGGAAGCTGACGGGGGCGATGGAAGCGTGTCTGATCGAGGGGATGGAGCAGGGCGATTTTCGGCAGGATGTGCCGCCGGAGGCGCTGGCCGCTCTATTGTTGGGGACCATGCAGGGGCTTTTGACCCTCACACGGACCCATCAGAGTACTCGTACTCTGGAGCAGGGAACTTCCTTGCTGCAACAGTTGTTAAAGGTTCCATGAAACCTTTGGACGTTCGCAACGTCCATTGAAATAAGACGAGAAACGTAGGGTGTAAGGAATCGAAGGAGACTGCCAACATGATAGCGAATATTCAGTCCGAGGCCGTACAGACGGACTATAACGGCAGCGATCACGCCGAGTTTGAAAAGTTGGTGGAGCGAACTCAGCGCCAGGCATACAATATAGCGTACCGTATGACGGGCAACCGGGACGATGCGGAAGACCTCACACAGGAGGCGTACTTGCGCGCCTACCGCTCTTTTGGGACTTATAACCGACAGCTTCCCTTTGAGGGCTGGTTTTTCCGTATTCTCTCCAACCTGTTTATTGATTTGATGCGCCGTCGTCCGAAACAGAAGCCTCTCTCGCTGGATCAGCCGATGGGAGATGAGGAGAGCGAGGATAACCTGCTCCTGCAGATCCCGGATGAGCAGGCCAATCCGGAGCGCAACCTGATGGACCAGGTAATGGATGAGCGGCTGCAGGCGGCGCTGTCGTCGCTGCCCGAGGCATTCCGCGTTGCGGTGCTGTTGTGCGATGTCGAGGGGAAGACCTACGAAGAGATCGCTCAGGTGATGGGGTCGTCCATTGGAACGGTACGATCACGTATCCACCGGGGACGGACGATGCTGCGCCGCCTGATGAACAACCCGGCAAAACCGGACCCGAAACGCAATGCGTCCATGCCGGCGTTCGCGGTCGGTCAGGCCCAACCGGCGTAATCTGTCCCCGGTCGTTCACGATATGGCGATGTGAAAGGCGCGTTTCCGGAGCATTCCGGAAACGCGCCATTGGTTTGTAGGAGGAAAAAGGAGAAGAATGCGTATCGGGGATGAGACCCTCATAGATACCCATTGTCATTTCAATCATGGGAAACTGAGCGAGGATCTGCCCGCCTGTATCGAACGCGCTGCAGAGGTGGGTGTGATGCAGATGATCGTGGTCGGCTATGACCTTGTGAGCAGTGCGCAGGCGGTGGCGCAGGCTGAGGCGTATCCGAACGTTCTGTTTGCCGCCGTCGGAGTACACCCCCACGATGCAAAGGATTGGGAAGAGGCGAGCGGCGAACAACTGAAGAAGTGGAGCGATCATCCTCAAGTGGTCGCGATAGGCGAGATCGGCCTGGACTACCACTACGATTTTTCTCCGCGCGAAGCGCAGTTCGCGGCCTTTCGGGCGCAGATGGCGCTGGCACGTGAAGTGGGCCTGCCCGTCATCATTCACTGCCGGGAGGCGTATACCGACACGCTTCAGGTGCTGGCGGCAGAGGGAGCGGACGAGACCGGCGGCGTGATGCACTGTTGGGCCGGGACCGTAGAGGAGGCGGAGCGCACTGTGGCGCTTGGGATGGCGCTGGGGTTCGGGGGCACGCTCACCTTTAAGAACGCAGAGGAGGTTCGGGCCGCCGCGCAGCGAGTTCCATTGGAGGCGTTACTGGTCGAGACGGATGCGCCCTACCTGGCTCCGATGCCGCACCGAGGGAAGCGTAACGAACCGGCTTACACCCGCCTGGTAGCCGAGAGGCTGGCGGAACTGCGCGAAATGACCCTCCCCGAAATCGCACGTCTGACCACTATAAACGCCCATCGTGTCTTTCCACGCCTCGGCAACGGGTGACGGGAAATGCAGGGAGAGCCTTGTTGTCTTAGGGTGTCGGAGATTGCAGTTTCCGGACGTCTGCGGCTATAATGAAGGACTACTAACAGTAGGGAAATAGGAAACGAGGGCGGAATGGCGGAGCGTGGTGCGATCGTTCTGGCGGGCGGGAAGAGCGAACGTATGGGACAGGATAAGGCGCTGCTCTCCTTTCGAGGCCACACGCTGCTGGAAGGGGTCCTCCTTACCCTCCGACCGCTGGTCGGAGAGATCGTCGTCGTGACGGCGTCGCCGAACCGTTACGAACTGCACGAGGTGCGAGAGGTAACCGACCTGTTTCCCGATTGTGGGCCGGTGGGAGGGATCATCACCGGGTTGAGAGAGCTGGGTGAGGGGCAGCATCTTGTGGTCGCGTGCGATATGCCTCTGCTCCAGACCCCGGTATTGCGCGTCCTTCTGGATGCCGCATCTGCGGAGTGGGATGCGGTGATACCGGAAATTGGCGGCAGGTTGGAGCCGCTCTGTGCTGTCTACAGCGCCTCTGCCCTCTCGCCGCTGAAAAATTTTTTCACTTCGGGGCAGCGTGCCGCGCACAAAGCCTTGCAGACGCTGCGGGTACGGAAGCTGGAGGAGGAGGTGTTGCGCCGCCTCGATCCGCAGCTCATTACCTTTACCAATATCAACACGCCGCAGGACCTGGCGGCGCTGGAAAGCCGTATGATATGAAGGATACACACTATCCTGAGACGCTGCCGATCCTCCCTCTGGCCCAGCCGCCCGATGTGACCGTACCCATTCCCGGATCCAAGAGCCTCACCAATCGCGCCCTGATCCTGGCGGCGCTGGCAGAGGGGAAGTCTACGCTGCTGGGCGCGTTGACTTCGGAAGACACCCTGGTGATGAGTGATTCCCTGCACCGGTTGGGGTTTACGGTGGACGCAGACGCAGAGGCGGAGACGATCACGGTCCTGGGGCAGGGGGGACGGATACCGGCGGCAGATGCGAAACTGTTTCTCGCCAACTCCGGCACCTCAATCCGTTTTTTGACCGCTTTCACCGCGTTGGGCACGGGGCGTTATCGGCTGGATGGGGTGGAGCGAATGCGGCAGCGCCCGCAGCAGGACCTGCTGGATGCGCTGAATGGATTGGGTGTTTCGGCGCGCTCCGAACTGAGCAATGGCTGCCCGCCGCTGATTGTGGAGCCGGAGCATGGTCTCCCCGGCGGGACGACGCGCCTGAACGCGGAGGCCAGCAGCCAGTTCCTGACCGCCCTGCTGATGGTCGCCCCGTATGCCCGGCAGGATGTAACCATTGAGATCGAGGGCCAACTGCGCCCCTTCTACATCGAGATCACCCGGCAGATGATGGCGCAGTGGGGCGTTCAGATCACCCGGCAGGCCGAGAGCCGCGTGCCCGAACCCTCCCTCCCGCTGGCGCTGAACCAGCCCTATGTGTTGCGCCCGCCCTGCTACCATATCGCATCGGGGCAGCGCTATGCGGCGCAGGCGGAGTACCGGATCGAACCGGATGCCAGCAGCGCTTCCTACTTCTTCGCCGCCGCTGCCCTCACCGGAGGGCGTGTCACCATACCCGGTCTCGGCTCCGATGCCCTGCAGGGCGACGTACGCTTTGCCACGGAGGTGCTTGCGGAGATGGGCTGTACGGTTACGCACGACAACGAGGGATTGACGGTGGTCGGGCCTCCGGATGGGAAATTGCAGGGCGTGGATCGGGACATGAGCGCGATCTCCGATACCAGCCTGACGCTTGCTGCCCTCGCCCCCTTTGCCGCGTCGCCAACGACCGTTCGGAATATCGGGCATGCCCGTCAGCAGGAGTGTGATCGTATTGCCGCGGTCTGCACGGAATTGACCCGGCTGGGCGTGGAGGTCGAGGAGCGGTCCGACGGCTTCACCATCTGTCCGGCCCGCACGATCCAACCGGCTACCCTCCAGACGTATGGTGATCACCGTGTTGCAATGAGTTTCGCGCTGATAGGTCTCAAGGTTCCAGGGATCGTCATTGACGATCCCGCGTGCGTCGCCAAGACCTTTCCCGACTACTGGCAGCGGCTGGAACGACTTCGGAAAGAACAATGAATGACGAATAACAATGATCTGGGGAGGCAGAGGTGAGGCTTGCAGGTAAAATCGCGCTCATTACCGGGGCGGGAGTGGGGATCGGCAGAGAGACGGCGGAGCTCTTCGCCAGGGAGGGCGCGTCGGTTGCCGTCGTGGATAGGGATGTGCAGACCGGGCAGGAGACGGCCGAGCGCATCACGCAGACAGGTGGGCGCGCCGTCTTTATTCAGGCCGATGTGTCCCGTTCCGAGGATATTCAGGCGATGTTTCGGCAGGCTCTCGAAGCCTTCGGCGGGCTGAATATCCTGTTCAACAATGCGGGCATCGTCAAACAGGGGCGGGTAGAGGATTCCTCTGAGGAGGATTGGGAGGCGCAGATCGGGACCACGCTGACCAGCGTCTTTCTGGGCTGCAAGTACGGTATTCCGTTGCTGCGGGCGCAGGGTGGCGGCGTAATTCTGAACATGGCGTCGGTCGCCGGGATCATGGGAATCGTCAATCGCGCTGTCTATTCGGCGGCGAAGGGCGGGGTGGTCGCTCTGACGCGGGCGATGGCACTGGACCATGCCGCAGAGGGCATTCGCATCGTCTCTATCAGCCCTGCTACCATCGAGACCCCCTCCCTTACCGACCGCATCAATACCTCGCCGGACCCTGCTGCCGCGCGCAAGGCCTTTGAGGCGCGCCAGCCGCTGGGGCGTCTCGGCAGGCCGTCCGATGTGGCGTATGCGGCACTCTATCTCGCCTCCGATGAGGCCGGGTTTATAACGGGAAGCAACCTGGTGGTGGATGGCGGAATGGCAGTGTAGGGGAGAAGCGTCAGGGCAGTTTGATGTGGAAGGGGCGGAAGATGAGGCTGCCTCCGGCCCCGCTCCCCGATGTGGTGATATGGACCTCGCTGTGGTTCTGTTCGTTCAGATTGACTCCCGTTGCGTCTGCGATCAGCAGCAGGTAGAGGGTCTCTCCGGAGGCGTCGAAAGCCCCAATTGCATGGCGCGCCGATAAGACGGTCACCGGGTCGGTCGAGTTGCTCGTAGCCTGATCCGAGAGCAGGCGCGATGCCGCGTCCGTCACGTTGGCGGTTTTGGACCAGTTCGCGCCGTCGAAGGATCCTGCGTACAGGTTATACTGAAACGACAGCCGCCCCTGGGAGGCATCCTCCGCCTCGGCAAGCACCGCCATCTCCCCTTTCGCTCCCTGCGCGACCTGAAATCCCCGCAAGCCCCCCTGAGTGATCGGCAGGATCAGCGCGGGGATCGGCTCCTCCTGCAATCCCGGAAGGATGTCGAGGAGGCAGGGTTTGCTCCCCTGTTGACCCGTGGTGATGACATGGTCGCTGCCATGCGCATCTACCAGGAGTTGCGGGCTGAATTTAACCGCCTCCGCCAGATCGGAGAGGACCATCTCATTCGTACCGTTCCAGTAGACGATCTCCTGACCGCTCTTACAGCCACCTGTTGCGGGGGAGGCGCAGCTCTGCTGGCGCTGAGCGACCCAGTGGGCGATACCGTGCGCGTTCACATAGCCGTGCAGCCCGGAGTAGCGGACGGCGGTGTAACCCGATTCCTGACCCGGCGGGGGGAACTGTCGGAGGGTTTTCGGGATGCTGACGGTCGTGCCCTCCAGTTCCGCCTGAAGAATGGTCCCCGTGAAGCGAGCCCCTGCCGTCCCTGTTATAGGGTGGCTCTGGTTCCACACGACATGCACCCGGCCCTGGGGGTCGGTACAGGCGAACCAACTATAGAGCGCAGAAGGGGAAGACGGGCCAATAGAGAAGGGCTTGCTCCAGAAATTGCCCTGCAGTACGCGACAGGTGAGCACACCAGGCCAGGTCCCTTCCGGCTCGCCGGCTTTGGCCGCATTGTCGGGAAGGGACTTCCAGAATGCGTACATGAGGCCGTTGCTATCGCGCAGCAGGCGGATGGCGCCAATGGAGGTGGGTTCGCTGGTCTCGGTGAGGTTGACGCCGGGGCCCCAGGTCCTGCCACGGTTCGTGGAGAGGCGGTAGGTGACGGTGTTCGCATCCTGCCCCTCCGTATAGAGGACATGGATCTCTTCGTCTGCGCCGGTAACGATGTCGGCGGAGACCGCTTCACCGTCTTCACTGAGGACAAAGTCCTCACTTGTGGCGTTCAGGGGATGGGGATTGCTCTCCTCATTGCGTGGTGTTCCGGGGTAGGGGTTGCCGCACCCGCTGCAAACGTTCCACAGCAGCCCTCCGATGACCAGCAATAGAAACCTGTGTCTGCCTCTCACCCCTCGCTCCCGATCCGCTCTACGAGAAACTGCGACCTTCCCTCTTGGATGCGCCGCTCTCCTGCGTTTAGTGGCGACCCTGCCATGCTCGCTCGACATCGTTCAATGACTGTGCAAACCGCTTGTGGATCGAATACCGATGCACCACCATCAGGTTCCTGGAAGCGCCCGCATTGCCCCAGTCCTCCGTAAAGGCAATCTGGTAGCCGCTCTGGGCTACAAAGCGGGCGACGCGGTCATCGTACTTGCCTTCCGGATAGGCGAAAGCGATCACTTTCGTGCCCAGATGCCGGGTGATGGTCGCCATGGAGTTGCGCAGCTCCTTGCCGATCTCTACGTCGGGCAGCAAGCGCATATCGGGGGGATGGCTGCAGGTGTGGCCCTGGACCGTCACCAACCCGCTGGCCTGCATCTCCTTCAACTGCTCCCAGGTACAGTGGTCCTTGTCGGTCTTTACACCGACATAATCCGTGTGGACGAAGAAAGTCGCCGGGTAGTGGTACTGCTTGAGCAGCGGATAGGCGTTGGTATAGAGCCCCAGATTATTGTCATCAAACGTCAGGACGATTGGGCGCGGTGGTAGAGGCGTTCCCTCCGTCAGGTGTTTGACTAAAGTTTCCAAAGGGATGATATTGAACTTGCGTCGCTGGATCGCTCCCAATTGCGCCTTCAACTCGGCGACGGTCGTATCGAACCAGACCTCTTTCTTATCGGCGACCACATCGTGCCACATCAGCACGGCGACGTAGTCCTTACTCACTCCTGACTTTATCTGGGGCAGGGGTTGCGCCAGTGCGAAGCTAGACAGCGCCATTAGCCAGACGCTTAGAGCCAATAACCAAAACTTCACGCCAACGATCTCCTTTAAAGCGAACGACGTGTCAGAATCCAGTCATTTCGCTGCCTGGATAGATTGTACCCGCAATGCGAAATAAGCTAGAAGGCAGGCATGAAAGCCAGGCAGAACCTGGCAGGATGGCACAACATGGCAAGTTCTCATACTCGGTCGCGTCAAAGTGACGCTCTTTCGTCCCTCCGGCTTCATAGAGGAGGTTGAGTGTGGCTCGTGTAAATGGATACATGTAATCGGTCCTCATTGCTATGGCGCGGATGCCGTTTCGATTTCTGCGAGTTCGGCTTCGGTAAGTGTCCACCCCATCGCGCCTACGTTGTCCTCGACCTGGGAGGGGCGTCTGGCTCCGACGATGGCTGCGGTGACGGCAGGGTGGGAGAGCGTCCAGGCGATGGCGAGCTGGCCGACCGTTTTGCCTTTACGGGCGGCAATCGGGCGTAGGCGCTCGACAAAAGCCAGATGCTGAGAGAGTTGCGGCTCCTGGAAGTAGGGGTTGCGGCGTCGCCAGTCGTCTTCGGCGATGCGGGCAATGTCGAACGTACCGGAGAGCAGGCCGGCCTGCATCGGGCTGTAGACGATGACGCCGGTCCCATTGGCGAGGCACCAGGGCAGGCTGTCGGCCTCGATGTCCCGGCGGAGCAGGCTGTAGGGTGGCTGGAGGCTATCAATGTGGTGGATAGCTTCGCAGCGCGTAAGATGGTCGGTATTGAAGTTGCTGACCCCGAGATAACGGACTTTGCCTTCTTGTTGGAGCGCGGCCAGTATGGACCAGGACTCTTCCAGCGGCGTTCCGGTCTCGTTGTCCGGCCAGTGGATCTGGTAGAGATCCACATAATCCGTATCGAGGCGTCGGAGGCTCTCTTCCAACTGAGTGCGGATGCTTGTGGGGCGGAGGTCGCTGTGGGTGGTGCCAGTCTCATCCGGGACGCGCCCGCACTTGGTCGCGACGAACACCTCATTGCGCGGAAAACTTGCGATGGCCTGCCCGACCACCACCTCCGAATGGCCCAGACCGTAGATCGCGGCGGTATCGATCCAGTTGCAGCCCAACTCCAGGGAGCGATGGATGGCGGCAATGGAATCCTCGTCGCTCTGAGGACCCCAGCCCACCTTCCACGGCCCGCCTGCGGCCCACGCCCCGAACCCGACCGTCGTGATCTCCGGGCCGCTCTTGCCCAGTTTGCGCGTCGCGATCATGCTCTCTCCTTATTCTGCAAAGTTGGGTTTACGTTTCTGTAGGAAGGCGTTGATTCCCTCCTGACCCTCCGAGCTGACGCGCAGGGCGGCAATGCACTCCACGGTTGTGTTGGCGGCGGCATCGGGCGTGTGCCCGGCGATGTCGCGAAGCAGTTGTTTCGCGGTGCGGATCGCTTCCGGCCCGGCCTGGCGCACCAGCTCCAGCTTGCGCTCGATGGCCGTATCCAGCGCATCGGCGGCGACCACCTCGTTCACCAGTCCGATTCGCAATGCATCCGCCGCGCCGAACCGCTCCCCGGTGACGAACAGCGCCCTGGCTGCTCCCATGCCCACCTTCTGCAGCACATACGGCCCGATGATGGACGGGACGAGACCAAGCCGCACTTCGCTCAGGGCGAACTTCGCGGTCTCATCCGCAATAGCCAGATCGCAAACAGCAACCAGGCCCGCGCCGCCGCCGATAGCGGCTCCATGCACACGGGCAATCGTCACCTTCGGGCTATGGGCAATCGCCTGAAACATCCGTTGGGCGGCACGGGCGTCCGCCAGGTTCTCCGAGTGTGAATAGCCCGCCATCCGTCCCATCCAGCCCAGGTCTGCGCCCGCGCAGAAGGAGGGACCCGCGCCCCGCAACACGACGGCGCGCACAGCCGCATCCGCGCACAGCTCTGTCATGATTTCGGTTAATTCTGCGATCAGGACTTCGTCGAAGGCGTTGTGGACCTCCGGGCGGTTCAAGGTAATCTCCGCGACGGCGGAGCGCAGCGTCACGGTCAGGCAGGTGGGGTTCATGGCGTCTCCCTCCGGTGGAGCATAATATCGGAATAGGTGCGGATCCGAAAGAGGTGATCGATGGGCGTGAAGAAGGTGACCAGGACCCGGACATGGTTCGGCGCAGCCTCGGCATCGCGCATCGGGTTCATGCGGTGCGCATCGGCGCCCGGACCGATCTCGATGACGTCAGTTCCATACCGCATCGCTCCATACCCATGCTTCAGGAAGATCACCGCGCCGGGCTGTGGAGTGAACGCCGTGTCATCGGTCTCCCAGACTCCGCCGGGCACAAAGTCGAACGCGACCTGCGTGGTGACGCCCGGAAAGCCATCCAGAGTTCGGTAGTGGATGTCGAACCCATCGTCCAGCGCCTGGATTGCCAGTTCGCTCTCGGCTGGGGGAAGGCGAAGCAGCTCGCGCTCTGAGAGCATCTCCTGGTAGCGCTCCGGAGGCACGGGTTTGCCCAACGGCGCTTCATAACCGGGACGCCGGGGCTGACGCACTCCGGACGAATGAAGGCAGGCGGTATCGCCGTCCGTCGTCAGCGCCTCCCCGACGAACTCCCCGACGCCGAAATAGGTCTGGCTGATCTTGACGCTCGCCAGTTCCGCCGCGCCATGGCGGAGATTGAAGAGGCGCGTCATATTCGCGAAGAAGGAGGCGCTCAGAGGGCCGCGCCGGACGCGCCATAATCCATTGTTAGGGAAGTGGTGGGTAAACCTGTCGGGCAGCGGTGCGTCCGCTTCCGGCAGGTCGCCATGACGCAGCAGAACGAGAGCCAGGTAAAAACAGTCCTGCTGAACGGGCGGCGCAGCGTTCCAAAGGAACCGGGCAACCTGCAGAAACTGCGGGTTTGGCGTCGTTAGAGCGCTGTACAGATAGACGGATGCGAGGCCCAACGGCAACTGGCGCGAACTGACATCCTGACGGCGAGAGAGGCCCGATTCGATCTTGCCGTCTGCATCGAAAAGGTAAAGATCCGTGGCTAGATTGGCATTGGCAGTCTCGCGAGCGGAGGGCATATCCGCGTAGTCCGCAAGCAGGAGCAGGGAGCGATCGCAGAAGGCGTCGTAGATAGCCGCGCTGTGCTCAATATAGAAGCCCTCCACATCCAGGTCGAAGCCTTCAGCCAGATAGGCCTGTAAGGTAGGGCCAACGTTGAGGTCTGGGAAGAGGCGCTGCACCATCGCCATAGAGGCGGCCATCACCC
>Ga0070734_10006048_pt1 | contig 10352 bp, 11 predicted proteins | sample Coa_R1_8_FD_66444 | JGI IMG/M metagenome (GOLD analysis project Ga0070734, IMG submission 66444) | Surface soil microbial communities from Centralia Pennsylvania, which are recovering from an underground coalmine fire - Coalmine... | ecosystem: Environmental > Terrestrial > Soil > Unclassified ... | reverse complement strand
ATGGGTGAGGCGTGTTCCGACGCGAGCAGCTTTGCGAGTTCATCGTCGGTGTACGGTCGCTTCTGCGTGCCTTCGGCTGCGGCCTTGGCCTTCGGAAGCGATTGCCCTCGCCACGGATTGTCTTCGACCAGCGCCCGCCTTTCTGCGAACCGCCACAACGATGACAGCGCCGAAATGTCCTTGTTCGCCGTCTTCGGGTTCACCCTCGCGCGGACAAAAGCCGCCATTCGGTAATCCGAAGCGACCCGCTTGGTGACGCTCTCGACGGACGGAGGGTGGCCTTCTGTGGTCAGCCATGCGGTGAACTTGGACACGGCGCGGCGATAGTCGAGGGTCTGGCGGGGCCGCATGTCGCGTTCGGTCAGCCAATCGCCAATCAGGAGTTCGATGGGCGTGTCTTTGCCAGTGGCGAGCCGCACCAATACCGAGGCCCGCTCCTCTCCCTCGCTCTTGACCAGTTCCTCGTAGCGATGATCCAGCGCGGTCATTACGTTGTAGGGCGCGTCCGGCCCTCCGTCGCTCTGTCTCGCCTCGGCCTCAAACGCGGCGCGCCACTCCAGGGCCTCAGTGACGGTGGGGTCTACGGCTTTCTTTTCCCTGCGGCGCAGTTCGATCTCGGCCTCCGCGAGGCGTTGCTTGAGGGCGTGGATGTGCCGGTACTTGTCCCGGTTTGCGATGGCGAGGGAGTCTGTATGGAGGGGGACGACCAGCTTGGACAATCCGAGGATGGGCCGCAACCGGTCGGGGACTTTCACCCGAACGCGCCATGACGGACCATGTTTCTCCAGAAAGGCGGTATCGTTGGGCTTGGTCAATTCGGGGCTCCGGTGGAGGGCCTGGGGTTCTCCAGTGCCCCATTAGTGCCCCAAAACGGTGCCCCACGCAACCCCTTATATTCTGCGGCTATCCAGCATTTTATGGCTTCTCAGAGGACGCAATTTCGAGTCCAGGTCCCCCAGCCACGCACTGGCAATACATTAGCCTCGACTCCTACCAACAAGAGAACTGGCACGAGATTCGTTCGTGTAATGTTCTCCGCGCAGTTCCGATCGTCTCGGCAAAACCCATTACATCCGCTGATGTCCCTTTGAGGCGCTGCTAACCCGTCAAAGCCACGATGCTTGAATTCATAGCAACCCTGCGTTGCAACAAGGCCCGATTCGCATCTATAAGTTCCACGGTTCTGCTTTGAGGTGAGTCGCGCCAAGATCAGCAGCAAAAGCTGACCTCGCGCGGTCGCCTTGGAGGGAGAGCGTTAGCGTGCCGTTGCGGGGGTTTTGGCCCGAGTCCATCGAGGAGCGGAAGGTTGCGCCCACCGGTAAGAACGCGCGTTGGCACCCGGCGACTGTGGCGGACTCCACCACGCTTGGCGCTCGCCTTCATCGGCGTCGGTATCCTTGCCTTATTTTTTTTGGATCGAAGCTGGATCAGGGGCAACGGCATTATCGCCGGAGAACTGACTGCTGAGTCGCCGATTGTCCAGGCGCGCTTGGAGCACCTCTTTGTCAAATGCTTGGACCATGTTTCGAAGGGCCAACGCTTGGCCGAATTCTACAACGAGACGATGGTTCAACTTGCCGGCCAGCAGGTGCAGCAACTCCAGTTTCAGTTGGCCCAAGCCCGAGCGGAGATCGAGATCGCGAATCGCGAGGCCCAGGCTGCGCAAAAACTCACAGATGCGCAGAATGCCCTCCTGCAGCAGCAAGTCGCGGTCTTGCAAGCCGAAAGCAAACTTAGGGAGCAGCATTTCGTAGCCGACCTTGTCTGGCAGCAGGCGAAAGCCGCTGTTGACCGCGCGGACGCCGAGACCCGCGCGGCCCAATTCGTTTACGAAACAAAGCAAGCCGATCAGAAGATGGCGGAGGTTAGCGTCGACGTGTTGCGAAAGAGGATCGACAGCTATGTGAACTCACCGGAGCTTACCGGCCATTTTTACCTGTCGGCCGCTAAGGATGGGGTCGTCACAGAATGCACTGCTAGAGAAGGTGAGGTAATCGCCGCGCGAACACCCATCTTGAGCATCTTCAATCCCAATGACACCTACGCGGTCGTTTTTTTTGACCCGAGCGACAGTAGCAAGCTGTTCCGAGGCCAGGATTTCGATGTTTCGGTCGAGGGCATGCCAAGCACGCTCACCGCAACACTGACTGACTTTTACCCCGAGTTGTCGGCCCTTCCCAGTTCGCTCACTCGCTTCTTTTGGCAGAAGGAAATGTGGTCGCAATACGTTCCGGCACGGCTCGATTTTGCGAAGCTTGAGCCCGCTCAATTGAACAAGCTATTTGCGTGGTCACAAATCTCTGCTTCTCGCAGAGGAGGGTGGGCATTGCCCGATCTTGCCCAACTCTCCCTTGGCTGGTGGGCGTGGGCTTCGCCAAGGCGCCCGCCTGAACCGACAACATGAAGCTCCAATATTGGCTCAGCCGCGATGCGGACCGATGAACGCTGAAGCGCGCGTCAACGCTAGGATCGTTGAAACAAGAAGACTCGAGCTGCTCCGGCAAATCATAGAGTCAGGCGGCAAAGTTTTACCAGTGGCCGATATAGAGGCGAAACATGGCTATCGGTATGCGACGCCAGGCGGAGATAGCAAGAACGACTTAGCGCTTCTCGCCAGGCAAAACTATCTCGAAGCCCGATTCTTTGACAGGGTGAGTCTTTGTCCTAAATGTGACAGCTGCCACCTCAATATACGCGAGATCTGTCCCGGTTGTCGTAGCGCGCATCTAGTGAGCGAGGGCCTCTTTCATCATTTCCGCTGCGGTTACGTTGGCATCCCACCGGAATTCGCAATCGACCCGGACGGGGGGTATCGGTGCCCCAAGTGCAACCATGCCATGCACCATCTTGGGACCGAATATGACCGGCTGGGCAAGGCGTTCGTTGTCGCGCGTGTGGGCTTGTTTCTGAAACTCCGCCAGTTGAGGCAGTTTGCCGCAGTTGTGGCGCGCGGACGCCGGTCGATGACTTGGTCAGTACCGTCGCCTTCAGCTACCTTATTACGTCGCGCGGCGCGGAAGCAGTCCGGCGCAACCACCTGCTTGGAGACGACGACGAGCCGGTTCGGATGGCCGACGCCGCTGTCTATCGACGGAGGGTCATTCTTGAGTTTCTCCTCCACCAGATGAAGCGTCTCCTGCAACTGAACGAACCTTTCTCCGTTCTGCTCATCAAATGGCTGCCCCAGGACCCCGAATCGCACGACGAGGACCAGCCTGCGAAGTGGCTCATGCATCTTAAGGGCTCTCTGCGCGACGTCGATTTGATCGGACAACTTGCCGATGTTCTATACGTCGTGCTGCTTCCGTGTTCGAAAAGACCAGAAGCTGAGGCTTTGCGTCAGCGCATCGAAAATGAGCTCGGTCCCACTTCGCCGCTCGCTCTTACTGCCCTCGAGATCAAAGAGCGGAGGGATCTCGCTGGGGTTTTGGCCGGGCTCGCCGAGCGGGCCAGCGCCGAATGAACGGTTTCTCGCACTATTTTCTCTCAACGCTCGACCCGATGTCGAACCTAGGGTTCTCGAGGGCGCTCCCGAAGCTGATGACGTCGGCGCTCCCGTTCTGGTGGCTGGAGGTCGTGCTTCCAGTCGCGATGGTCGTGTCGCCCGCGATTGTTATATGGCTCCTTTACCTTGTGAAACCCGCACTGGTTAGGCCGCCGCTATTGGCGCGACCATGTCAGGCGGAACCTTTGGTGTCTGTGGTTACAGCCGGGCGAAACGAGGCTGCCACCATTGGGCAGTGCGTTCGCGAGGCATTGCAATGCGGCTATTCCAACCTGGAGTTTATCTTCGTCGACGACAACTCCTCCGATGACAGTGTCGCTGTGGCGAGGCGTGCCGTTCTCAGCCTCACTCGCGACCGCCGCGACACTGAACGCGTGAGAATTTTCCCCTCCCCCCGGCGCAACGGCAAGGCGAGCTCTCTCAACATCGGCATTCGCATGGCGCGGGGCGAATTCATCATCATCCACGACGCTGATTCGATGATACAGTACGGCGCTATACAGCATTGGCTATTGCCTTTTGCGGATTCGCGCGTCGGTGGAGTCGCCGCGAATATCCGGGTCGATAACAGTACCGTCAATTTGCTGACGCGACTGCAGGAAATCGAATATGCAATGAAATTTACATTGGCGAAATTCTTCCAATCGAAGATCTTTGTCATGGATATTATATCCGGAATGGGCGGCATGTTTCGGGCGGAAATCCTTCACCGTCTTGGCGGTTTCGACACTGGCCTCGGCGATGACAGAGACCTATCCACAATGCTGCTCAAGCAGCCCTTCAAATTGAAATTTTCGAACGACGCAGTCGTCTGGACGACCGTTCCAGAGTCACGATATCATCTTTGGCGTCAGCGCATGCGATGGCGTCGCAATATAATAAAGATCCGTGTTAGTAAGCATAGAGATATGTTCTTACTTGGTAGGTATGGACTTACCAACGCAATAATTGCTATGCAGCTGCCAGTAAGACTACTTTTACCTATGACGTTGCTTGCAGGACTGTTACTGTCCACTCTATACCGTGGGCTTGAATATTCACCAGCGCTTATCTTGACCTTTTATTGGATCGTAGTCGTGCTTTTACTGGTACGAACTCTCGTCGCACGCGAAGTCGCCGGAACGCCAAGTGTGGTTAATCTTCCGCTAATATTTCTCTATCCATTCTATGTTCTATGGTTGGAACTTCCAAATATATACGCAGGATGGAGCGAGTTGTTTCGGATTGGGGCGAAACACCCGTATGTTCCGGACCATATTTGGGAGGAGATACCTTGGTGGTGAACCCCGAGATTCGTCAGCTCGCCAGCAAGGGACGCACGAGCTGGCGATTGTCGGCAGCCATTGTCCTCATCGTGACAGCCACCATGATTGCCTTGCCGACCATCGGGCTCCCCGCTGCTTTGTCCGCTGTCCCGCAGATGCTGTCGTCAAGGACGCACCCCTTGGTCGAAAACGATGACTATGATCCCGCAGCGGCCCATTTTTTTTCTATGTTGTCGTTCGATGCCATGAGTTTGATTACCCCAACCGCGTTCGGTGATTTTCAGTCTCCAGTTGTCGTGTCCTTGACGCGCCAATTGAGCGGGATAATGCCACAAGGAGCCGGCTTCGATTCGGCGGTATCGACGATGTTAAATGGTATTGTCCAACAGGACATTCTGCCGAGCGCGGGCGCTCTGACCGTGGCCGAGTTCAGCGTCGGCTCAGACTTGGTTCCTGCTCCAGACGGCTACGCCGCGACCGCGGCCGCGGGAAACTCCGAACTCGGCGACAACGTCACCAAGATGACCACGGCCATAAGGGGTCCGCTCGAAGTGGGCGCGCCCAACCCGATTTGCAGCGAGGACCATGTTGGCGGCAAGCTCGAGACCGGCGGCGAGTTCTGGAAAGAAGACTCAGGGGCCGGTCTTGGGGGAGCGAGATCAGCGCCGGCGGAGTTTCCGCGTGGCGTGCTTGCCGGACCGGTAATGCTCGCAAGTCCGTTACACGGCCTCGGCCCGAACGGCGAGCGCTCCAATCTCGTTGCGGCCGGTCTTGCCGGCGGCTGGTGTCTTTCCGGCCGAGAGCCCTTTCTTATGAGCAGCCCAATCGAGGGCGACCTGCTTTGGATCGCCCTTTCGATCGTCCTATGCGCTCTGGCTGTCATGTGGCTGAGTCGAGGCGCCCGGTTGCCCGCGATTTAAGGCAGGATCGAGGGGACCTCGGGACCGCGCCAGGGTGGCATTGCTCCAGGGGAGTTGCGCCTAACCGCCATTGACGCAAATTCGGTTGCCACCGCGGGACGCGATTGGCACTGAAATGAATAACGTCGACGATGTCTCATTGTAGCAGGCGAAGGACGAAACAAACGCAGTTCTTGGGAAGGCGCCTTCTGTAACAATTAGCAAGCTTGACCTACCGTGCGTCAACAGTGCGAGAGATGAGGAGGTGATGCATGAACCCCTCATGGAAATCTCTTGCCGTCCTTGGTTTAGCCGCGGGCCTGTCTCCAAATACTGAGCTGATACATATTGGAGCTGCCGAATCAAAACCATTCCATTGGCTATTCGCGGGTAACGCGGCGGCGGCCCTGGCGCTGAATGCCGGCGCGTCCGAACTACTCGAAGGAACCGAACCCTTTGTGCTCAAGGGTCTGACCTTCAAGGATCTTCCTCCGGGCTGGAAAGCAATCCCGATAGCCGCATTCAAGAGCTTCGATGACGTTCGCAATGCGCTGGCGGATACCACGCTCGCTTCTACCGTGAAGGGGGTCATGTACGATTACGAGGCGTGGCGATTTACCCCAGAAGAAGAACAAAAAAACCCGGCCAGGTATGTCAAGCAAGCTGCCGACATTGTTCATGCCAATGGCTTCCTGTTTTTCACCGCACCCGCTATCGATCTGGTGCCGGTTTTGGCGCCGAACGACGACCGAAAACATCAGGACGAGACGTACTTGCGACTGGGCATTGCCGCCGACGCCGCGCGCTATGCCGACGTCTTTGCCATTCAGTCGCAGAGGTTCGAGCGCGATACAAACTTATACGCAAGGTTCGTGAAGGAAGCTGCCGCACAAGCGCGGCAGGCAAATCCGAAGGTCATTGTACTTGCTGGCGTCAGTACTCAACCGAGTGGCCACTTTGTAACGGCGAACGACATTCTGCGGGCAATCGGCGCAACTCGCGATTTTGTTGATGGCTACTGGCTCAACATTCCCGGGCCTTCGGAATACTCGCCGGCAGTCACCGAATTTCGTCCCGACATAGCGGCCAATGTTCTCCGAGCCCTCGCGCAACGGTGAGGCGGGACAGCTAATCAAAGGCTCGGCGCGAGCGTATCCGGACCAGGTAAGGGCAAGAGCTCCCAAACGATAAAGGTGCGAAATGGACAAGGCAGACTTCAAGCAGGCGCATTCGGCGGCAAAAGGCACGATTCTGGTTCTCGGGGGTGATGGCTTTTGCGGGTGGCCGACCTCCCTGCACCTTTCGGCTGTCGGATACGACGTGGTCATTGTCGATAATCTGTCTCGCCGCAAGATCGACATTGAACTGGGGACAGAATCCTTGACGCCGATTCGAACACCGCAGGTGAGACTGGCGGCGTGGGCGAACACATCAGGTAAGGAAATACGTTTTCATAACCTGACACTCGGTTCTGATTATAGGGAATTGGTTGATCTGCTCAAGAACAATAGACCAACTGCCATTGTCCATTTCGCTGAGCAGCGCGCCGCATGAAAAGCCCACAAGAGACACGATATACTGTCCGAAATAACCTAAATGGGACCCACGACTTATTATGCGCGGTTGTTGACGCCGGATGCCATGATACGCACATCGTCCACTTGGGTACGATGGGCGTTTACGGTTATGGCACAGCTGGTGTGCGAATTCCGGAGGGCTACCTTCCGGTTATTGTTCGGACGGACGATGGCGCTCAGGAGGTCGAGATTCTTTATCCTGCAGACCCTGGCAGCGTCTATCATATGACGAAGACGCAGGATGCTTTGTTCTTCCATTACTACAACAAGAATTACGGAATTCGAATAACGGACCTGCATCAGGGCATTGTCTGGGGCACACAGACCAAAGAAACGAAACTAGCACCCGAACTCATCAATCGCTTCGACTACTGCGGCGACTACGGAACTGTTCTCAACCGCTTTCTGGTCGAAGCCGCGATCGGCTACCCGCTAACGGTACACGGATCCGGTGGGCAGATGCGCGCTTTCATCAACATCCGTGACACGGTCCGCTGTATCGAATTGGCAATCAGCCGCCCGCGAGACAATCGCCGTCGGGTCGGTATCTTCAATCAAATGACAGAGACCCATCGGGTGATTGATCTCGCAAAGCGAATCTCTGAAATGACCGGCGTCAAGTGGCGCTCGGTGCCGAACCCTCGCAACGAAGCTGACGTGAATGAGTTGAGCGTAACAAATGAAAGCTTGCTTTCCCTCGGTCTTGTTCCGACAACTCTCTCCGACGAGTTGATGGAAGAGGTCAAGGAAATCGCGGTAAAATACAAGGATCGCCTGGATCGCTCAAAAATTCCTTGTGAATCGTCATGGCATTGAGAAATTCCGTTGATCAAGACTTTTCCAGCCTTGCGCGATTCTCTCTTTGTTCCAGCCATTGTATCGGGGAATAAATATGCAAGCCTGTCAGATTATGAACGAGCTTGGCGTCAGGATCGTGGATGTAATAGGATTCGATGTGAGCCAACGAGATAAATATCGCCGATGCGACGATCGAATTCTTAAGGAGATACTGATTATATAGCTGCGTTAGGCGGTCAATTATTGGTTGGACTTGCGCCAAAATCTGATCTTCAAATCGCATTTCTGAGATCTTGAATTGATCAGAGATCATCCGAATCGCTTTTACAAACTTCAGATGCTGCTCTTCGTCGAGGCTATCGAAATTCGGCAGACAGTTTTCATAACTCTCTAGGAGAGCGCTTCCTCGAAGCTTTGTGGAAGGACCCTCATCTAGAATCTGTACTACTTGTGACATAGGGTTCACAGGCGAGAATAAAACTGACCTCACGTGACGTTAGTCCGTTGAGGCTACCAAATCGTTATCAAAATTTCGAAAAGGGCCAGAGGAAACGACACGCTAGAACGGGTGCAGCGCACGCCGGGTCGGTGCAATATACCCACTCGCACCCGAGTTGGTCTTCACACGCAGCCCTAACCCATCTGCATCGGGGTCATGTTCTGGCTAAGGTTCCACATGATCCAGAGTGACCCCACGATGATCAGCATAACGATGAGGACACCAAAGGCCAGAGCGAGAACGTTGTTCGCGTTGTCGGGGCCGGTGGTTATGTGGATGAAAAAGACGAGGTGAACCCCGATCTGGGCAATCGCCAGCACCACCAGCGCCAACGGGATGCTCGGGCCCCACACCAAGTTGGTGCCCGCGATGAAAAATGCCACGGCAGTGATGAATGCCGCGAGGAAGAGTCCGATCGCATAGCCCAGAAGCCCTTCCACAATCTCGTGACGGCCCGCGGGTTCATCCCCCGGGGCCGCGTCGCCCCGATCGAGAACCGCATCGACGTCGGATTGGCTCATGAGCCTGCTCCCAGCAAATAGACCACGGTGAATATCGCCACCCAGATGATGTCGAGCGTGTGCCAGAAGAGGCCAAAACAGAGGACACGCCGGAGGATATCGGCCCGATAGCCCTTGGCGAACACCTGCGCGACCATTGTGAGCAGCCACAGGAGGCCGAGCGTGACATGGACCCCGTGACAGCCCACGAGGGTAAAAAAGGCCGACAGGAATGCGCTGCGGCTTGGCCCCGCGCCTTGCGCAATCATGCCCACGAACTCGCGGATCTCTATGAACAGGAAGGCCGCCCCGAACACGAAAGTGAGGGCCATGCCCCCGTAGTACATCAGCGGTCGGCGAGCCCGCGCGCCGATGGTGGCGATTCCGCAAGTGAAGCTCGAGATCAAAAGGAAGGCGGTCTCGATCGCGACATTAATGAGGTTAAAGAGATCTTTCCCGCTCGGGCCCCCAGCGGTCTCCCCCGACAGCACCGCATAGGTGGCGAAGAACGCCGAGAACATGACGATGTCGCTGAGCAGGAAGATCCAGAAGCCGTAGCCCACGATTATCCGCCTCGAGGCGGGGCTTCCGTCGGCGTGAGACACCAGCGGCTCCGATCCGCCGCCTAAGATCGTAGCGTTGCCGCCACCGCGATTCTGTCCGCTATAGCCGGCGCCGGCCTCGAAGGCGGTCATTCCGCAGCCTGCAGCGCTGCGCGCGCCTGGCTCCGCGCGAGACGATTGGCACGGTCGATCCGCGCGACCTCTTCGGCCGGGATTTCATATTCCGTCCGGTCGCGCCAGGCGAAGATGACGAAGGTAGCAAGGGCGCCAAGCATGGCGACGATGACCAGCCACCAGATCTGCCAGATCATGCCGAAGCCGCCGAAGGTCGCGAAAAACGCACAGACAAAGCCAGTCGCGCTGTTCCTCGGCATCTCGATTGCTTGGTATTGGGATTCGGGCTCTGGCCGACGACCGGGTGAATGTTCTTTGTACCAGTAGTCATCCTTGCTCTCGACCTGGGGCAGGACCGCGAAGTTGAACGTCGGCGGGGGCGACGAAGTCGACCATTCGAGGGTCCGCCCCATCCATGGGTCCCCTGTGAGGTCACGCAGTTCCTCGCGGTGGCGGATGCTGACAACCAGTTGCGTGATCTGACACGCGATGCCCGCGAGAACGACTGCGGCGCCCAGAGCCGCGACGTACATCCAAGGATGCCATTCGGGAACATCGTAGTGCTGCATTCGCCTGGTCATGCCCATCAAGCCCACGACGTAGAGCGGCATGAACGCCAGGTAAAAGCCAAA
>Ga0070734_10006046_pt1 | contig 10354 bp, 7 predicted proteins | sample Coa_R1_8_FD_66444 | JGI IMG/M metagenome (GOLD analysis project Ga0070734, IMG submission 66444) | Surface soil microbial communities from Centralia Pennsylvania, which are recovering from an underground coalmine fire - Coalmine... | ecosystem: Environmental > Terrestrial > Soil > Unclassified ... | reverse complement strand
TTCCCGACACACGGCTTCGGCAGCTTCTGCTCGGCGGGGCAGTCCGGCGGCCAGTCCTCCACGATCGCCGCCGAGATGCTGGCGAACCCGGTGCTGACCAGCAGCGAGCAGGATTACCTGGACGGGCTGCTCGCGGGCCTGGACACCTGGCCCGCCTACTACGCGCACATGGGCCCGGCGAACCTGGCCGGGCCGGCGGGCGCCGACCTTTCGCCGCCGCGCCAGGCCCCGGCGCAGGAGGTGCGCCGGCGTATCGACGCCGGCGAGTGGGTGATCGACCTTCGGGACCGGATCGCGTTCGCGGCGGGTTTCCTGCCCGGGTCGGTCAGCTTCCCGCTGGAGGGCAGCTTCGCCAGCTACCTGGGCTGGACCGTGCCGTGGGGCGCGCCGCTGACCCTGCTCGGCGAGACGCCGGAGCAGGTGGCGCGGGCACAGCGGGAACTGGCGAGGATCTGGGCCGACCGGCCCGCCGCGGCGGCAAGCGGGGGCCCGCCGCGGTGGGCCGCCGGCACCCGGCTCGCGTCGTTGCGGCTGGCCAAGTTCGGCGACCTGGCGGCGGCGATGTCGGCCGGCAGCCCGGTGGTGCTCGATGTCCGGCGGCCGCTTGAATGGGCCGAGAGCCACATCGCCGGCGCCCGGCACGTCCCCCTGTACGAACTGGCCGACCGGGCCGGTGAGCTGCCCACGGGCGAACTGTGGGTGCACTGCCAGAGCGGGTACCGCGCTGTCGTGGCCGCGTCGCTGCTGGCCGGCCGCGGGCGCCAGGTGACCGGCGTGGACGACGACTTCGGCAACGCCGCCGCGGCCGGCCTCCCGCTCCAGCCCGCCTGACCTCCGGGCCTGGCCCGCCTGCTCCCATCACCCGTCATGGGTGACGCGTGCCATCACGCCGCCGGCACACTGAACGGGTGGAGCAGGAAGCCATCACCGTCTCCGGACTGGTCGACACGTTTCTGCTGCTATTGATCGGCATCGGCCCCAAGCTCGCCCTGGTCCCGTTCCTTGGCATCACGGCCGACCTGGATCCAGCGGCCAAGCGGCGCGTGCTGCGCAAGATGCTGGTCACCGCGGCCACGGTCGCCGTGGCTTTGATCGTGCTTGGTGAACTGCTCCGCACCCTGCTGCATTTCAGCATCGGCTCGCTGTCGATCGCGGGCGGGGTGATCCTGCTCGTGCTCTCGGTGGGGATGGTGCTCGGGCAGGGCGGCAACGGCCACGCCACGGCGGGGAAAGACCCGATGCAGCTCGCCCAGTACCCGCTGGCCGTGCCCTATCTGCTCAACCCGGTGGGAATCGTCGGCCTGGTCACGATCTCCGCCGAGGCGGAATCGTTCGCCACCCTGGCCGCGGCCGTCGGCATCCTCGCCGTGGTCCTGCTGATCGACGTCGTGGTGTTCCGCTGGGCGAACCAGGTCAGCGCCAAGCTCGACGAGAACCGGATGCTGGTCACCGAGAAGGTGTTCGGCTTCCTGATCGCCGCGATCGCCGTGCAACTCGTGCTGGACGGACTTGCCTCGGCCGGGGTGATCGCTCCGGTCCCGCACTGAGCCGCAGGCGGCTAGCCTGTGGCAGGTGATGACGCGCGTGCGTGCGTGCGGCATCCTCGTGGCTCTCGGATGATGGGATGGCGCCTGTGAGGAGCATCCGGCCCGTATCGCACGGCAGCGTCTGACGGCCGGCGATGCATCCGCTTGCCGCCGCGGGCTCGTCGGCGCCCGAGGGCTTCTGGACCTACGTCGGCATCTTCGCCCTGATCACGCTCGGTTGGGCCGGGATCCCCGGCATCGGCGCGACCGTGCTCGGCGCCGCCACGGTGGCCGCCAGCCAGGGCAAGCTCGACATCGCCGCCGTACTGCTCGTCGCGGTCCTCGCGGTCGAAGCCGGCGGGCTGGTCGGCTACTCGGTCGGCATCCGCTGGGGCCGGGCACTGCTGAGCCACCCCGGGCCGTTGCTGGCCAGGCGGCAGCGGGTGCTCACCGCCGGGGAGGCCATGTACGTCAAGTGGGGACGGCTGGCGGTCTTCTTCACCCCGTGCATGATCTCGGGAATCGCCAAGATGAAGTACTCCCAGTTCGTGGTCTGGAACTTCCTCGCCGGCACGATCTATGTGATCTCGGTGGGACTTTCCGTCTACGGCGCCGGCAAGGTCGCCACCGGCCACCACGACGCGGCCAGCGTGAGCTCGCTGATCATCGGCATCGCCGTCGGCGTGGCCGCCTTCCTGCTCGGACGGCGCTACTACCGCCGCCGTAAGGCGCGGCGTGCCGCTGCGGCGGCCAGCCACGGCGCGGCGACGCCGGCACCGGCGGCCGCGGACGAGGAGAACTAGCGGCCATGGCGGGCATCACCGCCGGCGGGGTCAACACCGGACCAGCCGCCGACAACGCCGGGCGGCGGCGCGCCGCCGGCATCTACGGGGCCATCATCACCGCGGCGATCCTCGCCGCGGCCGGCGGTCACCTGCCCACCGGTGCGCTGGTGGTCTCGGTCGTGGTCACGCTGCTGGTGTACTGGCTGGCCGAGGAGTACGCCGAGTTGCTCGGCGAGGCGACCGGCGGAAAGCTGCCCAGCCGGGCTCACATACGCCAGGCGCTGGCCGCCACCTGGCCGATGGTCAGCGCTTCGTACCTGCCGCTGCTGGCGCTCGTGCTGGCCCGGGCGGCCGGGGCCTCCGCGCTCGTGGCCGCCAACGTCGGGCTGGTGGCCACGATCCTCCTGCTGACCGCGCACGCCTGGACCGCCGCGCGGGCGGCCAAGCTGCACGGCTGGCGGCTCTTGTTCGCCGTGTCGGTGGCGGCGGCACTGGGCCTGACCATGGTCGCGCTCAAGGACCTGGTCCTGCTCCACCTGCATTGACCCGGCTCTCGCGCTTGCCGCGGCCAGCCAGCGGTAACGGGTTGATCGCACTGGCCACTGGGCCTTCCCACGGAACGCACCGCGCCGGACAATTCAGGCAGTGCCGCTAATCCGGCGGTCTGAAGTGAGGTGTGGACATGAGCGAGGCGGCTTCGGTTCCATTCTCTGAGACCAAGGCTCCGGAGTCACCGGATCGGCTGCACCGGGGCGCGCTGGGCCTGATCGACATCTCGGCGTCGACGATGGCCAACATCGGCCCGGCGTACAGCTTCTACTTCGGCTTCGCGTTCCTCGTCGCTACCGCTGGTGTCGCCGCGCCGCTGACGATCATCGCGGCGGTCGTGGCCATCGCCCTGCTGGGCAACACGCTGTCCCAGTTCTCCCGTGCCCACCCATCCACCGGCGGCTTCATCTCGTTCGTGGGCAAGTCGTTCGGCGGGACGAGCGCGGTCACGACCGCGCTGCTGTGCGGGGCGGGGTACATCATCGCGATCTCGTCGGTGCTGGCGGTCTCCGGCGGGTTCGTGTCCGACGTTCTGCAGTACTACTTCAACTGGAACGTGCCGTGGATCATCTTCTCGGTGCTGTTGACCGGCGGGGCGGTGCTCATGACGGTCCGCGGGGTCGGGGTGTCGACGAAGCTGGCCGGGGCCTTCTTCGCCTTCGAGATGCTGGTGCTCGTCGTGGTATCGGTGGTCGCCATCGCCAAGAACGGCGGGCACCTGTCGGCGGCGCCGTTCCAGTGGAGCAATATGACCAACGGGTTCCGCGGCCTGGCGGCCGGCTTCCCGCTGGCGGTCTACCTGTTCATCGGCTGGGAGAACTCCGCCGCGCTCGCCGAGGAGACCGGCAACCCGCGGCGCAACGTGCCGCGGGCGGTGTTCCTGTCCATCGCCATGATGGGTGTGGGCTATGTGCTGTTCGCCTACGCCACCCTCACCGGTTTCCACTACAACGCCACCGCACTGGCCGGCACGACGGTCCCGTTCATCACGGTGGCCCACAACGCCCTGGCCGGCTTCGCCTTCTTCGCCTACATGGCCGGCCTTACCTCGACCCTGGGCGTGCTCATCGCGGCGATCAACTCCCAGGCCCGGCTGATCTTCAACGCCGGCCGGGAGCGGTTGCTGCCGGCCTGGCTCGGCAAGGTGAACCCGAAGCACCAGACACCGGTGAACGCGCTCTACGCCTTCACCGGCATCGCCGGGTTCATCATCGTCGTCTGGCTGCTCGGCCACCTGATCGGCGGCGACGGCGGCAGCATGGACCCGTTCAACTTCTTCTTCGAGTCCTCCACGATGGGCACCATCCTGGTGCTGGTTGTCTACGCGCTGGCGAACGCGGCGCTGCCGTTCTACTACCGCAGGTACCGGCCGCAGGAGTTCAGCATCGTCAAGCACGTGATCCTGCCGTTCCTGGGCCTGGTCGCGATCGCCGTGCCGGTGTATTACCTCACCAAGCCGGGCCAGTCCCAGCCCTACAACTGGTTCCCGTATGCGGCCCTGGCCATCGTCGTCGTCGCCGTCATTTACAGCATCATCCTCAGCCGCCGCGACCCCGGCCTCGGGGAGCGGGTCGGCTCGATCATCGCCGACGAGTAGGTCACGGCGAGCCGGTCAGGAGACGATGTCTTTCGCCCGGAAGTGACGGAAGGCCAGCGCGAACAGGATCAGCGCGTAGCTGATCGACACCGAGGCACCTTCGAGCATGCCGCCCCAGGTGATCTGCGGCTGCATGGCGTCGAGCCAGGCGAATTGCCAGTGCGTCGGCAGAACCTGCCGCCAGCCATGCAGTGCGGTCACCGCGTCCAGGATGTCGCTGACGATGACCAGGCCGACCGCGCCGCCCACCGCGCCGAGCGGCGAGTCGGTGGACACCGACAGCAGGAACGCGAGCCCGGCCACGACCAGTTCGGTGATCAGTACGTAGGCCAGGACGATGGCCATACGGGCCAGTGCCGCGCCGGTACCGAGCTCCGCGCCGGTGCCGGGCAGCCGCAGCGGATGCCAGCCGAACGCCACCGTGCCCGCCACCAGCGACATGAGCGGGAATGCGGTCACCGCGAGCGCCGAGTAGGCCAGCGCCACGATGAGCTTCTGCCGCAGCAGCCGGGACCGGGGCACCGGCGCGGCGAGCAGGTAGCGCAGCGATCCCCACCCCGCCTCGCTGGCCACTGTGTCCCCGCAGAACAGGGCCACCGCCACGACGAGCAGGAAGCCGACGGAGGCGAAGAAGCTGAACGCGGCGAAGTTCAGCCCGCCCGTGGTGGCCAGATCGACGAGCCCGGGGGCACCGCTGCCCGGCTGCGGCGGCCCGCCAAGCTCGAACGCGCCGACCAGGACCCAGGGCAGCGCAAGCAGGATCAGCGCGGCCACCATGGTCCGCCTGCGGCGCAACTGCCGGATCGCCTCCACCCGCAGCGGCAGGGTCCGCCGCGGCTGGTAGCCGGGAGCGGCGGGCAGGTCCGCGGCCGTCATGGCGCCGCCTCCCCCGCCTGGCCCGCCGGCCCGGGCGGGCCGTCCACCGCATCGGGCGGGCTGTCCCCGGTCCCGGGCGGGCCGTCCGCGGCCTGGTCGATCAGCGCCAGGAAGGCGTCCTCCAGGCGGCGGCCCGGGCCCACCCGATCCACCGGTATCCCGGCACCGACCAGCGCCGCGACCACGGCCGAGGTGGGCACTCCGTTCGGCTGCACCTGCACGCCGTCGGCATGCCGGTGCACCGAGTCGATCCCGCTCAGGCCGCGCAGCACGGACACGGCGCGATCCGCCTCCGTGGTGCCGACCAGCAGGGCCGACCCGGCGCCGATGATGTCCGCTACCGGGCCCGCGGCGACCCGCCGGCCCTGGTTCATCACCACGACGTGGCCACAGGTCTGCTCGACCTCGGCGAGCAGATGGCTGGACAGGATGACGGTGCGCCCGGCGGCCGCGTACCGCAGCAGCGCATCGCGCATCTCCCTGATCTGCGGCGGATCCAGCCCGTTCATCGGCTCGTCAAGCACCAGCAGGTCCGGCAGGCCGAGCATGGCCTGCGCGATCGCCAGCCGCTGGCACATGCCACGGGAGTAACTGCGGACCGGGCGGTCGATGGCGGTGCCCAGGCCGGCCAGGGCCAGCACCTCGTCCAGGTGCCAGCCATCGGCCGGGCGCCCCGTGGCCCGCCAGTACAGTTCCAGGTTGGCCCGGCCGGACAGGTGCGGCAGGAAGCCGGGCCCCTCCACGAACGAGCCGAGCCGCGACAGCGCCGGGGATCCCGGGTGTACCCGATGGCCGAAGATGGTGATCGTGCCCTCGTCCGGGTGCAGCAGGCCCATCAGCGCACGCAACGTGGTCGTCTTGCCCGCGCCGTTCGGGCCGAGCAGCCCCAGTATCTGGCCCTGCTCCACCCGCAGCGACAGGCCGTCCACCGCGAGCTGGCCGTCGCGGTAACGCTTGACCAGCCCGGAAATCTCCAGCGGGACCGGAGCCCGCACGGTGACCGGCGTGTCCCTGTCGCGCCGCCGGCCCAGCGCCAGGATTGCGATCGCGGCGGCAAGTGCGCACAGCGGCGCTGCCCAGGCCCAGCCGGGCGCGCCGCCGCCGGTGACGGTGAGCTCCGGGTCGCCGGGCACCGTGAGCCCGGATCCGGCAAGCGCCACCTGATAGACGGCGGGGGCGGGCGGGGTCGCGTAGCCGAAGTCGGTGCTGGTGAGCACCAGCCGCAGCCGGTGGCCGGCGGAGAAGCTGTAATCGATGGCGGGCAGCCTGACGGTGACGACCCGACCCGCCTGGGCGCCGGTGACCCGCAACGGCGCCACCAGCTCATCGGGCAGGGTGGCGTGCCCGGCCTGATCCACGTCGTAGACCTTGGCGAACAGGGTCACCTGTGGCGCGCCGCTGACCCGGATGCGGACCGTGGGCGACCCGGTGACCTGCAGCGCGGCGGCCAGCGGAGCGGAGGTGAACGCGGCGCTCTGCCCGGGCATGTCGAAGGTGACGCCGCTCGTGCCGCCGTTGGCGACCGCGCCGAGCGCGCCGAGCCCGGGGAAGCCGGAAAGTGAGGGCGGCGCACCGCCGGGCGGGTGGTCGATGGCCTGCGGCGGGCCGGCCAGCCGCACGGCCGTGCGGGTGGTGCCGGCCAACCCGGGGTAGGTCCCGGCTGCGGCGGTGCCCAGCGTCACCCCGTCTGTGGACGGGTCGAAGCCGAGCACCCGGGTCACCGCGAAGCCCGGCTGCCCGGTCCCCGCGCTGGCGGGGGCGTGCCCCGGCGCGAGCCAGCGGGTGAACCACGCCGCGGTGAGCGAGTCCACGTAGCCGGTCTGCTGGTCGCCGCCATCGTGGCCGCCGGCGAACCAGACCATGGCGGCGGGCGCGCCGTTGCGCCGGATCGCCTGGTAGTTCGCGTTGGCCTGGCCAAGGTCGAAGAGAGAGTCGTGCTCGCCCTGGATCAGCAGGGTGGGGGCGTCCATCCGGCCCGCGACGCTCGCCGGGCTGGACCGCTGGAGGAGCGAGACCGCCGCCGGTGTCGGCTGCCCGGCCTGGGCGGCCTGCTGGTACATCGCACAGATGCTGGGCAGGAACCGCCCGCAGAGCACGTGCTGCCGGAGCATGGCGTCGGGGCCGCCGGTCCCTGCCGCCGGGCCGGCCGACCCCGCCGCGGTACCGGCCGTCCCCGGCAGCGGAGTGCCGAACCCGGCCGAGCCCTGGGTGAACAGCAGCCCGGCCCACTGCCTGGCGAACACGCCACCCCCCGGGCCGCCGCCCGCCGCGTTCGGGAACAGCGCGGTGGCCAGGTTGTTCCACGCGGTCTGCGCCACCACGGCGTTGATCCGGTGGTCGTAGGCGGCTGCCAGCAGCGCCAGACCGCCGCCGTAGGAGGCGCCGGTGATGCCCACCCGTGGGTCACCGGGCCGGTCGAGTAGCACCCGGGGCTGGTGAGCCAGCCAGGTGACCAGTTGGCTGGTATCCCTGACCTCGTAGTCCGGCGAGTCGAGCCCGATCTGCCCACCACTGGCACCGGTGCCGCGCGGGGACCAGGTGAGCACGGCGAAACCGGCCCGGGCGAGGTATTCGGCCTCCGGGGCGACCGCGTACTTGGTCTCCCCGAACCCCGGTGCGAGCAGTATCGCCGGAAGCCGGCCCTGACCGGCCGGGGTGAAGAAGCTGGCGTCGAGCACCACGTGCTGGTTGTCCCGCGGGCCGTCCACCACGCCGATCCGCAGGCTCCGCACGGTGACGGCGACCGGCTGGCGGAGCACGGCGCCTAGCGTGATCGCAGCAGTCAGCAGCGCCACCACGGCCACGGCCGCGATCACGAAGCGGCCCTGCGGACGCCACCGCACACTCATGTCCAGGACGCTAGCAATCCGCGGCAGGTAATCCGTCCCGCTCTCAGCCGGGTCTCAGCCTGTCAGCCCGGCGAACAGTGCCCGGTCGGCGGCGGGATGTCCAGGGTCGGGTTACGGCCGAAGAAGCCGGTCGGTTTGAGCATGAAGCCGCACCGCGCTACCGGCATCACCGGCCAGTCCTCCGGGCGCGGGAAGTGCGTCGGCCCGAACGTGTGCCACAGCACGATGTCGGTGCCGTCGATGTCCGCGTCACCGGCGATGAACGCCGGGATCCCCGCGCCGCCCGGATGCTGGTTCACGAAGTCGCCGGCCGGGTAGCGGTGCGCCGGGTTGTACCTGGTCACCCAGAGGTGGTTGGTGGCGAATCCGGCCCGCCGGTACAGGGGCCCGCTGGGATCGGCCAGCAGGGCCGGCGCGTGCTCCGGATACAGCGTGTAGGCAGTGGGCCGGCCGAACCTATTGGTGCGCTCGGTGCTGATCACCCGCCAGGTGCGTCCCCGTGACCCGTCAGCCTGTCGGCCGCCCTGCGACTCGCGGGTGAGCCGGGTCACCCGCTGCACCATGGCGTTGCCGTAGGGGTTGTCCGGCCCGGCCGGCAAGCCGGCGACGTCGATCTCCTCCACCGCGTTGGACAGTCCGTCCACCATCATGTCCAGCCGCGCGCTGAACAGGTGCTGGTGGATGGGGGCGCCAAGCCCGGGTGCGACCTCGGCGGAGTACGGATAGTCACCACCGGGGTAGGCGGCGGTGAAGATGACCCCGGTCAGCTTGATCTCGCACTCGATGGTGCCGTCCAGGTAGAAGTACCAGTAGAAGCCGTAGTCGTAGTTGCCGACCGTGGCGAAGAACGAGACGACCAGCCGCCGCTGGCGGCGCGTCTGAACCGAGCCGTTGAAGATATCGGTGTGCTTCCAGAGGACCCCGAAGTCCTCCTCGTGGATGCAGATGGCGTTCTTGATGACCCTTGGCTGACCGGAATCGCCGGTCACGGTGGCGTCCAGGTAGGTGATCTCGCCGAGACAGTCGCAGCCAAGCTCCAGCGAGTTGGCCCATTTGCCGAGCAGGAACTCGCCCGCGTCGAAGTAGGTCTGCCAGTAGCGGAACCGCGGGTCCCCGTACGGCACCACCATCTCCGGGATCGACGCCCGGTAGATGACGGGCCGTTCGCAAAGCCCGATCTGGTGCAGGACCAGCCCTTCGCGGGCGTCGAAGCCGACCCGCAGCGACCAGTCCTGCCAGCGCAGCAGATTCCCCTCCAGGGTGAAGCTCGGCCCCTCCGGCTGGGTGATCTCGATGGGCCGCAGCGTGGTGCGGTACGGCCCGTGCACTGCTGGGTCGTCGTAGTCGCCGGACTCCTGCGGCACCGGCAACTCGAACTCGTCGACGATTTTGTAGACCTTCTTCTCCACCAGGTCCACGTACGCGGCGATACCATCCACCGGATGTGCCCAGGCCAGGTCGTGCTCTCGCGCCTGGACGAACGCGAGTACGCGCACCATCCGCCGCCGATCGTCGTCGGCCACCCCGAAGACGCCCGCGGTGATCGGACAGGTCCGGATCTTGGTGACGTCGGTCAGCCCGCGCCGGGCCAGGGCCGCCCGCCACTCCGGGTCCGCGCGGACCACCTCCTCCACCACCGCGAAGTCGGTCTCGATGATTGGCAACTGGCCATCGGTGCGCGGATCCAGCCGGTGCACGCTGACCACCTCGCGCCTGCCCAGCGACACCACCACGTCGGCCGACTCGCCCGTGCCCAGGTCGATGAGGAAGGCGCGGAGCCGACGGTCCGGCTGGCCCTGTGGGGTGTCCAGCAGTTGGTCCTTGGGCGGCTCCTCCAGGCCGTAGTAGGCGAATCTGACCGGCTCGGCCAGCAAGCCGGCGGCCGCCATGATGGCCCGCCCGGCCAGGTACTCCGCGGCGCTGGCCGGGTCGAGCGGATGGGCGGGAAACGCACCTGGGCTGTGCACTGCATGGACCGCCGTGTCGGTCATCACAGAACTCCCTTGTTTTTGCGATACGAGAGGCCGTGGCTGGCCCGGCCGCAAGCCCAGCGGGATCCCTGGCTGGCCCGATGGAGCCGTTCCGGCTCGCCGTGACCTACTCGTCGGCGATGATCGAGCCGACCCGCTCCCCGAGGCCGGGGTCGCGGCGGCTGAGGATGATGCTGTAAAT
>Ga0070734_10006045_pt1 | contig 10355 bp, 9 predicted proteins | sample Coa_R1_8_FD_66444 | JGI IMG/M metagenome (GOLD analysis project Ga0070734, IMG submission 66444) | Surface soil microbial communities from Centralia Pennsylvania, which are recovering from an underground coalmine fire - Coalmine... | ecosystem: Environmental > Terrestrial > Soil > Unclassified ... | reverse complement strand
CTTCCGCTGTTGGGAAAATCAGATTGGGCCATGCCGCCCCCCGCCCCAGCAATACCTATTGGTCGAAAAATACCTATTGGTCGAATTTCCTACGCGAGTGCGCACGAGAAAGGGTCGGCGGTAGTCATTCAAGGCCGCGACAAATTGCCCGATCGTTTTTCGCTCCGGCTGCTTCCCCCGTGCTTCCCCGCACCAGCCATCACCCTCGGGGAAGCACTCTGACGCCCGCTAACTCATTGATTTCATGGTGCCGCAAGAGGGATTCGAACCCCCGACCCCATCATTACGAATGATGTGCTCTACCGACTGAGCTATTGCGGCCTGCCAGCCTGATAGCGGGCGGGGACCAGGTTGGCAAGGCTTGCCCGAATGAGCCTCGAAGCCAGAGACCGACGCCAACGAACCGGCAATCCGGCTGCCTCATCGGCGCGCCCGACACGCGGTTTCCAGTCCGGTCGTCAGCCCCTCGCGGGCCCGCGCGCGTCCGCAGGTCACGCTCGGCGCACCATGGCGGGCGTCAGGTGCTTGATGGTCGGCGCGCCGACTTGCTGCATGATACCCATCAGCTCGGCGCGCAGCAGTTCCAGCACGCGCTCGACGCCCGGCTGACCGAACGCCCCGAGGCCCCAGATGTAGGGCCGCCCGACGCCCACTGCGGTCGCCCCCATGCACAGCGCCTTGCAGATATCGGTGCCGCGGCGGAACCCCGAGTCGATCAGAATCGGGATCCGGCCGTTGACGGCCTCGACGATCTCCGGGAGCGCATCGATGGTGGAGCGACCGGAGTCTTCGCTGCGCGCACCGTGGTTGGACACAATGACGGCGTCATAACCGTAGTCGGCCGCAAGCTTGGCGTCTTCCCAAGCGAGCAGGCCCTTGATGACGACCTTCATCTTGGTGATGTCGCGCAACCGCTTGAGATAATCCCACGTCATGGCGGATGACTGGATATTGCGCAGCCCGGAGAGATCGACGCCCTGGTACATCGGCTTGTTGCCCTGATCGGTCTGGATGCTGGTGCGATCATGGCACGCATTGCACTGCCGGGTGTCGGTCCGCGTCAGCCGGAACAGGGTCTCTTGATTGCGGCCGCCGGAGCGGTCGACCGTCACGGCCACCGCCGCACAACCGGCGTTTTCGGCGCGCTTGATGTGATGTGCCGCCACTTCGAACTTGTTCGTGGCGTAAAGCTGCATCCACACCGGCCCGCCCCGCGCCTTGATGACGTCCTCGACACCGGTGCTGGTCTGGGTGGACAGTATCATCAGGTGGTCGCCCGCCTTGGCGGCCCTGGCGACCCCGGATTCGCCATCCAGATGGTAGGCCTGGTGGCCGCCGACGGGACACAGCATGATCGGCGAGGAATACTTCGTGCCCAGAATGTCGACGCTCATGTCGACCTTGCTGACATCGATCAAACGTCGCGGCCGCAACTGGAATTTCAGGAAGCCTTCGCGGTTCGCGCGCAGCGTCACCTCGTCGTCGATCCCGGACGCCATATACCCGAAATGGGCGGGCGGCACGTTCTGGCGCATCACGGGCTCGAAATCGAATACGTTAATGGCCTCCTTGGGGCTCTTGATCAGGTTGTTGGCGTCGAGCGGCGCCCAGATCATAGGATCCGGCAGTTTCGCTTTCGGCAACAACGTCTCCGCGAAAGCCCGCGCATCCGCATAGCCGAGGACCGAACTCGCCGCCACGAACTGCAGGAACTTGCGGCGGCTGGCGGCCTGATTGATCTCGTTCGACATCCCGATTCCTCCCGATTGGTGCTGTGCAGCGGCGCGAGACACGTCTGCGACTTATTTCTACGCATCCCGGCCACATCCTATACGGCCGTGCGCCCGAGTAAAATCGCGCGTGACAACCACTCCCCGCTTGCATCGCGCCTCGGACTTGATTCGGAGGAGGGCAAGGACAAAGGTGGATCAGTCAAAAATCGCCTAAAGCGGCGGTGGCGGTCGGCGCGAAGATCGGATCGGTTTCCAAAACCCGGCCGTCCAGCCGGCCACGACCCAATGCGTGAGTCCCGCCACGAGCCCGGCGGCAACGAGAATTCTGGGCTCGGTAAGAAAGCGGTACTCATCCCGGATATCCTGGGTCATAGCCCAGCCCAGCCAGGCCGAAAACCCGCCATTGGCGGCATGGAAAATCCATGAACGGATCGCGAAGCTTTCCGAGATCATCACGCCGATCGCGGCGGGAACGAGTACGTAGAATGCCCATATTGATAGCAGCAGCGCCAGCAGAGGGCCGCCAAATGCCAGAGCAATGAAATAATCCCGTTGCGCCCAGGGATCGGCATTGAGCACCGCGGCGAGCGCGTTGCGATGGGCAACCACCATAAACGTTGCCGCAGCGATGAGCGCTGCTGCCGCCCCAAGCGGCACGAGAATGAAGCGAAGCAGAAGGCGCACCAGAACGTCCATGGCATCGGCTTCCAGACTTCAGGCGCCACGCTTTTTTCCAGGACCTGATCCCGCGATGGCGCAGCGATCCACAGTCTCAGGGGTTGATATAAACAGCGGTTGGTTGAACGGGCCCAGGCGGGAGAGAGTTCAGAGTTTTCAAGCTCATTCGATCATCGCCATGGCGCGCAGCGCCATGCGCTCGCGGGCGGACAGCTTTTCGGTCGCGCTCTTGAGCTGCCCGCATGCGGCCAGGATATCGCGACCGCGCGGCGTGCGGACAGGCGCCGAATAGCCGGCATTGAAGACGACTTCCGAAAACTTCTCGATCGTCTCCCAATCCGAACATTCGTATCTCGTGCCCGGCCACGGATTGAATGGGATCAAGTTGATCTTGGCCGGGATGCCGGCGAGCAACCGCACCAGCGCCTTGGCGTCGGAGAGGGAGTCGTTGATGCCTTTGAGCATCACGTATTCGAAGGTGATGCGCTTCGCGTTCGTCAGGCCCGGATAGTTGCGGCAGGCGTCGAGCAGCGTCTCGATCGGATATTTGCGATTGAGCGGCACCAGCTCATTGCGCAGCTCATTGCGCACGGCGTGCAACGAAACCGCCAGCATGGCGCCGATTTCTTCGCCGGTTCGCTTGATGTTGGGGACCACGCCCGATGTCGAGACCGTGATCTTGCGCTTGGAGATCGCGATGCCCTCGTTGTCGGCGACGACGAGCAGCGCGTCGCGGACAGCCTCGAAGTTGTAGAGTGGCTCGCCCATTCCCATCATCACCACGTTGGTGACGAATCGCCCGCCATCGGTCGGGACGATGGCGCCTTCTCTCCCCCGCTCGGGGGGGAGGCAAGGGAGGGCGAGGCCCGGCCAGTCGCCGAGGCGGTCGCGGGCGACCATGATCTGGCCGACGATTTCGCCAGCCGTGAGATTGCGCACCAGCCGCTGCGTGCCGGTGTGGCAGAACGAGCAATTGAGAGTGCAGCCCACCTGGCTTGAAATGCATAGCGTGCCGCGCCCGGTTTCCGGGATATAGACGCATTCCACTTCGTGCGGCCGGTCGCCGGGGTTTTCTCCCGGCAGCCGCAGCAACCACTTTCGCGTGCCGTCGGCGGAAACCTGCTCGGCCACGACCTCCGGCCGGGCAATCGTGAACCTGTCTTCAAGCGCGGCCCGCAGCTCCTTGGACACGCTGGTCATCACGTCGAAGCTGGTTGCGCCACGAACATAGAGCCAGTGCCAGAGTTGCTGGACGCGCATCTTGCGTTGCGGCGCCGGCACTCCGATGTCGGCGAGCGCCGCTGCAAGCTCGGCGCGGGATTTGCCGACGAGCGAAGGCCTGTCCGGATCTACATAGCGTTCCAGCGGCGTCTTCTCGACGAATCCCGGGATAGCCGCTGCGGCTTCAAAATTAATGCTCATGGTGATCGCTCGGCCGAGCGCGCTCTATTTGCGTCTCGGGATGAAGCTCTATTTGGGTATCCGGACGGAATCGATCCACCCATTGTCCGTCAACCCGCGGGCTTGACTTGGCGTGGCTTGACCCGGGTCCATCTTCACCTCCCTATCCTCCGCATGCGGGGGAGGGTAGGGAGGCGGGATATGCCGGGTCAAGCCCGGCAACGGCGCTAAGCGAATCTCAGGGACGTGCTCGAAATCAGCAGGTCACCGACATTCCTGTCCGACCCGATCGAGCGCCTGCGAGAGGCCTTTGAGCGAATAAACGTCCGTGCTGGCCGTCCCCCTCGCAGACGTACCCTTGACGGTGAGGTCCTGGCTCTTGCGCATGATGTCCACCAGCCGGGGCTCTTCCGCGGCGTTTTTGACCCAGGCGCCGTCGGCTTGGGTATACATCGCATAATTCGCGCCGCCGACTTCGATGTTGGCATCGGCGCTGGGCTTCGTTCCATACCCGAAGATGATCGAAACCTCGTCCTTCACCTTTTCTGCCGGCCGTGAAGACACGAACATATAGGCGGGATCGCGCGGCCGGTTCGGCGGCGAGGTGCTGGAATTGACCGGCTTGGCAAGCGCAAAGCAGACCTTCTTGCCGCCTGGAGCCGCCGTATATGCGCCCCAGTCTCCGTATTGGCCAAGCAGAGTGGGTTGCACGGCTCCCGGAACCGACGGGGCTGCGGGCGCCGCGGCGGCGGCAGATTTTGGGGCCGTGGGTTTCGGCGCGGCCGGTTTGGCCGCCGGCGCCTGCTGCTGTGCCGATGCAGCGCTGACAAGGCCGAGACTCAGCGCAACGGCCACTCGCAATGTCCAGCCGCCCCGACCTCGGCGGATCGGCTGGTAAGACATGATTTTACCGCACATCATGAGCGAGTCACCTGAGAGACGCCCCCGGGCAAATTAAGGAATCGCGCCTATTCATCAAGCGCGCAATGTGTCGCCACTTTGACGCGGTGGATATCTCCCGCCAAGAGCTAGATTTTTGTCGCTAAAACCTGCGGGTGCCGCCGAATTCTGCGCCTGCGGCACCCGCCCCGGCATGGGGAGGCGCGGAGGCGCGCGCAAGGACCCGCCGCGCCGCTTCGCGATGCTGCGGCCCGATATGTACCGCCACCAGCCGAATCGCGGTCGCCAGCACGGCGGCATCATCCGTGAACCCGACAAGCGGCAGCATGTCGGGAATGAAATCGAACGGCAGGACGAAATACGCCAGCGCGCCGAGAAGCGCCGCCTGGACCCGGCGCGGCGTGTTGCGATCAAAGGCACAGAGATAGGCCGCAAGCAGGTCCTCGGCGAACGGAAGCTGCGCCGCAAAACGCCTGAACTTCGGCCAGAATTCGCTGCGGAGCCGTGCCTGCTCCGATGCCGCGGAGGCGTCGCTTTCTAGGTCGATTTCCGGACCTTGGGGTGTTTGATGGATCATCCCGGCCACGCCGATCTGGGCTGCGCCAGCAAACGTGGGGGGCCTCTCGGGCAAAAGCAAGACGGTCGCAGCGGCGCCCAAGAACCTCGATCGAGAGCCTCGATGCGATCAGCCCCCCGCCTATGCGGCCGGATACGGCTAGCCGCCCGTGCACACCCGGTTCCGCAGGGCGCGTCCGGCAATCCGGCGGGTCGCGCGCCAGACCGCCAAGCGTGCGCGTGCGCTCGGGTTGAAGGAAGCCTACCGCCTGGTCACGGTGCGGGAGGGCGACAAGGTGTCGAGGCTCCCAGCCATCCAGGCCGTGATGCGCAGTCAAGTCGCCCATACCGTCAGGGGCAACGGCCCTGCCCAGCGCGCCATGATCGCCGCCATCCACGCGATGGAGCAGGAATTCGCGATCGAAGCGGAGGCACAGAAAAAGACCGCGACTGCGCAGATGTCTCACACCGAAGCCGCCCGCCGCATCGCACTCCTGCTGCGGCTTGCCTACAAGGAAAAAGAGGAGCCGATGCCGGACAACCTCCAAGATACGGTTGCGGGGCTGGCCGAGACCGACGAGGCGAAGAAGGGCGCGTGAGGAAGCGGGCGAACGAGTAGACCGCGGGGGTGGCGATGATGAAGGAAAAAACTGAGTCTCCGCGCTCTCTCTAAAACGTCGTCAAGTCCTTCGCTGCCGGTGCTGCTGCAGTGATGCTAACACTGTCATCTACCGGGCTATGGTTCAGAAAGAGCAAAAAGCGGAAACTCGGAGCGTGGGAGCTCGGTCTTCCCACGACGCAAATACGTCAGATATCGCCTCACAATCTCGTCGGTGAGACGGAATACATTTGCTCGCTCATCGTCGCTGATTGAGCTGACCTTGCCATGCCTCGGATAATCAGCGTGGGCCTTGATTTCATCAATGACTGGTCGGTCAATTTGCAGCCGTGCGCGAAGCAACGCCCAGGCCGGTTTGTCATCGTCCTTCGGGTTTGTTTTCATAGATTGCATGATGGCTTCTATTGCTCTGTAGCAGAAGAATCCCGTGCCGACAGGGGTGCGAATGGCTTCCCTGAAGTCTGCAAGGACCATCCGTGCCGATATGTCTCCGGCGACAGACTGCAGTAGATCGCCCGCAATCTCTGTCGCTGGTTCCTTACGTGTTTCCTTAAGCACCGGAATTGTCATCCCGAAAATCACGGCTTTCCCGTCGTCAGCAACCGCAGAAACGAAGTCAATATCAAAGCTACCTCCGTGTAGATATCCGATGAGATCGGTTAAGATCCGTATGTCGTTCTCGACGAGATTTCTGAGCGTGTGTATGTCCGTTTGACCGCTCTCAATAGTTGCTGGAACGACGAACTGTCCATCGGCGATCTGGACCTTGGTTCGATAGCGAAGACCGAAGGCCTCGCTAGTCCATTCCGGCCCCTCGACCCGGAGTGGAATGCGCTCGGGCAATATTCGACCGAAAAACGTCCATTTGGACATGTAGCCCCTCAAAAACCATCCAATCAACTAATTGAACATAGATGTGACCGCTGACGCTGAATAGCGCTTACCTGATGGCATCACATACCCTTGGCTTCCCAGAAGAGGTAGGTGGCCGAGTCCTCCCTTCACGCTGAGAGGTAAAAGCCCGCCCCTGGCGGCTGCCTTCCCGCAACCCCATGTCTCTCTCTCTGCTATGATCCCGCCCCCACAACCGGAGGCCCCCTCATGTCGTGGTCGGTCAATATCGGCTCCATCGCCGGCACCGCGATCCGTATTCACGTCACGTTTGTCCTGTTTCTGATCTGGATCTTCTTCGCGGGCCTGGCCACGGGCGGGGTCAATGATGCGATCAACAGCCTCCTGTTCATGGTGCTGCTGTTCGCCTGCGTGGTGGCCCATGAATTCGGGCATATCTTCACGGCGCGTGCGTTCGGGGTGGCGACGCCGGACGTGACGTTGCTGCCGATCGGCGGGGTGGCGCGGCTTGAACGCATTCCGGAGAAGCCGAGCCAGGAGTTTCTGGTCGCGATTGCGGGGCCGCTGGTCAATGTCGCGATTGCGCTCGTGCTGATCGCGGTGGCGCCGACGCACCTTTCCGCCGAGCATCTTGCCGCGATGCAGAGCCCGCGGGTGTCGATGATCGACCGGCTGGCGGAGGTGAATATCTTTCTGGCGCTGTTCAACATGATCCCGGCCTTCCCGATGGACGGCGGCCGGGTGCTGCGGGCGCTGCTCGCGATCCGGCTCGGCCATGTGCGCGCAACGGAGATCGCCGCCACCATCGGCCAGTGGGCCGCATTTGCGCTGGGCTTCATTGGCCTGTTCTATAATCCGCTGCTTATCTTCATTGCGATCTTCGTCTACTTGGCGGCGGCCTCGGAGGCACACATGGTGTCGCTGCGGGCGATGTCGCGCGACGTGCCGGTCACCGCCGCGATGGTGACGCAGTTCGCAACGCTCACGGCAAGCGAACACATCGATGCCGCCGTCGAGACGCTGTTGCAGACCAGCCAGACGGAGTTTCCGGTGATCGACGACGATCACCGCCTCATCGGCCTCGTCGGCCGTGCCGAAATCATCCGGGCGCTGCGTGAACTCGGGCCCACCGCCCCGGTCTCCGACGTCATGATCAAGGACATTCCGACCATCGAGCGAAGTCATCGACTCGAAGAGGCCTTCCGGCTCTTGCAGGAGAAATCCGTGCCGGCCGTCGGCGTAGTGGACGTGATCGGACGCCTGATCGGACTGGTAACGACCGCGACGGTCGGCGAGATGCTGATGGTGCGGCAGGCGTTGCCGAAGGGCGCGCGTCTTGGCCCGTGGAGCCGGCCCGCCGGAGTTTGAGGGGGTGACCTGTCTTGACCACGTGAGAAACCATGCGTCCTCATCCTGAGGAGCGCCGGAAGGGCGCGTCTCGAAGGATGGCAACGGGCACACGGCCGCGCAAGCGGCCATCCTTCGAGACGCCGTGCTGCGCGCGGCTCCTCAGGATGAGGTCGGATTTTGTGGCGACGTGCGCTAGTGGCTCCCGCGTTTCTTCGAGATGTCGAAGCAATTGGGCCGGCGGTGCAGCGGCGCGATGGTTTGCGTGCCGGGCAGTGCGTCCTGGACGGCCTCGAACAGCGGCTCGACGCCGAGGTCCACGAATGTCCCGAAGATCTGGTCGTGGTGGGCCGGCATGAAGATGCGGGGCCGGAACAGCTTGACGAGTTCGAGCGTCACCGGCACCTGCACCTGCGCGACCGGATGGCCCTGATACGCCACGATGGCGATATCGACCGGCGCGAGCTTCTGCGCGAGCGCGCGCACGCCGTCCGTGACCGGTCCGGCGCTGTCGATCCACACCAGGCGATATCCGGTATCGAACGTGAAGGCGTACGCGATCGTACCCTTGGTGATGACCTCCGGAGAGAATGTTCCCTTCGCCAAAATCGCCTTCTCGGCTTCGGCCTGTTCCGGTGTCGCCGGACCGGCGTCGAGGTCGTAGAGCCGGCCTAGCGTATCGAGCACGTCGCGCGACAGCGTGGAATGCTGGGCGAGCGCTGCATCGACCGTGACGCCTTTGAACTTCAGGGTCTCCCCGCCTGCAACCACGGTGCCTTGTCCCTCCGGGAGGCCGAGCTTGTAGGCGGTTTCGATCGTCACGGGCGCGCCGATCACCTTGGCCTTCGTCCTTTGTGCAATCGGCGCCGCGTCGGACATGTGATCGAAATGGGCATGACCGATGAAGATCGCGTCGGCCTGCTTGACTTCGCTCGGCACAATGCCGGTCGGCCGGTTGCGCGGGCCGCGATCGAAATAGGCATCAAGCAGAAACACCTGGCCGCGGTAGACCAGTTCGTAATTCGAGGTCGAAAGCCAGCGCAGCATGATCTTGCCGGGGTCGCGCAGCAGCGGGCCGCCCATGGCGCTGGGCAAGAGGCTGCGGCATGCGTCGGCATCCTGGCCGGCGGCCTGCGCGTGGGCGCAGGCCGCGAACCCTGCGACCGCCGCTGCGACCACCTTCAACACTGCACATTGGCGCGTCATAATCTCCCCCTATGAAGAAGCAGGTGTCGTCCCGCTTTCGGCGTTGCACAATGCAGCCGCAACACTATATTGCGCGTGAATTCGCTTTTCCATGAAGGGCATTTGTTGGATTCGCACTGCAGCCTTGCCGGAACTCCCGAAATCGCCGACAGCCGGGATGAATTGGCGGGCATGAATCCTCCCCTCACAAACATGAGCTAACCGGATGCAATTGCGAAACGTCGCCATCATCGCCCATGTCGACCATGGCAAGACGACGCTGGTGGACCGCCTGCTGCAACAATCGGGCGCGTTCCGGGAGAATCAGCGGGTTGCGGAGCGCGCCATGGACAGCAACGACCTGGAGCGCGAGCGCGGCATCACGATTCTCGCCAAGGCGACCTCGATCGTGTGGAAGAACACCCGCATCAACATCGTGGATACGCCCGGACACGCGGATTTCGGCGGTGAGGTCGAGCGCATCCTCAACATGGTGGACGGCGCGATCGTGCTGGTCGATGCGGCCGAAGGGCCGCTGCCGCAAACCAAGTTCGTGGTTTCCAAGGCCCTCAAGGTCGGCCTTCGGCCGATCGTCGCCATCAACAAGGTTGACCGCCACGACGCCCGGCCGGCGGTGGTGGCCGGCGAAGTGTTCGACCTGTTCGCGGCGCTCGACGCGACCGAGGAGCAATTGGATTTTCCGGTCCTCTACGGTTCCGCCAAGGAAGGCTGGATGGCGGCGAGCGTCGACGGGCCGAAGACCTCGATGGCGCCGCTGTTCGATCTCATCCTCTCACATGTGGCGCCGCCCCATGTGGAGGATGGCCCGTTCCGCATGCTCGGAACCATCCTGGAGGCCAATCCATACCTCGGCCGCATCGTCACCGGGCGCATCACGGCCGGCTCGGTGCGCGCCAACCAGACCATCAAGGTGATCGATCGCAACGGCAACTTCGTCGAGCAGGGCCGCGTCTCGAAGGTGCTGTCGTTTCGCGGGCTGGAGCGCCAGGGGATCGACGAGGGCCAGGCAGGCGACATCGTCTCGATTGCCGGTCTGCCGCAGGCGAACGTCGCCCATACCTTGT
>Ga0070734_10006044_pt1 | contig 10356 bp, 5 predicted proteins | sample Coa_R1_8_FD_66444 | JGI IMG/M metagenome (GOLD analysis project Ga0070734, IMG submission 66444) | Surface soil microbial communities from Centralia Pennsylvania, which are recovering from an underground coalmine fire - Coalmine... | ecosystem: Environmental > Terrestrial > Soil > Unclassified ... | reverse complement strand
TGACCGAGCCCGGCCAGGAAAGCCCCTACCGTAGCCGATCGGCCGAAGAGAACCTGGCGTTGTTCGAGCGCATGAAGGCCGGAGAATTCCCGGATGGCACGCGCACGCTGCGCGCCAAGATCGACATGGCATCGCCCAACCTGAACATGCGCGATCCCATCATGTATCGCATCCTGCACGCCGAGCATCACCGCACCGGCAACCAGTGGTGCATTTATCCGATGTACGATTTCGCGCACGGCCAGTCGGATTCGATCGAGGGCATCACACACTCCATCTGTACGCTCGAGTTCGAAGATCACCGGCCGCTCTACGACTGGTACGTCGAGCAGCTTGGCATCTATCATCCACAGCAGATCGAGTTCGACCGCCTGAATCTGACCTACACGCTCCTCAGCAAACGAAAGCTTTTGCAGTTGGTGCAACAGAAACTGGTGAGCGGCTGGAGCGATCCGCGCATGCCCACCATTTCCGGCCTGCGCCGGCGCGGGTATACGCCCGAGGCGATTCGCAGTTTCTGCCGCCGCGTGGGCGTATCCAAAACGAACGGCACCACCGAGCTCGGATTGCTTGAATACTTTCTGCGGGAAGATCTGAACAAACGCGCGCTCCGTGCCATGGCTGTTTTGAAGCCTCTGCGCGTGGTCATTGAGAACTATCCCGAAGGCCAGGTGGAGCAGATGGAGGCGGTAAACAATCCGGAAGACGCGAGCGCGGGCACACGCAGCGTGCCTTTCTCGCGGGTCCTTTACATTGAGCAGGACGACTTCCGCGAAGATCCGCCGAAGCAATATTTCCGCCTGTCGCCCGGACGCGAGGTCCGTCTGCGCTACGGCTACTTCATCACCTGCACCAGCGTGGTGAAAGACGCTACCGGTGCCATCACCGAGATTCATTGCTCCTACGACCCTGCGACGCGCGGCGGCAACGCGCCCGACGGACGCAAGGTCAAATCGACCATCCATTGGGTTTCGGCCGATCATGCCGTGGACGCCGAAGTTCGGATCTACGACAATCTGTTCAGCGTGGAGAATCCAGATCAAGCACCGGAGGGTAAAGATTTCACCGCGAACCTGAACCCAAACTCGCTGGAAGTAGTCAAGAACGCCAAGCTCGAGCCCAGCTTGGCCGCGGCGAAGGCCGGGGACCGATTTCAGTTCGAGCGCCTCGGCTACTTTTCCGTGGATCTCGATAGCGCTCCCGATCAGCTCGTCTTCAACCGCACTGTGGCGCTGCGCGATACCTGGGCAAAGATCGAAAAGAAATCGAAATGATCATCGTCGGACTCGGCGGTTTTCCCAAGGATCCCGCCTGCGCGGTCTTGAAGGATGGCGTGCTGGCGGCCGCGCTCGAGGAGCGGAAGCTGGCTCGCAGCATCGCGCCGGGAGGGCTGCCGGAACAGGCCATTTCGATGTCGCTCCAACTAGCGGGCTGCTCGGCTGCCGATGTCGACTGCGTCGCGCTGGTGCGCCCGTTCTCGCAGGACATTCACCTCGCGCTGCGCTCTCGATTCCCCAAGGCGCAGATCCTGATGGTGGAGCATCACGCTGCTCACGCGGCCTCCGCCTACTATCCATCGCCGTTCGAGCAAGCGACGGTTCTGACGCTCGACCGCGACGGGGATTTTCGCTCCGCCGCCCGCTGGCGCGCCGATGGCAATCAGCTGCAGCTGGAAAAGGATCTGTACTATCCGGACTCGCCCGGCGACCTGTACGGCCGCGTGACCGAACTGCTCGGCTTCAATGCCGGCGCGGATGAGCACAAGGTGCAGTGGCTTTCGACAGCCGACGAAGGCGAATCCTACCGGCCGCTATTCGTTCAGATCTTGGGGAATGGCGAATGGCCCTCCATCGATCGAACGTTTTTCGACGCGGATCGGATCAGCGGCGGCGGATTCAGCGACAAGTTCTATCGCCATCTGGGAATCGAAGATGGCGAACCGATTCCCGACCCGATGCGCGCGCCGCTTGCGGCCGGGCTGCAACGCGCCATCGAAGACACCGTCCTCAGGATGGCGGGCTCAGCCGATCCCCTCTGCCTGGCCGGAGGACTGGCGCTCAATTCACTTCTCGTAAGCAAGCTGGAGCGGACGCGCCAGGTCTTTGTCCAACCCGCTGCGAGCAACACGGGCACGGCGCTGGGCGCCGTCTTTTACGCCTGGAACGGTGTGTTCGGACACAAAAACCGCGCCGCGCTGAACGATCTTTGCCTCGGCCCGAGCTATCGCAGCGAGGAGGTGAAGCAGGTGCTCGAGAATTGCAAGCTTCGCTTCCGTTATCTGCTCACTACCGACGAGGTGATCGATCGCGCGGTCGCCGATCTGAACAGCGAAAAGATTATCGCCTGGATGCAGGGCCGCATGGAGTTCGGCCCGCGCGCCCTCGGCAATCGCAGTATTCTCGCTTCGCCGCTCAATCCCTACTCCACCGAAAATCTGAACATCTACATCAAGCACCGCGAGCCGTTCCGCAAGTTCGCGGCGTCTGTGCCGGCTGAGGTCGCGGGGGAATATTTTGAATCGGGCCCCAACGCTCGCTATCTCGCCACCGTCGGGCAGGTACGCCAGGCGCACAAGAAGAACTTCTCTGCAGCGGTAATGGGCAGCGACACGGTCCGCGTCCACACGGTCCGCAAGGAAGACAACCCGCTTTACCACCGCTTGCTGCACGCGGCCGGAAAGGCCACCGGACTCCCGGTGCTGTACAACACCAGCTTCAACTTGTTCGGCGATCCCCTGGTCTGCACGCCGCGCGACGCCGTACGCAGCTTCTATTCGTCGGGTATCGACGCGTTGTTTGTGGGGAATTTCGTCGTTGAAAAATAGCCGCTAGTTCTTCACCAGCGGCGCGATGATGTCCGACAGAATGTCCGCCTTCGAGTTGTCGCGCTCCAGGTGCGGGAATTTCTCGCCGCCCTCGTATTCGATCTTGTGCGTGCTGTAATATTCCCCGCTCTTGATCAGAAGCTCGATCGTCTTTTTCGCATTGGCCGTCGACGCCACCGTCTCGCGCAGCACCGTCGGCGTGAACTGGCGATTGTTCACCGCGATGATTTTCGTCGCCGGCGCAACGCCCGCTTTCTCCGCGAGCCCGTTGTAGGCCACGTCGGCCACGGTCCCGTCTTCCTTCACCACCAGACCGATGGAATATCGCAAATTGCTCACCTTGTCTTCTTCTTCGAAGTCCTTCCACAACGCCGACGGACTGCTGTCGTAGACCAGCTTCCACCCGCCGTTCTCGATGCCTCCCAGCGGGGCGTGCGGCGCCGTGGAATCGAGGCGCGTGCGCAGAAATTTCGCCCAATCGTACGGCTGCACTTGATTCAGCCCGGCCGCGACGTCATCGAATGTATACGGCTTCAACGCCGGCGCGCCGCCCGGACCTCCGTGGAACGTACGGCAAAAGTCGTTCAGAGATCGCGCGCCCTTACTCAACTGCCGGATCAGCACGTCGGCCTCCAGCCAGATCAGAGTGCCCTCATCGTAATAATCGACGCTGCGTCGAAATTCGGAATAATCCTCGCGCGCGAAGTAGAGAAGTTGCGCGGAGTCGGATGTGTCCTGCAAGGGACGCCATTTCCGGCCCGCTTCCTGATCGAGCGCGGCAGCGATGCGGGCCATCTCATCGCGAAATTCCTCCGGCGTATAGAGCCCGCTGCGCGGCGTGAGGATCTCGCCCAGATACTCGGTCAATCCCTCGTACACCCACAGCAAGTCGTCCTTCATCGGCTGGCTGTAATCCGGAATCACCAGCCCGGCAGGCCGCCGGTATTTCCCGTTCCAGGAATGAGTGAACTCATGCGGCAGCAACCCTTCGTTCACTTTGCGCGAGCCTTCGTCTACCAGGCCGCGCTCGCCGATGCGATCGTCGCTCGACTCGTGATGCTCCAGGCCGAAGCGCGCGACGTGATCGCTCATGGTGAGCAGGAAGTGATAGTCGCGGTAGTGGCGGGAACCGAACAGCGCGCCGGTCTCTTTCACCAGATTCTGATAGTGAGTGATCTCGTCTTGCGGCATCTCGATCGCGCGGTCGCTGTCGCCCGCTAGATGCAGGTAATGATGGATGCTGCCGTCGGTGCCGAGCTCGATCGTTCGATAGTGAACCCCGGCCGACACGGGCGAATCGATCAGCGTGGTGAGCGGCGCAGGCTTGAATTCAATCTCGCTTCCCGATTCCCTGGCGATCGGCAGCGCCGTGCCATAGCGCCACCCGTTCGGCAATTTGAGATTGGCTTGATAGGCCAGTTGATCCGCGGGCGTGCCCTCGGGATAGAGGATCAGCTGATTCCAATTCATCACCGCCAGCTCTGTCGTTACCGAGCCGCCGGATGAGTATCCCGGCGCGTCGGGCGCGGAAATGAAATCGTAGGTGACGTCGAGCTGCATCGCGCCCGCGGGCACGTCGACATGAAACGCAAACATGTTTACCAGATCGCGTTTCCAGGGAATCGATTGGCCGCTCGCTTCGATCTTGAGACCCACCAGATCGGTGATCGGCCCCGTGGGACCGTGCTCGCCGGGAATCCATTGCGGATAAAGCAGCGTCAGCGGACCAGGCTTGGCGGGCATGGTCATGCGCACGTGATAGAGACGCTTTTGAACATCGGTCGCGTCGACGCTCAAGCGCGCAGCTTGAGCGGCCTGTGCGCTCGGGAGGCTGCCGGTCTCCTGCGCGAAGCCGGACGCCACCAGGAAAAGGGAGAACGGAAGGAAACAGCGCATTTTTCAAATATCGCATCAATTTCGAAACGCGGAGCTGCCCGGCTTAATACAATGAACTCGTATGACCGTCCCGCGCACCGTTTGCTGCGTCGTTCTACTAGCGATGCGCGCCTCGGCTCAGGATTCCGGGCTCTCTGAAGGCTACGATCATTTCTATAACCTCGAATACGGCCAGGCGGTCTCGAGCTTTACCGCCGAGACGGAACAGCGCCCCGACGATCCGTCCGCTTGGAATCATCTCGCGCACGCGATTCTCTATCGAGCGATGCTGCGCTCCGGCGCGCTCGAAAGCGAGCTGGTAACAGGCTCGAATCCGTTCCTGCATCGCGAAAAAGTGAAGATCACCGACGCGGATCACCAACTGTTCGACGAAGCCATCGAGAAATCCATCGAGCTTTCACAGGCTCGGCTCGAGGAAAACAAAGATGATCCGGCCGGCCTCGCGCCGCTCGGCGTCGCCTACGCGCTCCGTGCGAATTACAACTTTCTGGTTCGCAAGGCCTGGACGGACGCGCTGCACGACGCCACCGAGGCGCGTAAAGCGCATAAGAGGATCTGCGATCTCGATCCCGACAACATCGACGCGCGTATGATCCCGGGCGTCTACGACTACATCACCGGCAGTCTTCCACTCGGGTACCGGATCCTTGGATTTGTCGCCGGCTACCATGGCGACCGCGCCCGCGGTATTGCGATGCTCGAAGACGTCGCCAAAAACGGCAAGTCCGATCGCTTCGATGCGGAAGTGATGCTGGCAGCGATCTACCGGCGCGAGCGCCGCGCCAAGGATGCCATTCCGCTGATCGGCGATCTGATCGCGCACTTTCCGCGCAACTATCTGCTTCATTTCGAATTGGTCCAGATGTACAGCGATGCCGGCGACAAGCAGGCGGCGCTCCAGGAGCTCGCAAATATCCGCGAACTGCAGCGCAGCGCTGCACCCGGATTCGCTAATCTCATGCCGGAGAGAATCGATTACTCAGAGGGAAACCTGCTCTTCTGGTACAACGACCTCGATCCCGCGCTGGCGAATATGAAGCGAGTCACGGCTGCGGCACAGCGCCTCGACCTGAACACGTCGATCATGTCGTGGATGCGCCTGGGACAGATCTACGATCTTTCCGACCGCCACGCCCTGGCGGTTGCCGCGTATCGCAAAGCGATCGCTGCGGCGCCGCAATCGGAGGTTGCTAAGGAATCAAGAAACTACATCGAGCGGCCGTATCGGAGGAATGTTCCGCCGTCCGATGCAGCAGCCTCGGCAACTGACCAACCTGCTCCGGACACCCAAAACTGAAACCAAGAGAATCCATTGCCCAACCATCTGATCGCGGAGAAAAGCCCCTACTTGCAGCAGCACGCGCACAATCCAGTCGACTGGTATCCCTGGGGCGAAGAAGCGTTCGCCAGGGCGCGCGCCGAGAATAAGCCGATCTTCCTCTCTGTCGGTTACTCCACTTGCCACTGGTGCCACGTCATGGAACGCGAGTCGTTTGAGAGCGACCAAATCGCGTCCATTCTGAATCGCGACTTCGTTGCGGTGAAAGTGGATCGCGAAGAGCGGCCCGATGTCGATCGCATCTACATGGCCTACGTGCAAGCCTCCACCGGCAGCGGCGGGTGGCCGATGTCCGTCTTCCTGACACCCGCGTTGAAGCCGTTTTTCGGAGGCACCTATTTCGCTCCGGACAACCGCTACGGCCGGCCCGGATTCGGCGCGATTCTCGAACGTTTGGCCGAGGTTTGGCGCAATGAGCGCGAACGGATCGAACAAGCGAGCGGCGACGTGGTCGGTCAGCTCGCGCGCATCACGGAAGGCTCGGCGTCCGGTGCATCGGCCTTGCCCGATGCCTCGATCCTCGATTCCACGTTTCAGTATTTCCGCCGGACTTTCGATGCCACACACGGCGGTTTCGGCGATGCCCCCAAGTTCCCGAGGCCGGTAGTCTTCAATTTCTTGCTGCGCTACTACGTGCGATCGAACCGCAAAGAAGCGCTCGACATGACGCTGGAAACGCTACGCGCCATGGCTCGCGGCGGCATGCACGATCAACTCGGCGGCGGATTCCATCGCTACTCGGTGGACGAGCGCTGGTTCGTGCCCCACTTTGAGAAAATGCTTTACGATCAGGCGCAGCTGGTGACTTCCTTTCTCGAAGCGTTCCAGATTACGCACGATCCATTCTTCGCGGGAGCCGCACGCAGCACGCTCGATTACGTGCTCCGCGACATGACTCATCCGGACGGAGCATTCTATTCCGCAGAGGACGCCGACAGCGTCATCGACCCGGCCGATCCGAAAACCAAGGGTGAAGGCGCGTTTTACATCTGGAGCGCGGCGGAGATCCAGGAAGCCCTCGGCCCGCGGCTTTTCGCGGCCTTCGCGACACACTATGGCGTGGAAGACGACGGCAACGTGCACCACGATCCGCACGGCGAGTTCGGCGGTAAAAACATTCTCTATGTGCGCGAAGCGAGCGCCGATCCGTACGTGATCGATCAGCTCGAGGAAGCCAAGGCCAAGCTGCTCGAACTGCGCGCGCATCGCGTTCGCCCGCACCTCGACGACAAAATCCTGACCGCCTGGAACGCCCTCATGATTTCAGCGTTCGCCCAGGCGGCCGCAGTGTTCGACGACGATCGATACCGGAAAGCGGCCCGAAGTGCGGCAAATTTCATCGCAAAGACGATGTACGACCCCGCCAGCGGCACTCTGCTGCGCCGCTATCGGGATGGAGACGCGGCCATTCCCGGATTTCTCGATGACTATGCGTTCTTCATTGCGGCGCTTCTCGACCTGTACGAGGCCGACTTCGATCCGGCACACCTGGAACTCGCCATTTCACTTGCCGCCGAGATGCGCCGGCGCTTCGAAGATCCGGCCGCCGGAGGCTTTTTCAGCACGGAGGCCGGCGACGCGAACCTGGTCCTCCGCATGAAAGACGACTACGATGGCGCCGAGCCCTCCGGAAACTCGATGGCCCTGCTCGACCTGCTGCGGCTCGCCCACATGACGGATCGCGCCGAGTTTCACGAAGCCGCCGAGCGCACCTTCGAATACCTGGGCCGCAAAATCTCCAGCCAGCCGGTCGCCCTTCCGCAAGCCCTGGTCGCGCTCGACTACACGCTGGCCCGTCGCCGCGAAATCGTGATCGCCGGCGCGCGCGACAACGATGCGACCAGGGACTTGCTGCGAGCCGTTCACGATCGGTTCCTGCCGCATGCGGTCGCGTTACTGATCGATTCCGCCGAGACGCGCTCGAAACTGGAACGCCTGTTTCCCGCCGCCGCCACCATGGGCGAGGTGAATCACCTCCCCACCGCGTACGTGTGCGAAGATTATGCCTGCCGCTTGCCAACAAACGACGTGTCAAAGTTGACCGAGTTGTTACAATAGAGCGGAATTTCACATCAGATAATTTGTTAGGAGGAGTTCATGGAGAGACCCGGAGCGACAACCATGCGCGGCAAGCCGCTGACGCTGGTAGGGCCGGAACTAAAGGCCGGCGAGAAGGCGCCCGAGTTCGACGTTGTGAGCGATACGTTGCAGCCTGTAACGCTCGGGACTACCGGATCGGGAGTCCGAATTTTTAGCGTCGTGCCGTCCCTCGACACGCCGGTTTGCGATGCTCAGACGAAGCGCTTCAACGAGGAAGCCGCCAAATTGCCGGGCGTGGAGATCTACACCGTCAGCATGGATCTTCCGTTTGCCCAGAAGCGCTGGTGCGGCGCCTTCGGTATCGACAAAGTGAAAATGCTGTCCGATCATCGCAGCGGATCGTTCGGCGAACATTACGGGACTATGATCAAGGATCTCCGCATCCACAGCCGGGCGATTTTTGTTCTGGATAAGGACAACACCATCAAGCACGTCGAGTATGTGAAGGAAGTCGCCGACCATCCGAATTACGATGCGGCGCTGACGGCGGCTCGCTCGCTCGCCGAGTAGTTCTCGGCAGGCCTTGCAGGGGCCTCCCAGGCGTCCATGTCGGTTTCCCAAGACATCAGGCACGCATTCCGGATGTTCCGCGAGACGCCAGGGCTCACCCTGGTGGCGCTCGGGTCCATCGCGATCACCATCGGAGCGACGGCGGTTGTGTTTGCCGCCGTCCAGGCCGTGCTGCTCCGTCCGCTGCCGTATGCGCGCGCCGGCCAGCTGGTCGAGCTGCGCACCGACTTTTCGCGCTTTGCCAAAGCGAAAAGCAACTGGGTCTTCTGGACCGACATGCAAGACGTGCGCCGGCGCAATCATACGCTGCAATCGGTCGCGACCTACGACTACTCGCTTTTCAACCTGACCGGCGACCACGGCGCGCCTCCGGAAGCGATCTATGGCGCGTCGGTATCCGCCGACCTCTTCCCGTTATTGGGCGTCACGCCCATGCTGGGTCGCAATATATTGCAGGAAGAAGATCAACCCGGTCGGAATCGTGAAATGATCCTGAGCTACGGGCTCTGGGTCCGCCGCTTCGATGCCGATCGCGGCGTAGTCGGCCGGATCGTAGAAGTGAACGGGCATCCTTGCACCATCATCGGAGTGATGCAGCCCGGCTTCGATTTCCCGATGCGCATGGCGACCACGGTGCGGACGCCCTCGCAGCACATGGATTTTTGGGCGCCGCAAGGCATCGATCCGTCCAGGGTTTCGCGCAGTTCGCCGGCCAACGGAGCCATAGCGCGGCTGCTCCCCGGTGTTACCGAGCAGCAGGCCGAACAAGACCTGGCGGCCATCAGCGCGGAGCTTGCCAGGCAATACCCGGACACCAACCAGGGCCGCACCCTGCACGCCGATTCACTCGAAAGGCGCACGTTCGGCTTAGCTCGCAACGGACTCCTCCTGCTGCTCGGAGCCGCGCTGATTTTTCTGTTCATTGGTTGCGCGAACGTCGCTAATATCCTGCTGGCCCGCGCCTTCGCCCGCCAGCGCGAAATCTCGCTCCGCCTTGCTCTCGGCGCCAAGCGCGAGCGCATCATCGGCCAGCTCATTACCGAGAGCTGCCTGCTCGCCCTGGGCGGGGGGATGGCCGGCTATCTGCTGACAGCATTGGCGTGGATGCTTCTTCCCTCGGTCGCCCCCATGACCATTCCCCGCCTCGCCAACGCGCGCGCCGATTGGCAGGTGCTGGCGTTCACGCTGGCCATTTCGCTGCTCAACGGTGTGGTGTTTGGGCTCGCGCCCGCGTTCCGCTCGAGCGCCGCCGATCCCGCCCTGGCGTTGCGCGAATCCGGATCCCGAGGCGCCGTAGGCAGTTCACGTCACGGCTTGCGATCGGTCCTGGTAGCGGGCCAGGTGGCTCTCGCCGTCACGCTCGTGATCGTCGGCGGACTGTTGACCGCAAGCTTCATGCGCCTGCTGGCGACCGATCCCGGATTCGACTCCGATCGGGTGCTCGCGTCGATCATTGTAGCCGCCGGCGATCAATACAGGAATCCCGCGGCGCACCAGCTCTTGTTCCGCAAGATTGTGGATGCGGCACGTCTGCTCCCGGGCGTTGAATTCGCGGGTACCGTAAGCGCGCTGCCGTTCAGCGGGGAAGACGACGCCGGATTAGTCGGCTCCACCGGCCCCGAACAAGGCGCCACCGGCAAGCTGGCGGCGGAGATCGATCGAGTCAGCCCGGATTATCTGCGTGCCC
>Ga0070734_10006042_pt1 | contig 10360 bp, 10 predicted proteins | sample Coa_R1_8_FD_66444 | JGI IMG/M metagenome (GOLD analysis project Ga0070734, IMG submission 66444) | Surface soil microbial communities from Centralia Pennsylvania, which are recovering from an underground coalmine fire - Coalmine... | ecosystem: Environmental > Terrestrial > Soil > Unclassified ... | reverse complement strand
GCACATACGGCAGAGGATCGAGGAGACGAATGTTGGGATGGTTGGCGAGCAGTTCGTGAGCCGGTTCCAGCACCCGCGGGTTCCGGTGCACGGGATAAACCACCTGTACATCGGGCCGCGCAGCAAGGCGGCCGAGCGCGCGCATCTCGCCGGCGAACGGCCGGCCGAAATTCTCCCGCCGGTGGCCGGTCACCAGGATCAGGCGCCGCCGCGGCTCCAGCCATGGCCAAGCGCACCCGGGCAGAGCGCCGGATTCGAGTGAATCCCGCACATACATGACAGCGTCGATTCCGGTATTGCCGGTAACATGAATGCGGTCGCGGGCAACCCCTTCCGCCGCCAGATGGGCCGCCGCGGCCGCTGTGGGCGCGAAATGTAGATCGGCGAGGCGGCCGGTGACGATCCGATTCATTTCCTCGGGGAATGGCTGGCTCAGGTCCCCGGTCCGCAACCCGGCCTCGATATGTCCCACCGGGATCTTCTGATAGAAGGCCGCGAGACTCGCGGCCAGTGTCGTGGTAGTATCGCCCTGCACCAGGACCATGTCGGGAGACTCGCGGCTCAAAACCGGTTCCAGCGCCTCCAGGGCGCGGGCGGTCAGCGCCGTCAGCGTCTGGCCGGGGCGCATGAGGTCCAGGTCGTAGTCGGGGGTGAGTTGAAATGCCGCCAGCACTGCGTCGAGCATCTCCCGGTGCTGGGCCGTGACGCAAATGCGGGCGTCAAAATCGCGGCTGCGCGAACGCAGTTCGCGGATGAGCGGGCTCAGCTTGATGGCTTCCGGGCGCGTTCCGAAGACCAATAAAAGGCGGATCACCGAACCGCTTATTATAAGGGCGGTTGGGTGACGGCTGCGTTATCAGGCTCCGGAGTGGGCGCAAGCACCGCCGCGGCGCGGTGGCGCGTGTACCAGTTCCAGGCCGTTTCCACGATATTGTCCAAAGACGAGTGCCGCGCGCTCCACCCGAGTTCGCTTTGCGCGCGGCCCGGATCGGCTACCAGCATGGGAGGATCGCCCGCACGCCTCGGCGCTTCCTGTAGCGGTACTTTTCGTTTGCCGGCGCGTTCCACGGCGGTGATCACTTCGCGCACGGAATAACCACGCCCGGTCCCGAGATTGAAGGCGCCCGCCGGCTGCCCTTGCGCCAGCCGCTCCAGGGCACGCACGTGCGCCGCGGCCAGATCCATCACGTGAATGTAATCGCGGACGGCGGTGCCGTCCGGGGTGGCGTAGTCGCTGCCGAACACCTGCAACGCCGGCAGATCGCCGCAAGCCGCCGCAATCGCGCGCGGAATCAAGTGGGATTCCGGGTCGTGCAGTTCTCCGAGTTCTCCGTCCGCATCGGCGCCGGAAGCGTTGAAATAGCGCAAGGCTGTCCACTCCAGCCCGTAGGCTGCTCCGTAGCATTCCAGCAGGCGTTCCACCATCAGCTTCGACCAGCCGTAAGGGTTGACGGGTTCCGTGGGATGGGATTCCGCCATCGGGGTGCCGCGTGGATTGCCGTAGACCGCCGCCGTCGACGAGAATACGATCCGGTTCACTCCAGCCTCCCGCATCGCATCCAGCAGGTTCACCGTATTGACTACGTTGTTCCGGAAAAACCGCGCCGGCTCGCGAACCGATTCGCCCGCTTCGATCAGCGCCGCGAAATGAATAACGGCGCCGATCCGGTATTTTTGAAAAACCGCGCGGAGCCGGTCCCGGTCCGCCAGATCCATTTCAACCCACGGACCCCAGCGGACGGCCCAGCGGTGGCCGTTGCGCAGGTTGTCCACAACCACCGGCTGGTAACCGGCTCGCGCCAGCGCTTTTGCGGTCTGACTGCCAATGTATCCCGCCCCGCCTGTAACCAGGATCTGCATGCAGCCCCAATTTTACTTGATGCCGTTCGGCGCTGTCCTTCGCCAAACGGCGTTTCTGTACGCCCGCTACTGCAAGCGCTGGAGACCGCTCTTGCCCTGGTCCGCTGGAATCAGGCGCGCGGCGGCTTCCGGCACGCGCCGGGGATGGGAAACGCTCGAAACCTCCCGCATCAGTCCGTGACCGATCGCGGAAAAGTCAAAGCCCGCCTTCCGGGCAGCGGCGGGATCGATCTGATTGCGGCCGTCGATCAGCACCGGATGCGCCATCAACTGCGCTACGGCGGAAAGATCGAGCGTCCGGAATTCCTGCCATTCAGTCACCAACACCAGCGCGTCAGCGCCGCCGGCGAGTTCGGCCACCGATCCGCAATATTGGATGGCCAGATCGGGATTCTGCTGGCGGCAGACGCTCATCGCGATCGGGTCATAGGCGCGGACACGCGCGCCCATCTGCAGCAAACGTGCCGCGATTGTCAAGCTCGGTGCGTCTCGCAAGTCATCGGTATCGGGTTTAAAGGCCAGGCCCAGCAACCCGATGGTACGCCCCTTGAGCACGAACAACTTCTCCTGGAGCTTTTGGATCACAATCTGGCGCTGCTGGCGGTTGACTTCCTGCGTTGCTTCCAGCAGCAGCGGGCGGTAACCATACTCCAGTGCCGTATGGGTCAGCGCCTGCAGGTCTTTGCCGAAACAGCTGCCGCCCCAGCCCACGCCGGCATTCAGGAAACGGCCGCCGATACGCGCGTCCAGGCCGATCCCCCGGGCGACCTGAGTGATTTCGGCTCCTACTTTTTCGCAGATATTCGCCATTTCGTTAGCGAAGCTGATCTTCATCGCCAGAAACGCGTTGGCGGCGTACTTGATCATCTCCGCGCTGGTGAGCGCGGTTGCCACGAACGGCACCCGGCTCTGTCCCGCTGGCCTGGGCAGAAACGCCGGAGCGGCGAACGTTTGTTCGATGATCGGACGATAAAGCTTCTCCATCAGCGCGAACATCTCGGCATTCTCAGCGCCGACGACGATTCGATCGGGATAAAGCGAGTTGGCGATCGCGCTTCCTTCCTGGAGAAACTCGGGGTTGCTGACCACTCCAAAACGGATGGCGGCCGGATCCACGGAAGCGGCGGCACTGCCATCGCGAATCAGCGATTCCACCAGATTGCCGCTACCGATCGGAACGGTGGACTTGTTGACGATCACGCGCTGGCGGTTCGCGTCCATTGCCGCGCCGATACTCCGCGCGGCGGCCTCCAGAAACCGCAGATCCGGCGATCCATTCGCTGATGCGGGCGTGCCCACCGCGATGAAAATCACGTCGCTTTCACGGACAGGACCCGCCAGGGTCTCGGCAAAATCGATGCCCCCGCGTTCCCGCGCCAGTATCAGCAGATCCTCCAGGTGGGGCTCAAAAATCGGCACCCGGCCGGCCTGCAGCGCAGCAACCTTTTCGGGGTCACTATCGACGCAAGTGACTCGATGGCCTAAGTACGACAGGCAGGCGCCCGTTACCAAGCCGACGTATCCGGTACCAATCACTGTGACTCGCATTACAGTTGAATCGTACACTACGTCGTTCGGGCGGAGTAGTCCCAAACCACCGGCATCGGCGGTACTATAGGAGCCATCGGTTCTGGAACGCTGATGGTAAACCGCTCTGTCTCAAGAGATAATTCCCGGCGGGAGTTTGTCTCGGAGCGCCGCCTGTGCGCATAGATGTTCCAATCCAGCCGCTCTGCGCGGCCGGCTTCGCGTTCCTGTTGGGGCTGCCGGGCGCCTGGGGTCAGACCCTGCAGATGCAGCCGCAGACCGTCGCGCCCGGCGAATGGGTAACCCTGGATATTCGTTATCAGTCGCCGGCCGGCCGGGAATTCGTCGCATTGCAGTGGGATGTCGAAATCCCCTCGGCCCCGCTGGATCCCCAGAATCGGCCGGTAACGCGAGCGCCGCTGGCGATAAAAGATGCGGGCAAATCCAGTGCTTGCGGGCTGACGAAGAAAACCACGGACAATTCGCTCGTGCCCTGCCTGCTGGCAGGCAGTTCGAAGCCGATCCCGACGGGAACGGTTCTCCTCTTCAGCCTGAAAATTTCCGATCAAGCCCAACCGGGCACTCTGCATGTCCGAATTCTGAATGGCATCGCTGTAGATCCGGACTTGAAACAGACGCCGATCGAGCCGGTGGACGCCGTGGTCACGATTCGCCCACGTTGACCGCTCAGCCTTTGGTCTGGCTGCGCCACCATTCAAACAGGCGGATGCCTACGGCCGTCACGCTGCTCGCGATCAGCAGCCATTTCGCAACTTGCGCTGCTACTTCGACGACCTGATCCGTAAATGGCATGTACGGCAATGATGCCGGGATTCGAGCTTCATTGACAGTCCCACGGGTACGGCTGGGAAATCCCGGAGGGAAATCGCGTACGGTGACTCCGGAGACGTCGTGCCCCTCCCGAATCCAGGCCCGTCCGGTTAGCCTTTACTTTTCCGTCGAAGCGGTCTTGGCCACCGGTTCGTCTTGCCGCTTCAGCGAGAGCACCACGGGCATCACTTCAAACGGCATCTTTTCGTTCGCGGACAGCAGCGGAGCGGCCTTCGCGCGGATCATATCCGTACTGTTGGACCACGCGTCCAGGCGGATGCGCGAGACCAGCGGAAGCGCGGCGATCTGTTCCAGGTTTCCGGGATCGAGCTTGGGAGCCGCGGCCAGCAGTTCCGGCAGCAGCACCGCGTTGCCGTCTTCGGCGACCGGGTTCCCAATGCGCGCCATCGTCAGATTGGCCAAAGCGGTTCCTTTGACGGACAAGGCTTTCAGGAACAGGCCTACGTTGGGCAACTGGTCGGCGTAGGGGGAGTTCTTCAGGATCTCCATGGCTTTTTTGTTCGCCTGCTGATCCTCGGAGTAGGTCCGGCGGTATACAAACTGCCGGAAGATCTGCTGGTCCTCAAACAGCATGCGATCGCTGAAGGCGTTCATCGTGTTGGTCTTGAAACCGAGTACTATGCCCGCCAGTTCGCGCGAAATCACGGCGGCCAGGCTCGCTTCGCTCGGCAGCACGTCAACCAGGCCGCGGCTTACCAGCAGCGTATGACCCACCGTGAAGCTCTCGAGCGGAGTGGTCAGCAAGACTCGGGTCCGGATCGGCGGATCGACCGAGATCTTGTTCGTGACCATCAGGTTATTGAGCACCGTATCGAGCACCTTCTCCACCGGACCCGTGGGACCTACCAGACCGGCTTTTTCCATGCGCTGGATCGTATTTTCTTCGGCCTGGTGCTCCCAATCCCGCAGCGCTTCGGTGCGCGAGAGGTCGGTCGCGGCGGCATCCTGCGGCGGCTGAGCCGCCTCGATCACGATGTTGGTGAAGGTTTCGGTCTTCTGCGGTCCGGTGGAAGCAAATGACCAGAACCGGACCAGGCCCTTCAGGCCGTTGGTGGCGGGCCGGCCCGGCCCGGCGGACTCTTCGATATACGCCAGCGACGGCATCCACTGCCCCGGCCCCACCTGTTCCCGGTAGGTATTGAAGTGGAACGAACGCTCCGGATGCTTCGAGGTATACGTTCCGGTGAACCGGACGACGTGAAACGTGCGGTCCTCGACCCAGATGCGTCCGATGAAGCGGCCGGCCGGCTCTTTGGCTTTGGGCTTCACGTCCAGCACGATGCACCGCACCGCGCCCAGAAACTCTCCATGCGGATTCTCGAAATCATAGTGATCGGTGCTGAAGTTCTCCTGATCGATCACGGCGATCTGGGCAAAACTCCGGGGCGTCAGGCGCGGTTTCTTGGAACCTTTGAGAAAGTCCAGCAGGTCGCCGCTGAAAGTTTTGTCGGGGTTGAAACCCTGATAATCGACGCCCCGCCGGAATTCCACATTCCCGATGTAATAGGCGTCGTTGGCGATGACCGGAACGCCGTCCTGCCCGGGACTCAAATACTGAACATACGTTTCAACCAGCGGTTTGTATTTCGAGAGCTCGTCGAGGAACGTGTTTTCGGTGGTGGTCACGCGCGACAAAACGTCGGCCAAGGGCAGACTGACGGAGCTGTTGTCCGCGACGGCAATCCCGGTGAAGCAAGCCAAAGCGAGTAAGTGACGGAAGTTCATCTTTTTCTAACCTGTAATTTGAAAAACGACGTGAAGAGTAACGTGTTGGTCAACCGGCGTGCCGGATTGCATGGCCGGAGTGAAGCGGATGTGCCGCGCCGCATCCATCGCATTTTCGTCGAGCCCGTGCCCGAGGCCGCGAACCACGCCGAGCACGCGCACTTCGCCGCTCGCGGCAAAAATCACATCGAGAAGAACATCGCCTTCAATTTTTTGCGACCGCGCTTCGGCCGTATAAACGGGTTTGGGTTTGTCGAGAATCTGCAGCGGCCGCACGGCCGCCGGCGTGGGCGCGGATTGCTTGGGCGCGCTGACTGCTTTGACGGGATCAAACCCCGCTTTTCGGATTTGCTCGGGAGGCGCGGCCTTTTCCGTTTCCGGCGCGACATCGAAGCCGGCATGATTCACCGGGGCGGCTCCCTGCCGCGGGGCCGCCGGCTCGGCGCCAAGCCCGAATGCGCCCGTCTGCACTTTGGCGGCCGCCGCTTGCCGCGCAACCGGCGATCGAGCGTCGAATCCGGCCGAAAGAAGAATGGGCGCGGACTGCGCCGGCCCCTCCGTAGTAGCTCGGTCAAACCCCGCATCCCGCGCCGCGGCGACCGGCAACTTCGGGTTTTCCTGCGGCGGCAGATTCGCGCCAAAAACGCCCGTCTGCACCGGAGGTCGGATGCTGGCAAGCGGAGCGGGCGGCAGGATGTCAGCAGGCCGCGGTACGCTCGGCAGCCGGGGAGCCTCCTCCAGCTTCGGAGCCAGGATCCGCGCCTGGTGGACCTGGGGCAGCGGCCGCAAAACCGGCTTGGGAGCAGGCGGCTTCTCAACAATCGGAATCGTTTGCGCAGGCTTCGGCGGTATCTTCTCGATCGGGGCTTCGGCCGGCGCGATGAGCGTTGTGTGGAAACGCAGGTTGTGATCCGGAATCAAACCCTGGGGAATAACCGTAAGCAGCAGGACCGCTCCGCCCAAGTGGATGCAAAGGCTGGTAAAAAAGCGCCCGGACCGGCGACTCGGGCTCCACGGGATACCCCGAAATAAAAGATCGTCAGATCCGTTGGGATGCATAGGCGGCGGTCAAGGGGTACGATATCAGCCACCGCGCGAACCCTACAAGTTATCGTTAGTTATGAAGGAATTAGCGCCCTGACGCACCCTCCACCCGCCGGCCGAAAGGGCGCGCTCCCCGCGCTTCCCCCGACAACCCTAGCCCGCGCAGGTGAAGAACCGTACCGGGCCTCACGTGCTTGGAATCGGACGTGCACCATACCATCGCGTCCTTCGACGGAAAGGCATCGGGTATGGTGGAAGGGAAAACCATTTTGCTGGCTGACGACAAGTTACTGGAGCGGAAGCTGGTTTCCGAATTGCTGCACGACAGGGGCTACGTGGTCGTGGAAGCGCATTCCGGACCGGACGCCATTGCGGTGTGGAATCGTCAGAACGGGCCGATTGATTTACTGATCGCGGATTGCGAAATGCCGGGCATGAGTGGATTCGAATTGGCCGAGCAGTTGCGCGGATTCGATCCGGCTCTGCCCGTAATTCTGATCGCGGACTCGCCCGAAGATGCGGCGAACTCTCATATTCGCGGCTTGCCTTTTCTGCGCAAGCCTATCGCTCCGGAGGCGATCGCCGAGGTGATCACGAGGACCCTGGAGGCAAAAGACCAGCCGCAGAGGACTAAGACAGCGGGTTAACGACTCACCATCGTGTGATGACCAGGCGGATCGGGCGGCGAATCAGCGCTGGGCCGGTGCGCCGTTCACGCCCGCGCCCGCATCGTCCGCACCCGTTCTACGACCGGCTTCCATTCGGATGTGATTGGCTTCCGGAGAATGTCGGCCACCCCAAGCTCTTGGGCCAGGTCAGCAGTTGCCTTCTGGTGGTCCTCCGCAATCGCAATGATCGGCAACCCGGGCATGTTCTCACGGATTTTTCGGATCAACGCGATCCCATCGTCGTGTTTCAGATCCAGATCCACCAGCACCACGGAAATTCCCAAGTCCTGTGCAAGGTGAAATGCCTGTCGTGACGTGGACGCGAGGAACACTTGCCGCTCCCGATTGAGAAGCTTCTGCGCCTTCTCTAGGAATGTGTGATCGTCATCAACAATCAGGATCATCTCGATAGCCTTGCTTCTCAGACCGGGAGAGATGACAGAATAGCACAACCCTGCCAATCACCGATCGCGAAGGCCGCTGCTGCGAGTTGGCGAGACGGGCACATAGGAGCACTAGCAACGCCTGGGTCGACTCCCGCCGCGGGAATCCGTTACTCGCCGCGGGCCGTCAGTGACCGTGGACGTTCAAATGCGCGTCCAATTCGGCCAGAGCACACTCCCACTCACGAACGGCTTGTTCCTTCACCATCTGTGCGGCCCTGATCGCTTCTCCATCTTGTGATGAGAAGGCTGCGATCAGATCCGACTTCGCCCACTCCCGCTTATCCGTGGCGGCCGCGTACCTTCCCCGCAATCGCGCACAGTCCTCGCACATTGGCTAATCATTACAGGGAAATTAACGGGTTTGTGATCAAATCCTGGTCTAAAGTGGCAGTAACGCTAACGCCGGGCAGATCTTAATTTTACTGTGCTTTCAAGCTCGTCCCCGATGGAATGAGTCGACCGAGTGGAGCCATCAATCGCAGGCGTTGCGCAAATCGAGGGTCATCGCACAAGCTGCCCCAATCGGGGCGACCGCCAAGAGAGTATCGGCGCCGATAAGCCCGAAATGTCGATAACGACAGCCGAAGAAGAACGGTCGGATGGCGCAGCTACCTGCACCCAACCTGTATGGAGCGCATCGAGAGTTTACTGTTTCAGCACCCGTGTTCCCGATGGTGGCGCGTCCACGCCTCCACACTACGCTCCTTGGCTTTGTACGCGGCCTGAATCTTCACGTGTAAGTCCTCGATCGCTTCGGCATTGCCGTCGCGGACGGCCTCACTCTGAGCTTGCGTCAGGGTTTGGACTTCCTTGAGCTTCAGCGCAACTTCCTTCAACAGTTGAACATTCACGGGGCAAGTGCTGAGCATTTTCGAATTATCGCAGCTCTAATCCTCTACCTCCTCCCCCTGCAATCCCATGGCATTCCGGCACCGGACGCACATATCTACCCGCACATTACCAAGCGCATCTACCGCGAGGCCGCTGCGGGGGATGTCCGCATTGGGGGGCACAGTGTCCCGCTCTACCAGAACGGTGAAGTACCGCTGCCCTTTCGCAATCTCGCGGTCACAGATATCGCATTGCCTGATGCCATTTTTAAGCACTGGAAAAGAGGATATCAAAGGGTGAGCCAAAATTGGCCGCCTGCCCGTCTAAACCGCGCCCGATGTTCACGGTCCCGTGGGACCTGCCCCGGGGGGACGTCATAGGCGGATGACGTACTGCTATGGCGCAACGGGCGATGCAACGCACTATTCTTCGTGTGGAGCTTTCCCATTCGTTCTCAAATCGGTGTAAATTCGCCTTACTCTTGAGTACTCCAACAACGCAATGGTGAGTGCGTGAAGGGACCGATGGTAGTCCTGATCCGGGATGTCGCGAGTGGCGGATTGCTGCTGTATCTCTTTAAGATGAATCCTTGCAAGTTCAAGACTCAGCTTGGCTTCGCGCCATCGTTGCCGCCACTGCTTCTCAAGCTCATCCTGATTCGTCCCCACACGGGGCCTCCTGGTGGCTCAAGCCAGGGACATGCAACCGTGCTTCCTTAGCGGCCGCCCAGTTAAAAAGCGCACAACTGTAGTCGGCTATGACCAGAATTTCGGCGTAATGCAGATCCACCACATCACGGGATGCCGATGCCCGTGAGATCTAACACCCGGTGCGTTCGAAGTACGCGGGATAATCATCGAAGTGCTCCACGTATGGGCCGCGCTGAGTGATGAGGCGCTCCAGAAACGGTTGCTCTATTATCTCTGGCTTTCTACCGTTACACCGGGCGCCTACGAGAAACGGCTCCAGCAACTCACAGCGGAGATAGAAAGACGGGGCAAGCCGGAGATGCTGGAGAAAGCGCGGCACTGGCTTGCGCACCATGACAGTGCGCCGCCGCGATTGTGAATGGGCTGGCCTTCTGCAGTGGCTAATTCAATGGCTGCCAGTCCCGTTGCCGGGCTAGTTCAGTGATGCACCAGGTTCTTTGAATTGATGGTGAGCGCGGAAGGAATCGAACCTTCAACCTAGTGATTAAGAGTCGGTCCAAGGGTGTTGTGCACGGTTGCCAAGAGTTGTGCAACATCGATAAGTTTCAGCGATTTGCACCTCACGCCGTTGTTTGGCATTGCGCTTGCGTGTTTAACGTTTCTAAATAGCCTGGGCACAGAATTGGGCACATTGAAGCTAGAACATTTTCGCTAGTTGTTGTGCGCCCTGCTTTGTGTCCTCTACCCGTTTTTGGTT
>Ga0070734_10006041_pt1 | contig 10362 bp, 5 predicted proteins | sample Coa_R1_8_FD_66444 | JGI IMG/M metagenome (GOLD analysis project Ga0070734, IMG submission 66444) | Surface soil microbial communities from Centralia Pennsylvania, which are recovering from an underground coalmine fire - Coalmine... | ecosystem: Environmental > Terrestrial > Soil > Unclassified ... | reverse complement strand
GGTCGTGGCGCCTGCCGTAGCACTGGGAAATACAGTGGTGGCAATTCCGTCGGAGCGGCACCCGCTGGCGGCTACTGACTTCTATCAGGTGCTGGAGACTTCCGACTTGCCGGGCGGTGTGCTGAACATCGTGACCGGCAAGCGGGATGCGCTCATCGAGACGCTGGCAGGGCACGATGAGGTGGCTGCGGTCTGGTATTGGGGCTCGCAGGAGGGCAGCGCCCTGGTCGAGCGTGTTTCCGTTGGGAATATGAAGCGCACCTGGGTGAACTATGGCGTTGTCCGGAATTGGCTTGATGCTGGAGAGGGAGAAGGCCAGGAGTTTTTGCGAGAATCCACCCAGGTAAAAAACATCTGGTGCCCCTATGGAGATTAATGAGGGTCGCTTGAGAACGGGAAAGTGAGGAGATGCCCATGCAAGCTACCTATTGCCGGATCGAGATGTTCGGAGGTCTGCGCGTGTGGCAGGGAGATACGCTGCACACCCGCTTCCGCACCCAAAAAGCCGCATCGCTGCTGGCCTATCTCGCCCTCGATCTGCATCAGGCGCAATCTCGGGAACGCTTGCTGGATCTGTTTTGGCCGGACATGCCGCCGGAGATAGGCCGTACGAATCTCAGCACGGCGCTGACGCAACTGCGGAAGCAGTTCGAGCCGGTGGGTACCCCCTCCGGCAGTCTCCTGCGGGCGGATCGCCAGCAGGTATGGCTCCATGCGGAAGCTGTTGCGACGGATGTCGCGGAGTTCGACCGTTGCATGCACGAAGCCGCGCGCTGTGAGCGGGCGGCGCAGAAGGCCGAACTGTTGCAAAAGGCGATGGACCTGTATCAGGGCGACCTGCTGCCGGGCAGCTATGAGGATTGGGCGCTCCGGGAGCAGAGCCGTTGCCATAGTGTCTATTTACAGAGCCTGCACCAGCTTGAGCGCTTCGAGGAAGAGGCGGGGCGCTATGAGGCAGCCCTGGCCCTCGCGCAACGCGCCCTTCAGGCCGACCCCTATCTGGAGGAGGCGGTTCAAGCGCAGATGCGGCTGTATGTCCGCCTCAAGCGCCCTGCGGTCGCCCTGCAAGTGTATGAAGAGATCCAGCAACGCTTTCAGAAAGAGCTGGGCGCGTTGCCCTCCGTGGTGACACGTCGCCTGGCCGAGCGGATCCGCCAGGACCCCAACGCCGCCCTGTTGCTACGCGAACAGACGCAGTCTGCTGCACCCCGGGTCCCCCTGGTCGCAGCGTCCCTTCCTTCCCCCGTCAACGCGCTTCCGGCCTCCCCGCCGGTATCCGCCCCGGCCCTGCCTCTGCAATGGACCCGCTTCTTCGGACGCCATCAGGAATTGGAGCGCCTGCAAGGTCTGTTGCAGGCGCCCGGCGTTCGGCTGGTAACGCTGCTGGGGCCGGGCGGGGCCGGCAAGACGCGGCTGGGGATCGAGGTGGCTCAGCGGATGACCGGTATACTGCAGGAGCGGGTCTGGTTTGTGCCTCTGGCCGATCTTCCCGATGCCAGCCTGCTGCCCTCCGCATTGCTGCGTGCGCTCAGACTGCCGCCGCTTGCCCAGACCGATCCGCTGGATCGTGTGGCGGCGGCGCTGGGGGCAGAGCCATGCCTGTTCGTGCTCGACAACTTTGAGCATCTGCTGCGTGAGGAGGCTGAAGGCAAGAACGAGACCCTCATGCGTGGTGGGACGGCTCTGGTGCGGATACTGCTGGAGCGTGTGCCCACTCTGCGGTGTCTGGTCACCTCGCGGCAGGCGCTACGCATTGGCGGGGAACAGGAGTTTGCGCTCCCCCCCTTAACGCTCCCCCATCAGGAGATGCCTACCTCACTGGAAGCCCTGCTTGCCAATGAGAGTGTGGCGCTCTACGTGGATCGCGCCCGCCTGGCGCGGCCCGATTTCGATCTCACCGTCTCCAATGCGGCGGCGGTGAGTGCGCTCTGCCGCAAGCTGGAAGGAATGCCCCTCGCCATTGAAATGGCGGCAGCCTGGGCCAAGACCCTGCCGCCGGCCAAAATGCTGGAGCGGTTGGAGCGACAACTGGACCTGCTGGTGAGTCGGCGGCGGGATCTGCCGCCTCGGCACCAGAGCCTGCGTGCGACCATTGAGTGGAGCTATGATCTGCTCCCGCTGGAACTGCAGCAGAGGTTCATCCGCCTGGCCGTTTTTCGCGGCGGCTGGAGCCTGGAAGGAGCGGAGGGCGTGGTCGGCGAAGGGGTGGTGGAGTCGCTGGCTGAGTTGCAGGAGCGGTCGCTGATCCTGATGGAAGAACACGCCGCCGAACCGCGCTACCGTATGTTGGAGACCCTGCGTGAATTCGGCCTGGAGAAACTCCAGGAACAGGGAATTTTGGATGCTATTCGTACGCTGCATATCCGGTATTATTACAACATGGCAGACGAAGAGTCCTATCATATTGGTACTCCGGAGGAGAAGGCCTCGATCGATCGCCTCAGCGTTGAATACGAAAACCTGCTTGAGGCTCTGGGCGCCAGCATGGATCTTCCTCAGCAGACGAAATTCGGGATTCACATGGCGGCAAATCTGAGCTGGTTCTGGATGCAGCGTGGGCGGCTGGCCGAAGGCCGGAACTGGTTGGAGCGCTTTCTGGAGCGCTGTCCGCCCGCTCCTACCGAGATACGTGCCTGTTTGCTGAACGCCGCTGGGATGCTGCTGCTCGAGTCGGGGAAAATTGTGGAGGCCCACGTCCATATGCAGGAATCGGTTGACATCTATCGTCATCTGGGAAAACAGAGAGCGTTGGCTTCTCAAACACATAACCTGGGAAACTCGGCCCATGACCTGGGAGATACTGCGCTTGCGCGTCGCTGTTGGGAAGAGGGCCTGGAGATCGCCAGGAAGGAGGGATGGACGCGTATGGCTAGTACCAGCCTCGCGAGCCTGGGAGAACTCTCCTACGACGAAGGCGACCTGGAGCGCGCACGAGCGCTGCTGGAAGAGGCTGTGAGTGTCCGCCGCCCCATTGGAGACTGGAACTATCTGGGCCATGACCTTGGCATACTGGGCAAAGTCGCCTGCCGCCAGGGCCAGTTGGCTCAGGCGGAAGCGTTCTTCGCGGAGTGTCTGGAGTTACGGCGACGCATGGAGGATAGAATAGGCATTATCACGGCACTGGAAGGGATTGCAGGCCTGGCCCGGATGCAGGGCGACGCGGAGCGGGCGGTATGCCTGTTTGCCTTCACGGAGCGTGCGCGCATGCAGGAGCAGTCGCTACGCCCACCCAACGAAGCTTCCGAAATCGCGGACCACCTGGAAGTCCTTCACACTCTGCTCGATGCCGCCGCCTTTGACGCGGCGTGGCAGAGAGGGCAGAGGTGGACCCAGGAGCAAAGCTGCCTCCATGCCTTCAGTAGATCTCTTTCATAAGTCGCTTTTCGCGTCCGCTAGGACGCTCGGCCGAAGGCCAAATGAGGCGGGTACGTTTTGTACCCGACCACTTATGAAAGAGGTCTGGGGAAACGCCTGGGGAGACAGAGGAAACCCTGTAAAAACACACGTAATCCCAATCTGTTTAGGATAGGTTTAGAGTCGGCCTGTATCCTTTGCTCATACCGCCGTCGTGGCGGCAAGGCTGTGCCAGAGCAGCCTGACATCCGGAGGGCATCCTCCGATACGATCCGAGCAAAGGAAACCTATCATGAACCCGAAACAGAGTATCTTCACCCGAATGCGATGGAAAGCGCTGGCCGGAGTAATGCTCTCCCTGGCGTGCTCAGGACCCGGCCTGACGCCTTCTGCAAAGGCGCAGACCGCGAACGAGATCAGCTTCTATTACAAGCGTGATGCCGGCGGATTTCAAGATCTGAGCCAACTGAGCTTTTACGGTGACGCGACAAGCTCCACTGGCGTCAACGCCTTGAAGAGACAGGTCACCGATCCCGCCCTTCGCGCTCAGATTCCGGACACAATAACCAACATTCTGGTCACCCCGGCGGCAGTCAACAGCGTTCAGCGCTGGTCCGGGGCAATGTACTACTCACAACCACTGGACTTGCGCCAGGGATTCCGCACCAAGTTCTTTGTGAGCACGAACGGTGGCAATCTGTCGTTCCTTATTCGCAACATCAATGAAACCCGCCCGCTCATCTCCAGCCAGACCGACAACACCGGGTTCGCCGGCCTGGCCAACAGTGTCGCAGTCGAACTGAGCCCCGCCCAACAACTGGCATTTCTCTATATACCGAATCCGCATGGAGTTCTGGGCGGCGGGTATGTCCAGGCCGGCGGCCAAGTACCGTACGACTCGAAGACACATGGCCTGCTGGGAACCGCGATCATACAGTATATCCCTCGCGACCAGGTGCTGGAACTCTATTTTGAAGACATGTTTTCCGGTGAGCGAAAACGCGTGTTCCAGGCGACCAATATCGACCTGGAAAAGTTGGGCGTGCTGACCAATGGAAAGGCGATGCTGGGTTTTGTCGGGGTCAACCCGGCCCCGAAAACGGGAAGCTACAGCACGATCTCCCTGCAGTCATGGGAGTTCGGCTCCGCGGTCAGTCAGCAGGGCATCACCTCCACCAGTTACAGCGACCGAATGGTTTTCCAGACCAATGCCCCCGTAAGCGTCTGGAACCCGTCGCAGGACCCCACTGGGATCTTTGAGCAGGCGTATAGCGCCAGCGACCAGGGCGTTATCAACTCCTCGTCCCATTCCGGACCCTTCTCCGCCGGATTTAACGGCAACTGGGATGGAAACGTAGGGCTTCGATTCAAGGCCACGGCGAAGAACGGCTCGGTGAATATCCGCTACCCGCTCTTCCTGGACATGCTGTTCCCGCCGCAGGCGTCGGTCACCCGTGGAAGCGCGTTTACCATCCAGGCGGCCTATGAGACGGACGCGCTCGCCGGCTTCGCCACCCAGTCGCCCGTCTATGGGCTCAAGGCGTCTACCTGGTTCGGCTTCAACTTCGGTTCCAGCCTGTTTATGGACCTGGCCTTTAAGAATTTCCACTGGAACCTACCCGGCATCCACGTCAATATGGGCGAGACCGAGTTCTTCGACTACGACACCGCCGCTCAGGCATTCGGCGCCTCTACCAATGCCGGCGGCGCGATACAGGATGGGAAATATATCGCCCAGGGCGCGAATTCCGCACGGGGGCTGCTGGGAGGCGTGATTACGGGCGCCGGACGCAATTCGAATCCGATGAACTACATTCAAGTGCTGTTGAACAAGCCCAACCTTGCCGCAAGCGGCTATGTGGACATTTTTAACGATAGCAAGCCCACGCTGCTCACCGGTACGGCCCAGAGCGACTTCGTGGGCCTGAGCGCCGACTTCACCAGCGCCCTGTTGAACATGTATGGGCTGGATAAGGCCGTCAACCAGGATTTCTCCTTCAACCTGGGTGCGGGCAACAAGTACGCGTTCGGCTGGAATATCGCGGACCTATACGGCGAACTGCTCACCACAGTGGACATGACCCACTCCTTCCAGCCCAGGCCCTATCTGGTCCTGCGCCTCGATGAGTTAGATCCCGTCACCGGCAGCATCACGAACACAAACTATGTGCAGATGATGCTGGATCAGGACGGTAAGCCGACCTCATCCCCAGCGATTACCATGTCCGACAAACCCCTCTGCGTGACACCGCTTGTCTATCTTTCGAACCCCAGAAACGGCAGCAGTCCCATCACGCCCGGCGACCCGACCCTGCCGACCACGACCGCTTCCTTCAATCTCTTCCATACCGATGCCAATCTGAACCTGAATGGCCGTGTGCAGTTCAATCCGTTCTCGCTCTACGCCACAGGAACCGGCATTCCCGACATCAACGCCCAGCCCGCCCTGTATACGCTGTTCAATCAGTCTGGCCCGATCGCTTCCAGGACATCGGGGGATTTCGAGATCAACAGTTTTCAGCCGGCTATCGGCAAGTCCTACTACTTCTACCCGGCCGGGTCGGTTGCGCCGGTGGTAGATGCCGCCACGCCGAGCAGTATCGTCGCACCTTCGGACCCGAAGGGGCTCACCTACGTCCAGCTTACCACAAAGCTGGCCGGCGCCAATGTCGCCGTCTATCTCGACGGCACTGTTCTGGGAGGAGAAGTAGACGTCAAGGACGATATTATCCACTTCGGTATTCCTAATACCCTCCTGTCGAGCCGGGCGGTCCATCAGATCGCCGTTATGTCCAACCCGAACACCAACTATAAGCGTGTATCGAACACGGTCACCCTGGAAGTCTCCGCGCCTATCCCGGCGATTACCACGATCTCTCCCTCCCTTGTGACGCTCTACGAAAAGCCGGTCGCAGGCACCGTAGCCAACGGCCCCACTATCCTGCAAACGGGTCCGGACGGGCAGGAGTACTTCCCATTGACGGTCAAGGGCGCCGGCTTTGCCAGTGAAGGGCGCGATGTAGACGGCTCCCTCCGCTTCCCGCAGTCGGTGATCGCATGGAACGGCCTCGAACTGCCGACGACCTGGAAAGACGCAAACACGCTCATCACCAATGTTCCCCGGTCGCTGATCGCATTGGCCGGAACTTCCAAAGTCACGGTGCGCACCAGCGGCGCCGGCGGGGGCGAGTCCAATGTGGCGCTCTTCTCGGCCAATAACCCCAAGCCGACGCTCACCAGCATTTCGGCCTCCCTGATCCGTGCCGACGTGCCGACCAGTCTGATTGTCAAGGGACATGACTTTGTCCGGGGATCCCAGGTTCAACTGCTGTGGTCGGCAGGTCAATCCATACACTTCACCTCGCTGCCGACCAGGTTCGCTTCGTCGGGCGAACTTACTGCAACGATTGCCCCGAACAGTCTCGGTACCAACACCTATACCGTCAGTGTCATCAATCCTACGCCCCAGGGATTCGTTGCTTCTACAGGCACGGGGCGTCTGATAGTGGACGCCGATGCCCCGGTCACCACGGCCACTCTCTCCGGAACGACCAAGGACTGGCAAACCTTCCAGGGCTCGGTATCCATTTCGATCAAAGCGACGGATGTCGGGCTGTCCGGTGTGGACAAGACCTATCTGGAGGTGGACAATCTCGCCGTAGACGGCGACGGCGCTCCCATTGTGGTTACCGGCGTGACGACCTTAACCCAGCCGGGGACGTATACGCTGCGCTACTACAGCGTGGACAAGGTGGGCAACGAGGAGCAACCGCATACCATCACCATCACCCTCGTCGCGCCCTAATGCGTTTCCAAGGAGGCTGTTGTGCCTGGATCCTATCCTCCTTCCGAAACCACAACTTGCTTCCGCAACGCGACGTCGTAGAGAACCCCTCCGTCTCCCACACAGGGAGATGGAGGGGTTCTCACGGAAAGGGGAGAAACAGTGGTTACGTCACCACCCAGCCCGGTCCGGCAGGCGTCTGGGCCGCATTTCTAGGCGAGATCGTCATCACCTTTCTGTTGATGTCGGTGGTGCTGCGTGTCTCGAATACGCCCAAGCTGTCCCGCTATACGGGGCTGTTTGCGGGTACGCTGGTAGCCACCTATATCACGCTGGAAGGGCCGATCTCCGGAATGAGCATGAACCCGGCGCGCACCTTCGCCTCGGCCCTGGCCGCGTGGGACTGGACGGCTCTGTGGGTCTACTTCACGGCGCCCCTGTTGGGCATGCTGCTGGCGGCGCAGGTCTATCTCTGGCAACGGGGCAGCGTCTTCTGCGCCAAACTGCACCATGACAACGGGGCCGGATTGGGCGCAAACCATCAGACCGGCTGGACGGGCCTGGTCGCCAAACTGTTACAACAGAGCGGGGAATAGAAAGAACATGTCGGCGCAGGCCCGTCTTTTTACCTTCCTAATATAAATATAGTTTGTTTGTGTCTACCTGAAAAACGTTGGCGCGAAAAAGCCACGCGACCTCATATTTTGCAGCATCGGTGGTTCTCAGCAGGCGAGTATAATCCAGGCAGAAGGGGACAAATCCCTCCTGTTTTGCATGCGTTTAAGCGGCGCGATGGGTGATCTTATCGGTCGCATAGACGGCGACGCCACCCACGACCGCGCCCACCGTGCCACCGATGAGGGCTCCTGCCAGCGTACCCGCCGGGCCTACCAGAGAGCCTGCGAAGGCGCCTGCTACCGCACAGGCCGCACCGCACAACTCTTCCCCATGCACGACGTCCATGTGTCTCTCATGCTCCTGTAGAGCCTGTTGCTCCTCGTTCCCTTCCACGGTGTCCATCGTTGTAGTGACCATTGGCGTCTGCACCGCTGGGCTCGTCTCATTGGAATGATCGTTAAGCGCGTCTGGTGTTACGGTATGCATCTTGCCCCTCCTCGCTGATACGAACCGCTGATGTGGTTCGGATGTCACGTTTTGTTGCCATCGTGCCCACTATACCCTCTGTGCGCGGAGGATACATCCCCTAAACGGCGGATTGTACGATGGTTCGGAAGCAAATCCCCGAGGCCCCCACCGGAAACGGATAAGAACATCTGGCGCCCCTATGCGGAAAGAGACGGGGTTCAGAGGAAGTGCGTAGACAGGTGACCCCCTGGTGTGAATGACGGCCTTGCACAAGGGGAGGGTAGTAGGGTATCTGATTCTGGATGGAACCTCTTCACTCTTCTGCTTGATGGGGCGGGCGATGACACAACGTGCGCGCGATTGGAAGCGGTTTACAGAGATTTATGACCTGACAGAGCAGAGGCGAATAGCTGCCAATCAAGGTAAGCGCACGCTGGCAAGCCGCATCAACGATAAGAAATCCTGGTTAAAGTTTCAGTTTCTTCCCCACTACTTCTATGGCGTACCCAAGTGGAGGCTCTGGTTGCGCTCCTTCAGCGGCCCACGGACGCTGCCCGATTTTGCCTGTGTAGGTGCGATCAAATGCGGCACCAGCGACCTCTCCACGTATCTCTTCCAGCATCCCTGCATCCTGCCTCCGTTGAGCAAGGAGATCATGGCGCTGAATACAGAGCGCTGGCGGACTTACTATCCGACCGTTCAGGAAAAGGCGCGCGTAGAGCAGGAGCATGGCAAGGCGCTGAGCGGATACTTCAATCCCGCGCTGCATAGTCTGCCGCATATTGACGCGCTGCGTGCGGCGGTGCCGAATGCAAAGGTCATTCTCATGCTGCGCAACCCGGTGGACCGTGCATTCTCCCAATATAAGTGGGATCTCTTTCTTGGCGGGAAGCGGTTGGCACGGATTCCCTACTATCAGAGCTTTGCCGACTATGTCGCCTTTGCCATCGACCTCTTCCCCGGAATGGCGCTCCCGACACGCTTCGGATGCGAACTTCTGCAGACCGGCATCTACGTCAAGCCGGTACAGATCTGGATGGACCGTTTCGGGCGTGAGAACATCTATATCCTGCGTGCCGAGGATTTCTTCCAGGATGTGGCGGCTGCGGTCTGCGGCATTCACGAGTTCCTGGGCATCCCCGCAATCGAGCCGGAGATCCATTCTATCGTCAACCAGAATCCGATGAAGCCGCCCCGGTTCGAGGCAGAGACGCGGCAGGCGCTCCAGGAATTCTATCGCCCCTGGAACGAGAAGCTCTACGCGCTGATTGGCAGGGACATGGAGTGGGAATAATCACGGCCCAACCTGTGACTGAGGAAGCGTATCCCCTGTCCTTTATGCAACAGGGCATGCTCTTCCACAGCTTATACAACCCCCACGGCGGCGTGGACATCGAGCAGATGGTCATCACGCTCCCCGAACCGGTCCACGCACGCAGCCTCCGCACGGCCTGGCTCGCGGTGATCCGCCGTCACGCGGCGCTCCGCACGGCATTCCAATGGGACGGCGAGCAGCCCCTCCAGGTCGTACAGCCCGAAGCCGTTCCCGCGTGGGAGGAGGTCGACTGCCGGACGGATTCCGAAGCCGAGTGGAGCGCACGGCAGGCGCGCTTTCTGGAGGAGGACCGCCGTCGCGGCTTCGATATGGCGCAGGCGCCGCTCCTGCGGCTCACCTTCTTCGAACGGGCGGATGCGGACTATCGCCTCGTCTGGACTTTCCACCACGCCATCCTGGACGGCAGAGCATTTACGCTGATCCTGAACGAGGTATTCGCCTGCTATGAGGCGCTCCAGAACGGCAAGGAACTCCACTTAGATTCCCCCCGGCCCTACCGCGACTATATCTCCTGGCTGCACCAGCAAGACTTAAAACCGGCAGAGACGTATTGGCGCGCGACCCTGCAAGGGATCGAAGAGACCTCCTCCCTGACAGCGGCCTTCCCACACCGGCAGACGCAACCGGGCCTTTACAGTGTGCGGGAGATACGCCTGTCGGAGGCATTGACAGCGGCCATCCAGGATCTGTCGGAGCGGCATGATCTCACCCCGAATACCCTGCTCCAGGGAGCGTGGGCGATCCTGCTCAGCCGCTACACCGGCAAACAGGACGTGGTCTTCGGCGTCACAAGGGCCTGTCG